>Ga0189275_100120_pt1 | contig 115696 bp, 108 predicted proteins | sample N19A6minimetaG_FD_130329 | JGI IMG/M metagenome (GOLD analysis project Ga0189275, IMG submission 130329) | Marine microbial communities from the Costa Rica Dome - N19 A6 mini metaG | ecosystem: Environmental > Aquatic > Marine > Oceanic > Photic zone | place: Costa Rica: the Eastern Pacific...
ATCGTGCGCAGCCTCGATCTGATGGCGACGCAGCAGAAGCTGCCGATGTTCAAACGTGCGCTCACCAAGGTGAGCCTCGACGTCAATGAGGGCATTGCCCTGGCAACAGCCCTGCGTCAGTGGCCGAAGGTGTTTGATCAGCGCAGCATCGCCATGGTGGAAGCCGGTGAAGCTGGCGGCGTCCTGGATGAGGCCCTGAAGCGACTGGCCAAGCTGCTGGAAGACAACGCCAAACTTCAGAACCAGATCAAGGGAGCCTTGGGCTATCCCATCGCCGTGCTGGTGATCGCCATCCTGGTGTTCCTGGGGATGACCATCTTTCTGATCCCGACATTCGCGGGGATCTTCGAAGATCTAGGCGCCGAGCTGCCGGCCTTCACCAGGCTGCTCGTTGATCTGAGCGCCCTGCTGCGTTTCTCAGCCTCGCTTTATGCGATCGGAGTGATCCTGCTGGCGATCTGGATGTTGAACCGGTTCTACGCCACCCACAACGGTCGTCGAACGATCGACCGCCTGATGCTGAAGCTGCCACTTTTCGGCGAACTGATCCTGATGACAGCGACAGCTCAGTTCTGCCGCATCCTCAGTTCGCTCACGCGGGCCGGTGTGCCGATCCTGATGTCGATGGAGATCTCGAGCGAAACCGCCGGCAACGCGATCATTTCCGATGCCATCCTTGCCTCGCGAGGCATGGTTCAGGAGGGCGTGCTCCTGAGCAATGCGCTGATCCGTCAGAAGGTGCTGCCCGACATGGCTCTGAACATGCTGGCCATCGACGAGGAAACCGGTGAGATGGACAAAATGCTCAGCAAGGTGGCGGACTTCTACGAAGACGAAGTCGGCGCCATGGTCAAGGCGCTCACCTCGATGCTCGAGCCCGCGATGATTGTGGTGGTGGCCGGAATCGTGGGATCCATCCTGCTGGCGATGTACCTGCCGATGTTCACCGTGTTTGATCAGATCCAGTGAGCCCAGCAGCGATGGCCTGGCCCGCCAGCCAACCGCCGCACCAGCAAGCCTGAAAGTTAAAACCGCCGGTCACCCCGTCCACATCAAGCAGTTCACCCGCCAGGTAAAGACCGGGGCAGCGGCGGCTCTCCATCGTGGCGAGGTTGACCTCCCCCAAGGCGACACCGCCGGCGGTGACGAACTCCTCCCCAAAGGGTCCTCGTCCCTGGATCGGCACACGCTGCGCACAGAGCAGCTCCACCAATTGACGCTCCGCCTTGATCGGCAGATCCGCCCAACGGCGCTCTGGCTCCACCCCAGCCATGGTCAAAAAGGCTTGCCACAACCGCCGGGGCAGATGTTCGAAGGGCTTCGCTGCTGCAAGGGTTCGCCGGGCCTGCTCCTGTCGCCATTGCTGAAACCGCTCGGTCAGTCCCGACCGTCCCAACCCAGCGCTCCAATCCAATTTCAGCTCACCCTTGTAGCGGTTCTGATGCAGGACCCTGGCGGCAAAGGCTGAGAGGCGCAACGTGGCGGGTCCACTCAGACCACGATGGGTGATCAGCACCCGCCCGGTCTGGCGGAAGCGCTGATCGCCGAGCTTGAGATCAAGGCCCACATCGTCGATGGCAATGCCACTGCAGGCCGACAGGGCCGGTGCCTGCAGGGCAAGGCTGAACAGCGATGGCACCGGCGGCACCACCTGGTGGCCGAGGGCTGCCGCCAGGTTTCGGCCACTGGGATGCCCCCCCGTGGCCAGCATCAAGCAGCCCCCATGCAAAGGCTCGAGGCCTCGGCCCTCGAGCACAAACCTCCCTTCGGGGTGAACGCGCACCTTCTGGACCATCGCCTTCGTGCGCAGCTGGACACCCGACGCTCTTGCCGCCTTCTGCAGGCACTGAATCACGGCCTCAGAACGGTTCTGCTGCGGAAACATCCGTCCATCGGGTTCCTCCACCAGCGTGAGCCCATGCTCGTCAAACCAGGCGATCGCATCGCCGCAAGCGAAGCGACTGAAGGGGCCCCGCAGGGGTCGACTGCCACGGGGGTAATGAGTCGCTAGTTCACGGGGGTCCCAGCAGGCATGGGTCACATTGCAGCGACCGCCACCACTGATGCGCACCTTCTGTAGGGGTTCTGGGGTGCCTTCCAGCACCAGCACCTGCCGAACCCCATGCTCAGCGGCAGTGATCGCCGCCATGTACCCGGCAGGACCACCGCCAACAACGATCAGATCAAGCGGGCTGGAAGCGGAGGGCGACACCGTTGTTGCAGTAGCGCTTGCCGGTGGGTCGCGGTCCGTCATTGAACACGTGGCCCTGGTGCCCACCACAACGGCTGCAGTGGTATTCCGTACGCGGCAGGATCAATTTGAAATCTACTTTCGTAGCGATGGCTCCATCCAGGGGCTGCCAGAAGCTGGGCCAGCCGGTGCCGCTATCGAATTTGGCCTCCGACGAAAACAAGGCTGCATCACAACCAGCGCAGTGATAGGTGCCGGAACGCTTCTCCCCATTGAGCGGACTGGTGAAGGGGCGTTCCGTTCCCTCATTGCGCAACACGTCGTAGGCCTGGGGAGACAACCGATCACGCCACTGGTCGGCATTGAGATCCCACGAGGGATCGCCAGCTTTTGATGCGGCCAGCACAGGCTGAGGTCTCCAGAGACTGCCAAACACCCCTGCCATTGCCGCCAACAGCAACGATCGACGGGACAGAACAGCGGCACTCAAGCTCATCGGTGCTGAAGCGGGAATCTCGGGCGGTTCTAATGGATTGATGACTGCCTCCGGATCCACCGCTGCCTACCGCTTCAGTGTGGCCCCGATGCTGGATTGCACCGACCGCCACTTCCGGGTGCTGATGCGGCAGATCAGCCGCAGGGCCCTGCTCTACAGCGAAATGGTGGTGGCCCAGGCGCTGCACCACAGCAAGCGACGCAACAAGCTGCTGGACTTCGATCCTGTGGAGCATCCGATCGCCCTCCAGGTGGGGGGGGACGACCCAGCCCTGCTGGCCGAAGCGGCACGACTGGCGCAGGACTGGGGCTACGACGAGCTCAACCTCAATGTGGGTTGCCCCAGCCAGAAGGTGCAGGCCGGAAATTTCGGAGCCTGCCTGATGGCAGAACCGGATCTGGTTGCCCGCTGCGTGGAAGCCATGGTGGACGCAGGGGGACTCCCCGTGACCGTGAAGCATCGGATCGGCATTGACGATCTCGACAGCGATGCGCTGCTGACGAACTTCGTGGATCGGGTGGCGCTGGCAGGGGCCAGCCGCTTCGCTGTTCATGCCCGTAAGGCCTGGCTGGAGGGCCTTGATCCCAAGCAGAACCGGACGATTCCTCCGCTGCAGCATGAGCGCGTGGTGGCGCTAAAGCAACGCCGCCCCGACCTGGTGATTGAACTCAACGGGGGGCTGGAATCCCCTGAAGACTGCCTTCAGGCACTGGAAGGGTGCGATGGCGCCATGGTGGGCCGAGCGGCCTACAGCCATCCCCTGCGCTGGACCAGCGTCGATGCCCTCATTTTCGGGGAGGAATCACGCCAGATCCTGGCGTCAGACGTTGTGAACGGACTGCTTCCCCATGCGGCCGCTCATCTGGAGCGAGGAGGACGAATCTGGGACCTCTGCCGTCACCTGGTGCAACTCGTGGAAGGCGTCAGGGGTGCACGGCACTGGCGCCGGGAGCTGGGGGAGAAAGCCCAGCGCCCCGGGGCCGATCTGGATGTGCTGCTCAATGCCGGGCAGCAGCTCAAGGACGCAGGGCTCTGATCAACGGCTGAGGTCAGCCCTCAGCTCCGCCGTAACCGGAATAGTCATCGCCACCGCCACTGGACGATCCACGGCGACGACGGCTGCGCCCTTCGTCGTAGGCATTGCCCTCCCCAGCGTTATCGCGGGCGCCATAGCTGCGGTCTTCCCAGCCCCTTGCACCGGAGGGACGATCACCGCCGCCGCCACCGCCATAGCCGCCACCGCCGTAGCCACCGCCACCGCCACCGCCGTAGCCACCGCCGTAGCCACCGCCACCGCCGTAGCCACCGCCACCGCCACCGCCGTAGCCACCGCCACCGCCACCGCCGTAGCCACCGCCGCCGCCACCACGACGGGGGGCGCTGCCGCGGGGCTCCGCTTTGTTGATCCGCAGAGGACGGCCCATCAGTTCGGCACCCTGCAGCCCCTCAATCGCTGCCTCTTCGGTGGACTCGTCGGCCATCTCAATGAAGGCAAAACCACGCTTGCGGCCTGTATCCCGCTCGAGGGGCAGCGCGCAGTTGGTCACTTCACCGAACTGGGCAAACAGTTCGATCACATCTTCCTGCTCAGCGCGGAAGGGAAGGTTGCCGACAAAAATGCTCACGTTTTGCGTGGACCGGGTACGAAACAGTGGACCGATGAGGCCTTGAACATTGCCATCGGGCCATGACTCCGGAACGAAGTGACATACCTCTGGCTGATTAAGCGTAGACCCGGTTATGGGTGAGAGTCATCCCACCGGCTGAGTTCCGTTGAAACGCTGTAACCAGCGCTGAAGCTGTTCATCAACACGCTCAAATCCTGTCCCCCCTTCACTGCGACGGGCGGCCACAACAGCACGGGGAGCCAAGGCATCGTGCAGATCCGCCTCAAAGGCCGGGTGGAGTTCCTTCCAGGCACTCAGATCAAGGTCCCGCAACAGACATCCCTGCTCCAGACAGCGCCGGACGACAGCACCGACCAATTGATAAGCCTCGCGAAATGGAACACCGCGAGACACCAGATAGTCAGCAACATCCGTTGCGTTGGAGAAATCCTGCTCCACCGCTTCATTGAGGCGCTCGACTCTGAAATCAAGGCCTTCCTCAAACAAAATCGCCATCGCCTCAACACAATCACGGGTTGTGCGGAAGGCATCAAACAGCGCCTCCTTGTCTTCCTGAAAATCCTTGTTGTAGGCCAGAGGAAGACCCTTGATCATGGTCAGCAATCCCTGGAGATGTCCGAACACCCGTCCAGTCTTGCCCCGAACCAACTCAGGCACATCGGGATTCTTCTTCTGAGGCATCAGGCTGCTGCCCGTGGCACAGCGGTCGCTAAGCCGCACGAAGCCGAATTCCTCGGACGCCCAGGCGATCACCTCTTCCGCCAGACGGCTGAGGTGCACCATCACCAAGGAGGCGGCAGCGGAGAACTCAACGCAGAAATCGCGGTCACTGACCGCATCGAGGCTGTTGGCATAAACCTCTGCAAAACCGAGCTCCTTCGCGGTGCGCTGGCGATCAATCGGAACCGGCGTACCCGCCAGGGCGGCAGCGCCAAGCGGGCAGATGTTCACTCGTTTCCGCACATCCTGAAGTCGCTCACGGTCGCGCTCCAGCATCTCGACATAGGCGAGCAGGTGATGGGCGAGACAGAGCGGCTGAGCCCGCTGCAGGTGGGTGTACCCAGGAATCATGGTGCGGCGATGGCGACCCGCCTGGGTCAGCAACGCCCCCTGCAACCGCTGCAGATCCTGATCCAAGCCATCCAGCCGTCGCCGCAGCCAGAGGCGGAGGTCAGTCCCAACCTGATCGTTGCGGCTGCGTCCGGTGTGCAACTTCTTGCCCACGGGACCGAGCAAGGCAATCAGGCGGCGTTCCACGGCGAAATGAACGTCCTCATCTGCCAGGCCGGGCTGGAAACTGCCGGATGCCGCCTCAGCACGAACGGTTTCCAGACCCTCCACCAGCTGCTCAGCCTCCGCTTCCGTGATCACTCCCACGCTGGCGAGCATTCGGGCATGGGCGATCGACCCATCGAGATCCTCCTGAAGAAGGGTCAGGTCAAAACCGATGGAGGCGTTGAACGCCTCGATGAAGGGATGCAGACCCTGCTCAAAACGATCGCTCCAGGTGCCTGCTGCACCACCGGTCACCCCACCAGCCATCAATTCATCCATCGATTTCCTCAGCTTGTCAGGCGATTGACCGTCCCTGCACACTCGGCAACGTGACCGCCTCCGGAACTTTCAGCACCACAAGCGACGCGTCGTCCTCCAGCTGACGATCCGGACCAACAAAACGATCCAAACGTTCAAACAGGCTTTCAAGAATTCCCTGCGCTCCCTGACCACTGCGACAGGCCGTTTCAAGAGCACGAATCAGCCGCGACTCATCGAAACGATCGCCCGTGATCCCCGGTGCTTCGGTGACGCCATCGGTGTAGTAAAGCAACACGTCTCCCGGTTCAAGGCGAATCTCGCCAAGGGCGAACTCAGCTTCGGGTTGGAGACCGATCAGCAGCCCAGCCGCATCGAGCCGCATGATCACCCGTCGCTCGGCACGCCAAAGCAGGGGCGGGTTGTGGGCCGCATTGGCATAACGCAGCCGCAGCGTGCGCGGATCCAGGTCGGAATAAAACAGCGTCACAAACCGATGCGACTGCGCCAGGTCTTCCTGCGCTAACTGGTTGAGGTCGTGAAGAATCCGATCCGGTGGCAGACCGCTGAGAACCTCCGCGCGCAGCATTCCGCGCAGCATCGTCATCAGCAAACCAGCGGGCACGCCCTTGCCCATGACATCACCCATCACCAGGGCCCAGCGACCCCGCTCACGGCGTCGACCGATGAGTTCCGGACGGGTGGGAATGAAGTCGTAGTAGTCACCGCCCACCTGAAATGCAGGCCGACAGCGCGCGGCCAGATCAACGCCCTCGATCACGGGGCAACGGTCGGGCAACAACTGGGCCTGAATCTCTGCACCAATGCTGAGTTGTCGATCCACCCGCTCATGCCGGCGGGCGTCCTGCAGCATCTGATCGTTTTCGATCGCAACGCCAGCAAGATCCGCCACCAACTGAACGTGCCGACGGTGCACCTCGGTCCAGACCATCGAGCCGTTACGGGCGTACACGTAAAGGCGGCCCCGCGTCCGACCACGAGCCGTCAGAGACGTGGCAAACAAAGCCGCTTTGGGAAGGCAGCGTTGCACCAGCCGGTCGAGCGCCAACAGCTGCTGATCGTCGCTGCCGAAGCCCACAGCAGAGCCGGGTTCAAAGGCTGCCAAACGCCGCAACAGATCCTGGGACGGCTCAGCTGGACTCCCCTGCAGCTGATCACGCCAGAGGCGACCATCCGACTGAAACGGAACAAGCAAGGCCCCCTCAACACCCACCAGACGCGAGGCCACGACAGGCACAAGCTCAAGAAAGCGCTGGAGGTTGGTGAAGCTGCGGAGGGCAAACCCCAGGGAGACCAACAGATCCTGATTACGGCGCTGCTCGCTGCTGAGGCTGTCAAACAGCTGACGCAACGAAGCCATGGCCTCGGGCGAGGGGTTCCCGATCCGCTGCGCAGAACTGGGATGTCGTCCGGGCGGCTTGCTGCTCAACCTCGCACCCCCAGGGTCCGCAAGGTAGCAACGCTTCAACGTCCAGCCAGCAGAGCCTCAACGAATTCAAAACTGTTGAAGGGGCGCAAATCGCGAATCCCTTCCCCAGCGCCGATGAAACGAATCGGCAATCCAGCCTCAGACGACACCGCCAGCGCGACGCCGCCTCGGGCCGTGCCATCGAGTTTGGTGATCACAACGCCGGTGAGGCCGGCCGCCTGGGCAAAGGCCATGGCCTGGCGAAGCCCGTTCTGACCCTGACTGGCATCAAGAACCAGCAAGGATTCAACCTTCGCCTCCGGCGCCAAACGGTCGATGATCTTTCTGACTTTTTGGAGTTCCTCCATCAGGTTGTGCTTGGTCTGCAAGCGTCCGGCAGTGTCCACCAACAGCAGATCAGACTTGCGCGAGTGAGCGGCACCAATCGCGTCGAAGACAACGGCAGCGGGATCGGCGTTGCTGCTGGGGTTGGACACCACCGGAACATCACTGCGCTCTCCCCAGACCTCAACCTGCTGGACTGCTGCAGCCCGGAAGGTGTCGGCGGCCGCGATCAGAGCTGAATAGCCGCTGCGAACAGCAAGGTTGGCAAGTTTTCCAAGGGTGGTGGTCTTACCAACCCCATTCACCCCAACCATCAACCAGATGTTGAGGCGATCCCGTTCGGGCGCCAAAAGAGGAACACCACTGGCCTGGATCGGGGCATCCAACAGGCCACGCAGTTGTTCCTTGAGGAAGCGAATCCCCTCCGCAGGATCGACCACCTCCTCATTCATCCGCTGTCGCAAGGCATCCAGCACCTGATCGGTGGCCTGGACGCCGGCATCAGCCCGGAGCAACAGGGTTTCGAGATCGTCGAGAACCTCCGGCGTCAGCGGATCGTCACCGAGATTTTCCAAAAGGCTGGTGACAAAGCCCTGACGGGTCTTTTCAAGACCGCGGCGCAGCCGACCCAACCAATCGATTTCCTCGAGGGAAACCTGATCAACTCGACGGCCCTGGGCTGCAAGCACCTCAGCAGACCAGGTGAAATCCTGATCAAAGTCACCCAACTGCGGCTCTTCTGAGTCGACAGCTGGCGCAGGGGTTGGAGCCGGCTTGGGTGCAGGGGGAGCCTCGAGAGCCCGTTCATCCAGATCCTGCTGTCGCTGCTGGCGTTGAGCCGCGGCCTGCTCCAGCAGCGATAGTCCGGGGGCTGGCGCTGGAGACGGCGTCGGTAAGGGTGCTGGAGACGGGGTTGGTAGTGGTGCCGGTCCTGGTGTAGGTGAAGGCGCTGGTTCTGGACTGGGCGCAGGGGTGGGCTCGGGGGCCGCTTCGGCAACAGAGGCCGCAGCCTGTTGTTGAGCCTTCAGCCGGGCATAGGCCTCACGGGCCCAAACCAGAGCCTCATCCTCTTCCTCACTGGCTGCGGGAGCTGGAGTCGGCTCCGCCGATGCTGAAACGGAAGCATCAGCCCCACCAGCCGTCGGTTCCGGTGTCGGCGCGGGGGTGGGCGTCGGCTCCGGCGTCGGTGACTCCTCAGCCTGTCGTTCGAACCAGTTGAACACCATCAGGCCGATGCTTTCGATTGAGCGTCATGGAAGCGACGCAACACACCATTGATCATCCGGCGACCCTGCTCATCGCTGTAACGGTTAGCCAGCTCAACCGCCTCGTTGAACGCCACCGGAGCCGGAGTACGCAGGCTTTCCAGGTCAACGACAGCCAACCGGAGGATGTCCCGATCGATCCGCGGAAGCCGGGTCAGTCTCCAGCCCTCCATCACCTGATCCAACCGTTTGTCGATGCCCTCGCGCTGGGTAAGCACCTTCTGAACCCGGTCCATGGCGCCGCGGCGAATCTGCTCCTGGTCGCCAAGCAGCAACAGCCGAGGCAACTCAAGACTGGCGGACAAACCATTCAGCACCTGTTCAGCGGAACTCAAAGAGGCGCGCAGATGGGTGCGGACGGTGTCATGGGTTCCTGATTCGCCCTGCTGTAGCTCGCTGTCCAGCAGGGACTGCTGCGCCTGATCGAGCTCTGAAGCACTGGCATCAAGCGACTCACGCCAGTGCTGGGTGAGGGTGTCGAGGGCCTGGTCCAGGATCGAATCAAGGGCCAGGTCAGCAACTGAGGCTGACTTCTGTTCCGGCACTTGACCAAGCACCAGCAAGGCCAGCTCGCGTGTAAGGGATCGTGTGGCCATGACTCAGCTGGAAGGAGATGCAGAAGCCCGTAACTGGGCCATAAGGCTGGAGAAACTCCGATTCACAGGAGCTTCACGATCATCGGGGTTGACGATGCCGGCCGAAATGATCGTTCGGAAAGCTTCTTCAACGCTGATCTCAAGCTCTCGGACGGATCCAGCTGGAACAAGGGTGTACCAACCGGTGGTGGGATTCGGAGCGGTGGGAATGAACACACTCAAAAGAGGCTCCTTCAGATCGGATTGAAGGGAAGGTCCCACCTCCCCGGTGACAAAACCAACGCTGAACAATCCCTCCCGTGGGTACTCAACGAGAACAACACGACGGAAGCGAGAGGAGTTGTCGCGGAAAAAGGTCTCAAGCAGCTGCTTCAGCGTCTTGTAAACCGATCCAGCCAGGGGTATCCGGCTCAAGGTGCCTTCACCGAACTCCAACAGCCAGCGACCCACGATGTTTCGGGCCATCAAGCCGATCAGAAGGATGCCCATCAGAGGCACCGTGAGACCGAGAGCCAGATTGATCAGATCCTGAAGCAGTGGATTCAGGGTGATAAACGGATTGAACTGCTTCGGTATCGAGGTCAGAAACGCCAAAACAAAGCGACTGACGATCGTTGACAGCCAAATCGTTGTCGCCAGCGGGATGACCACCAGCAACCCTGCAATCAGGTCGTTTTTCAGATCCTGCCGAAGCCTTGCGGACAGCGGCAGATCAGGTCTGGGATTGGACTGGACCAAGGAGCTACTGCGCCCAGCTTTGAGTGAGGTCTGACCAACCTAACCAGCGGTCAGAGCACTGCCGTGAACGCAAGGAGCGCAAAGGCAATCGCAAGAACCACAGCCGTGATGGTTCCACCGATGAACCGCTGCTGGGATTCACGGGCCTGGCCGGCCTCAACAGTCTTGAGTTGGGCTTCCATCTGGGCGATCTGATCGTCCACCATCTTTTGTGCCGCCCGCAGCTTGTCGTCCTCCGTGGCATCGGCAGCGAGTTGACCGGCCTGGGCCAGCTGCTCACCAAGGGAGGTGACCTGCGCTACATCGGCGCGGAAGGCTCGGGCATCCTTCAGCGCTTCGCGGCCCTGGTCCAGATTGCGCTGACGGGCCACGTCACCGGCACCCCCATCCAGGGACATGGGCACGGCAATCACCATGCCGAGGGCCAACAGCGCTGAAAGGACGGCGATCAGCAGACGCAAAGGAGTGCGCTGCTTATGGGGGTGATCCAGCCGTGATCCGATCAGGCAGATCAACAAACCGGCAAATCCCAGGGGAGCAAGGGCCACCAGCGGTCCGGTGACCTGCGGGCGTGGAGCATCCGCACTCGAGTCGACACCAACAAGAACAGCAAGCATCTGCAGGACGAGGATCACCACGAGGGTCAAACCAAGCCAGCGCAGCAAGGGAGCAACCCGTCCTGTCTCAGTGCCGGTCACAGAGAAGATGCTGATAAGCGCCCAACCTTAAGGTCGATGCAAGGGCATGTCACCGATCAACAAACTCGATTAAGCGAGGCTCTGAAGCGCCGCGCCGCTGAGGAAGGGTTCAATCCCGTTGGCATTGCCAGAATCCCGGGAAGTCCAAGGCTGCAGCTGCGCACCAACGCCCTGCAGCGCTGGTTAGACCATGGTCATCAAGCTGACATGGCCTGGATGGCCGCCCCCCGTCGGCGAGACCCCAGGCTTCTGTTGGAAGGAGCCAACAGCGTGCTCGCAGTTGGCCTCAACTATTACGTCGACGCTCAACCCTCCCCCGGCTCCCTCAAAGTCGCCCGCTACGGCTGGGGGCGGGACTATCACCGTGTTGTGGATCAACGGCTGCGACGAATCGGTCGCTGGCTTACGGAACAACGGCCCGACTGCGGTTGGAGAGCCTGTGTTGACGCCACACCGCTGCTGGACAAGGCCTGGGCTGAGGAAGCCGGCCTGGGCTGGATCGGCAAGCACAGCAACCTGATTCACCCCGAACGGGGCTCCTGGATGGTGATCGGCCATCTGCTGACAACGGAGCCCTTGAACGCCGACCCACCAGCACGCAGCCTCTGTGGACGCTGCACTGCCTGCATCGATGCCTGCCCCACACATGCGATCCGCGAACCTTTTGTGGTGGATGCAAGACGGTGCCTGGCCTTTCACACGATCGAAAACCGTGAGGACGACTTACCGGAGAACATTCGCGCCGCCCTTGGAGCGTGGGTGGCAGGGTGTGACATCTGCCAGGACGTCTGCCCCTGGAACCATCGAAGCTTGCCTCAGAGCAGTGATCCCGAGGTGCAGCCACGCCCATGGCTGCTGAATCTGCAAAAAGAGCAGATCCAGAGCTGGGACGACCGCGTCTGGGACCAAAACCTGCGGGGATCGGCGTTGCGACGGATCAAACCCTGGATGTGGCGTCGCAACGCCGCTGCGGCACAACCGGATCCCACACCTACGCTTTAACGACTCCACCCTCGCTCCAGTGCTGCGTCGAATTGGCTTGCGTCGAACGCTGGCGGCTGCACTGGTCGTTCTGGGGGGTTGGTTCGGCGCCCCAGCAGCCAACGCCCTGATCCCCTACGTCTATCTGCCCACCGAAGAGGACCTCAAGGGCTCATCGATCGGCATCGGTCGGACCGCTGCACAGCTGCTTCAGCTGGGGCAGGCCAAGGACGCAGCACGACTCGCAGCTCTGGCGGTACGGCTCAACCCCAATGACGAACGGTTCTGGTCGATCCTTGCGGAAGCTCAACTGCGCAACAACAACCTCAAGGACGCAAGCCGATCGCTGGCCCGGGCCAAGCAGCTGAATCCTGAAAAAGCCGGCCTGTGGTTCGCCGAAGCAGCGATCGCCCTGCGGGCAGAGCGACCGGACGATGCCGTTCCCTTGATTACCCGCGGACTCCAATTGGATCCGAACAATGCTTCGGCCTATTTCGACCTCGGCAACGCCAGGATCATGCAGGGCGAACTCCCTCTGGCCCTGAAGTCGTTCGAACAAGCCACGGGCCTGAAGCCGGAGTTCTGGGAAGCCCTGAACAACCAGGCCCTGGTGCTTTTTGAGATGGGCCAGCGGCAGGAAGCGGTGCGGCGTTGGCGCCGGGTGTTGAAGCTGGAGACCAACGCAGAACCGATGCTGGCCCTGGCCGCAGCGCTGCATCAACAGGGTGAGCAGACCGAGGCGATCCAGCTGGCATCCACAGCATTGGCCAAGAACCCCAACTACGTTCTGCCCCTGCATCAAGCCGAACAGCTTTGGGGTGTGCGCATCCGTGAGGCGACGGCAGAATTGCTGAGCGAGCCGCAGCTCACCAACAGCGTGGAACGAGCCCAAGCCAACGCAACGTGGAAGAAAAGCCAGTGATCATCTGTAGGCTGAGCGCCTTCCGGTCGGAGAGCGACAGACCGAATGGCTGAGGAGCGCGTTGAACCGATCGCCCTGCATCAGGAGATGCAGCGCTCCTACCTCGAATACGCGATGAGCGTGATCGTGGGTCGGGCGTTGCCCGATGCCCGCGATGGTCTCAAACCCGTCCAGCGGCGGATTCTGTACGCGATGCAGGAACTGGGGCTCACCCCAGACCGTCCTTATCGGAAATGCGCGAGGGTTGTTGGTGACGTCCTCGGCAAATACCACCCCCACGGTGATCAGGCCGTTTACGACGCCTTGGTGCGGCTTGTTCAGAGCTTCTCCAGCCGTCATCCACTGCTCGACGGCCATGGCAATTTCGGCTCGGTGGATGACGACCCACCGGCGGCCATGCGGTACACCGAAACCCGCCTGGCGCCGATCTCTTACCAGGCGATGCTGGAGGAGATCGGTGAAGACACGGTTGATTTCGCACCGAACTTCGATGGGTCCCAACAGGAACCCACCGTTCTTCCAGCCCAGCTTCCCTTTCTGCTGCTGAACGGCTGCTCCGGCATCGCCGTTGGCATGGCCACCAGCATTCCCCCGCACAACCTGGGAGAGGTGGTGGATGGCCTGATCGCCCTGATCCGCAAACCGGAACTGAGTGACGAAAAACTGCTGGCGCTGATCCCAGGGCCCGACTTCCCCACAGGCGGTGAAGTGCTTATCAGCTCAGGCCTGCGGGACACCTACCTGCATGGACGCGGCAGCATCCCGATGCGCGGCGTGGCCCACACCGAAGAGGTGCAACCGGGCAAAGGGCGCCACAAACGCAATGCCGTGGTCGTCACCGAACTGCCGTACCAGCTCAGCAAGGCCGGCTGGATCGAAAAACTGGCGGAGTCCGTCAACGACGGAAAAATCGGCGGAATAGCCGACATCCGCGATGAAAGCGATCGCGAAGGCATGCGTGTGGTGGTGGAGCTGCGTCGCGATGCAGATCCCGAGAAGGTGCTGAAGGATCTGCAACGGCGAACGGCACTGCAGAGCAACTTCGGAGCCATCCTTCTCGCCCTGGTGGATGGACAACCCCAGCAACTGTCGCTGCGCCAACTGCTGCAAACTTTCCTCGATTTCAGGGAACTGACCCTGATCCGGCGCACCAGTCATGCCCTGCGCAAGACCGAAGACCGGCTTGAGGTGGTGGAAGGACTGATCACAGCCCTGAACAACCTTCAGGCCGTGATCGCCATGATTCAGAAAGCGAATGACGCCGCTTCAGCCCGCGCCAGCCTGATGGTGCGCCTCGACCTCAGCGAACGGCAGGCGGATGCGGTGTTGGCCATGCCCCTGAGGCGCCTGACCGGACTCGAACAGGAAAGCCTGCGCCAGGAGCTGGATGAGCTTCGAGCGGAACGCCAACGCCTGAAGTTGCTCCTGGATAACCGGGATCAGCTGCTGGACGCGATGGTGACAGAGCTCAAGGCCTTGAAAAAACGCTTCAGCACCCCGCGGCGAACTCGCCTGGTGGAGGGCGGTGATGCCCTGATGGCCGAGCGGGCAGCCAGCCTACGGCCGAACACGGAACTGCTGCGTCAGCAGGCCCTGGCTGCACTGCCCGGAGATGGTCGGGTGCTGATCCAGGCCGATGGTCAAGTGAAAATCGTCACCCCCCAGGTGCTGGGACGACTGCACCTCAATGATCCCTGCCCCATTGGTGATGCACCATCTCCGGCACGGGTGATCCTGCCGATCGAGCCACCACCACGACTCTTGGCGGCGAGTGCGGGAGGACGCATCGCCCAGGTGCGCTGGGAATTTGCTGGACAGCAACCCGGCCCGATTGACCGATTCCTGCCCACGGGCCTTGACGGGGACCCCATCGTTTCGCTGCTGTCGCTGCCCAGCCAGAACCTCGACGCCCTGAGTCTGGGCTTGCTCAGCAGCGATGGACGCTTTAAGCGGCTCCCCCTCAGCGAAGTGGTGGACCTTTCCGGTCGAGCCACCAGCGTTCTCAAGTTGAAAGAGGGAGTCGAGCTCAACAGTGCAGTGATCTGCCGCGATCAGGGAACACTGGTGCTGATCAGCGACATCGGTCGCCTGCTGCGACTGCGAGTCACTGAAGATTCACTTCCGTTGATGGGTCGATTGGCACAGGGACCCATGACCATGCGATTGCTCCCCGGGGAACAGATCGTTGGAGCCGTCTGCACGGAACAGGCACCACTGATGCTGATCACCAGGCAGGGAATGATCGGGCGAATCGACTGTTCAGGCCTGCGCTACAACCAGCGGGGCGATCTTGGCAGCATGGCGGTACAGATTGATGCGGAATCGGATCGCCTGGTGGGCATCAGCACCGGACCAGGTCTTGTTGGTGTGCGCACCAGCAAGGATCGTCACGGACGATTGGATCCGGACAACATCAACATCTCAAAACCCGGAGACAAACTCACGGAACAGACGTCTCTTCAGAAGGGAGAGGCCATCGTTGATGTGATCAACGCCATTCAACCGAACCCCTAAACCCCGATTAGGAGCGGCAGTTCTGCTCCAACCACTGGAAATAATCTTCGTCGATTCCACCGGTCACATAGTGGCCATCAAAACAAGACATCTCGAGATCCTTGATCTCAGTGTTCTCCACAATGCTTTCCAGCAAGTTCTCAACGGTCTGATACACAACATGATCGGCCCCGAGAACATCTGAGATCTGCTCACTGGTTCGGCCGTGGGCAAGAAGCTCCGCCCGGGTTGGCATGTTGATCCCATAAACATTGGGATAGCGAACCGGTGGAGCAGCCGAGGTGAACGTCACCTTGTTGGCACCAGCACTGCGTGCCATCTGAACAATCTCGCGGGATGTTGTTCCACGAACAATCGAATCGTCAACAATCAGAACATTTTTCCCGGCGAATTCAGTTCCGAGAGCATTGAGCTTCTGCCGCACTGATTTCTTCCTTTCAGCTTGACCCGGCATGATGAAGGTGCGGCCGACATAACGGTTTTTATAAAACCCTTCTCGATACTCAAGACCCAATTGCTTGGCCACCTGCATCGCCGAAGGTCTTGCTGAATCAGGAATCGGCATCACAACATCAATATCACCAGCCGGCAATGTTTCAGCAATGGTTTGAGCCAGACGATCACCCATCCGTAAACGCGACTCATAGACCGATATGCCGTTCATAACAGAATCCGGCCGCGCCAAATACACGTACTCAAAAGCACAGGGAATCAAGCGAGGAGACTCAGCACACTGACGCTGGTGCAAGTTCGAATCAGCATCGATGAACACCGCCTCGCCGGGATCAACATCGCGAACGATCTCGTAACCACTGTTTTCAATCACCAGCGATTCGCTAGCGACAATCCACTCCTCACGACCCTGGTCAGACAACCGCCTGCCGAGAATCAGGGGACGAATTCCATAGGGATCCCGGAAGGCCAGCATTCCGTGGCCCGCAATCAAAGCAATCGCCGCGTAGGAGCCCTGAACGCGGTGATGGAGTGACGCCACCGCATCAAACAACTGATCCGGTGTCAGATCACGACCTGTGAGTTGGGATTGAATCTCCGTGGCCAACACATTGACCAGCATCTCCGTATCGCTGGTGGAATTGGTGTGACGACGATCAATCTTGAACAGATCCTGCTCAAGCTGAAGGGTGTTGGTGAGATTGCCGTTGTGAACGAAAGTGATGCCATAGGGGGCATTCACATAGAACGGCTGAACTTCCTCTTCTGACGCAGCAGCTCCACGGGTGGCATAACGAACGTGACCGATCCCGGCATTACCCAGCAGCTTTCGCATGTCTCTTGTGCGAAAGGCTTCACGCACACGTCCCCTTTGTTTGTGCACGTGGAAGGTGTGATTGTCCATCGTGACAATCCCTGCCGAGTCCTGACCGCGGTGCTGAAGCAGAAGCAGATTGTCGTAGATCTGTTGGTTGACCGAGTCAACACAGAACATTCCGATAATGCCGCACATGATGAATCCGAAGTCAGAGAGATAAGGAAGAGAAACGACCGTCAGGCAACGCCTGACTCAATCACTCCGAATGAATCCGTCGGGGCAACGCATCACGGAAAACAGCAGCACAGCGTTGCACCTCAAGATCAAGCTGAACGGCTGATTCGGATCGGATCACCAATCGAGGCTCCGCAGTCACGCTGCCCAGCTGGGTGACGCAAAGCGCTGGCTTGGATCCGATCAACTGCTCCCATGCAGGGAAGGATGCTGCATTCACCGACACAATCACCCGGCTGCCACCTTCGGCGAACAGAACCCGCTCCAAGCGCGCTGAGCCTGTGGACAAGGTCACGCTGATGCCCAGATCGGAGGCGATGCAGGATTCGGCCAACGCCACGGCCAAGCCGCCATCACTGCAATCGTGGGCGGAGGCCAACAAACCTTGAGCAATGGCCTCACGCACCAAATGCCCCACCGCTGCTTCGAGGGCAAGATCGGGCTTGGGCGGTCGTCCGGCCAAGGAGCCAAGGGTCTGCTGCTGATAGGCACTACCGGCCAAACCAAGGCTGGGATCGGCACCATCCTCCGGGGGAACACCAATGAGGAAGATCGCATCGCCGGGCTGTTGCCAGGCCAAGCCAGTCACACGGCTGATGTCATCCACACCACCAACCATGCCGATCACCGGCGTGGGGTGGATCGGCTGCATCGTTCCGTCGTCCTGTTTGGTCTCGTTGTAGAGCGAGACATTGCCTCCAGTGACGGGGGTGTTGAGGGCACGGCAGGCATCGGAGATCCCGCGGCAGGCCATGGCCAGCTGCCAGAAGCCCTTGGGTGTTTCCGGTGACGGGAAATTGAGGTTGTCGGTCACCGCTAGGGGCTCCGCCCCGACACAGCTCAGGTTGCGTGCCGCTTCGGCAACGGCCGCCTGAGCGCCGCGTTCGGGATCCAGGGCAACCCAACGGTTTGGGCAATCCACCGTGGCAGCAACACCACGATTGGATGCGGCCATGGATCCATCGCCTTGCTGAGGTCTCAACCGCACCACGGCGGCATCAGCGGCTCCAGAAGAGACCACCGTGTTGGCCAGCACCTGCTGGTCGTACTGACGGTGAACCCACTGCTTACTCGCAATGGTGGGGTCATCCAGAAGCTGAAGCAGGGCTGTCGCTGCATCGCTCAGCTCCGGAAGCTCCTGCTCGGTCCAACTCCAGAGCGCCTGAAGGTCGGCCGGGGGCTCCTGCAACAGAGCATGTTTTTCGATTGGGGTGTCATCGGCAAGAGCCGTGGCCGGCACCTCAGCGGCGACAGCACCGTGATGCAACACCCGCACAATCGGTTCCTGGAGCACCTTGCCCACAACCGCCGCCTGCAGTCCCCAGCGACGGAAGCGCTGCATCAAGGCGTCCTCCCGGCCGGCCTTCACCACGAACAACATCCGTTCCTGGGATTCCGACAACAGGAACTCGTAAGCCGTCATCCCGGTTTCACGGGCCGGAACACGGTCCAGATCCAGTTCCACCCCCAGGCCCCCTTTGGCAGCCATTTCCGAACAGCTGCAGGTGAGACCAGCGGCGCCCATGTCCTGAGCAGCCACCACATCACCACTGGCGAAGGCCTCAAGGCAGGCTTCGATCAGCCCTTTCTCCAAAAACGGATCGCCCACTTGCACGGCGGGGCGATCATCGAGGGAATCGGCACTGAGCTCAGCACTGGCAAAGCTGGCTCCCCCCATACCGTCCCGACCGGTGGTGCTGCCCACGTACACCACAGGATTGCCGACGCCGATCGCACCGGATTTGACGATCTCCTCGGTCTCCATCAGGCCAAGGGCCATGGCATTCACCAGCGGATTGCCGGAATAGGAAGGATCAAAAGCCACCTCGCCACCCACCGTCGGCACCCCAACGCAGTTGCCGTAATGGGCAATGCCGGCCACAACGCCTTCCATCAGGCCAACGTTGGCGGGATCCTCAAGTGGGCCGAAGCGCAGAGCGTTCAGCAGCGCGATCGGACGGGCCCCCATCGTGAAGATGTCACGCAGGATGCCGCCCACCCCTGTGGCCGCCCCCTGAAAGGGTTCGACGGCGGAAGGGTGGTTGTGGCTTTCGATCTTGAAGGCCAACCGGTGGCCCCCACCGAGATCCACCACACCAGCGTTTTCGCCGGGTCCAACAAGGATGCATGGTCCCTCCGTGGGGAAACCACTCAGCAGAGGCCGGGAATTGCGATAACAGCAGTGTTCGGACCACATCACGCCGAACATGCCCAGTTCGGCTCGATTCGGCTCGCGGCCGAGACGCCGACAGATCTCATCCCAGTCACTGGGCTTGAGCCCTTCCTGCTTCAGGGCTGCAGCTATGTCGTACGCAGGGGAGGAAACCACGAATCGCGGAGCACCTCCTCCCAGTGTTGCCGACCGCCCGTCAGACCCAGGGATCTTCGTCCTCGCAGCGGCGGCGAGAGGGAGGCTCATCCCAGCTTTCGTCGTCCCAGACTTCAGGTCCAGACACCTCTCTTGGTTCATCCTCGTCGTCGGATCTGAAGCGCACGCTTTCCGATCGCAGCTCTTCGATGGGCGAGTCGTCCAACCAACCCTCCAGGCGATCGCTGGCCCGATCACCCATGGAACGCAACTGGTCCCGCCAGTGTTGGGTGCGTTGGAGCAGATCGTGCCGAACGCTGGCGCGGGCCATGGGCAGATCGTCCAATCCCATCAGGCCGGTTTGGATCTGGCCCGGTTGTTGATCAAGGATGCGATCGGGAGCCAAACGCCATCGGGAACTCCCCGGCAACCGCGGGTCGCTGCGGGCGATCAGGTAGTGAAGAATCGCGCCATCGGCAGGTCGAAAATCAAGGTCCACAACGCTGCCGATCCGCTCACCGTCACGATCCAGCAAGGCTGCATCCATCAGCGTGGGCAAGCGCTCCAGAGTCACCTGATCGGTGACCGCCGGCTCGCCACGGACAAACACCTGTTGATCGCTCAAACCACAACACTGGTTCAAACGCCAGACATCCCGTGACATGCGCAGGGCTGATGGACGGCTGACCCAGCCCAGAAGACGATGCACTGGCGGATGCATCCAGGCCATGACCCCAGGCCCGTGATCCAGACCCAGATCACAACGAACCGTATGACTCAGAAGATCACTGAGGAGCAGCTGATCCGGTAGCGACACATCAGGAACGAATCTGAACAGGCATCACCAGATAGGTGAAGGCTTCGGACGCGTCCTCGGAACGGAGCACAGCCGGCGTGGTGGGCGCGTTGCAGTGCAGAACAATCCGATCAGAGCCCATGGCTTTCAGGCCATCCAGCAGATAGCGAACATTGAAGGCGATCTGCATGGCGTCACCCTCCAAGTTGGAGGGAAGCGATTCAGAGCCACTGCCCACATCCTGCGCATCGGCACTGATCTGGACAACACCGTCCTCGGGCTGACTGCTGAATTTCACAACGTTGTTGTGTTGATCAGCGAGAACAGCAATCCGCTCCAAAGCAGCGATCAGGGCGCGACGGTCCATTCCAAAGGTGCGGGTGAAACCATCGGGGATCAGCTGGCCGTAATTGGGATAGGTGCCTTCCAAGGTGCGGCTGGTGACCATTTGATCGGCCGCAAGAAACACCACCTGGCCGCGATCACAGAACAAACTGACCGGTTCATCGGACCGCCAGGACGCCATCAGCCGCTCCACCTCCCGAAGGGAGCGCGATGGAAGAGTCACGGCGAACCCCTCGTCGTCCACCGCATCGGTCACGGCCGCATCCTGCAGGGCATCTTCAACATTGAGCACGGCAAGGCGGTGACCATCGGTGGCAGCCGCTTCCAGAGCTCGCTGGTTGAATTTGAGATGCACGCCGGTGAGCAGTTGCTTCGCTTCATCAGCACTGCTGGCAAACAGAGTGCCTTTGAGGGCCTGCACCAACCGTTCAGGTTGCAGCTTGAGCGTCATGCCGCTCTCCACCATCGGAAGATCGGGATAGTCGTCAGCGCTCATGCCGCGCATCTGATAGCTACCGCTGAGGCTGGTGAGCTGAACCTGCTCACCGGAATCGTCTACGGCGAGGGTGACCGGAGAATCGCTGGACAAGCGCGACACGATCTCTCCCAGCAGCCGGGCCGGCAGTGTGATGGCCCCGCTGGTTTCCACACTCGCGGCGAGGGACGTCTGAATTCCCAGGCTCAGGTCAAAACCGGTCAGGCTGAGGCGGTTGCTGCCGGCATCGGCGGTGAGCAAAACATTGGCCAAAACCGGGTGCGTGGGGCGTGTAGCGACTGCACGGCTCACCAATTGCAGAGCGCTATTCAGTTCGGACTGTGAACAGACCACCTTCATCGTCCTGAAGACCTGAGCGCGCTGAGGTGTCCCACGGTTTCACAGGCTGAGGGGAAGTGCAATGGCCAACGGTTCGGGTGCCTCTGTTCGGCTGTTTGGTTGTTATGGATTTAAAAAATAAAAAACAAAAACAGCAGTTGTAGGGCCTGGGGAAAAGGGGGAAAGAAGCTCAGAACTCAGTGCTCACAACAGTTCTCGATGAGCCAGAACTGAGGAGAATTTTTCACAGGATGGGGAGTAAGGCTTCGTTTTCCACCTCTTCACAGCGGGTGGAAAACTCGCGCGACAAACCGGTGGATAGTTCTCGGCTGTTTTCCACAGCGTGTTGGGGTGGTTTTCGGGTGTCTTCCGCAGCCGCTTTGTCGGTTGGTTTTGTCTTACGGCCACAAAAAAGCCCCCTGACGGGGGCAGCAGTGCGTTGATGCAAGGCGGTGTGTCAGAAGCCCATCACACTGGCGACGGTGTCCAGATCAGGATTGAGGTTGGTGTGGAAGGCGGCGTCGTTGTTGCTGATGGCGCAGTCGGGATCCTTGAGGCCGTTGCCGGTCAGAACGCAGACCACCGTGGCGCCGGCTGGCACTTCATCTTTGCGCTTGAGCAGGCCTGCCACAGAGGCAGCGCTGGCGGGTTCACAGAAGATTCCCTCCTGGCCGCCAAGCAGCTTGTAGGCCGAGATGATCTCCGCGTCGGTCACATCCAGGAACGCGCCATTGCTGGCTTCGCGAGCTGCCAGGGCCTTGGCTCGGTTGACCGGGTTGCCAATGCGAATGGCGGTGGCGATGGTTTCGGGGTCCGTCACCGTGGTGTTGTTCACCAGAGGGGCGGATCCGCTGGCCTGGAATCCCATCATTCGGGGCAGGCTGCGGCTCCTGCCGGCCTGTTGATATTCCTGGAAACCCATCCAATAGGCGGTGATGTTTCCGGCGTTGCCCATGGGAATGCACAGCCAGTCGGGTGCATCACCGAGGGCATCCACGATTTCGAAGGCCGCCGTTTTCTGGCCCTGCAGCCGGTAGGGATTCACCGAGTTCACGAGGGTGACGGGATACTTCTTTGCCGCTTCGCGAACGATGTCGAGGGCGCGGTCGAAGTTGCCGCGGATCGCCAACACCTCAGCGCCGTACACCAACGCCTGAGCCAGTTTTCCCTGGGCGACATAGCCATCCGGGATCAAGACGAAGGCCCGCATCCCACCCCGCCTGGCATAGGCCGCAGCCGCAGCACTGGTGTTGCCCGTGCTGGCACAAATCACCGCTTCACAACCGGCTTCCTTGGCTTTGCTGATGGCCATGGTCATGCCCCGGTCCTTGAAAGACCCTGTGGGGTTCAGGCCGTCGTATTTCACGAACACCTTCACGCCCTTGCCGATCTGTTCCGCAACCGATGGCACGGGGATCAGAGGGGTGGCGCCTTCACGCAGGCTGATAACGGGCGTCGCATCGCTGACGGGCAGCCAGCTGCGATAGGCCTCAATCAGTCCAGGCCAGTCCTGCATCACAGGGGTGGCAGTGAAACGCCGACGGAGGTTCTGAAACAGGGACACCGGCTGGGATGGGGGGATTGCCGGAATCTAGGCGGCGTCCGTTCAGGGCTTGGTCAGGGTTGCGCTTCTTTCAATCCGTCCAAGGGGGAGTCGGAGAAAAACTGCACCAGACCGGCGATGGATTCCGCTTTTTCGATCACTCCAAACAGAGCCGGAAGATTCACCGCCATGACGGCATTGGGGTAGCTCTTCAAAAAGCTCACTGCCGTGAGGCCATCTTCGCTTTGCAATCCACTGATCACTCCGGCGCGGATCGCCGGAACACTCACCTCAGGTTCCGGTGTGTAGATCGGATGAATGATGCGTGCGACACGACGCAGGATGGCTTCACCGATCCGTGTGTTGATCAGACGGCTTGTGAGCACCAGGGGAAGCTCGAGGCTCTTGTTGAGCATCTGCGCCACTTCGTTGGGGTCCTGCCCGGAGAGCTCCAGCAGATCCTCCAGCAGACCAGTGGCATCACCGGTTTCGGCGAGGTGTTCGATTTCTTTCACAGGAATGGAGCGGCGGAAGGCACCACTCACCAGGGCGACCTCCGTGGCGGCATGCAGGGGTTGCATGACGCAGCTCAAACTCAGCCCAATCCCTGCTGTCATGGCCAGCAGAGAGGAACGGGTGAAGGGCTTGGGGCGCATCACGCTGAAGGTGTTGGCCGGAAGTTAGGCCGGAACTCCAGCAGCGACCCTCACCAGGCGGACAACTCCCCGTTCGGCCAGCCCCTGAGCCACCTTGAGGCCCATGCGCCGGGTGTCTGGTTCATTGAGCACCCTTGGCATTCGACGCAGCAGAAGCTCAGGGGTGAATCCCGGCAACGATTGCAACACCTGGATCAACTCCCGCACCGGCTCCAGTTGCATCAGTGGATCGGAGAGCCCGGGAGGTGTTTGGGTAAAGGCGGAGGGTTGCAGTCGTTTGGGGAGGCGTCGACCCAGGCGTTGCATCGTCGACCAACCCAGAGCATCCAGACGATCAACCGTCGCGGTCACCAGTTGATCCCGAAGCAGTCCTGCCTTGGGTGAGAACAGGAAGTCGAGCAGTTGATCGAGCAAGGCCTCCAGATCCAGCTGGGCCTGGCTTGCAGCACTGGAGACCAGATTTTCCAGACGGGTCCAACGGAACGCGTCCCCATCGAACAGCATCTCCTTAAGGCTCTGACGCAACTGGGGATCGGGATCCTCCATCAGCCGCCTGGCGAAGTAGGGGTAGGCAGCACCGAGGATCTTGAAGTTCGGATCAACACTGAGGGCGATGCCTTCCAGGGTGACCAGTGATCGAATGATCAGGGCGTAATAAGGCGGCACCCGGAAGGGGAATTTGTACATCACACCGGACATGTCGTCGGTGACCGCTTTGAAATCCATGCGGTTGACGCCGGCTTCCAAGGCCTGGCTGAACACCTTTTCAAAGGCGGGAACAATCGGTTCAAGGTTCACGTCTTCCGCCAGGAACCCCAGGGTGACGAAGTCTTTGGAGAGCTTCCCGAAGTTCCGGTTCACCAGATGAACCACGGCCTGAATCAAGCCGGTGCGTGACTCGCGACTCACTTCGCTCATCATCCCGAAGTCGAGATAACAGAGGCGACCGTCCTCCAGAGCCAGGAGATTGCCGGGGTGGGGGTCGGCATGGAAGAAGCCATGCTCAAGCAACTGTTGAAGGCTGCAGTTCACGCCCACTTCCACCATGTCGTCCGGGTCCACCCCGAGCTCGCGAACCGCATCAAGGTTGGTGAGCTTGACGCCGTCGATCCACTCCATCGTCAGCACCCGGCGACTGGTGGCGTTGCGATAAATCGTCGGAACAGCGATGCGAGGGTTGTGTTGATGCAGCTCAGCGAAGGTCTCAGCGTTTGAGGCCTCGTTGAGGTAATCCATCTCTTCGAACACCCGTCGCCCCAGTTCATCGATCAGGGCAACGAGGTCGCTGCGGATCAATCCGATGTTGCTGTTCAACCAGGCGGCGATGTTGCGCACGATGTACAGATCCAGGGTGATCTGTTCGCGCAGCCCCGGGCGCTGCACCTTCACCGCCACCCTTGCGCCACCATTGAGGGTTCCCTTGTGCACCTGACCTAACGAAGCGGCTGAGATCGGTTCCCGGTCCAGCTGCTCGAAAATGTCATCCACCGGTGCGCCCAGGTCTTCCTCGATGCAGGCCATGGCCAGGCCGCTGTCGAAGCCGGGCAGTTGGTCCTGCAGTTGGGCCAGTTCTTCCAGCAGCAGCGGGGGGACGATGTCTGGTCGTGTGGAGAGCGCCTGGCCGGCCTTGATGAAGGCGGGACCAAGATCCACGAGAAGTTCAGCGCATTCGCGAGCTCGAGCCCGGGCCCGTTCCTCATCCTTCAGCAACTGGAAGATCCAGTCGAAGGCGACGCCCAGCAGCAACAGGCCGATGGGTACGAGGGTTTGCCAGAGCCGGCGGATCAGCCGCTGGGGATGGCCGGCATAAATACGTGTGATGGCGGCGGGGTCGTACTCAAGCAACCCAGCGGCTTCGATGAAATCCCCGAGCTCCTGCGCCATCAATTCATAGGGATGTCCGACACCCCTTCTAAACGAACCGAGCTGCCGCTACGGTCGGCATCATCACAGGGCTGGACGTGCTCACCGGTCTGCTGCTGCAGAACATCGCTCTGATTGAGAGTCTTGAACTGGAGTTCAGCTCGGGTTTCACAGTGCTCACCGGTGAGACCGGCGCCGGTAAATCGATCCTTCTCGATGCCCTCGATGCGGTGCTGGGTGGAGCGCAGGGTTCCAGCGGCGTTCGTCTGCTGCGGACGGGTTCGGATCGCGCCAGGATCGAGGCTGCGTTTCAACTCAACCCAGCCCTCGAGCAGTGGTTGATTGCGGCGGAGTTTGATCCCGAGGAAGAGCTTCTGATCAGCCGGGAATGGAAACGGCAGGAGGGTGATCGTTATTCCAGTCGCTGTCGGCTGAATGGCAGCATGGTGAACCGTCAGCAGTTGCTTGAGCTGAGGCCGCTGTTGATTGATCTCACGGTTCAGGGACAGACCCAGTTGTTGTCGCGGGCGGGGCAGCAACGGCTCTGGCTTGACCGTCTCGGTGGATCGGCATTGGCTGAGGTCAAAGTTCAGGTGGCTGATGCCTGGACCGAATGGCGCCAGGCCGCAGATGCCCTGACGGCACTTGAGCAGGAGCAGCAGCGCTCCGAACAGGAGCAGGCTGAACAGGAAGAGCAGTTGGAGCAGCTGCAAGCTGCCGATCTCGACGACCCCGACGAGCAGCAGCGGCTGGAACAGGATCAAGACCGCCTCGTCCATGGCGTGAGGCTGCTGGAGGGTTTGGCCTTGCTGTTTGGGCGTCTCCGCGACGGTGTGGATCAGGCGCCTTCCCTGCAGGAACATTTCGCGGCGTGCATCCAGGAGCTGCAGGCCATGGTGCAGCTGGATGGTTCGCTTGAGCCCCTGCGTGATCAGGCGCTGGATCTCGAAGCAGGTGTGGACGGTTTGTTGCGCTCCCTCGATCAATACGGTCTGGCGCTCGAGAGCGATCCAGACCAGCTGGAGCGGATTCAGGACCGTCTGTCGGTTTTAAAACGGCTGCAGCGCCGTTACGGCCTTGACCTGGCCGGTTTGATTCAGCGGCGCGACGAGCTGCTTCATCGTTTGGGATCGGAAGGCTTCGCGGCGGATCTCGTCCGCCTGCAACAGGCCGAAACCGTCCGTCGCCAGACGCGTGATCAGGCCAATGCGGCCCTGCGTCGCGAGCGGTTTAAGGCGGCGGAGGCCTTAGAGGCCTCGTTGCTGAAGCTGTTGCCACCCATGGGCCTGGCCAACGTGCGCTTCAAGGTGGATCTCACCCCCTGTGATCCGGCTGAGCATGGGGCGGACGCTGTTCAATTCCTGTTCTCCGCCAATCCCGGTCAACCGATGGCACCGCTAACCGAGGTGGCCTCCGGCGGTGAGATGTCCCGTTTTCTGCTCGCACTCAAGACCACCCTCGCCGCAGTGGATGGCTCCAGCACGCTTCTTTTCGATGAGATTGATGCCGGGGTCAGTGGACGCGTCAGTGGAGCGATGGCCGATCTGCTTCAGACCCTGGCCCGTCAGCGTCAGGTGTTCTGCGTCACCCACCAACCGCTCGTGGCGGCAGTGGCCGATCACCATTTCCGGGTTAGCAAGCATGTTGAAGACGGCATCACCCATTCGCGAGTGTCCCGACTGCGGGACACTCAGGAACGCCGCCAGGAGCTGGCAGACCTCGCTGGTGGCGATCAGGCCGATGCCTATGCAGCGAGCCTGCTGGACCAGCGAACAGCTTGAAGGCTTCGGTTCTTCCTAAACTCTTGAGCTTTCCAACGGGTCCTGATGGCGCGAGCTGCTGCCAAGAGCACCGGTCAGAAGGCCCCCGTGAACCTTTCGGGCGGAAGTCTTGAAGATGTGATCCGCGTGCGTGGCGCTCGCCAGCACAACCTCAAGAACGTCGACGTCACCATTCCCCGCAACAAACTGGTGGTCTTCACCGGAGTGAGTGGCAGCGGCAAGAGTTCACTTGCTTTCGACACGATCTTTGCCGAGGGACAGCGCCGCTACGTCGAAAGTCTTTCGGCCTATGCCCGCCAGTTTCTGGGGCAGGTGGACAAGCCCGATGTTGATGCCATCGAAGGCCTGTCTCCGGCGATTTCGATTGATCAGAAATCCACCAGCCACAACCCGCGCTCCACGGTGGGCACGGTCACGGAGATTCAGGACTATCTCCGTCTGCTGTTCGGCCGCGCCGGTGAGCCCCATTGCCCGCAATGTGAACGCTCGATCCGGCCCCAGAGCATCGACGAAATGGTCGATCAGATTCTTCTGCTGCCGGAAGGAACCCGTTATCAGCTGTTGGCGCCGGTGGTGCGCGGCAAGAAGGGCACCCACACCAAATTGATCAGCGGTTTGGCAGCAGAAGGTTTCGCCCGGGTGCGCATCGACGGCGAGGTGCGCGAGCTGGCCGACAACATCGAGCTCGACAAGAACCACAGCCACAACATCGAAGTGGTGGTGGATCGTCTTGTGGCCCGCGAGGGGATCCAGGAACGGCTGACCGATTCGCTGCGCACGGCTCTCAAACGCGGCGATGGTCTGGCCTTGGTGGAGGTGGTGCCCAAGAAAGGGGAGGAGCTTCCCGACGGCATTGAGCGGGAGCGTCTCTACTCCGAAAACTTCGCCTGCCCCGTTCACGGCGCTGTGATGGAGGAGCTGTCACCGCGACTGTTTTCGTTCAACAGCCCTTACGGCGCCTGTGAGGACTGCCATGGCATCGGCCATCTGCGCAAGTTCACCTGTGACCGGGTCATTCCGGATCCCAGTCAGCCGGTGTATGCCGCTGTGGCGCCTTGGGCAGAGAAGGACAACAGCTACTACTTCTCACTGCTGTTCTCGGTAGGGGAAGCCTTTGGCTTTGAGATCAAGAGCCCCTGGGATCAACTCAGCGATGAGCAGCGGGATGTGCTGCTCAATGGAAGCCGCGAACCGATTCTGATCCAGGCCGACAGCCGTTACCGCAAGGGCAAAGGCGGATACACCCGACCTTTCGAAGGCATTCTTCCGATTCTCGAGCGGCAGCTCCGTGATGCCAGCGGCGAGTCGCAGCGCCAGAAGCTGGAGAAATATCTGGAGTTGGTGCCCTGTGCCAGCTGTGCCGGTCAGCGGCTTCGTCCCGAAGCCCTGGCGGTGAAGGTGGGGCCGTACCGGATTCCAGAACTCACGGCCGTCAGCGTTGGTCAGACCCTGGAACGGATCGAAAAACTGATGGGTGTGGGCGCCTATGAGGGCTCAGAGCCCTTGCTGAATGCCCGTCAGATCCAGATCGGTGATCTGGTGCTCAGGGAAATCCGCCTGCGTTTGAAATTCCTGCTCGATGTTGGTCTGGACTACCTGAGCCTGGATCGACCGGCGATGACGCTCTCCGGCGGTGAAGCTCAGCGCATCCGCCTGGCGACCCAGATCGGTGCTGGTCTCACCGGGGTGCTGTACGTGCTGGATGAGCCAAGCATCGGTTTGCATCAGCGGGATAACGACCGTCTCCTGAACACCTTGGTGCGGCTCCGGGATCTCGGAAACACCCTGGTGGTGGTGGAACACGATGAAGACACCATCCGTGCTGCCGATCACGTGGTGGACATCGGCCCTGGTGCCGGCGTCCATGGGGGCCACATCGTTGCGGAGGGAAGTTTCGATGACCTTGTGGCCAGTAGCGAATCCCTCACCGGCGCCTACCTGAGTGGCCGTCGCTCGATTCCAACGCCGGCCGAACGCCGCCAGAGCGGTTCGCGCTCACTCAAGTTGATCGATTGCAACCGCAACAACCTCAAGAACGTTTCGGTTGAGTTCCCCTTAGGCCGTTTGGTGTCCGTTACCGGGGTGAGCGGCAGCGGCAAGAGCACCCTGGTGAATGAGCTCCTGCATCCCGCCCTGGAGAACGGCCTGGGTCTGAAGGTGCCTTTTCCGCAGGGTCTGGGGGAGCTGCGTGGGTTGAAATCGATCGACAAGGTGATCGTGATCGACCAGAGCCCGATTGGACGCACGCCCCGCTCCAATCCAGCCACCTACACCGGTGCCTTTGATCCGATCCGTCAGGTGTTCGCCGCCACGGTGGAGGCCAAGGCTCGCGGTTACCAGGTGGGTCAGTTCAGCTTCAACGTGAAGGGTGGCCGCTGTGAGGCTTGCCGTGGTCAGGGCGTGAACGTGATTGAGATGAACTTCCTGCCGGATGTGTACGTCCAGTGCGACGTCTGCAAGGGCGCCCGCTTCAACCGCGAAACCCTGCAGGTGAAATACAAGGGCCACACCATCGCGGATGTGCTGCAAATGACGGTGGAGCAAGCCGCTGAGGTGTTTGATGCGATTCCTCAGGCGGCAGATCGCTTGCGCACCTTGGTGGATGTGGGGCTGGGGTACGTGAAGCTCGGCCAGCCCGCACCAACCCTCTCGGGGGGTGAGGCCCAGCGGGTGAAGCTGGCGACGGAGCTGTCAAGACGGGCCACCGGTAAGACGCTTTATCTGATTGATGAGCCCACGACCGGCCTCAGCTTCTACGACGTGCACAAGCTGATGGATGTGATGCAGCGGTTGGTGGACAAGGGAAACTCGATCATTTGCATCGAGCACAATCTTGACGTGATCCGTTGCAGCGACTGGATTATTGATCTCGGCCCTGAGGGCGGTGACAAGGGTGGCGAGATCCTGGTCACCGGCACTCCAGAAGAGGTCGCCCAGCACCCCACCAGTCACACCGGCCGCTACCTGGCTCGAGTTTTGGAGCAGCATCCACCAGAACTACCCGTTTCCCTGGCGGCTTGATGGCCCGACTTCGCACCCACCTGGCGGCTCTGGCGTTTGGCATGTCACTGGCCCTTGGTGGGGGCAGACCACTTCAGCCTTCGCAGTTTTCGCGGTGAGCCGTCCCCAGCACAGGTTGGGCCGGTCATCCTTGGCTGGATCAACGAGCAGCTCGAGGTGGATGGCGCCGTCAGCCTCTCTGGGGGTGGTTGGGGTGACGAGCGGGGTAGCTTGTTGATGTAAGCGCCCGCCTCTGACGTTGCTGGCTTGTTACAACAAGCCGAGCCTTTGACTGTTGTCCCTAGGGCTCAGATCCATTGCACGACAACACAACTCAGCTTTCTTGCTCGGTTTGATTAGCAGGTCTTCTAAGGTTTTTTTCATTTTTTACCCCTTCTTCCGCCTCTAAAGAAAAAACAACGGCACCGAATCTGCGTCCCGTTGTTGTTTGTGAGTGGAGCGAATGGGGATCCGGTTGTTGCATCTGCACCTTCACGGTCTGTTTCGTTCCCATGAGCTCGAACTGGGGCGGGACGCTGATACCGGTGGCCAGACGTTGTACGTGCTGGAGCTCGTGCGCAGCCTGGCGCAGCGGGCGGAGGTTGAGCAGGTTGATGTGGTCACCCGGCTGATTCAGGACCGTCGGGTCGATCTCGATTACAGCCAACGGGTCGAAGCCATTGCTCCAGGGGCCCGCATCCTGCGCTTCCCCTTCGGTCCGAAGCGGTATCTGCGCAAGGAGTTGCTTTGGCCCCATCTCGAGGAGCTGGCTGATCAGCTGGTGGAACATCTGAGTCAGCCCGGCCAGAGGGTGGATTGGATTCATGCCCATTACGCCGATGCCGGCCTGGTGGGTGCTTTGGTCAGTCAGCGGTTGGGGATTCCGCTTGTTTTTACGGGTCATTCCCTCGGCCGGGAGAAACAGCGTCGTCTCTTGGCTGGTGGCTTGGATCGCTCTCAACTTGAGCAGACCTATGCCATCAGCCGGCGCATTGACGCCGAAGAGCGTGCCCTCGCCCAGGCGGATCTGGTGATCACCAGCACCCGTCAAGAGGCGGATCAGCAGTACTGCCGCTACGGCCACTTTCAGGCGGATCAGGCGGCGGTGGTGCCCCCTGGCGTTGATGCTTCCCGGTTTCATCCCCACGGTTCATCGCAGGAATGCTCCGCGTTGCAAAGCCTGTTGCAGCCTTTCCTCAGGGAGCCGGATCGTCCGCCCCTGCTGGCGATTTCCCGTGCGGTGCGGCGCAAGAACATTCCCGCTCTGGTCGAAGCCTTTGGTCAGTCGCCGGTGCTGCGGCAGCGTCACAACTTGGTGCTTGTGCTGGGCTGTCGGGATGACCCGCGTGAGCTCGAGAAGCAGCAGCGCGATGTGCTCCAGCAGGTGTTCGATCTGGTGGATCGCTTTGATCTCTATGGCCAGGTGGCCTATCCCAAACAACACAGCCGTGCCCAGATTCCTGCCCTTTATCGCTGGGCGGCGCGTCGTGGGGGGTTGTTTGTGAACCCTGCGTTGACCGAACCCTTCGGACTCACCCTTCTGGAGGCCGCGGCCTGTGGTTTGCCGATGGTGGCCACCGACGATGGTGGTCCACGGGACATCCAACACCGTTGCGACAACGGTCTTCTGGCGGACGTCACCGATCCCGGGGCACTTCAGGAGGCCCTGGAATTGGCCGGCAGTGATCGCTCCCGTTGGCGCCGTTGGAGTGACAACGGGGTTGAGGCCATCAGTCGGCACTTCAGCTGGGATGCCCATGTGTGTCAGTACCTCGCCCTGATGCAGCAGAAAGTTCGCGTGTCACCTGTGCGTGGAATGTCGGTGGTGCGGCGGCCCAGCCCCGTCTCCAGGCTGTTGGCGCTGGATCTCGACAGCTGCTTGGAGCTGCCGGAGGAACGCTCCCTGGCGCATCTGCGCGATCGGCTTCAGGCCGCACCCCTCGCTGCGTCGACAGGTTTGGTGATTCTCACGGGGCGGTCGCTGGATCAGGCGCGTCAGCGCTACCAGGAGTTGCATCTTCCCGAACCCAAGGCCTGGATCTGCCGGGCTGGAACCGAGATTCACCACAGCTCGGATCGCGTGGAAGATCCCGTGTGGGCGAAGCGCATCAGCCAAGCCTGGGATCGTGAGGCTGTTCTCTCAGCGATGGGTCAACTCCAGGAACACCTTCAGCTTCAGGATCCGGATCATCAGAGTCCCTTCAAAGTCAGCTACCTGTTGCGTGCTTCCAACCGCGGCCTGATTGGTTTGGCCCGTCAGTGCCTGCGCCGCCATGGTCTGCAGGCGGAACCTCAGCTCCGTTGCCATTGGTTCCTGGATGTTCTTCCCCAGCGCGCGTCCCGCAGTGAGGCCATCCGTTTTCTGGCCCAGTCCTGGCAGCTCCCCCTGCAGCAGGTTCTGGTGGTGGCCAGTCAGCAGGGGGATGGAGAGTTGCTAGATGGTTTGCCCGCCACCGTGGTTCCTGCGGATCACGATCCCTGCCTGTTGGGCCAACGGATCCAGCAGCGGGTGTACGTCTCGAAACGCCCCAGTGTTGGAGCCGTGCTGGATGGCTTAACTCACTACCGGTTTTCAGGCAGCCGTTGATCCTGGAATCACGGTCACACAGGCGGCTGCCCTGTCGGCCTTTGCTTGTGCTTCCTTCCGATCTCCTCCCCTTGCCAGGGCCACACCCATGCGGCGACCGGGGCGGGCTGTGGGCTTGCCGAACAGCAGCACTTGAGTGTCAGCTTCCGTGAGCGCTTGTTCGACTCCTTCAAAAGCCACGGAGTCCATGTTCGTTTGGGCCAGGATCACTCGGCTGGCCGCCGCATCAGCTGCCGTGATGGTGGGGATCGGCAGACTGAGAACAGCGCGCAGGTGCAGTTCGAACTCGCTCAGGTTCTGGCTGATCAGGGTCACCAGGCCAGTGTCGTGCGGCCGGGGCGACAGTTCAGAAAAAATCACCTCATCGCCACAGAGGAAAAATTCCACCCCGAAGAGACCGGCACCGCCCAGGTTGTCGGTGACGGTTTTGGCCATGGCCTGGGCCTGACGCAGTTGTTGGTCGCTGAGTTGAGCGGGCTGCCAGCTGCATTGATAGTCCCCTCCTTCCTGTTCGTGGCCGATCGGCGCACAGAACAGTGTTTCGCCATTGCGCTGACGGATGGTGAGCAGGGTGATCTCCAGATCGAAATGAAGAAATTCCTCCACGATCACCTGGGTTGAGGTGCCCCGTGCACCGGCCATGGCGGCCTCCCAGGCCTTGGGCAGATCGTCTGCACAGGTCACCACGCTCTGGCCTTTGCCGGAGGAACTCATCACCGGTTTCACCACGACGGGCCAGCCCAATGGTTCCGCCACTGCTGTGAGTTCTTCAGCACTGGAGGCATAGGCGAAGCGGGCGGTGCGGAGACCGAGTTCGCCGGCCGCCAGGTCGCGGATGCGGTCTCGGTTCATCGTGACGGCCGTCGCGCGGGCTGTAGGAATCACGGTGATTCCCTCTTGTTCAAGTTCCGCAAGGGCATGCACGGCGAGTGCTTCGATCTCCGGGATCACCACGTTGGGTTGGTGGCGCCTGACCACCTCCAGCAAGGCATCGGCATCGGTCATCGGCAGCACTTCGGCCACGTCAGCCACCTGCATGGCCGGGGCAGCGGCATAGCGATCGCAGGCGATCACCCGGCAGCCAAGCCGTTGGGCAGCAATGGCCACCTCCTTGCCCAGCTCCCCGCTGCCCAGCAGCATCACGGTGCGTGGAAACGACGGCATGGTGATCCTTGAATGGCCTGCCTGCATCATCAATCAACGCAAGTCCTGAGACTTTCCGCAGCCTGGGGTGCAGCGCCTGATCTCCCGCTAGGTCAAGGATGCGTTCTTGATTGAGTCCAGTGCTTCGGGCGACGTTGTTGGCGGTTCTTGCTGGAGCCTGTCTCCAGCTCGAGTCTGTTCAGGCCAGGCCTGCGGATTCGATTTCACCGGTTGCCCCCTGGCTCAGTGATGCGGAGGCACTGGCCTTGCTGCCTGCTGCTGTTCGTTGCTCGGTGGAAGCGAGCCGCTGAGGGCTCAATTCGAATCGGTGCTGCTCTGACGGCGCACTTCGCCGATCAGCCACACGCCCATGAATCCAAGCGACGACACACCGAAATAGATCAGCACCCACCGCAGAACCCGATCAGGATCTGCAGCGGCGCTGGCGAGCAGCTCAGCGGTTTTGGCAAGCAGGTTGTCCATCAGTTCTGAAGATCGGGGATCAGCGTGAGTTGGCGAACCGGTGATGCTTCGCTGACGAAACCCCAGGCTTCAAACACGGTGGGATCGGGATGCGTGATGCGCTGCTCCGTTCCATGGCGCTCCATTTGGAACCCTTCGCTTGACATGCGCCGCATCAAACTGGCCGACTCCTCAAAGCGGGCAGCCATCGCTTCGAGGCTTGAGCAGTCAGCGGTGAGACCGGATTCACGCCAGGTGAAATAGGTCATCCTGCCTTGCCGCCTCAAAACATGACTTTAAGGGATGTGAGCGGTGGAAAGCGTTCGTTTTGGATCTCAAAAATCCTGTGAGTACCGGCTATGCCGTTTAGGCCTCCATTCAAAGAGAAACAGTGATGTTGTCACTCAAAAAGCTTGAAAATGTCGGTCATTCTTTTCTGTATCAGGGCCATTTTTAAGAAGGTATTGACTTTCTGCGCTACGCAACCAAGTTCAATTTCGTTGTCGATCTGAAGCAACTGCATCCTTCAGCTCACTTCAATGATGGTCCTCGGGATTGGATCAAACGATCGGCGCTTAGGGACGCAGCACCAGTCCGAGGAGGACAAGTCCTGCTGTGACCAGCCAGAACGCGGGCACCACGCTTCGTTCATCGGTGCCGCCCAGCTCAAAGTGGTGATGCAGCGGCGCCATGCGGAACACGCGTCGCCCCTGACCATCAGGGCCTTTTGTGGCCTTGAACACCCAAACCTGGATGATCACGGAGAGGGATTCCGCGACGAAGACGCCTCCCATCACCAGCAGGGGCCAGAGGCTGTTGGACAACAGAGCCACACCGCTGAGGGCGGCTCCCATAGCCAGGGATCCCGTGTCGCCCATGAAGGCCCGAGCCGGGTTTCGGTTGTGCACTAGAAACCCAAGCCATGCCCCGGCCATGGTCATGCAGAAGCCAGCCAAGGCGGGATCTCCGTTGTCTCCCCGGAGCATCAGTTGAAGTGCCAGACCGGTAAACACCAGTGCTCCGCAGCCGCTAGCCAAGCCATCCAGGCCATCGGTGAGGTTGGTGGCGTTGCTCTCCGCCAGAACGACAAACAGCCCCAGCGGCCAGATCAGAAGCCCTAAGGGCAGTTCAAGGCCAAAGGGCAGGGCAATGCTGCTGCTGATCCAGCCCTGCCAGGCAGCGATGGCCAGAAAGGCTGCGGCTGCCATGGCTTGCAGCAGCAATTTTCCTCGCGCCGTCAGGCCAGCATTGGTGTGTTTGGTGAGGCTGCTCCAGTCATCGATGCCGCCGATCAGCATGAACGCCAGGGTCTGGGCTGCCAAGCAGAGCAGTTGTTGTGACGCCACGGCGTCCCGTGTGATCAGGCTCCCGAGAATGACCCCGACGGGAACCACCAGAAGGCCCCCCATTGTTGGCGTTCCCGCCTTGCTCTGATGGGCTTTCGGGCCTTCCTCACGGATGAACTGCCCCATCTTCAAGCGCCGCAGAAGGGGAATGCCCAAGGCTGCAGTCGCTGTTGCGCAGACCGCTGAAATCAAGAGCGGCAGGCTCAGTTGCGCATTGGTGATCCACTTGTCGGCTGCAAAGCTGGTCATCAAGACCACCAGCATCAGCAAGCTGGCACTCAATGAGCCGTTCTCCCACCAAGGACGGTGGTTCAAATCCGTGGATTGCAAAGCTGCACTGGACTGATCGCTGGGACCCTAGGTGAGTCGCTCAGTGGCGACCAGTCAGTGCTTGGGGGACGTCAGTCCTCCCACTGCTCCTCGTTTTGCTCGTCATCCTTGTTGTAATCCTCTTTCTCACCCATGAGCGCGGAGAGTTCCTCCTCTTCGACCGTGCTCACCTCAGGTGAACCGGATTCTTCGTCGGCAACGAGACGGCCGCTGGTTTCCAGCCAGGACAGAAGGTCAGGCTCCTCACGCAGGGGCAGCACGGGTGCAGGGTCGCGGCGCCCGTAGCGGGTGAGGGACGGGTTGACGCTGTCCAGGGCGTTTGAATCAACCAGAGCACTCATGCAGGGAGGGACGCGGGCCAATCAACCAAGATAGACCATGTGCTGTTTTTGACCCTCTACTGAACAAATCTGCGCTGCTCGTTCTTCTGTGGGGTCTGGCCCTGATCATCAGCTCTGGTCTGCATTGGTGGGGTTTGCAGCGGCCTGAACCGTTGCAGACCTCCTGGACCCTGGCGCTGCTGCTGGTCTTTGTTCCGGCTGCGGCGTTGGCTGCATGGTTGCTTGCGGCTTCTCCACAGGTGGCGGCCGGCGAGACGAGAGAATCAGACGATTGTGATCAGGAGACCCATTGATGGGCCGCGCCAAGAAGGTGGTACTCGCCTATTCCGGGGGAGTTGATACCAGTGTCTGCATCCCGTACCTCAAGCAGGAATGGGGTGTTGAGGATGTCATCACCTTTGCCGCTGATCTCGGCCAGGGCGATGAGCTGGAGCCGATTCGTCAGAAAGCGCTGGATGCGGGTGCCAGTCAGTCGCTCGTGGGAGATCTGATCGAGCCCTTCATCAAGGATTTCGCTTTTCCGGCGATTCGTGCCAACGCCCTCTACGAAGGCCGTTACCCCCTCTCCACGGCCCTGGCGAGGCCTTTGATCGCGAAGCGCCTGGTGGAGGTGGCCCGGGAAGTGGGTGCCGATGCTGTTGCCCATGGATGCACAGGCAAGGGCAATGATCAGGTGCGTTTCGATGTGGCCATCGCTGCGTTGGCACCGGACCTCAAGGTGCTCACCCCAGCCCGTGAGTGGGGCATGAGCCGTGAGGAGACCATCGCCTACGGCGAACGCTTTGGTCTGCCCGCACCGGTGAGCAAGAAGTCGCCTTACTCGATCGATCTCAATCTGCTGGGCCGCAGCATTGAAGCCGGACCCCTTGAAGACCCGATGGTGGCTCCGCCGGAGGAGGTGTTTGCGATGACGCGATCGGTGGAGGCGGCTCCGGATGCCTCTGAAGAGATCGAGATTGCCTTTGAAGCAGGCAATCCTGTGGCGATCAACGGTCAGCAGCTGGACCCGGTGGCCTTGATCCGTGAAGCCAACCGCCTGGCGGGCACCCATGGCATCGGCCGTCTCGACATGATCGAGAACCGTGTGGTGGGGATCAAATCCCGGGAGATCTACGAAACGCCTGGCCTTTTGCTGTTGATCCAGGCCCACCAGGAACTGGAAAGCCTGACCCTGGCCGCCGATGTGCTGCGCAGCAAGCGGCAATTGGAAATGCAGTGGGCCGATCTCGTCTACCAGGGCCTTTGGTTTGGCCCTCTCAAGGATGCTCTGGACGGCTTCATGGACCGCACCCAGACCACCGTCAATGGTGTCGTTCGTCTCCGGCTGCACAAAGGAACGGCCACGGTCACCGGCCGCGGTTCAGCCGACAGCAGCCTGTACGTCCCCGAAATGGCTTCTTACGGCAGTGAGGATCAGTTCGATCACCGCGCTGCAGAGGGCTTTATCTACGTCTGGGGTCTGCCGACCCGACTCTGGTCAGCATCCCAGCGCCGTTCAAGCTGAGCGCTGCCGCTTCTGCAGGAAGTTGAGAAGCCTCAGGCCCGGAAAACGCACAACGTTATCCGGTTCTGAGCTTCCAGGCAGGGCTGGCTGAGGCCGTTCGATCCGGTCTTGATCAACCTGTTCAGCCAGCAGTTGATAACGCTCCATCAACGGCTCAAGCCGCTGTTGGAAACGTCGTTCAAAGACGTCCGGCAGTTCGGCCAGAAGCTCGTTGTGGGCCTCGATCTCGGAAATTCTCTGTTTCAGCAACCGAATCACTTCAGCGTCGCCATGACGCTCGTTCCAAACAGGTTCGGTTGGTTGAGGGTGGTCGTGTTTCGAATCCATGGGCGGACGGTATCGCCCACCCACGAATCCAACAATGCTGATCAGTCAGCTGATGCAGCGGCTTCGGCCTGTTGCTGTTGAGCAGCTTCGCTGCCCGGCATCACCCGAGGTGCGGGAAGGGGACCTTCCTGCTTCACGGTCAGATAGCGGATTACATCCTCACTGAGGCGCATTGCCTTCTCGAGAACAGCAACGTGCTGGCCATCGCCGTTGTGGCTCAGTTGCACGTAAATGCCTTCCTTGTGCTTCGCAATCGGATAGGCCAGACGGCGCTTGCCACGCATCTGGTTGTCCAGCACGTCGGCACCAGCTTCCACGAGCATGTCGCGGTACTTGGTGAGATGGCTTTCAACTTCTTCCTCCGGAATGTCCGGACGAAGGATGTACATGGTTTCGTAATACGGATCGTGCGTCATGGGCAGCACCGAAGGGGCATCAGGCTCACCGAAGTGAGCGACGGATCTAACACCATATCCCCTGGCGTGCCCCCGAAGCTTCAGTAGAGCTGCATGCGTACGGCTTGGCTGATGCCGGGAAGATCCGGTTCGCGACCGCGCCAGCACTCCACCAGGGCGAACAGAAGGATCGCCAGCACCGCCACCACAACCGTGCTGGACAGGGTGCCCAGCAGCAGGCTGCCTCCGGCAATCGGTTTGAGAAGGATCCCAAACGCGAAGCTCAGCACAACGATGACGATGTCGGTGAGCAGGGCCTGCAGGGTGTTGAAGCGCAGGAAGTAGGGAACGGCTGGATTCCGCACCACCGCCAGAAACAGCACGAAGAACAGCAGCAGGCCACCGAAGGGAACCCCCCGATCCAATTGGATCAGCGGTACTGCAGGAACGATCAGCAGCCTCAGCAACGGGATCTGGTTGAACACACCGTCAGCCCCGAGGCCAAAGGGAATGGCGTCACTCCAGGGGAGCAGGTACACCAGCGGTGCAAGCAGCCGCTGCCAGAGGGGAATCTGCACGGTGGAGCTAGGGATTGTTGGGACCTTAGGTCGCAAGAGCAGTGGTGGCGGCGCTGCGCATCGCCTCGACGGGAACGTTGTCACGTCCACTCCACAGCCGCAGCGAGGCAGCGCCCTGCTGCACCAGCATCTCGAGGCCATCGATGCAGCGGTGGCCCCGTTGTTGCCCAGCGGCGAGCCAGCTGGTGGGCCTTGGTGTGTAGATCAGGTCGTACAGCACCGCTTCTCCGTTCAGGTTTGTCCAGAGTTCGGCCCCCAGTGGCATCGCCTCGGGGTCGCCGTGCTGGGCCATCCCGACCGGGGTGGTGTTCACCACGAGAGCCGCTCGGGCGATGGCGTCGTTGAGCTGACCTGCGTTGTCAAGAAAGGGCGTCAGGGGGGGCTTGTCCTGCTGCAGATCAGTGATGAAGGCTTGCAGTGCCTCGCTTCGCCGTCCCACAACGGTGATGCTGCTGAGGTTCAGGGTCTGCAGACCGGCGACCACGGCTCGAGCTGATCCGCCGCAGCCGATCACCACGGCATGGCGACCTGCCCAGGCGTCGTTGGCACCGAGGGGTGCCAGAAAGCCCTCCACGTCGGTGTTGGTGCCGAACCAGCCACCGCCCGCTCCCGGAATCAGGGTGTTGACGGCACCGAGCCGTTTCGCCAGTGGGCTCAGCCCTTCGCAGAGCTCGGCGATGGCTTGTTTGTGGGGGATGGTGACGTTGAGGCCCTGGCAGCCAACGGCTCTGAGACCCTTCAACACCTGATCAAGGTTTTCGCTTGTGCAGGGCAGGGTCAGGTAGCGCCAGTTGAGCCCCATGCTTTCGATGGCGGCGTTCTGCATCACCGGCGAAAGCGAGTGGCGCACTGGATTGCCAAGCAGGCCCACAAGGCTGGTGTCGCCGTTGATCATTGCCAGGGCCGGATCGCTCCACCAGCCTGCCTGTTCGGGAACCACACCTCGCCTGTCACCGGGTCTGCTGTGGAGGATGAGCCCATTCAAATCACCATTTCTGGAGGTGGGCACCGATGGGCAAGGTTGTCGGCATTGACCTTGGCACCACGAACAGCTGTGTTTCCGTGATGGAGGGCGGCAAGCCCACCGTGATCGCGAACGCCGAGGGCTTCCGCACCACGCCCTCCGTGGTTGCTTACACCAAGAACCAGGATCAGCTGGTGGGTCAGATCGCCAAACGTCAGGCGGTGATGAACCCGGATAACACCTTCTATTCCGTCAAGCGTTTCATCGGCCGTCGGGTTGATGAGGTGAACGAGGAATCAAAAGAGGTGAGCTACGGCGTCGAAAAAGCCGGCTCCAACGTGAAGGTGAAGTGCCCGGTTCTCGACAAGCAATTCGCGCCTGAAGAGGTTTCCGCTCAGGTGCTGCGCAAGCTGGCCGAGGACGCCGGTAAATATCTCGGTGAAACCGTCAGCCAAGCGGTAATCACCGTTCCCGCTTACTTCAACGACTCCCAGCGCCAGGCCACCAAGGACGCCGGCAAAATCGCTGGCCTTGAGGTGCTGCGCATCATCAACGAGCCCACCGCTGCGGCTCTGGCCTACGGCCTCGACAAGAAGAGCAACGAGCGCATCCTGGTCTTCGACCTGGGCGGCGGCACCTTCGACGTGTCCGTTCTGGAAGTTGGCGACGGCGTGTTTGAGGTGTTGTCCACCGCTGGTGACACGCACCTCGGCGGTGACGACTTCGACAAGGTGATCGTTGATCACCTGGCTGAGACCTTCAAATCCAACGAAGGCATCGATCTGCGTCAGGACAAGCAGGCCCTGCAGCGCCTCACCGAAGCCGCTGAAAAAGCCAAGGTGGAGCTGTCCAACGCCACCCAGAGCGAGATCAACCTGCCGTTCATCACGGCCACGCCTGAGGGTCCCAAGCACCTGGATCTCACCCTCACCCGCGCCAAGTTCGAGGAACTGGCTTCCAAGCTGATCGACCGCTGCGCCATGCCTGTGGAGCAGGCGCTCAAGGACGCCAAGCTCTCCTCCGGCGAGCTGGACGAGATCGTGATGGTGGGTGGTTCCACCCGCATTCCGGCCGTGCTCGAACTGGTCAAGCGCATCACCGGCAAAGACCCCAACCAGACGGTGAACCCCGATGAGGTGGTGGCTGTTGGTGCTGCCATTCAGGGCGGTGTGCTGGCCGGCGAGGTGAAGGACATCCTTCTGCTCGACGTCACGCCCCTCTCCCTGGGTGTGGAGACCCTCGGCGGTGTGATGACCAAGATGATCACCCGCAACACCACGGTTCCCACCAAGAAGACCGAGACCTACTCCACGGCTGTGGATGGTCAGACCAACGTGGAAATCCACGTGCTCCAGGGTGAGCGCGAGATGGCGTCCGACAACAAGTCGCTTGGAACCTTCCGTCTCGATGGCATTCCCCCGGCTCCCCGGGGCGTGCCTCAGATCGAAGTGACCTTCGATATCGACGCCAACGGCATCCTCAGCGTCACCGCCAAGGACAAGGGCAGCGGCAAGGAGCAGTCCATCTCGATTACCGGTGCGTCGACTCTCTCGGATTCCGAGGTCGACAAGATGGTTAAGGACGCCGAGGCCAACGCCAGCGCTGACAAGGAGAAGCGCGAAAAGATCGACCTCAAGAACCAGGCCGAAACCCTCGTCTACCAGGCTGAAAAGCAGATGGGAGAACTGGGCGACAAGGTTGATGCCGACGCCAAGGCGAAGCTGGAGGAGAAGCGCCTCAAGCTCAAGGAAGCCACCGAGAAGGACGACTACGACGCGATGAAGACCCTGTTGGAGGAACTGCAGCAGGAGCTCTACACCGTGGGCGCATCCGTCTATCAGCAGGAAGGGGCTGCAGCTGGTGCTGGTGCGCCTGGTGCTGACGCCGGTGCCGGAGCCAACGCCGGTGGTGGCGATGCCAGTGATGACGTCATCGACGCGGAATTCACCGAGACCAAGTGATCGGTTGATTCACCAACGCGCTAGGGCCCTGCGGGGCCCTTTTTTTATGCCTGCTCAAGTGATCTCTGCTCGAGTTCAGCGGCGACCCACTCGGCGGTGCCAGGCGTGAGCAGAACGCCGTTGCGATAGTGCCCACTGGCAAGGATCAACCCGGGTTCCAGCTCCTCCAGCAGAGGGGCAGGGCGATCCACGGGCCGGGCTCGCAGGCCACTCCAATGGCCAACCACCGTGGCTGAGCGCAGCCACTCCGGTGCCCGCTCATTCAGGTTGCGCATCAGCGTCAGAGGATCCTCCGAAGCGTGATCGCCCGGTTCCACGGTGGCCCCGAGCAGCAATCGCCCGGGTGCGGTTGGAATCAGGTTGAAGCCCTGATCCACCAGCACCGAGGGCCAGTTGTTCCACGTTGTCGGACCCGTTGTCAGTTCCAGTGACAGGGCCTGGCCCAACACCGGTGTCATCGGTCGGGCTTGGCCCAGAGGTTCCAGCAAGACGTCCGAGCTCAGGGCCGTGCAGAGCACCACAAGCTTGTGAACGGAGCTGTCTCTATCGGCGCGATGCACATGCCAGTGGTTGTCGTTGCGCTCCAGACGGATCACTGCCGTGGCATTCAGCTCCACGCTTTGCTCTGCCAGCGCCTGACGCAGGGCCCGTTGCAGCAGCAGTGGATCCACGCGACCGTCGTGGCGCGAGTGCAGGCCACCGTGACTGGCCGTAGGCCAGACAGCTGCCAGGTCGGAGCTGGTGACCATCTGCAGGCCCAGGTCAACGCGCTGGGCGGCCAGCACCTCCATCCGCTCAGCCGCTCGTTCATCCTCGGCGATTTGCAGCAGGCCCGCATGGAGTTTGAGGTCAGGCTGGTGGGCCTGCAGCGTTTCGATCCATTGCGGCCAGAGCTCCATGCTCCGGCGGCGCAGCCTCCAGCCCCGTCCGCTGCTGCGGCGAAACACGTGGCCCATCAGCACCCCGAGGGATGCCGAGGTTCCACTCAAATCGTTTGCTGATCCCTCGCGATCAACGGACTGGTTCAGGCGAGGGTCGTAAACAGAAACATCGTGCCCTTGCTGGGCCAGATGCCAGGCGATGCCGAGGCCGATGGCCCCGGCACCAATCACTCCAATGGAGCGGGTCAGTTGAAGGCCTCAGCGGGGATCAGATCGCTGTAAGCATCAAACCCGGCAGCCACGGCGCTGTAGGACTTCTGCAGGCGGCTGAAGTCCTGCAGGCGTGCCGCTTCATCCAGATCGGCGAGAGCTTCTTTCAAGGAGCGGGCCACCTTGGTGGCTTCCTTGCGCTCGCTCTTGTCGAGGCGCTGATTGATGTATGACATTTCCCGGCTCACTTCCTGCATGGGGCCATGCAGGAGGTTGCGGGTGAACACCCAATCCTTTTCACTCACCAGCCGGGCCAGATCAGGCAGACGGGTCTTTGCGTCTTCAAAGGCTGCGGCCTGGCGGCGGATCACGCCCAGGTCGTCAGGATTGATGCCGGCAGCATTAACAGCCGGGGCTATCAGACCCAGGCTCAAAGCGACGCAGAGGCAGAACGCGGCAAGGCGGCTCAGAGCCTTCAGCATGGTGATTGAAAATTTCCCTGCGACTTTAACCAGCCCCTCCTGCGCGGGAGAATTTTGTTTTTCAAAGCGTTGTTGTGAGTGACGCCACCGTCATCCTTCAGATGATCTGCCCCGATCGGCCGGGCCTGGTCAGCGAATTGGCGGGTTGGGTGGCGGCCAACGGCGGCAGCATTCGCCATGCCGATCACCACACGGATGCGGGAGCTGGGGTGTTTCTCAGCCGGATTGAGTGGCAGCTCCAGGGATTCGGCATTCCCCGGGATGTGCTTCCTGAAGCGGCTCAGGCTCTGGGACAGCGGCTTGGTGGCGAAGCGCAGCTTCACTTCTCAGACGAGTATCCGCGTGTGGCGATTTTTGCCAGCAAGCAGAGCCACTGCCTGCAGGATCTGCTCTGGCGGGTTCAAAGCGGGGAGCTGCCGATGCAGGTTCCCCTGGTCATCGCCAACCATCCGGATCTGGAACCCCTGTGTGCATCCTTTGAGATTCCGTTTGTTTGTGTTCCCGTCAGTCGGGACACCAAAGCGGAAGCGGAGCAGCGGATCCTGGAGCTGCTTGAACAGAACAAGGTTGAACTTGCGGTGCTGGCCAAATACATGCAAGTGCTGAGCAGTGATTTCCTCGAGCGTTTCCCCCAGGTGATCAACATCCACCATTCGTTTCTGCCAGCATTCAAGGGTGCTCAGCCGTACCACCGGGCCTGGGATCGTGGGGTCAAGCTCATCGGCGCTACAGCCCACTACGTCACCGAAGATCTGGATGACGGCCCGATCATTGAGCAAACCACCGTTTCCGTCAGCCATCGGGACGAAGTGGAGGATCTGATCCGCAAGGGCCGTGACACGGAACGCCTTGCCTTGGCGCGGGCCCTTCGCTTGCATCTGCGCCGTCAGGTGATGGTCTATCGCGGGCGTACCGCTGTTTTTGCATGACGGCACGTCTGTACGCATGGCTGAGAGGCGACTGTCCGGTCGCCGCATCCCCCTGGGGTTGGTGCTTGTTTCAGCTCGGACTGCTGTTGCTTCCCTCGTCAGTGTTGCTGGCAAGCCTGCTGTTTGTGCCGGCCTTGGTCCTGGGCAGCCTCCGTCGTGAATGCGCCTACTGGCATGACCGCTGGAACTGGCCGCTTCTGTTGGCTGGCGGGCTCATGTTGCTCGGCTGTTTCAGCGCCTTGCGTGCTGACCTGGCTTGGGCAGGTCTGGCTAATTGGCTTCCTTTCTTTTGGGGATTCTGGGGGTTCCAGCCCTATGTGGCGGAGGCGGGGGCGCGCCGCCGAACGGCGCTCTGGATGGTGGCGGGCACGGTGCCTGTTGTGGTGACTGGATTGGGTCAGTTGTGGTTGGGTTGGCAGGGCCCCTGGCAGTTCTTGGGGGGCCTGGTGATCTGGTTCATGGCTCCTGGAGGTGAGCCGGAGGGCCGGCTGTCGGGTTTGTTCGATTACGCCAACATCGCCGCGGCCTGGTTGGCGCTGGTGTGGCCGTTGATGCTGGCGGCCCTGGTGCAACCCGGACTCGATCGCCGTCGTCGGAGTGTTGTTCTGATCCTGGCTGTCGCTTTGGTGACGGCTCTCGTGCTCACGGAGTCCCGCAACGGCTGGGGCGCGTTGGTGCTGGCGTTGCCCCTGGTGCTTGGACCGGTGAGTTGGCCCTGGTTGCTGCCCCTGTTGGCCCTGGGATTGATCCCTGTTCTGCTGGCGGTGTGGCCCGGTGTCCCGGAGCTGCTCCAGGACCCTGCCCGGGCATTGGTGCCTGAGTCGGTGTGGTCACGGCTCAGCGATAGCCGCTATGCGGGGGAGCGTGTCTTGGCCTCTACCCGTCTCAGTCAGTGGGGTGTGGCTTTGCAGTTAATCGCTGAACGCCCATGGCTGGGCTGGGGTGCTGCCGCTTTTTCTGTGCTGTACCCCTTGCGCATGGGTAAATGGCATGGCCATTCCCACAACCTGCCATTGGAGCTGGCGGTCAGCAGTGGGGTGCCGGCGGCGCTTGCGCTGGTGGGTCTGGTGCTGGTGTTGTTGATCGTCTCCTTGCGCTGCAGCCGCATGGGTTTGTTTGATCGTGCTTGGTGGGCTGCGGTGCTGGTGCTGGTGGTGCTTCACGGCACTGATATGCCGTTCTTTGACAGCCGCCTAAACATTGCCGGTTGGATTCTGTTGGCCGGACTGCGCAGTTGGATTCGGCAGACCGAGACGGCAGCGTTTAGCCCAGGTTGAGGGCCTCTTGCCTGTGTTCCTGCAGCTTCTCCTGACTCAAGGGGCCATCGAGATGGCACCAGGGCAACACCGTGTCAGAGGCCCATGCATCGTGCACCACGCTCTCCCAACTGGGAGGCAGCGGTAAGACAACGCCTGCGCTGCGGGCTTCAGGAAGTTCACCAGCCAGGGCTGCTCGGTAGGCCTTTTTCCAACCCCCCAGGCTTTCCTGGGAGCCGCGCACCGCAGCGATCACGGGGGCCAGGCGCCTGTCGCTTCGAGACAGCAGGGCCTGAATCACGCTCCAGCCATAGCTTTCCGGGCGCAGATCAATGCCTTTGGGTTTGAGACGTTTCGCCAGCAGCTTCAGGCGTTTTTCTGCTTCAGGGCGTACCCCTTGCCATTGGAACGGGGTGTGCGCCTTCGGCACAAAGGTGCTCACCCCCAAGGTGAAGCGCAGCCCAGGGGTGCCTTTCTTAAGGCTCAGCAGCAGCGCTGCGGTGCTTTCCACATCGTCGTTGTCTTCACAGGGAAGTCCCACCATTCCGTAGAGCTTCAAGGCCTTGAGGCCACCTTGCTTGGCATGGCGGGCGGCGGCTTCGATTTCTTCGCCGCTGAGCTTTTTGTTCACCACGCGGCGCATGCGCTCGCTGCCGCTTTCGATCGCGATGGTGAGGGATTTGCTGCCTCGTCCTGCCAACACTGCCGCCAGCTTCGGAGTGACCGTTGCGGCCCGCACGGAACTAACGCTGACGCGTAGGCCATCGAAACGATCTTGGGCTAGCCAATGGAGTAGATCGCCGAACTGGGGGTGCTGGGTTACGGACGCTCCCAGCAGCCCGAGGCGTTTGGTGGCTTTAAGGCCTTTTTCCACGGCCGGGATCAGCCCGTCATCCAACGACGGTGTTCGGAACGGCAGGGTCAGATAGCTGGCCAGGCAAAAGCGGCACAGTTCCGGGCAGCTGCGCACCACTTCCACCATGTGGATGTCAGGCCAAGCCGCTTCCGGCGTGATCACCGTCGAGTGGCTGAGGCTGTTGCCGCGCCATGTCTGTTTGGCCACCCGTTCTGGAAGAGTTGCATCCACCGGTGCCACCCCCAAAAGGGTGCCGTCCGCTGCATAGCGGGGTGCATGGAGCTCAGGCACGTAGATCCCCGGCACCCGGGCCAGATGCTGCAGTTGTTCGGCTCGGGGTTGGCCCTTCACGCTCTGAAGGGCATCGATAAAGGCGGGCAGCAGATCCTCGCCATCGCCCAGCAGCACGACATCAAAAAATGGTGCAAGGGGCTCGGGATTGGCGGTCAGTACAGGTCCGCCACCAAACACGATTGGATGCTCGTCGGTGCGCGCGTGGCTCCAGATCGGGATGCGCTGCTGTTCCAGCAGATCGAGCAGGACTGGTCCGTCGAGTTCCCAGCTGAGAGAAAGCCCAAATAGGTCGCAGTGCCTGTGGGGTGGATCTCCTTGATCAGTGAAGAGCCGGCGCACGTCGACGTCGGATCGCATCGCCAGGGTGGACCAGACGATCTGATAACCGAGGCTGGTGATGCCCACGGTGTAGGTGCTGGGAAAGGCCAGCACCGTGCGCAGGGCTCCGGGTTCCGGTGTGGCCGGATCGAACAGCAGCGTTTCCTGGTTCAGCTGGGGCCTCCTGTTGGGCCTGATGGTGGGGTTGGCGGCGTGAACGGACGTCTGTAGCGATTGAGCTTCATGGCCATCCGATCTTCAGCGTCGAGTTCCATGCCCATCTGACGCTCGTAGATCGAGTGGGGGTGGAATAGTCGGGCGATCACAAAGCTGGTGAGACAGGCCACCAGGAGCGGTTTGAGGATCAGCAGATCCTTGGTGAGGGCAAAGGCCAGGAACATCGCCGAGATTGGCGTGCGGGAACAGCCTGCAACGAAGGCGCCCATTCCCGCGAACACATAGGTGGTGGGCACATGGCCGGTGAGGGCCTCAACACCGGAACCACCGGCCAGGCCAATGGCCCCTCCCAGCGTCAGCATCGGCATGAACAGTCCCCCTGGCGCTCCTGAGCCCGCTGCCAGTCCGGTGCTGAAGAAGAGCACCACAAAGCTGGCGAGGGCCAGGCTGATATCGGCCTTGCCGGCTCCAATCAGGTGCTTCAGTTCGCTGGGGTTATGGAAGGCATCCGGCAGGGCTGCATAGACGCAGCCCAGCACGAGCCCGCTCACGGTCATGCGCAGGATCAGACGGTCTCCGAACCAACGGTTGCCCTGCCGCTGCATGGTGAGCACATAGCGGGTGTAAAGCTCCGCCAGCACACCGATCACCACACCGAGAGCCACCAGATACAGCAGATCCACCGGCAGGAAGCGCACCAAGGGGGTGTATTCCCGTTCCAGTTGAAACCCGATGGTGCTGTTGAGCCCGCCGCCCCCGGGGTTGAGGCCAAGAAAGCCGAGCACATCCGCCAGGGTGTCGGCCGAGAAGGTGGTGATGATCACCAGCAGCAGCACCACGGGCCTGGCGGAGTGGAGCAGCTCCTCGATCGCGTAGATGAATCCACCGATGGGAGCACTGAACACGGCGGCAATACCGGCACCACCACCGGCGGCCACAATCACCCGGCGAAAGGCCACCGGTGCCCGCAGCCAGCGGGACATCTGCCAGGCCACGGAGCCGCCCATCTGAACGGCGGGGCCTTCCGGACCCAGAGGGAAACCCGAGCCGATGGCAATAATGCCGGCCACCAGTTTCACCAGGCCCACCCGAAGCCCCATCGGAACTGACCGGTGGCACAGGAAGCCCATGATGTGGGTGATCCCGGCTCCGCCAGCGGCTGGAGACAGGTTGGTGATCAACCAGGCCGAGACCATGCCGCCGAGGGCGCCGAGGGCGGGGAGTACCACCCAGGCTGGAAATTCATCGAGCAGGTCGAGCCGCCAATCCCGCAGCAGGCTGATGCCGCTGGTGAACAGCAGGCCGGTGATGGCAGCCCCAAGGCCCGTGAGCGCCAGAGCCAAAACCACCACCAGCCAGCGGCGTTCCAACAACCTCCTGATGCTCCGGCTGGAGCCCAGGAGGTGGCGTCGTTGCTTGGGTTCGCTCAGGGATGGCACAGATGAGGTGATCCGGAATCAGGCCTGAGCCAGAACGGTTGCTGCGTCGTCAGCATTGACCACGCGCCCCTGGTCTTCAAAGCCGCTGATCTGATCGAAGTTCAGGTAGCGGTAGAGCTCATCGGAGAGAGGGTCGATCTTCTCGGCCGCAATGCTGCGGTATTCCTCCGGGGTGGGAATGCGTCCCAGCTGGGCGCAGACGGCGGCCAGTTCGGCACTGCCCAGGTACACCTGAGCACCCTTGCCCAGGCGGTTGTTGAAGTTGCGGGTGCTGGTGGAGAACACGGTCGTGTTGTCTTCCACGCGGGCCTGGTTGCCCATGCAGAGGGAGCAACCCGGCATCTCCATGCGGGACCCGGCGGCCTCGAAGGTGGCGTAATAGCCCTCCTCCTTCAGGGTCTCTTCGTCCATCCGCGTTGGGGGACAGACCCACAGGCGCGCCGTGTTCTGGCCGGCGCCTTCCAGCACCTTGGCCGCGGCGCGGTAGTGGCCGATGTTGGTCATGCAGGAGCCGATGAACACCTCCTGCACAGGGTCACCAGCCACCTCGCTGAGCAGCTTCACGTTGTCGGGATCGTTGGGGCAGGCCACCACCGGTTCGGTGAGGTCGTCGAGGTTGATCTCCAGCACTTCCGCGTACTCCGCGTCTGCGTCAGCACTCATCAGCTTGGGATTCGCCAGCCAGGCCTCCATCTCCTTGATCCGGCGGGCCAGGGTGCGGGCGTCGCTGTAGCCGCGGGCGATCATGTTTTTCAGCAGCGCCACGTTGCTGCGCAGGTATTCGCTCACCGTGTCTTCGGAGAGCTTGATCGTGCAGCCGGCGCAGGAGCGTTCGGCGCTGGCATCGGTGAGTTCGAAGGCCTGTTCCAGCTTCAGGTCGGGCAGACCTTCGATCTCCATGATCCGGCCGTTGAACAGGTTCTTCTTGTTGGCCTTTTCAACGGTGAGCAGTCCCCGCTGAATGGCCACCCAGGGGATGGCGTTCACCACGTCCCGGAGCGTGACGCCCGGTTGCAGGGATCCGCTGAAGCGCACCAGCACCGATTCAGGCATGTCCAGTGGCATGGCGCCGATGGCGGCTGCAAAGGCCACCACCCCAGAGCCGCCTGGGAAGGAAATGCCGAGGGGGAAGCGGGTGTGGCTGTCGCCGCCGGTGCCGACGGTGTCGGGCAGAAGCATCCGGTTCAGCCAGCTGTGGATGATGCCGTCACCGGGCCGAAGAGCCACGCCACCGCGCTGGGCGAAGAAGTCGGGCAGTTCGTTCTGGGTCTGCAGATCCACCGGCTTCGGATAAGCGGCGGTGTGGCAGAAGCTCTGCATCACCAGGTCGGAGGAGAAGCCCAGGCAGGCCAGTTCCTTCATTTCGTCCCGCGTCATCGGGCCGGTGGTGTCCTGGGAGCCGACGGTGGTCATCAGCGGTTCGCAGCTGGTGCCGGGTCGGACGCCTGCAAGACCGCAGGCCTTGCCCACCATCTTCTGCGCCAAGGTGAAGCCCTTGCCGGTGTCTGCCGGGGCTGAGGGGCGGATGAACAGATCCGAAGGGGTGAGGCCAAGCTTGGCGCGCACCTTGTCGGTGAGGGCGCGACCGATCATCAGGGGGATGCGACCGCCGGCCCGCACCTCGTCGCTGATGGTGGTGGGCTTCAGCTCGAACCGACTCACAACCTTGTCGTCCCGTTCGATCGTGCCGGCGTGGGGGCGAATGGTGATCACATCACCAGTGTTCAGGTCGGTGACATCGCATTCGATCGGCAGGGCACCGGAGTCTTCAGCGGTGTTGAAGAAGATCGGGGCGATCTTGCCGCCAAGGATCACGCCGCCGGCCCGTTTGTTGGGCACATGGGGAATGTCATTGCCGGTGTGCCAGAGCACCGAATTGATGGCGCTCTTGCGGGAGCTGCCGGTTCCCACCACATCACCGACGTAGGCCACGGGATGGCCTTTCTCTTTCAGGTTTGCGATGGTTTTCAGTCCCTCTGGATCGCGGGTCTCGAGCATCGCCAGGGCATGGACGGGGATGTCCGGCCGGGTGGTGGCGTGGGTGGCCGGCGACAGATCGTCCGTGTTGGTTTCGCCTTCAACCTTGAAGACCGTCACGGTGATGCTCTCGGCCAGTTCGGGCTTGGCGGTGAACCACTCGGCTGCGGCCCAGCTGTCCACAACTTGCTTGGCGAAGCGGTTGTCCGCCGCCAGATCCATCACTTCGTTGAAGGCGTCGTAGACCAGCAGCGTTCGGCTGAGTCCCTCAGCAGCACAGCCAGCCAGTGCAGCGTCGGAGTGCTTCAGCAGCTCGATCAGGGCGGCGACGTTGTATCCCCCCACCATGGTTCCCAGCAGCCGGGTGGCCTCCAGTGGTGACACCAGGGGGCTTTTGGCGTCTCCCTGAGCCACGGCACTGAGCCAGGTGGCCTTCACGTAAGCCGCTTCATCCACACCCGGTGGGATCCGCTCGCTGAGCAGGTGCAGCAGGAACTCCTCCTCGCCGGCGGGAGGGTTCTGCAGCAATTCGGTCAGTCCCTGGGTCTGCTCGGCGTTGAGCGGAAGAGCGGGAACGCCCTGGGCTTCCCGGGCGGCGGCCAGCTCGCGGTAAGCGCTCAGCATGGAGATCTCTGTTCAGGGATGACCACCATTCTTCCGGACCGTGTCTGTTGCCAGTGAGCGGGGTGCGTAGCCTTGGTCGGAGTCTCGCGTCCAGTCATGGCCACCACCTCCGATTTGCATGTGGTGGAGACACGTCCTTTGGTGGCCCCTGCTGTGTTGCATCAGGAGCTGCCCATGGACGCGGCGGCACTCGAAACCGTGGCGTCAGCCCGCCGGCGCATTCAAGAGATCCTCAGTGGTCGTGATCAGCGTTTGCTGGTGGTGGTGGGCCCCTGCTCTGTTCACGACGTCAAGGCTGCCCGGGAGTATGCCCAGCGCCTGGCTCCGATCCGCGAGCGCTTGAAGGATCAGCTCGAGGTGGTGATGCGGGTGTATTTCGAGAAGCCGCGCACCACGGTTGGTTGGAAGGGACTGATCAATGACCCCCATCTCGACGACTCCTACGACATCAACACCGGCCTGCGGCGGGCCCGGGGACTGCTGTTGGATCTCGCCCGGGAGGGGATGCCTGCTGCAACGGAACTGCTCGATCCCGTTGTTCCGCAGTACATCGCTGATTTGATCAGCTGGACCGCGATCGGTGCCAGGACGACGGAAAGTCAGACCCACCGCGAAATGGCCTCAGGGTTGTCGATGCCGATCGGCTACAAGAACAGCACCAACGGCAGCGCCACCATCGCGATCAATGCCATGCAGGCGGCAGCCAAGCCGCATCACTTCCTCGGCATCAATCGCGATGGTCATGCCTCGATCGTCAGCACCACGGGCAATCCCTACGGCCACCTCGTGCTGCGCGGCGGCAGCCAGGGCAGCAATTACCACTTGGAAGCTGTGCAGGAGTCCGCAGCCGAGTTGAGCAAAGCCGGTCTGCAGGATCGTCTGATGGTGGATTGCAGCCATGCCAATAGCAACAAAGACTTCCGCCGACAGGCGGAGGTGCTGGCCAGCGTTGCCGAGCAGTTGCGGGGGGGCTCCAATCACGTGATGGGCGTGATGATCGAGAGCCATCTGGTGGAAGGCAACCAGAAGCTCAACGCCGACCTGACGCAGCTCACCTATGGCCAGAGCGTCACGGATGCCTGCATCAGCCTCGAGACCACCGAAACCCTGTTGGAGGATCTGGCCGCGGCTGTGGCCAGTCGCAAACAGACGGTTACCGCCTGAGCATCAACGCCTTGGTTCAAACCACCAGTTGACTCCACAGCACCCCCACGCTGAGGGGAACGCTGAGGTTGTCGAGACCGCGCCAGCTGAGCTGTTCCAAACCGGTTGCCATGGCCACCATGCCAAGGGCTGCTGGCAGGGATAGGTCAGCCCCCGACCATCGCGCCAGGCCGATCAGCACCAGGCCTGAGACAACGGCCATGGTCATCGTGCCGACGCTTGATTTGGTCTGACCAAACAGAACCCACTTCGGGGACACGACGTTGCGGCCGATCAACCCTGCAAGCCCATCCCCTAAGGCCATCACCAGAACCCCGGCGGACACCGCATCGGCTCGGGTTGGCCAGAACGGCAGAAGCAGCGTTGTGATTGCGATGCCGTAGGCGATGGTGCCGTAGCTGTTGCGATCAACATCCTCAACAGCGGGGATGAAGCGCCATTGGTGGTTGATCGTCGTCACAACGGTGATCACCGCCGCAACAGGCAGGGCAACAACGAAGGGAATTTCAAAGAACCAGGCCAAAGGAACCACGGCTCCGGTTCCGATGTGCACAATTTTTCGGCTCAGTTCCCGTTGATTCGGCCGAAGCCGGCGGCACAACACGGCGCCTGCTACCACCATCGCCATCCAGGTCAGGATGGCGATGAGTCCGGTGATGGAAAGCAAGTGGCTTAGGCGGCTTGTTGGTGGTTGGTCATGGCGCGCAGCTTGAGAATCGCTTTGGCCTCCAGCTGTCGGACGCGCTCACGGGACACATTGATCTGACGACCGATCTCCGCAAGGGTCAGAGGCTCTTCACCACCAAGACCGAACCGCAACTTCAGAATCTTCTGCTCGCGTTCGTTCAGCTGCGAGAGCCAGCCCCCCAGATGTTCCTTCTGGATGCTGCGATCCATCCCCTCCATCGGTTCTTCACCGTTGGGATCCGGGATCAGTTCACCCAGGGTGCTGCGATCTTCCTCGCCACGGGCATGGGCATCCAGCGATGCACAAGGTGCGCTCTGGGAGATCAGATCCTCCAGTTCCCGGGGCTCGATGCCCATGGCACTTGCCAACTCCAGCCGATTCGGTTGACGACCGAAGCGGTGGGACAGCTCCCGGGAGATGCGACGCATCTTGGAGAGTTTTTCGCTGATGTGGATCGGCAGGCGAATGGTGCGGGCGCTGTTGTCGATGGCCCGCGTCATGCCTTGACGAATCCACCAGTAGGCATAGGTGGAAAATTTGTAGCCCATGGCGGGGTCGAACTTGTCGACCGCTCGCTCCAGGCCGATGGCACCTTCCTGAACCAGATCGAGCAGCTCCAGGCCCTGGTTCTGGTATTTCTTCGCCACGCTCACCACGAGGCGGAGGTTGGCGGCCATCATCCTGTCGCGGGCCCGTTTGCCCATGCGGATCTTGTGGCGATGCCGGGAGGTCAGCTCCTCTTCCGGTAGCTCCTGAAGTTGCTTCATCGCTTGCACATGGTGTGCAAGTTCGATCTCTTCAGCTGCCGTCAGCAAGGGGATGCGTCCGATGCTGCTCAGATAAAAACCGATGGAGTCGGTGGCAAGCCGCCCTCCTTGTCGAGTTGATGGTCGACGTCCGGTGGACGGCAACGCAGGTTCCTTCTGGGACGACTGTTTTGTCGTGCCGGAAGATTCCAGAGGGATCCCCATCACCCTGGTCTCCTGAATGAATTTGGGCTGAACTTAGCACCAAGCAACAGTGCTGACTGTTTCGAATCGAAAGAATTTCAGGAGCTGAATCTTTGGGCTTTCAAAACAACTGATTCGGCCGTGATCGTGGTGGCTTCAACTTTGTTTTTGAAGGAATGTTGTATCGGATGTCACAGACGCAATCCCTTTGAAAACCAAAAGAATCACAAGGATTGGATGCCGTTGCTCCATTCCTTGATCAATTGAATCTGGGAATTGCGTTCCGAGGTGTCGTTTTCGGGTTTGCGCTGCACAAATGTGCCGTCGCTCTGCATGTCCCAGGCGGCCTGGTTGTCATTCAAGTACAGCTGCAGCAGGCGTTCCAGTTTCTGGCGATGCTCTGGGTCTTCGATCGGAGTGACTGCTTCAATGCGGCGGTCGAGGTTGCGGCTCATCCAGTCGGCACTGCCGATGTACACCTCCGGTGAGCCGCCGTTGGCGAAGGAAAAGATTCTCGAGTGTTCCAGGAACGGGCCGATGATGCTGATTACACGAATGTTTTCACTCAATCCTTCACAACCGGGATAGAGACTGCACATGCCGCGAATGATCAATTCGATCGTCACTCCGGCTTGGGAAGCTTCATAAAGAAGCGCAATGATCGTTGGGTCCACCAGGGAATTCATCTTGGCTCGGATCACGGCCTCTCGGCCCTGCTGAGCATGTTCAATTTCGCGGCGAATTAACAGCTCCATGCCTTTCCGCAGGGTGACGGGGGCTACGAGCAGGCGACGAAAACTTTGCTGCTTGGAAAAACCGGTGAGGTAATTGAACAGTTCCACCAGGTCTTGACCCAGTTCCTGGTTGGCGGTGAGCAGGCCCAGGTCGGTGTAGTGCTTGGAGGTTTTGGAGTTGTAGTTGCCCGTGCCGATGTGCGCATAGCTCTGCAGCTTGTCTTTTTCCTTGCGCACCACCAGAACAATCTTGGTGTGGGTTTTCAGCCCCAGCACCCCGTAGACCACATGCACTCCGGATTGCTCCAAGTGCCGGGCCCATTGGATGTTGTTGTCTTCGTCAAATCGTGCTTTCAATTCCACCAGTGCCATCACCTGCTTGCCGTTTTCGGCGGCACGGATCAGTGCAGCGATGATCGGCGAGTCTTTGGAGGTGCGGTAGAGCGTCATCTTGATGCCCATCACCTGGGGATCGTCCGCTGCCTGGTTGATGAACTCTTCGACGGTTGTCGAGAAGAGGTCATAGGGATGGTGCAGAAGGATGTCCTGACGGCGAATCACCGAGAAGATCGATCTGAACTCATCCGGCTTGATTGCTCCCTCGTCCAGCAGGTGTTGCTGACTGCGGGCTAGCACCGTCGGTGTCTGGCCTCCGTGGCTTTGGCTCTTGAGTTTCGGCAGCGGTAGGGCGGTCAGGCTGAGCAGGTCGTCCAGGCCCAGGGGACCATCAATCACATAGAGGTCTTCCTCTTCAACGCTGAGTCCTGTCATCAGCATCTCCACCACGTCCTGAGGCATTTCGTTGGGCACCTCGAGGCGCACCACCTCACCGCCCATGCGTCGCTTTCGCAGTCCTTGTTCCAGGGCCAGCATCAGGTCATCGGCTTCCAGATCCCTCAATTCCAGATCCGCATCCCGCGTCACGCGGAAGAAGTAGTGCCCCTCGATCGTCATGCCAGGGAACAGCTCCTTCAGGTTGAAGGCGATCACCTGCTCGAGGGCGATGGCGGTGTGAACGGGTTTGTGCTCCTGGCCGCTCAGGTGCGAGGGGATGGCGATGAAGCGAGGCAGATTTTTCTGGGGAACTTTCACCCGGGCAAATTGCCGTTGTCCTGTTTCCGGATCAACAACCACGGCCGCAACGTTGAGGCTCAGGTTGCTGACGAAGGGGAACGGATGGGCGGGGTCCACAGCCAGAGGTGTGAGCACCGGAAACACCGAGGTCTGGAAGGTGTCGTCAACCCATTGGCGTTGGTCTTCGTTCAGCTGTTTGTAATCGAGCAGCTCAACCTTGTGTTCCAGCAGCTTCGGCCTCAGGTGCTGGCGGTAATGCACCTGTTGCTCTCGCAGCAGGGGAATCAGCCGTTCCCGGATCGCCAGCAGCTGCTCCAACGGCGATTTGCCATCCTCACTTGGCTTGCTGACGCCCGCCTCCACCTGAGACTTCAGTGACGCCACGCGAACCATGAAGAATTCGTCGAGGTTGTTGCTGAAGATGGCGCTGAACTTGGCTTGATCGAGCAGAGGTGTGCGCGGATCCAGGGCCTGGGCCAGCACCCTTTCGTTGAAGGCGATCCAGCTCAGCTCCCGGTTGATGTAGTGCTCCGGGGCTAAGGCTGCTGCGCTCATGGGCTGAACGGCTCGGCGCTGGTGTCGTTAGCCGAAACGTAGCAATCAGGACTGGCTTGGTTGTGTGTCGGAGGTGTCCGGCAGAGGGCTGCCGGCCACCAGGCCGATCACGATCACCAGCACGGTTGCCGCAGCTGCAAACGGGCTCACTGGACCAAGCAGGTCGTAGCTGAATCCCGCCAGGGGAGGGCCGAGGAAACTGCCCAAACTTTGCAGGGCCTGCAGGCTGCCGAGGGCACTGCCTTGCCCTTCCCGACCCAGGCGCCGTGACACCAGGCTGCGCAGGCTTGGTGTGACCAATCCGGTGCCCAGGGCCAGGATGCCGACGGCAGTAAAGATGGCGCCCGCCCGATCGGATGCACCGACGCTGGGGATCAGCAGGCACCCAATGATCACCAGGCCGAGGCCCAGCAAGGTCAGACGCCATTCGCCAAACCGTTTCACCAGCGGTCCGATCAGCCCTCCTTGCACCACAGTGGCGACCACCCCCACCACCAGGAAGGCGGTGGTGGCGAGCTCAGGGCCCCAGCCGAAGCGCTGCTTGAAATAGAGCACCAGGATGGCGGTGAAGCCGTTGAAGGCCAGGAAGAAGAGGAAAAAAGCTCCGCACAGTCGCCCCACACTGGGGTTCATCAGCACCTGGCTCAGCCGTGCAAACGGATTGAGGTCGCGTTTTCTGGGCAGGTTTTTGCGGGATTCCTGGGGATGGGTTTCCGGCAGCACATTGAGCACCACCAAGAGGTTGAGTGCAGCAAAGCCTGTGGCCACCCAAACGGGAAGGGACACGGCCACCCGGGCCAGTTGCCCGCCAACGAAGGGTCCAAGGATGAACCCCAAACCAAAGGCCACGCCGATCAAGCCGAAGGCACGGGCTCGCTTGTCGGGAGGCGTGATGTCGGCGAGCACGGCGCTGGCTGTTGCTGCCGTACCGCCACTGATGCCGTCAATGATCCGTGCTGCGAACAACAACAGCAGGGGCAGCAGACTTTGGCTGGGCCAAGGCAGTGAAACCGTCACGGCAAACAGGCCAAGCCCCACCACGGATCCTGCGACGCAGATGCTGATCACGGGGCGGCGGCCGTAGCGATCACTGAGCGCTCCGATCAAGGGAGTGACCAGGAACTGCGCCAGGGCATAGCTTCCCGCTAACAGTCCCAGGGTTCGTCCGTCTGGGGCGAACTGGGCCAGGAGAAAGGGCAACAGCGGAAAAACAATGCTTTCGCTGAGGCGGTCGTTGAGCAGCGTGAGAAACGCGCTGAGCAGTGTGGGAATCCGAGGACGCTGCAAGCTTGCTGCCACGCAGGAGAGACTCACATTCCCACAAGCGGCTCCATGGCTTTGCGTCCGATCGCTCCGGAGGATCACCCGCTGTTGCGGGAGATCTATGCCGATGCGATCGAATCTCAGGCTCCCCTCCTTTATTCAGATGAACAAGTCAGGGCCTGGGCGGCTCTGGCCTGGTTGCCTGGCGTGCTCGATGCGAGTTTTCGGGAGGGCTCGGGATGGCTCACCACTGATGGTTCGGCCTTTGCGATCCGCTATCCGGAAGATCGTCTCTCGCTGCTCTACTGCCGTGGTTGTGCCTCGAGGCGGGGGCATGGCAGTGCCCTCCTGAAACGGATTGAGGCGGATGCGCTGGCGTCCGGCGTTCAACAATTACGAACGGAGGCCAGCCAGTTCAGCCGACCGTTGCTGGAGCGACGGGGCTGGTGTGTGGAAGCGCCAGAGACGATCCTGATTGGAGGCGTTCCGTTCGAGCGCTATCGGATGGTCAAGCTGTTTCGCCAAGCGCAGAGTTGATCAAGCTGGGCTTGGGCCTGGCCCATCTCCAGAACGGATGCTGCCCGTTGAATGCCCTGTTCCAGGGAATCACTGCAGCCGGCGAACCACAGATAGGCGCCGGCATTCCAGCGCAGGGCGTCGCAGAGAGGGCCTTTGTTCTGAAGGGCGTTTCGTGCCTGCTCCGCCCAGGTGGTGTCGTCAGCCCATTCCCCGTCGGCGTCGTGACAGCCATGGTCACGGGGGTGCAGGATCAATCGCTCCGCTTTGCCATTCCGCACCCGGGCCGTGATGCAGGCTCGGCCGATGGGCAGGTCGGTGCCTCCTTCCAACCCCTTCACGGTGAGAACATCGGTTTCGCCGGCTTGCTTGAGGGCTTCCCAGGCGCGGGCTTCTGTTGGTGGGTGGACAAAGCCACTCACAAGGAGGTGGTCGCCTTGGTGGGGTGTCCAGAGCAGTTCCAGGCTGGCAACCGGGGGACGCTTGCCCAGTTCTTCGCGGTAGCCGATCAGGGTTTCCGCGATGGGGAAATGATCCGGCTGGTGAATCAGGGCGAAGCCGTTCTGCTGGAACCCGTCTGCAACGGCGCTGATCGACAGACCTGTGAGGTTGAGATCGAGAAGGCGGAACAGATCAACAGCGGTGACGCCGTATTTGATCGGCATCCGCTCACCGCCCTGCAGAACCACCGGCTGACCACAGGCCAACAGCACCAGCGCGGTGAGCGGGTAAATCGGCGCTGTGCGCGTGCGCCCGTCGTAGGGCATGCCGAAACACAACGGTGCTCGACTGCCAACAGTGGATTGCAACACCGGGCCATTGGCTCGGTAGGTGTCGAGCATCCCCGTGAGTTCTTGAGGTTCGGGCCGTCGGATGCGATGGGCAATCAGGAAGGCGCCGATCTGTGCGGGCGTCGCTTCGCCCTGCAGCATCAGCTCCATGGCATCAGCCGCTTCCTCACGACTCATGCCTTTGCTGGTGTGTTCACCGCTTCCTACCTTGCGCAGGTGCTGCTTGAAGCGGTCGCGGCCGGAGAGAACTGCGCTCGTCAAAGGTCCGGCCTCTAGCTGTGATCAGTCTTCAGGAGTGACTGACCCGGCAGGGGTAGCAATTGCTACGAAAGCTCAGGGCCTGCTCAGACGGGATAGCCCCTCGAAACTGCCATGGCGTGGGTGCTGCGGGTGGTGGCGTCCTTCGGCGTAATAGAGCCGCTCCAGCATCAGTTGGGGAGCAGTGGTTGGCGGAAGGAATTGCGCCTGCAGCAGGTTCGCCATCGATTGGAAGAATTGGCTCATTGCAAATTTCTTCTGTAAAACAAATTTCCCCGATCAAGAGCCTGTCGGCTGTGCTTGTTGCTTCAAAACAGGCTGTTGTTTTGTAGTTGATGCTTCATTGTTCAGTCAGCGTTTGCGCAACAGTTTCTCTGCTGCTGAGACGTTCCAACTTGGAATGCTGTTTTTGAGGCGGCTATAACAATTTTTCGTTCAATCATGACTGTTTCAGCTGTTCCCTCGACCCCGTCGTTGGCAGCTCCTTCCCAGGAGACCGTCACCGCCACCTTGATGGCTGCAAAGAAGGCCAAGGGCATGAGCTTTGCTGATCTGGAAGCAGCCCTGGGCCTCGATGAGGTCTGGATTGCTTCCTTGTTCTATGGACAAGCCACAGCTTCAAAAGAAGAGGCTGAAAAGCTGGCTGAGCTGCTCTCCCTTGACTCAGCCATCACCGCCGCTTTGCAGGAGTTCCCCACCAAGGGAAGCCTCGATCCAGTGATCCCCACTGATCCCTTGATCTATCGCTTCTACGAGATCATGCAGGTCTATGGCATGCCCCTGAAGGATGTGATCCAGGAGCATTTTGGTGACGGCATCATGAGCGCGATTGACTTCACGCTTGATGTCGACAAAGTGGAGGATCCCAAAGGTGATCGCGTCAAAATCACCATGTGCGGCAAGTTCCTGCCTTACAAAAAGTGGTGAACATTCAAGTGTCTTGATTGAAGACATCAAGCCCCGCCATCGCGGGGTTTTTTTATTGGCGGAATTGTTGGCTCAGTTGGGTGCTGGCCATTTTCCGCCGAACGTCGTCATTCAGCTCCTGGCTTAACTCCAGCAGGCAGCGCTGACTGGAAGGTGTGGCGATGCAACCGAGCGCGCGGAAGGCGGCCTCGGCAACAGGCAGGGAACCATTTCCACACAGCTCTGACAGCTTTTCGCTGATCAACACGCCATCGCGGCGTTGCAGAACCCGAATGGCGGCCACAACGACTGGATCGCGAAAATCATTCAAAACCTCTTGGCAGAACTGCAGCAGTTCACCGTCGTCGAGGCAATGGGATCGGAAGCTGAGCAGTTGAAGACCGGCAAGTCGGTGCAGTTGGCCCGGGTGATGCAGGCAATTCACCACCACCGATTCGGGAACTTCGGCACCCCAGCAGGCGAGAGCCTGAACCACCATCAGGTTGGCGTCCTCATCGTCTGAGGTTTGCTCGAGTTGAGCCAACAACCAATCGCGGGCTTCGCTCTGGTGGCAGAGTCCTGCCGCCATCACCAAATCGGGCAGAACCCCGTGGCTGGCGAGGAGGTCTTGGATCACGGGCCAGCCGCGCTCGGCCTGCATCCCCAGTTTTTCGCAGAGGGCTCGCCGCAGATCAACAGAAAGGCTGGGGGAGTAGACCTCCCCCAGCCAAGCGGGCTCCAAAGGAGCGCGTCGAGATCGGGCGAGCCGTTCCCAGAGAACGGCTTCGTCGTTCATGGATGGATCAGCGGGCACCCAGTTCAGCAGCGAGCTCACGCTCCAGCTTTTCATCGTGCTCGGTGGGCAGCACGTTCTCCATCGGCGTGCGATGGGTGCTGTAGAAGAGCATGCCGATGAACACCATGCCGCCCACGATGTTGCCGAGAGTGACAGGCAGCCAGTTCCAGAAGATCACCTTGGTGAAGGGGACGCCGGAACCGAGGATCGGGCCAGCGGTGTGCAGGAACTGGTTCACCACGATGTGCTCCATGCCCATCGACTGGAAGGCGGTGATCGGAAGCCAGCAGGCCAGGATCTTGCCGGGAACGCTCTTGCTCACCAGGGCCATGGTCACGCCCAGGCAAACCAACCAGTTGGCCACGAGTCCGCGCAGGAAGGCGAGGAAGAAGCCCATGCTTCCCAGGGCCTCGTACTTCTTCTCAACGTTGATTTGATTGAGGGCCATGATCTTCTGGGCCACGGCATCCCAGATCGGCGGGCCGACGTTGTCAGCAGCGCCATCCATGGTGCCGCTGGTGAGGCTGATGGCCATGATCACGGCCACAACGGCGGTGCCGATCCAGTTGCCGATCCACACCCAGACCCAGTTGCGGAAGGTGGCACCCCAGCTGCTCTTGCCCGCCCAGGTGGCCATCGGCAGCAGGGCGAAGTTGCCTGTCACCAGCTCCATGCCGAACAGCACGATGCTGGCGAAGCCGAAGGGGAACAGCAGCGATCCCACGAACGGGGCTTTGACGGTGATGCCCACGGTGAGGGCCAGGATCACCGCCAGGCCAAGGATGGCTCCGGAGTAAAAGCCACGGATCAGCAGGTTCTTCACGCTGACCGTTGATTTTTTGCCGCCGGCGGCAATCATGCCGTCGACAAGCTCATTGGGTAGGACGTAGTCCATCAGATGAGATTGAGAGTTGGACGAAGGTTTTGATGTCAGCCGCTGATGCGGTTCATCAGGCGGGAAAACAGATCAGGGCTGCCGCCCTGACGGTTGATGGCGGCTCCGTCGCGACCACTGGCGCTGAGCCAGTTGACGAAACGAGAGAACACGTCGTTGCGGTTGGCCATGACGGTGAGGGGGAGTGGTCGATGCGGGGAGCCGTGACTTCAAAAGGAAGCGTCACGGCAACCGCAGCGATCAGGCCTTCGGGGTGGCCCCGAACTTCTCGATCAACACCTCTTTGAGAGCGGCCTTGATCTCATCGGCCGGGATCGCCTTGCGGTGGAGTTCGCCGACCGTCGGATTGGCGCTTTGGGAACCACCGATGGTCATCGTGTAGCCCTCGCCCATCACGCCTTCGCTGTTTTTGGCTTTGGTGCCCGTAAGGCCGATGGCACCCATGTAGGCCTGGCCGCAGGTGTTGGGGCAGCCGGTCCAGTGGATCTTCAGCTCTTCAGGAAGATTGAGCTCCTGGTCGAGTTCCTTGGCTGCCGCCAGGGCTTGATCTTTGGTGTTGGTGAGACCAAAACCGCAGTAGGTGTTGCCCGTGCAGGACACGGTGCCGGCCGCGATGGTGCCTGGCTCCAGCGGGAAGCGTTGCACCAGGGCTTCTGCCTTCAGGGCCTCGAGCTTGTCGTGGGGAAGGCCGACGAGGATGACGTTCTGATCTTCGGTGAGACGCACCTCACCACTGCCGTAGTTGAGGCTGGCGGTTGCCAGATCCTGCAGATCCTGGGCGGTCAGGCGACCCACCGGAACGTGCATCCCGGCAAAGGAGAGACCTTCCTGCTTCTGCGGATGGATTCCGTAGTGGGAGCGGGGCGTGGTGTTGAAAACAGAGCCCGGGTCTGGGGTCAATGGACCGAAGAGTTCTTCCACCTGGCTGCGGAACACGTCGTGGCCCACTTGATCCAGGTAGAGGCGGAAGCGGCCTTTGGGGCGCTTGTCGCGCTCACCGTTGTCGCGCCAGAGCCGGATCACGGCATCGGTCATCTTGCAGATTTCCTCTGGCTTCACCCAGGCGTTCAGGGGAATGGCGTAGGCATTCATCTGTGAGGACAGAATTCCTCCGATCCAGACGCCGAATCCCATCACCCCATCCCGTTCCACGGGGTGGAAAACGATGTCGTTGTGGAGCAGGAAGTTGTCCTTTGCACCGGCAACGGCGGTGTTCCACTTGCGGGGCAGGTTGGAATACTCCGGGTTGCCCTGGCAGTTGTTGGTGAGGAAGTTCTGCAGCTCGGTGGTGTAGGGCCGCGTGTCGACGATCTCGTTGGGATCAATGCCGGCAATGGGGTTGCCGGTGACGTTCCGGGGGTTGTCGAAGCCGGATTGGATCGTGCTGAGGCCGGCTTCCTTTAGCCGCTTGAGGATTTCCGGTAAATCGCTCAGCAGCACGCCGCGCAGTTGAAGGTTCTGACGGGTGGTGATGTCGCAGCTGCCGTTGTCGCCGTAGCGCTCAACGATGGAGCCAACCACCCTCAGCTGATCGGCCGTCAGCACACCATTGGGCACCCGCAGGCGCAGCATGAATTTGCCTGGTGTTTTCGGACGCCAGAACATGCCGTACCACTTCAAACGCAACTGGAGGTCGGTTTCATCCACCTGCTCCCAGCCGAGCTCGGCGAATTTTTCAATTTCGCTGCCGACCAACAGGCCATCTTTGGCCGCCTTGTTCTGCTCGATCTTGTTGAGCTTCTTGCCATCCAGGTAAGCCCTGGAGGGAGAGCTAATGGTCATAAGTCGAATAACGATTGGGCGGATTGATTGCTCAAAGACGAGGCGCGAATCAATCGAGATGGCCCGAAGACCGGCAACGCTTCAAAACGAAGGGGAGCGTTGGGTTGACTGAATAAACACTGCGACGGCGACCCTGGTCCGTAACAAAGAGAACACTTTTGGTGTTGATCAATCCCGGGGCTTTGTTCTGCCTGATTTGTAATGCCGGCTACATCTGGTGGTTCCCGTGAGGCCGTAAAAGGCAGCCTGCTTTGGCTTCAGTATTGGCGTCCAATTTCGCCAACCATGCGCACCGCTCCGGCCCGGAGCATCTGCCAAACCCGCTTCATCGCAGCGAAGTCTTGGTCGAGTTCGGAGGGTCCGGTGGGGCGGTCGAAGCTTCGGTCGTACCGGTCATACCGGTCGTAACGAGCCTCCCTGGGGTCGTACCCCCGGCTATACCTCTCGTCCCGGACGTCGTCCCAGTCGTCTCGGAAGTCGTATCGCTCAATGCGTCCGTCCAGCGGTTCCCGGTAGGAGCGGCTGTCCAATGGGGCACGATCAAAACGACGGCGGGGCGCCATGACTCATCCAACGTTCACAACAACCCGATGACATCAGCCGGCATGGTCATCAATCCGTGGCCATTGCTACGGAATGACGCTTCCGATGGGGGGCGGCAAGGGTTGCATCTGGTGGTGCATGGCCGCAGTGGCGGTGTTGTTCCTGAGTGTTTGGCCTCTCTGCCGGACCTTCTGGCTCAGCGGCGCTCAGCGCCCGTGCAGTTGGAGGTGCTGACGGCTGAACAACCCGTATCGGCGCTTTCCCATTCATCTTGGATCGTTCCGTTGCTGCTGCTGCCTGGGGCGCACGCCCGCACGGATGTGCCGGCGATTCGCAACAGGCTTCGTCGTGCCGGAGCCAGTGTGCGGTTGCTGCCCTTTCTGGGCTCTTGGACCACGTGGTGGAACGCTGTGCTCTCAGCACTTCCGTCGTCTGAGCGCGCTGATGCCGTGCTGGTGCACCACCCCTTGCGCCCGGGGGTGGCGGATCGCTTCCTCGCGATGCTGGCGTCTCGCCTGGCTTTGCCGTTGGTTCCCTTTGATGCCTGGCCCGAGTTCCAGCAGCACCACCCCAGGGCTCGGCCACTTCCACTAACCCTCGCGCCAAACCGCATGACGGATGCGTTGAGCGAAGCTGGTGGATTGCCTCCTCTGCTGGAGCATCCCCCCACCCGTCAGGCCCTGATCGATCTGCTTGTTTCCTTGCCGTGACCACCGCTGAACAAACCGGAACCGTTTATCTGGTGGGAGCCGGTCCCGGCGATCCCGAGTTGCTCACGCTGAAGGCGCATCGGCTGCTGAGCCAGTGCGATGCCCTGGTGTACGACTCGCTGGTGCCCGAGGAAGTGCTGGATCTTGTGCCGGCAACCTGCGAACGCCGTTTTGTCGGCAAGCGTCGCGGACATCATTCGGTGCCCCAACCCAGCACCAATGCCGTGCTCGTGGAAATGGCCCAGAAACACAGCACCGTGGTGCGCTTGAAGGGGGGTGATCCCTTCCTGTTTGGTCGTGGAGGGGAAGAAGCCGCTTACCTGGCGGAGCGGAACATTCCTGTTCAGGTGGTGCCTGGTGTCACCGCTGGCATTGCTGCCCCTGCCTACGCCGGAATTCCCGTCACCCACCGGCGGGCGGGGTCATCGGTGACCTTCGTCACCGGTCATGAGGAAATTGACAAGCGCCGTCCTTCCGTGGATTGGCGTGCCCTGGCTGCGGCCAGTGACGGATTGGTGATCTACATGGGGCTGCACAACCTGCCTCGGATCGCAGAGGAGCTGATGGCGGGTGGTTTGGCTGCGACTACCCCCGTGGCGGTGATCCAGCAGGGCACGGTGGCGGGGCAACGCTGCCTCAAAGCCACCTTGGTTGACGTTGCCGACCAATGCCGAGCCGAAGCCTTCAAGTCACCCTCGATCGTTGTGGTGGGTGCGGTGATTGATCAGCAGGTTGAAGCCTGCATGCCCACACCGGCAGCGGTCACGATGCCGATTCCTTTCTGAACAGCTCCGCTCGATTCCGCTCTATTCCTTCAAGCGAGCCCGGAGCTGGGCCAGGTTGCACGGTCGGGTGTCGGCATCGAGTTGAGCCCGGATGAGCCGGTTCCAAGCGGTGGTCACCGCATCCAGAGATCCCGGCAGCACAAACACGAATGTGCCGTTGGCCACGCCGGCCAGGCAGCGGCTTTGCAGGGTGCTGGTGCCGATGCTCTCGAAGGAGAGCACACGGAACAGTTCACCGAATCCTTCGATGGTTTTGTCCAGCAGCGGTGCCACCGCCTCGGGGGTGCCATCGCGGCCGGTGAGCCCGGTTCCGCCGCTGGTGATCACCACATCAACCGCAGGAGCGGCGATCCAGCGGCTCAGTTCACGGCGGATTTGATAGCGATCATCCGCGCAGAGTTGTCGCTCATGAAGGTGATGCCCCGCCTCTTCAAGGCTGCGCTGCAGCTGATCTCCGCTGCTGTCGTCCGCCAGGGTGCGTGTGTCGGAGATGGTGAGCAGGGCGATGGAGAGGCCCATGGCACAGCGGCGGAGCCCTCGGACGCTAGAACCACTCCAGCTGCCATGGACGTGGTGCTGAAGGTGCTGCTGTTCGCTTCCCTGCGAGAACGCGCCGGTTGGGCCGATCGTTCCCTTCCCTTCACACCAGGCGTCTCGACGGCTCGTGAGGTCTGGAATCAGTTGGATCTTGGTCCGCTGGAGGGCATCAGCATTGCGGTGAACCAGGAGTTGGTCGGTGCCGATCAGCCGTTGCAGGCCGGTGATGAGCTGGCCTTTCTTCCACCGTTCACGGGGGGGTGAAGCGTGACCGATTGCCGTGTGGAGGTGTGCCCGGATCCCTTTGATCCTTGGCAGCAACTGGCGCTTTGGAGCGGGGATGCCGCGGCCGCGGCGATCTTTATGGGTCGGGTGCGTCCCTCCACGATGGATGGCCGGCCTCTGGAGGCACTTGAGCTGGAGCACTTCCCCGGCCTTTGCGAACGTCAGATCACGGCCATGGCGCAGCGCCTGCAGCAGGAGCACCGGACGGGGCCGATTCTGGTGCTGCATCGGGTGGGCAAGCTCGCCCCCGGTGAGCCGATCGTGCTGGTGGCGGTGCAGGCCGATCGTCGTGGGGCGGCGCAGCGCTGCTCAGCCGCCTTGTTGGAGCAACTCAAGCACCAGGCCCCGTTCTGGAAGCGGGAGTGGTGCGCTGGTCAGGGCACCTGGCTGGACGCCAACACGCCACTCTGATCAAGGCGTGGGTGCTGCAGCTGGTAGCCCAGCTGTTTGAGCCGGTTGTTGCGGATCCGCCGGCCCCCTGAGCCCGGTTCGTCCTGCCCAAGCCAGCGCACGGGCGCCAGGCCCTGGCGCTGCAGGCTGCGCCCCACCAGATCCCGCAGCCGAATCGGCTCGTCGTTGACCACATTCACCAGGCCGGCCCATTCAGCATCGAGAGCTGCTTCCAGGGCACCGGCAGCATCCACCACATGCAGCCAGTTGCTGTAGGTCGAGCCGCTGCCAGGGCGTTCCAGTCCGGCGAGCCCGCGCAGGCGTCGGTCGAGATCGCGGCCAGGGCCATAGAGCGCCCCGAGGCGCAGGATGCACACTCGCCGGCCGCTGATGCCGCTGAGCAGTCGTTCGCTTTCCAGCAGAACATCGCCATGGCCGCGGCCTGGCGCGGGAGGCGTTTGCTCATCCACCCAGTCCCCCGCGGCATCGCCGTACACCGAGCAACTGCCCGTGTAGACGATCTGCCGCAGTTTCGGCAGTTGTGGCAACAGCGACGTCAGGCAATGGAAGCTGTCGACGAAGGTGCGGCGGTAGCCGTTGGCATCCACCTGGCGATCTCCCTTTGGCCCGAGGCAGAACACGGCGCTGCTGCTCTGCCGCAGGGCGTTCCGCAATTGCACGGGGTCTGTGGCGTCGCACAGCTCCACCCGATCGGCCAGGGGGCTGAGTTGCTCCAGCCGTTCGCTGGTGGTGGTGGTCAGCGTCAGCTTCAGCTGGGGGCGTCTTGGTTGCAGCCGCTCCGCCAGAGCGAGTCCCACGTAGCCGCAGCCAACGATCGTCAGGTCCATGGCGGGGATGGCTGCTCGGGCGACCCTAAGGAGATCGACCGTTCCATGCCGTCACGGACATGACTGATCAATGGACCCTCAACCGCCGCAATTTCGCGGGCCATTGGCAGGGCTGTGGTTCTTGGTTTGAGCGGAACGGCAGCGGTCGGCTGGATCTGCAGCATCCGACCCGTCGGATCGACCCCACCACCTACGCGATTTCCTTTTCCGATGACGACCACGGGGTGTGGGATGGATCGGGTCTGGCCTTTGCCCCCGGGGGTAAGGCCACCTATCCCATCAGCCGGGCCACCTACAACGCCGGTGGAGGCTGCTGGCAGTTCCCCGGGGCGGGCGGTCAGTCCAGCCGGGGGTTGGATGCCGAGCGTCCCCGCTTTGGCCATGAGATCAACCTGTTCTGCGGTCGTTCCCGCTCGATGCTGGTGCTGCTCTGGGAACCACTTGACGGCGGCTGGCGTTTGCAGCGTGTTGGGGCGGTTGGTTTCCGTTGCTTGAACGGCACCGATCCCGAATCTGACCGTCCCGCATGCGGGACACCCGAGGCCCTGCTGGCGCCGGTGCAGGGATGGAGTGGCGAGCGGCAGATGCTCAAGCCGCAGGCGGGGGTGAACGGCCAGGCGGAGGACGCCGCTTCGCTGGTGTTCGATCCAAGCCAGCTGTTGCATAACGACTGCTCAGCGGTGATGCCCGACGGCTTGGTGTTTTCGGTGCCCAGTGAGCTCCCCAGTGCGCCCTTCAGCCTCGAGATCGGTGGCCGTCTCGGCGCTGCCCTGTTTCAGCAGATCAGCATCCATTTCGATTCATCCGGCCAGCTCATGGCCTGGGAGCGCCGCTGGTTTCAGCCTGATCCGGCTCAGAAAATCCGCTGACGAATCAGCTGGGCCCAGAGACGGGTGCCGCTTTCGAGCGGGCCGGCTTCCGCTGGCAGTTCCAGCAGCAGATCGGCCTGTTGCAGGGAACCGATCCTGGACGAGGCCTGCGAGCCATCCACCCGTGCCAGCAGCGTTCCTGCGCCGTTGGTGTCGAGGCGGGCCCGAGCCAATTCCGGCCGTCCCGGTCGGCGGGACAACGGGTCGGCCAGTTCCACCATCACCCGGGGGAACAGTTCCGGTTCGCTCTGGCCCTCCAGAACCTGCAGGGCGGGCCAGAGCAGTTGCAGGGCGGTGACCGCCGCTGCTACGGGATTGCCCGGCAGTCCGAAAAACGGCACGCCCTCACCGATGCTGCCGAAGGCGAAGGGGCGCCCCGGGCGTAGGAACAGTTTCCAGAAGTCCACGGCACCCAGCTCCGCCACCAGTGGTCGGATCCAATCGGTGTCGCCAGCGGAGACGCCGCCGGTGCTCACCACCACGTCGCAGTCATGGGCCAGATCCAGCAGGGCCTGGCGCAGGGCGTCGGGTTGATCGGCCACCACCCGTCGCTGGGTCACCGATTGCCCGAGGGCCCGGAGCATCGTCTCCAGAAGCGTGCCGTTGCTCTCCCAGATGGCACCGGGTTGCCGCGCTGTTCCGGGTGGCACCAGCTCGTCCCCGCTGATCAGCAGCCCGATGCGGGGTTGCTGCGCAACGGTTAGGTCGGCGATGCCGCAGCCGGCGAGGCGTGCGAGATCGGCGGCACCGAGGCGCTCTCCAGCGGCCAGCAGCAGGTCTCCCGGTCGGCATTCCTCATCCTCGGGGCGAATCCAGGGACGATCCGACGCCTCTTTCACCAGCTGGACGCTGGTGCCGTCCACGCTGATCAGCTCCTGGGGCAGCACCCAGCCGGCACCGTCCGGCAGTGGAGCGCCGGTGAGGATGCGGATCGCATCGCCGCTGGCCAGGGTTCCGTTGAAGGGCTGGCCGGCGGCGGAGTGTCCCTTCAGCTGCCAGGTGTCCCCAGGTTTGGGCTGGTGGCTCTGCCCCAGGGCGTAGCCGTCCATGATCGAAGCCCGGAATCCCGGAACGGCCGCGCTGGCCAGCACATCCGCAGCGCTCACCCTGCCGAGGGCCTGCTGCAGCGGCACTGTGTTGCTGGCTGTGATCGGCTGAAGCGCCGCCAGAACCCGTCGACGTGCCTCTTCCAGAGGTAGCCCTTCGCGTCCGTAGGGCTCAGCGTTTCCAGACACCGTTCCTCCCTCCTTCCTTGAACTCCAGCTGGATCGCCTCGATCGTCATGGCTGGATCAACCGCCTTGAGCATGTCGTAAAGGGTCAGCAGCCCGACGGATACGGCCGTCATCGCTTCCATTTCCACCCCGGTCTGACCTGTGGTGCGGCAACGGCAGTGGACCACCAGGCCAGGCAGGGAGGCGTCGGCGTCGATCGACACATCCATGCCACTGAGTGGCAGCGGATGGCACAGGGGAATCAGCTCCCAGGTGCGTTTGGCGGCCTGGATCGCTGCCACCCGGGCGACCGCCAGAAGATCTCCTTTCGGTGTCTCGCCCCGCTGGATCAGGCCGAGGGTTGAGGCGTCCATGCGAATGGCGCCACGGGCATGGGCTTCTCGGTGGGTGGCCGGACGGTCCCCCACGTCCACCATGTGAACCTCGCCTTGCTGGTTCAGATGACTCAGGTCTTGCGTCATTCGATCAAGCTCACAACACCGCTGCTGAGTTGGAAACAACCCACCACCAGTTTCAGCGCACCACTGTCTTTGGCCTCAGCCAGAACAGCGCTGCGTTGAATCAAGGTGGAGGCGCTGGCGAGGGCGTTGCGCTTCACGGCGTCCTCGAGATCGCTGCTGCCGTTGATGTTCTCCCGGATGGGTTGGATCAGTCGCTCCAGGGAGGGGGTCAGCGGGTTGGTGTCCATCGCCGCCGTCACGGCTCCGCAGCCACTGTGTCCCATCACCATCAACAGTGGCGTCTTGAGAACGCTGACGCTGTATTCAACCGAGGCAATGGCTTCGGTGAATGCGGTGTTGCCGGCGTTGCGGATCACGAACAGCTCGCCAGGCGTGGTGTCGAACACCCAGCTCGGCGACACCCGTGAATCAGAGCAGGTGAGCACGGTGGCCCAGGGATGTTGGCTGGTGGCCAACGCCCTGGGGGAGTTGAAGCAGCGCGGGTTAGCGCCCGCCGTTCGGGGTGTCGTTCCGTCGTCTTGTTTGCCCAGGCGCCAGGCCTCGGCAAATCGGCGGTTCCCCTCCATCAGGGCCTCGAGTGGATCATTCGGGCTGCAGAAACCCTCCTCCTCTGCTGCCTCAACGGGGCGCGCTTGGATCAGGGCGGCCAAGGCCAGACCGCCCGTTTGCTGGAGGAAGTGACGGCGCTGAATCCCCATGCCGGCACCTTATGCGGGCCGGCTGGTGGGTTGTGCCACGTGGGCAGTGCGATCAGCGCTCGCCGAAGGGAGCCCAGAGGGTGGCTTCGGAGCCCACAACAGGCTCAACGGCGGGCTGGATGGCAGCAGTGGGTTGGGCTGTTGCGCCTGCGGTGGCACTGGCGATGTCGCGCTCGGCCAAGGGAGCCCAGAGAGCGGCAGGCCCGGCGATCACCGGCTCCACGCCAGCTGCACCGGTCTGAACGGAAGCCGTCTGGCTGCGTACCAGTTGCACGGCGAGGGAACCCACGATGAAGGCACCCAGGAAACCGGCGGCCAGGGTGATGGGGCTGCGGCCGGAAGCGGACGAGATGCTGCTGGTCACGGCAGAAACTCTTTGAACAGAGCTTCAGTATGGAAAAAATTGGTGTGAACGACTACTAAACGGGTTGAATTGTGTAGCGGTATTAACAGTTTCTACGGGATCAAAGCCCTGCATGGGCTGCTGTTGGAGTGCTTCAGCCGTGACCCATCCATGGGACATTCCCAGCAGCATTCCGAGGGAGAGGGCGAAGCGCACAGACCAACATTTGTATCGGAGTAAACATCTCTGTTTTCATGGGCTTTCGTTGTCATCATTGACACCGATCAAGGCTTTGGTTGATGTCCAGCCGTCGTAATTCCGCCTGCCATTGCTTTGCCTTTGAACAGGACTTCATTGGCAACTGGCGCTGCATCCCTCTGTGTGTACGGCGCAAATTGGATCTGTGTGGGGTGAAGTTAAAGCTCAACCACTGGCTTGAACTTTCCCAGGAGCAACGTCAAGCCCTGGTGGATTGGCCGGATGGGGCCGATGCTCTTGAGCAGCTTCGCCAACACCTGCGCGATTGCACGCGTTCCATGGCCGATGGCATGGCCAAGGATCTGCCACCGGTGAGTGGTGCCCCCTGGCAACAGCAGGCGGAGCTGCCCGCTGTGGTGCAGGAGGCGGCCACAGTGCGGGGTGTGGCGCTGACCCTGGAGCAGTGGACCCAGCTCAGTGAGCTGGATCGCTTTGCCTTGTGCAAGTTGGTTCGGCCTGGGCACGACCACCACAACCTTGAGGCAGCCTTCAGCGAAGTGCTGGTGTGAGCAGCCGGCGCAGGGCCTCCAATCGTCCTTTCTGTTGTTCAACGGGCTTCACCACCGAGACGGCGGGAGCCACGATCACCGCGCAGGCCTTGAGTTCAGGCTGCTTCGACACAGGGCAGGCCTCGTCGTGCATGAGGGTGTTGGCTTCGCAGGCCTTCTCCTGGGTGAATCCCCAGTGCATCGGCAGGAAGACCGACCCACGCCGGATGCGATCGGTGACTTTCACCGTGGCGGTGAGGTGGCCGCGGCGTGAGCTGATCGCCGCCAGTTCACCGTTGCGCAGTTTCAACTCCTGCGCGTCACCGGGGTGAATCTCCAGCAGCGGCTCGGGATGCTGTTTCATCAGCCGTTCCACCTTGCCGGTGCGGGTCATCGTGTGCCACTGGCCCAGGTAGCGGCCCACCGTCAGCACCAGCGGATAGGTGTCGCAGGGGGGTTCCGCCAGTCCCAGCGGTTGATCGGTGCTGAAGCGGGCGCGTTTGTTGGGGGTGGCGAATTGATGGTCTTCGTAGAGGCGTTTGGCTTCTGTGGTGGGGTTGCTGCCGCTGGGATAGGGCCATTGCTGCGGTCCTTCGCCTTCCAGCAGTTCATGGCTGAGGCCGCTCACATCGCAAAGCCTGCCCTGGGTGAGAGCCGTGAATTCGGCGTACACCTCAGCTGCTGATTCGAAGTTGAACTGTTCGCTGTAACCCAGGCGCCGGCCCACCTCGGCAAACACCTCCCAGTCGGGACGGCTCTCGCCGAAACGACGCCGGTAGGCCGGGCAGTAGGTGACCCGCCGTTCGGAATTGGTCATGGCGCCGGCCTTCTCGCTCCACTGGGCTGCGGGCAAAAGCAGATGAGCGTAGTGGGACGTTTCCGAGTCGGCGTAGGCCTCGCTCACCACCACCAGCGGGCACTTCTGCATGGCTGACTTCACCCGGTCGAGATCCGGGAGGCTCACCAGGGGGTTGGTGGCGGCCACCCACCACAGATCCAGCGCCTCCTGGTCCATGGCTTCGATCTGCTGCCAGGCCGCCAATCCGGGCTTGGCGTTGATTCGTCCTGCCGGCAGCTGCCAGGCCTGCTCCACTTCGGCGCGGTGTTCGGCGTTGGCCACGAGGCGGTAGCCCGGCAGCAGGTGGGCTAGGCCTCCGGCCTCGCGTCCGCCCATGGCGTTGGGTTGGCCGGTGAGGGAAAACGGGCCCGCGCCTTGCTTGCCGATCTGTCCGGTGAGCAGATGCAGATTGATCAATCCCTGCACCACGGCCGTTCCTTCACGGCGTTGGTTCACCCCCATCGACCAGAGGCTGAGCACCTTCTCGCGCCGGTGGAACAGAGCCGCCACTTCCCGCAGGCGTTTTTCGGGGATGTTGCAGAACAGGGCCACCCGTCTTGGGGTCCAGCGGGCGGCGACGTCAAAAAAGGCGTCGTAATTCTCGGTGTGGTCGTCGATGAAGGCCGGATCCTGGCCGTTTTCGCGCAGCACCAAGTGGGCAATGCCGTGCAGCAGGGCAAGGTCGCTGCCCGGTGCTATCGGCAAGTGGATATCGGCGGCTTTGGCGGTGTCGGTGCGGCGTGGATCCACCACCACGATCTTGACGCTGCCGGGGTTTTTGCGTTTTCGCTTCAGCAGCCGCTGGAACAGCACCGGGTGGCATTCGGCCGTGTTGGTGCCGATCAGAAACGCCACTGTGCAGTGGTCGAGGTCCTCATAGCTGCAGGGGGGACCATCGGAACCCAGGCTGCGGGTGTAGCCCGCCACCGCTGAGCTCATGCACAGTCGCGAGTTGGCGTCGAAATTGTTGGTGCCCAGGGCGCCTTTGAGCAGTTTCTGGGCGAGGTAGTAATCCTCGGTGTGGAACTGACCGGAGCCGTACATGGCGATGCCATCGGCGTTGCCGCGCCGGGCCACGCTCGCCTGGATCTGGCTGGTGATTTTGTTCAGGGCGTCGTCCCAGCTGATCGGCGCGAAGTCGTCCTCAAGGGTTGGGCGGAAGAGGGGTTGGCGCAGGCGGCCTGGGGCCAGGGTTTCGCCGACGGTGGCGCCCTTGATGCAGACCTGGCCAAGGCTGGAGGGGTGTTCGCGATCGCCGCGGGCGGTCCACATCGGGTTGCCCTCGGCATCCCGTTTCACGGCCTCACCCTTCACGGCAGGAGGCAAAAGCTCCAGACCACAACCCACGCCGCAGTAGGGGCACTGGCTGCGCACGCTGCGGGGTGAGTTGGTCATGCAGGAACCAAAAAAAGAACAAAACCCGGAGCCGAAGCTCCGGGTCGTTATGCAGCGACAGGGTGCTGCGGAGGGAGATGGATCAGGCGGTTTCGCCTTCGTGCAGGTCTGCGAAGGACCCCTTGGGCTCCTTCAGGAAGAAGAAGCAGAAGAAGGCCACGATCAGACCGGCTACGCCCAGGATCTGGAAGAAGGCACTGTTGGAAGCCGCGATCACCTCGGGGGTGGGTTCGCCGCCGCCGCCCATCCACATCGGCAGGAGGCTGAAGATGGTCAGGTAGGTCACAGCACCAACGTTGCCGTAGGCACCCACCAGGCCGGCCACCTGACCGGTGACGCGACGCTTGACCAGGGGCACCAGCGCGAAGGTGGCGCCTTCACCAGACTGCACGAAGAAGGAGGCGAGCATGGTGATCACCACGGCAACGGCAATGCCGGTGGTGCCGGTGAAGGTGCCGGGCTTGATCATGCTCATCACCAGGTAGCCCACGCCGAGACCGGCGGTGAGGAAGCCCATGGTGTTCTTGCGGCTGCCAACGCGGTCGGAGATCAGACCGCCAGCAGGACGGGCGACCAGGTTCACGAAAGCGAAGCAGGACGCCAGGATTCCGGCGGTGGCCTTCGGCAGATCGAAGGTGGTTTCAAAGAAGGTGGGCAGCATCGAAACCACGGCCAGTTCGGAGCCGAAGTTCACGATGTAGGTGAGCTCGAGGATCGCCACCTGGCGGAACTCGTAGCGATCTTCCTTGGGATAAACCTTGTTGCCGAGGATCAGGTCGCGGTTGGTGCGGATGATTCCCCAGGTCTGGAAGGCAAACCAGACGGCAACGGCACCGAGGGCCAGGGGGTAGGTGCTTGCGGTGAGGAAGCCAACCTTGGACAGGCGCCAGCAGAGCACGCAGAGGATGGCTGCGAAGGGCACGTTCATGCCCAGCAGACCCCAGAAGTCGCGCATCGAGGTGACTTCCAGACCTGCGGTTTTCGCAGGGCGCTGATACGTCTTGCCGGGGGGGGTGTCGGTGACGTTGAAGAAGTAGAAGCAGCCGTAGAAGGCGGAGACGATGCCGGTCAGAGCGATCGCACCGCGCCAGTTCAGAACAGCGCCGGTGGGCAGTTCGAAACCGCCGGAGAAGGAGAGGAAGCCAGCGAGGGCCACCATGGTGAGGGCGGAGAAGGCGGAGCCGAAGTTGCCCCAGCCGCCATAGATGCCTTCTGCCAGGCCGATTTCCTTGGGTGGGAACCACTCGGCCACCATGCGGATGCCGATCACGAAGCCGGCGCCAACGATGGAGAGCAGCAGACGGGCTACCACCAGCTGGTTGAAGTCCTGAGCGGACGCAAACAGCAGGCAGGGAATCGCCGAGAACACCAGGATCGAGGAGTAGGTGATCCGGGGTCCGAATTTGTCCAGCAGCATGCCGATCAGCACGCGCGCCGGAATGGTGAGGGCCACGTTGCAGATGGCCACTGTGCGGATCTGACCAACGGTCAGACCCAGGTCCGCTTTCACGGTGGTGGCCAGAGGGGCCAGGTTGAACCAGACCACGAAGGTCAGGAAGAAGGCGATCCAGGTCAGGTGAAGGGTTCGGTACCTGCCCTGGAACGACCAAAGGTCGCCAAGCATTGAGGAGAAGAGAAGGAACCTCGGGCTTCAAAAGGAAAGGTGCCCGGGGATGGCAAAACGGTCGAAAAGAGAATCCGTTTGACCCGCGCAGTTAATCAATTCGCCGGCCCCTTGTTTGGTCAGATTGGTTACCGATTTGTGTTTTTGTGTTTCCGGGCAAACATCAACGGGGCTGATTGATCGGATCAGGTGATCTTGTGCCGCAGCGGTTTGGTAGCGGTTGCAACTTTTGTGGGTTGTTGGACTTTGCTGGTGCAGATTGTTGGTCGACGATGTGAATCAAGGCTTGCGGGTTTGTGTGCTCAGTGGCGGAAGCAGCCGTCGCATGGGGCGTGACAAGGCCCTCTTGCCGCACCCCTCCGGTGGTGTCTGGCTCACGGCCCTGGTTGACCAGCTGTTGCCGCTCGGTCATCCGGTGCAGGTGTTGAGTCGTCATGCCGCCCACGCAGAGCTGCTGGCCCACCGGCCGGGATGTTCCGTGGTGCTGGAGCCCCCTCCCTGGAATGGCCCTCTGCAGGCGCTGGCCAGGCTGTTGCCGTCTCGGCCTGGGGAGGCTTTGTTGGTGCTGCCGGTGGACATGCCCCGTTTGCGCACCGCCGTTGTCCAGCAGCTGATCGCAGCCTGGAATCGTGCCCCGGATCAAGCAGCGGTGGCCCATGACGGGCAACGGCTGCAGCCGTTGCTGGCGGTGATCCCCTCCGGTTCTCCCTTCCGCTCCTGCCTTGATCAGCAACTGCAACGCGGAGAGTTGCGCTGGATGGACTGGTTGACCTGCGTTCCCCATCAGGCGGTGCGCTTGCCTCAAGAGGCGTTGGTCAATGCCAATTGCCCTGCAGATCTGGCAGCGTTGGAGGGATGAGCACGTCGTTGCCGCTCGCAGACCGCCTCAACCGGCCCATCGGGGTGTTGCGGTTGTCGCTCACGGCCCGTTGCAATCTCGCCTGTCCGTACTGCTGTCCGGATGTGGAGGAGCCCCCTGGCTTGCTCACGCTGGAGCAGCAGATGCGCGTGATTCGTGTGGCCGCGCGCCTGGGGGCACAGACGCTGCGGCTCACCGGTGGAGAGCCGTTGTTGAGCCGGCGCTTGTTGCCGTTGTTGAAGGCGGTGGCCCAGGCCCGGCGGGATCGTTCGGATCCGATCGCTGGTTTGCAGGCCGTGGCGCTCACCAGCAACGGGGTGCTGTTGTCGGAACCGATGGCGCGGGCGTTGCGTGCCGCAGGGCTGGATCGAATCACCATCAGCCTGGATGCGGCGGAAGGGGAGGCAGCGGCGCGCATGGCTGGTCTCCAGGGTGGTGCCGTGGCTGGAGACCGCCTGGTGCGCCAGGTGCAGGACGGCATCGCGGCGGCCTGCGCCGCTGGCTTTGACCCCTCATGCGGTGAGCTCAAGCTCAATGCCGTGATCCAACGGGGGATCAATGACGATCAGTTGTTGCCATTGGCCGGTTTGGCCAGGCAGCAGGGGATGGAGCTGCGTTTGATCGAATACATGGATGTGGGCAACCGCAACCAGTGGATGCTGGACCAGGTGCTGCCGGCGGAGCAGATGGTGGAGCGCATTCATGCTCGTTGGCCTCTTGAACCGCTGGGTCGACCGCGGGGTGGGACGGCCCGGCGTTGGCGCTATGGCGATGGCGCCGGATCCATCGGTGTGATCGCCTCCATCAGTGAGCCGTTCTGCGGGGATTGCAACCGCTTGCGTGTCACCGCCGATGGGCAGGCGTTCACCTGCCTGTTCTCCGCTGAAGGCACCGATCTCAAGCCCGCGCTCGCGTCGGAGCTTCAGCTTGAGCAGGCCATGCGCCAGATCTGGCAGCGGCGTCAAGACCGCTATAGCGAGGAGCGTGATCCAGCCGCCGTTGCGTCAACCCATGCGGAAATGGCGTATTTGGGGGGCTGAACCGTCGTGATCGTCACCGTTTTTGCCTGATGCTCTCGGTACAACTGGGCAGCTGAAGGATCCCGAAGGGTCCATCGACATGTTTGAACTGCTGGCCTACGAGCGCTTCCGCGACACTCCGTCGGTTCGTTTTTTCGACGTCACCGTGAACACCTCGAACGCGCGCGACCTGGTGATTCACAGCGGCCCCGCCGTGTCGCCCCCCAACGATCCGGAGAGCGGAGCCTGGCAGTTCTATCTCCATCCTCATCAAGAAGACAATCTGCTCGCGGCAAGCGGCGGCAGAACCTTCTTTCTGGTGAACCTGGCCTGGGAACAGCCGTTCCACATCGTTCGGCTTGAGAGCGGTGGTGACATCCTTCGCATCCCTCCAGGTACTTTCCACCGCTCGATCTCCGATCCCGATGGTTCCGTCGTTCTGAACCAGGCGGTTCGTGAGGAGGGCGCTTCTCTGGTGAGGGAATTCCGCGTCTACAACAGCGCCGAGATCCCGGCCTTGATGGCAGCCACCCACAGCTCAGCGCCGAAGCCCCAGTTGCACGGTGTGGAACCGTTGCTTCAGGCGGCCTGAACCAGGTTGCGTGAGGGGGTTTCCGGTGCGGAGGCGTCCTCGCTGATCTGAATCTGCCAGTTCAGTTCACTGTTTGTTCCTGCCGGACCGCTGAAGCTGCCGCTCACGGCTGCGGTGAGTTCTGGCTTGGAGGAGGTGGCCAGCACCACATAGCGCTCGTTGACTTCCATCCCGGCACTGGGGTCAAAGCCCCGCCAGCCCGCCCCCGGCAGGTAAACCTCCGTCCAGGCATGCAGGTCGTACTCCTTTGGGGGAGGTTCCTGCAGTTGATAGCCGCTCACAAATCGGGCCGGAAGACCCACCACGCGGCAGCAGGCCACCATCAGCATGGCCAGATCACGGCAGGAGCCGATCCGTTCGCGCAGGGTTCGGCCCGCCGGCCAGGCGGGTCCCACATGGCGTTGGGTGTATTTCACCCGCTCTTGAATCAGTTCAATCAGTTGCTTCAGAAAGGCCAGGGTCTGCTGGTTGCTGCCCATCAGGGCTTCCTGGGTGAGGTCGATGGCCGAGGGTTCGTGCTGGCCGTTGGGCAACCAGCCCTCCAGGGCGCCCTGCAGATCGCTGTTGAGCTGGCCGCGTGGGTAGGGCAGGGGTGGTTCCAGTCCGTTGAAGCAGCTCTCCAGCGGGGTTGCCGGTCGGGTCTCCACCAGGCTGCGGGCCTCAAAGATCAGTTCCTCAGTGCTGCCGAGAAAGCGGAGCCGTTGGATTTCATCGCCGCTGGCGGCCACCAGTTCCCGACGTTGCTCCGGTTCCGGCAGCACGTTGAGTTGGTGCTCCAGCAGGGTCTGAAACCCCTGCCCTCGAGGCCTCAGACAAAGGCGATGTTCCCCGAGGAACACCGGGGCGTCATACCGATACGTCAGGCGGTGAACGATGAGAGCGCGCATGCGGGATCGGTGGGGATGGAATGGAGGTCCGCGCTGGTGAAGTAGCGGGTCTGGATCAGGTTGTGGAGTTGGTTGAGGTCCTGCTGAAGCTGGTCAATGGCTTCATGCAGACCGGCTTCGATCAGGTTGTCGATCCGCACATAGCTCCAGCGGGCCAGGAGCTGTCCGCGCAAACAGTCGAGGTCATCCGGCGTGTCTTGGGTCGGGAGCTGCTGGATCTGTTGCAAGGTGTCGTTGATGCCCTGCAGGCAGTACCGCACCGATCGAGGAAAGCTGGGATCCAGTAGCAAAAAGCGGGCCACAGATGCAGGACTGATCGCTTGCTGCATGCTCTGGCGGTACATCTGATAAGCGCCCGCTGTGCGCAGCAGGGTGATCCACTGCAGTTCGTCCAGCACGCCACCCACCTCCTCAGGGGAGGGCAGCAGCAGGAAGTATTTGACGTCGAGGATGCGGGAGGTTTTGTCAGCGCGTTCGATCAGACGACCCAGCTGGCTGAACAGCCAGCTCAGATCGCGGCTCAGTGTGGTGTCGGTGATCCCGTACACGAGCTGGCAGCCGCGGCGGATGATCCGCAGTTGTTCCTGCACCGGTTCGCGCCAGATGTCTTCGTCGTCCTGCAGGCTCCAGTGCAGATCATTGATCTGCTCCCACATCTCCGTGGTGATCACATCCCGGATCTGTCGTGCGTTCTCCCGGGCCACCGCAATGCAGCTCACGATGCTGTTGGGGTTGCTGCGGTCCCGCAGCAGGAAGTGCACCACCTGTTTGGGCGTGGCATCGGGGTAGGCCCTATCGAAGCGGTGGCGATCCCCCGTCACCTCCACCAGCGGCAGCCAGGGTTCGGCGCTGCCCGGAGGACAGTCCAGTGCCATCGCTTCACTCACTTCCAGAAATCGCGAGATGTTTTCGGCGCGTTCCAGATAGCGGTTGATCCAGTAGAGCGAATCGGCAACGCGGCTCAGCACGGCATCACCTCCTGGGGTTGCGGTGCCGCCATCCGTTGGTTGTCGACGATCCAGGTGTCCTTGCAGCCGCCGCCCTGGGACGAATTCACCACGAGCGAGCCGCGCTTCAGGGCCACGCGCGTCAGCCCCCCTGGACTTACCCAGCTGCTTGCGCCGCGCAGCACGTAGGGGCGCAGATCCACGTGGCAGGGGTAGAGCTCCCCGTCGCTGAGGGACGGCACGGTGGAGAGTTGCAGCGTGGGCTGCGCGATGAAGTTGCGGGGATTCGAACGGATCTTTGTGTCGAAGTCCGCCAGCTCCGTTCGGCTGGCCTGGGGGCCGATCAGCATTCCGTAGCCCCCGGCTTCCGCCACCGACTTCACCACCAGCTGCTCGAGGTGTTCGAGCACGTAGCGCTGGTCGTCCGGTCGGGCACAGAGATAGGTGGGAACGTTCTCGATGATCGGCTCCTCATCGAGGTAATAACGGATCATCGCCGGCACGTGGGCGTAGATCAGCTTGTCGTCGGCGACGCCGGTGCCAGGGGCGTTGGCGATGGCGACCCGTCCTTGACGCAGCACGTCGATCAGGCCCGGCACCCCCAGCATCGAGTCCTGGCGGAACACGGTGGGATCGAGAAAATCGTCGTCGATCCGGCGGTAGATCACATCCACGGGCTTGAGGCCGTTGGTGCTGCGCATCCACACCCGGCCGTCTTCGCACACCAGGTCGCGTCCCTCCACCAGAGGAATGCCCATCTGCTGAGCCAGATAGCTGTGCTCGAAATAGGCGCTGTTGAACACCCCGGGCGTCAGGATCGCCACGCGGGGGGTGTCACTCCAGGGCGCCAGGTCCTGAAGGGTGCGCAGCAGATGGGAGGGATAGGCGTCGATCGGTTGAACGGCACGGCCTTCGAACAGGCCAGGGAACAACCGTTTCATCACCCGACGGTTCTCGAGGAAGTAGGCCACACCGGATGGGCAGCGCAGGTTGTCTTCCAGCACCCTCCAGGTGCCATGGCCGTCGCGGATCAGGTCGAGCCCGGAGATGTGGCACCAACGTGTGAGGGGCAGGCTGATTCCCTGCATCTGAGGTCGCCAACCGGAGGAACTTTCAACGTCTTCCCTCGGGATGACACCGTCGTTGAGAATCTGCTGGGGGCCATAGATGTCGGCGAGGAAGCAGTCGATGGCTTCCAGGCGTTGCAGCAATCCCCGCTCCAGGGTCATCCAGTCGCTGCGGCCAATCAGCCGGGGCAAGGGATCGAAGGGGAGGATTCGTTCGCTGCCTTTGAGCCCGGAATCGTTGAGGCGGAACGTGGCGCCGAGGCGACGCAGCAGCTGACTGGCCGAGGCATGGCTGCGGTTGAGCTCGGGCAATCCCATCTGCCCCAGTGATGTGAGCAACGTGGCCAGTTCGTCACGCGGCCTTGCAGTTTCACCGCAGAAATATTCGTCGAAGCCGACCGTGGGTTTGTAGTCGGTGAACATCCTGATCGCACAAGCGAGATGTATCCAAGGCGTCGCCCCACTCCACTTCGGGTGGTGGTTGCTACACATTCCGCAATTTCAGGCAAGAGGACGCTGATCGCCTGTTGTTTGGGTATCCGTAGGCACCTGAATCGAGGGCACAGGGCCAGGGCAGGCTGCCTCCTTTGCTTATCTGTTTCTGGAGTTCAAACGCTCTTCGCCTTGGATGAATTGCTCTGGGCGCGACTGATCTTTGCCCTTGGTGCCGTTGTGACTGCGGCGACGGTGGTGATGATTCTGCGCGGACACCTGTACTGGAACCGCAGGGGGTCGACGGATGTCCGCTGACTCGGTTCCCTTCCTTCAGCCCGGGATCGCCTGGGCGTTGGTGGTGCTGTTCTCTGTTCTTTGGGTGGCGCTGGGGATTGCCTGGGGCCGGCGTGGTCAAGGCAATGCCGACGACTACATGCTGGCGGGGCGCAACATCGGGCTGGCCCTGAGTACGGCCACGTTGATGGCCTCCTGGGTCACCGGCAACACCACCCTGCTCGCTCCTGAATTCGGCTACGAAACTGGCCTTTGGGGCATGTTCAGCTATGCCCTGGCCGGGCTTGGCCTGATTCTGTTCGCCCCCCTGGCCTCGCGGATCAAGCAGTTGATGCCCAACGGGCGCACCAGCGGCGACTTCATTCGCCTGCGCTACGGGCGTCTGGCCTGGTGGGTGTTCATGTTGATCACCGCGATCTACACCCTGGGCTTTCTGATGACCCAGGCGATGGGTGCTGGCCTGCTGCTGCAGGCCCTTTCAGGCTTCGATTACCACGTGGGAATGGTGGTGGTGATTGGTGTGGCCACCGTCTACACCCTGTTCGGCGGAATGCGGGCTGTGATCGGCACCGATTTCATTCAGTCGCTGTTGATCATGGTGTTGCTGGCGGTGGTGGCGGTGCTTGCCTTCCGTCAATTCCCGATGCCTGAGGTGCATGCCTCCTTGCTGGCCCGGCATCCCGATCGGCTTGATCTGCTGCTGCCGGCGGGCTTGTTGATCGCCTGGAATTCCGCTCTCTTTTCGATGGGCGAGGGGTTTCACAACAACATCTGGTGGTCCCGGGTGTTCGCCAGCCGGCGCTCGGTGGTGATGACCTCCTTCGTGTTGGGGGGAATCGCCTGGATGAGCGTGCCGATGGTGACGGGCTCCATTGGCCTCGTGGCCCTGGCCCGTGAGCTGCCCCTCGAGCAGGTGAACATGGTGTTCCCTGTGATGGCAGCCGATCTGCTCGGGGCCGGTGGCGCTGCTCTGGTGTTTGTGGTGGTGTTTGCCTCGCTCACCTCCACCCTGGATTCGTTGCTGGCATCCACCGCCGATCTGTTGGCAGAGGATGTGTACTTCCGCCTGTTGAGGCCCCAGGCCAGCGACCTGCAGCTCAAGCAGGCGGCGCGGCTGATGGTGGTGGGATTGGCCGTCATCACCCTGGCGCTGTCCTGGCCGCGGCTGGATTCGCTGGCGTCGGTGCTCTTCTTCACCGGTGCCCTGGTGGCCTCCACGGTCTGGCCTGTGGCCTGCGGTTTGTACTGGCGCACGGCCAACCGCACGGCTGCTATTGCGGCCATGCTTTCTGGCAGCGTTGTGGGCTTGCTCGCCTATGTGCTGATCGCGCCCTACTGCGCTGCGGTGTTTTCGGCTGCCGTTTCGGCGGTTGTGATGCTGATGGGCAGTCGGATCTGGCCGGAACGCTTCGACTTCACCTTGCTGCAGGAGGAGGGATGATCCAAACGCTTCCTTTAATGGCCGGCCTTGTTGGTCTGTCTGGCTTTCAGGTTTTGCTGGTGGCCAGTCAGTTAGCCCTGGTGCTGTCGGTGCTCGTGTTGCTGCTGATCTGGTGGGTGGAGTGGCGCAATGGCCGGGTTTGGTGATGTCTCCTTGGCCGTCCACCCCAGCACAATCCTTTCCGGATCTTTGCTTAAGAAGCTGCTTCTTCGTGGACGCAGCAGTGTGGTTGTTGTTACCGGTAAAAGATGTAGTTCCTGGCTTTAGCACTCGGTTTGGCAAACAGAGTGTTGATCCGATCCCGCTATGGCACAGGCCAAAACAGCAGTTGTGGACGCGTCTTCGGTTCAGATTCGGTTTGAGCCGATGGGGCCCGATGTCTACGGGCAGAACCAACCCCAGGAGCTGCTGGCTGCCATTGCTGAAGATGTTGAACCTTTGAAGGATTTGGTGGATCAGCACGTGGTGTCGATCCAACCGTTTCGCCCCGAGGTTTTGTTGCAGGTGTTTCGCCTGGCGGCGAAGTTTGAGAGCAATCCAGATCGCTATTGCCGTCACAACACGCCACTAACCGGCAAGATTCTGATCAACGCGTTTTACGAACCAAGCACGCGCACCCGGCTGTCCTTTGACAGTGCCTGGCACCGACTCGGCGGTACCTCCATCAACATCACCGACAGGGCCACCACAGGGATCGCCAAGGGCGAGTCTCTCGAAGATGTCGCCCATATGTTCAACAACTACGGCGATTGTGTGGTGCTTCGGGATAGCGATCCCGGTGCCGTCTACGCGATGACGTCAACCCTTCGGATCCCGATCATCAACGCTGGTAATGGGATCGATGAACATCCCACCCAGGCGATGGCCGATCTGTACACGATCTTCAAGTGGCGCCCCAAGCTTGCTGAAGCTGAAGTGGCACCCGCTGATCGGATTCGCATTGGGATCGTTGGAATCCCTTCGCGGATGCGAACGGTTCGCTCCCTGTTGAGGATCCTGGCCAAATTCCCGCAGACCGTGGACGAGGTGGTGGTGATTCATGCCCCCGAGTTGGAGCCGGATCAGCCGCTGTTCGACCCAGGACAGTTGGAGGAGCTTGAAGATTGTGGGATGAAGGTGCGCTCCAGCACGGATCTTCAGGCTGAAGTGCCCGACTTGGACGTCGTTTACATCAATGCCATTGCCTGGGTCGGCGACTCCTATGAAGTACACGGCGGAGGATTCCGCCTCACCCGCGACATGCCGTTCAAACCGGAAGCGATCGTGCTCCATCCCTTGGCGCGGGGAGCGGAACTCAGCACCTGCCTGGATGACACGCCCCACAACTGGTATTTCAGCCAGGCCAGGGGAGCCGTGTTCCTGCGGATGGCCCTGCTCACCTGCATGGTGGATCGAGCCGAACGCGTGATGGATGTGATCTGAGGTGGACTGATGTGTGGAATCGGGGGTGTTTTCAATGCCGACCGTCAGCAGACGGTGGATCGCCAGCTGCTGGTCAACATGGCGGCGATTCAGGCCCATCGCGGGCCCGATGGCTTCGGTGTTGAGGTGCTCGATCAGGCCGGCGTCGGCTTCTGCCATGCCCGCCTTTCGATCATTGACCTGAATGAGTCACGGGCCCGGCAGCCCTTCCTCACCGATGACGGTGAGGTGCTGATGGCCCACAACGGTGAGTTCTACGACTTCCAGCGGATCAGGGCTGATCTCACCGCCCAGGGGGTGCGCTTCAGCAGCAAGAGCGATTCCGAGATCCTGCTGCGGCTGTACCAACGCCAGGGTTTGGAGGCGACCCTGCCTCTGTTGCGCGGTGAGTTCGCCTTTGCCTTGTTTGATCGGTCCGAAGACTGCCTTTACCTGGTGCGGGACCGCTTCGGCATCAAACCGCAGTACTGGGCGATGACGCCTGAGGGTCTGGTGTTCGGTTCCGAATTGAAGGTGCTGTTCGCCCATCCGGCGGTGGAGAGACGTTTTACCTCGGAGGGTCTGTTCCACCAGTTGATGCAGACCATGGTTCCCGGGAGCACTGCCTTCGCCGGGGTGCATCAGGTGAAGCCCGGCCATGTGCTGAAGGTGCAACGGGTGAATGGGCATCTGGAGGTGTCGGAGTCGACCTACTGGGACGTCGACTTTCCGCGCAAGGACGAGCGGGACCCCAAGCGAACCGAAGCCGACCACATCACTGCCGTTCGTGCGGCATTGCTGGAGGCCGTTGAACTACGCATGGTGGCCGACGTCCCGGTGGGTTGTTACCTCTCCGGCGGCATCGACAGCTGTTCGATCCTCGGCTTGGCCTCAGCCGTGAGCCAGGCACCGGTGAAGGCGTTCACGATCGGATTTGACGACGCCCGTTACGACGAGTCGCCGATTGCCCGCGAGATGGCCGAAGCCACCGGCGCTGAACAGGATCTGATGCGGCTCTCGGGCCAGGAGCTCTATGGCCACATGGAGCGAACCATCTGGCATGCGGAGAGAACGATCTACAACACCCTGGCGGTGGCGAAGTTCTTGATGAGCCGCCATGTCAATGATGTGGATTACAAGGTGGTGATGACTGGCGAAGGCTCAGATGAGCTGTTCGGCGGCTATCCCGCTTTTCGCCGCGACATGTTCCTCCATGGTCTGGATGACTTGCCGCAGGAGGAGCGCGCCAGCTGGGAAAGCCTGCTGCAGCAGTCCAATGCTCTGGTGAAGGGGGCGATGCTGGCTGAAAACCAGGTGGATGATCCCGATCTGGAAGCGGTGGTCGGCTTCACCCCCAGTTGCCTGCAGCCGTGGCTGGCCTGCGCGCCCTTGGTGCCGGAGCTTCTGGCGCAGTCCCACGCCACAGCCCTGGAGGGTTACTCGCCGGGCAAGGCGATAGCCGCGCAACTGGATGCGGATCAACTGGACGGGCGCCATGCCCTGGATAAGGCCCAGTACGTCTGGATCAAGACCATGCTGGAGGGCCAGATCCTCACCTGGGGTGGCGATCGGGTCGACATGGCCAATTCCATGGAGGCACGACCCGCCTTCTTGGATCACCATCTGGCTGCGGTGGCGGTGCAGGTGCCGCCCGAATTGCGGATCAAGGGGAAAACCGAGAAATACGTGCTGAGGGAAGCCATGGCAGGCCTGTTGCCGGAGGTGCTGTACCGGCGTGAGAAGTTCGCCTTCATGGCCCCGCCAGCCCACACCGAGCCTGAGAAGTGGGAGCAAATGAAGCAGCTCGCCGACGACTACCTCAGTGATGAGGCGATCGATGCCGCTGGTTTGTTGAGCAAAGCCGGTGTGCGCGCCTTGTTTGCCCGTCACGAGGACCCGGCCACCACCGACGCGGAGCGTGTGCAGATGGATGCGGTGATCAATCACCTGCTGGGTGTGCAGATGCTGCACCGCATGTTTGTGGCAGAAGACGTGCCAGCCCTGGCCCGCCGGGAGGCGGACCGTCTGGGCTGGCGGGTGCTGATGCCCGTTTGAATTCTTTGGTCAGGATTAAATCGTTGCGCTAGCTACAGGCTGATCAGCCAGTTCGGGAGAAGGTATTGGTGCGTTTGAACTGAAGGTCACGGCATTGCCAGCGCTCATCTCGGCTTCTCCGACCACCCCTGCAACCGGGATCGAGCCAAGCAAAGTTGTCGCACGTCCGAACCGTGATCGTTTGGTCGCAACGATTGAGCAGCTGGCCAGCATTGGCGCCAAGCCTGACGGCAGCGTCTGTCGGCGTGGGTTTTCGCCGGAGGATGTGCAGGGCCGTGAGTTGCTGGCCCACTGGATGAAGCAGCTCGGCATGCAGGTGCGTGTTGATGCCGCTGGCAATTTGATCGGACGCCTGGAGGGCCTCGATCCCCATCGCCCTGCCTTGGTGACCGGGTCGCACCTCGACACGGTTCCCACTGGTGGACGTTTTGATGGGGCCCTGGGGGTGTTGGCCGGTCTGGAAGCCTGCCGCGCTCTTCAAGACCAGGGCCTGCGCCTGCGGCACTGCATCGAATTGATTGCTTTTGCCGACGAGGAGTCGACCATGGTGGGCTGCAAGGGCTTGGCAGGCACGGCCTCCGATGACCCTGAGAGTTATGCCACCAGCAATGGTCAGCCGATTCAGGACAACCTGGCGCGCATCGGCGGCCATTGGCGCTCCCTGGCCTCAGCTCGACGCTCCGATGAGGCCTATGCCGCTTTCCTGGAGTTGCATGTTGAGCAGGGCGGTGTTCTGGAGCAACGCGGCGATGCCATCGGTGTTGTGGAGGGTGTGGTTGGTCAGCGTCGGTTCAGCATCAGTGTGAAGGGCCAGGCCAATCACGCCGGCACCACACCGATGGGGCTGCGACAGGACGCCCTCGTGGCGGCCTCGCGCCTTGTTCTTGCCGTTGAGGCAATGGCCTCCCGTCATCCCGGAGATCCAGTGGCGACGGTGGGTCGACTAGAGGTTTGGCCCAATGCCGCCAATGTTGTCCCTGGCGCCGTCGCCCTGACCGTTGACCTCAGGGATGTGGATCCCACCGTTCTCGATCAGTTGGTTGAGGAGTTGATGCAGCAGGTGGAACGCATCGGTGTTGAAACCGGCTGCCCGATTGCGGTTGACCCCCAGTTCAGCGTTGATCCCACCCCTGCTGACGCTGTGGTGATGGCCACGATCGCTGAGGCTGCAGCCGATCTCGGCTTGTCCCACAGCCATCTCCCCAGCCGTGCCAGCCACGATGCCCAGGAGGTTGGCCGCCGTTGGCCGATGGGCATGATTTTTGTGCCCAGCCGGGGCGGCCTGAGTCATTCCGCTGCAGAGTTCACCAGTGACGAGCAGTGCTGGGCGGGCACCGCGGTGCTGCTGGAAACCTTGCTGCGGCTCGACCGTCAGCTGCCGTGACTTTTTCGATCCTGGCCCGTGATCCCAGCAACGGTCGCTTTGGTGTGGCTGTGGCCACCTGTCATCTGGCCGTTGGATCCACCGTGCCTCACATCCGCGCCGGGGTTGGTGCTGTCGCCACCCAGGCCCACACAAATCCGTATCTGGGGATTTGTGGTCTTGAGCGCCTGGAGCAGAGTTCGGATGCCGAGAGCGTTCTGGCCAGCCTTCTTGCGGATGATCAACACCGTGACCGTCGTCAGTTTCACCTGATCGATCTGGACGGTCGTACGTCTAGTTGGACGGGGCAGGATTGCGGCCCTTGGGCAGGGCATCGCCATCAGCGTGATCTGTCTGTTGCCGGCAATTGCTTGGTGGATGAGGGCGTGTTGGTAGCCATGGAGCAGGCCTTTCTCACCAGCGACCCCAGCTTGAAACTGGGCCGCCGTCTGATGATGGCTCTCCAGGCCGGGGAAGCGGCTGGTGGTGACCAGCGTTCTCCCTTCTGCACGTCAGCGGCGGTGCAGGTGAGCGGTGAAGCGGCTTTTCCGCTGTTGGATCTGCGCGTTGATTTCCACGAGCGCGCCGTGGAGCAGTTGATGGAGGTGTATGAGCGCAGTCAGGCCCTCTGGGCCCAGGAGTGGCGGGATGAACTTTCGGAATTGCCGATGCTCAACCGCTTGGTGGCTTGAGCCTGCTGCGTCGTTCACGCCATTAAAGAAGCCTTGCAACACAGCCGTGTGCAGGCCTTCTTTAGGGATTCAATTCAGGCGTGTTCAGCTAGGAACGGATGCTTCCCACTCCACGTTCAGGCCGGCCTGACGTGCGTCGGTGATCAGGTCATCAATGCAATCCATGCCAAAGGCGGCTTGTCCAGACAGCAAGGCATCCCATTCCTGAGACGGAAAGTGGGTCTGCAGCCAGAACACGCCATGCACGCTGGAGGGACTCACTTGCACGAGGCCTTGGTCGAGGCGAGAGGCGATGAGATCCAACGTCTTAGCTGAAGCTGGATCTATTACGCCTCAATCCTCGGAAGTGGAATGTTCGAGTTGCTACGGATTGAGAAGTTGGCCTAGCGCGTGTAGCCCACGCCGCGGTAAACGAGCTGCACCGGAGTGCGGTGGTTGTTGATCTGGCGGGCTTGGTACACGTTGCGGCGGTAAACCAGCTGCACCCCGGGCTTGCCCTGAGTGGCGTTGTTTTGCTGGTACTGATGCCCGCGATAGAGAAGGGTGGTCATTGGATGGTCCTCGAAGCAAGCTCAGGTCCCCGTTCCATGGCCTGAGGCGAACTGCGCTTCGCGCGATGCGAAGTGAACGATCGGTAGCTGTTGCTACAGAAATATTGAAGCTCTTGCAAATGCCGAAGTGGTGTTCAGGTTGATACCTCTTCAGAAAAGTTTTTGGTTTTGTTTATTTTTGTGCGTAGGAATTAGTGGGTCTGGCTGATCTCAATCAGTTGATCGAGCACAGCATTGAAGAAGTTTCGGCCTTGTTCCTGGAGCGTGGTGCCCAGCCTGCGCCAGTCCTTCGTCAGGCGATCGGGCCCTTCATCTCCAAGGGCGTTCACCACGTAGTCGTGGTCGTTGGCGATCCAGCTTTCCAGCGCATCGCCGTCGATCTCGAGGTGGCATTGCAGGCCAATGGCGTGGGCTCCGAGTCGAAACACCTGTTCGGCGCAGTGCAGTGAAGAACCCAGCAGGGTTGCATCAGCCGGGAGGTGGATGCGATCACCATGCCAATGCAGCACCAGAGTGCTGCTGGGTTGCCCTTTGAGCAGGGCCTCATCACTGGGATTCGCGACCCAGTGGATCGCGCCGAGCCCCAGTTCCTTCAGTTGCTGCGGTGGTGCTCCCACCTGCAGCGGTTGAACGCTGCCCCCTGCAGCCACAGCCAAGAGCTGCGCCCCGAGGCAGATGCCCAGCACCGGTTGGCGTTGCTGGTGCCAGGCCCTCAACCAGTCCAGTTCCTGCTGCAACCAGTCCATACCTGGTTGGTCGTGATCGTTCACGCTCATCGGGCCACCGAGCACAAGGGCGATGCTGTTGGCACACGCCCTGGGGTCCGGCAGTGGGTCGCCCCGGTCGGGCCTCAGGATCTCGAGTGTCAGGCCCCGCTGCCGCGCCAGCTCTCCCACCAGTGCGGCGTCTTCGTGGTCCACGTGTTGGACCACCAGCAGCGTGGGGCTCAAAGCAGCAGGTAGCGCTGGGCGAGGGGCAGCACCTCGGCGGGCTCACAGGTGAGCAGCTCACCGTCGGCGAACACCTCATAGGTCTGTGGGTCCACGCTCATCTTGGGCAGCGCTGAATTCAGCTTGAGGGCGCTCTTGCCCACGCTGCGGGTGTCCTTCACCGCCATGCAGGTGCGCTCCAGCCCCAGCTGGCGTTGGATGTCGGCATCCATCGCCGCTTCGCTCACGAAGGTGAGACAACTGGGCGCGAGGGCTTTGCCGAAGGCGCCGAACATCGGCCGGCCGTGCACCGGGCCTGGGGTGGGAATCGAGGCGTTGGCATCGCCCATCTGGGCCCAGACGATCGAACCGCCCTTCACCACCAGTTCCGGGCGAATGCCGAAGAAGCCAGGCTTCCAAAGCACCAGATCGGCGAGCTTGCCGGTTTCGATCGACCCCACCTCGGTGCTGATGCCGTGGGCCAACGCCGGGTTGATCGTCACCTTGGCGATGTAACGCTTGAGGCGGTGGTTGTCGTTGCGAGCGGAGTCTTCCGGCAGGGCTCCGCGCTGCACCTTCATCTTGTGGGCGGTTTGGAAGGTGCGGGTGATCACCTCGCCCACGCGGCCCATGGCCTGCGAGTCGCTGGCGATGATTGAGAAGGCGCCGAGGTCGTGAAGGATGTCTTCGGCGGCGATCGTTTCGCGCCGGATCCTCGATTCGGCGAAGGCCACATCCTCGGGGATCTTCGGATCGAGGTGGTGGCACACCATCAGCATGTCGAGGTGCTCCTCGAGCGTGTTGCGGGTGTAGGGCCGGGTGGGGTTGGTGCTGCTGGGCAGCACGTTGACCTCGCCGCAGATCTTGATGATGTCCGGGGCATGACCGCCGCCGGCGCCTTCGGTGTGGAAGGTGTGGATGGTGCGTCCCTTGATGGCGGCGATCGTGTCTTCCACGAAGCCGGCTTCGTTCAAGGTGTCGGTGTGGATGCACACCTGCACATCCATCCGATCGGCCACAGACAGGCAGGCATCGATGGTGGCGGGCGTGGTGCCCCAGTCTTCGTGCAGCTTCAGGCCGCAGGCACCGGCGCGCACCTGTTCTTCCAGCGCTTCCGGGGTGCTGGCGTTGCCTTTGCCGAAGAAGCCCAGGTTCACCGGCAAACCTTCGGCGGCCTGGAGCATCCGTCCGATGTGGAAGGCGCCGGGGGTGCAGGTGGTGGCATTGGTGCCTGTTGCCGGTCCGGTGCCGCCGCCCATCAGGGTGGTAACGCCGCTGGCCAGGGCCGTTTCGATCTGCTGGGGGCAGATGAAGTGGATGTGGGTGTCGATGCCACCGGCCGTGAGGATGTGGCCCTCCCCAGCGATGGCTTCGGTGCCTGGGCCCACCACGATCGTCACCCCTTCCTGGGTGTCGGGGTTGCCGGCTTTGCCGATGCCAACGATGCGGCCGTCCTTGAGGCCGACATCGGCTTTGACGATGCCCCACCAGTCGAGGATCAGGGCATTGGTGATCACCGTGTCGACGGCGCCCTCGGCTCGAGGGGTCTGGGATTGGCCCATGCCGTCGCGGATCACCTTGCCGCCGCCGAACTTCACCTCATCGCCGTAGACGGTGTAATCCTTTTCGACTTCCAGAATCAGATCGGTGTCGGCCAGGCGAACCCTGTCGCCGGTGGTGGGTCCGTAGGTCTCGGCGTAGGCCTGGCGGGAGATGCGGTAGGGCATGGGTCAGGCGTCGAGAGGTCCGTTGATCTGGCCGTTGAAGCCGATGACGCGTCGCGCACCGGCGAAGGGAATCAGGTTCACGTCGCGGCTGTCGCCGGGTTCAAAGCGGATGGCGGTGCCGGCGGGGATGTCGAGCCGTTGACCGCGTGCTGCGGTCCGGTCGAACTGCAGGGCGGCGTTGGCTTCGGCGAAATGGAAATGGGAGCCCACCTGCACCGGCCGGTCACCGCTGTTGGAGACGCTCAGTGTGGTGACGGGCCGGCCTGCATTCAGCTCCAGTTCACCCGGTTCGGGGAGCAGTTCGCCTGGGATGAGAGGTGCCATGGGTTCTGCCTCAGCGAATCGGGTCGTGCAGGGTGACGAGCTTGGTGCCATCGGGAAAGACGGCCTCGATCTGCACCTCATGGACGAGCTCGGGCACGCCCTCCATCACCTGGTCCTGACGCAGCCAGGTGGTGCCTTCCTGCATCAGCTCCGCCACGCTCTTGCCGTCACGGGCGCCTTCCAGCACCAGAAAACTGAGCCAAGCCACCGCTTCGGGGTGGTTGAGCTTCAGGCCACGGTTCAAGCGCCGCTCAGCAAGCAGTGCCGCGGTCACGATCAGGAGCTTGTCCTTTTCCTGGGGACTGAGATGCATGGCGAAGCTCGGTCTTCTTCAGTGTGTCTCCGCTGCAGCCTCGAAAGCGTTCACAATGGACGTTTGTCGGCGCAGAGGCTGTTCCTGCAGGGGCCAGACCCTAGGAATGCGAGGCCGTGTCAGCCCCCGGATCGTTCGCGTTCGCTCCCAGATCCGGCTGAACCAGAAGCGGGCATCACGGCTGGACTCGCCGGAATAGCGGGCGATCAGGCCCTGATTCAGAGCGCCGCAGCGCATTGTGCCCGTCAGGCCTTCGCGGTCGGCCCGCGCTCCCTCCAGCAGTGATGCTGTTGTTTCGGCACCCATGGCCATCGGTGCGGCCCAAACCAGTGTTCCGAACACCGGCGCGCCTCCCAACCCATGCGGGCTGTCCAGACTGGCGCCGCCGAGCTCCACCCGATCCGCCAGCTCCCAGGTTGAGCGGTTGCCTGCGAGGCGCTGAATGGTGAGGCTCGAGCGCCACCGTCCCTGCTGCAGGGTTTCGCCGGCGGCGGTTCGGCCCAAGCGCACGATCTCTGCGCTGAGAAAGGAGGCGTCCTGGGGCAGGGTCACCGTCAGCTGCTGCTCGAACAGGGCATCGGCGTACAGCACCAGTTCCTGTGGCAGCCATTCGAAGTCACTGCCGCTGGCCAGTGAGCAGCGCACCTGTTGATGGGCAAAGCAGCCCTCGGGTTGCAGGCGGCTGCGGCCGATCGATCCGTAAACCTTCTGCGCCGCCACGCTGGTGATCAGCCCGCGGCTGTTGGCCTCAAGCTTGAAGTTCAGGCTGAGTTGATCGCCGCCCACTAGGCCTCCGGCGGTGTGCAGCACCGGCAGCTCGCAGCGTCCGTCTTCACCGCGTTCACTGCGAAGCAGCTTGAACGGAGCCTTGCAGCCCCCCTGGTGTTTGGTGCTGCCGTTGGTGGCACGAAACTGCAGGTCGCAGCGGCCGTGCCAGGGATCGAGACGTTGCATGGCCTCACGCTCCGCCGCCACCGGCTTCAACTCTGTAGCAATGCACACCAAAGCGCTGCTGATTGATCGGCACGCTTTTGTTGTGGAACTGGAGAGGAGCTGCTGGTGACGGATGCGGTGGTCGTGTTGGAGCAGCGCCTTCAGAAAAGCAGTGCCACGGCCACTCTGCAGTTGCCGTTAACGGCCGAAGAGCGCACGGTGCTACGGGGCCGTCGCACCACCTCCTGCGGTCGTCCGGTGCTTCTGCAGTTGCCCCGTGAGGGTTCTCTCCAGCCCGGTGACTTGTTGGGGGATCAGTCCGGTTCGACCGTTGTGGAGGTGACGGCAGCGCCGGAGGCGTTGCTGCGGGTGCAGGGATCGCATCCCCTGGAGCTGTTGCAGGCGGCTTATCACCTGGGCAATCGCCATGTCGCCCTGGAGCTGCATGAGCAGGAGCTGTTGCTGCCGGAGGATTCCGTTCTCGCCACGATGCTGGAAGGGCGGGGATTGACGGTGAGCCGCTGTCAGCAGCCGTTTGCCCCCGAAGGCGGTGCCTATAGAGGCCATCAGCACGGATGACGTCCCTTGCGTTGCTGCAACTGGTCAGCCCTGCCCTGCCCGTGGGTGCCTTCAGCTATTCAGAGGGGCTGGAGGTGTTGATTCAGGCGGGCTCCATCGCCGATGAGCAGGCCATCCAGGCTTGGTTGGAGGCTGAACTGCAACGGGGCGCGGTGCGGCTGGAAGCCGCGGCATTAAGGCCTCTGGCGGAGGCTTTGGTGGGGTGGTCCACCCAGGCCGATGCGGCGGCCAAGGGGCGCCTGATCGATCTTGATGGTTGGCTGTTGGCCACCCGCGAGGCCGCGGAGTTGCGAGCGCAGCAGCGTCAGATGGGGATGTCGCTGCTGCAGTTGATGTCGGATATGGGGCACGACCTGCCTGAACCTGTGGCCCTGAGCTGGCCAGCGGCTTGGGCCTGGGCCGCTGTGCGCCTGTCGGTTTCAGGGGGAGACATGGTGGAGGGGTACCTCTACGGCTGGGTTGCCAATCAGCTCAGTGCCTCGGTGCGACTGCTGCCGTTGGGTCCCTCCCGAGCGCAGGTGCTGCAACAGCGGCTGCTGCCGCTGATTGCCTCCCAAGCGAAGCTGCTCAAGGCGGCCGATCCTCAGCAGCTCTGGAGCAGCGGTGTGGGTGCGGGCATGGCGCAGCTTGCCCATGCTGAGCTGTATTCACGCCTGTTTCGAAGCTGATGAGCAGCAAACTGCGCCTGGGGGTGGCGGGCCCTGTGGGATCCGGCAAGACCGCACTGGTGGAGGCCCTCTGTCGCCGCTTGCGCGACGAGCTCCAGCTCGCGGTGGTCACCAACGACATCTACACCCAGGAGGATGCCCAGTTCCTCACCCGTGCGGGTGCCCTGGATCCAGACCGGATCCGTGGCGTGGAGACCGGTGGTTGCCCTCATACGGCGATCCGTGAAGACTGCTCGATCAACCGAGCTGCCGTGGCGGAGCTGGAGGCGCAGTTTCCGAATCTCGATCTTGTTCTGGTTGAGAGCGGCGGCGACAACCTGGCGGCGAGCTTCAGTCCGGAACTGGTGGATCTCTGCATCTACGTGATTGATGTGGCGGCCGGAGACAAAATCCCCCGTAAAGGAGGGCCTGGCATCACCCGCTCTGACCTACTGGTGATCAACAAGATTGATCTGGCTCCCCAGGTTGGTGCCGATCTTTCAGTGATGGAACAGGACACCCGCCGGATGCGGGGAGACCGGCCTTGGTGTTTCACCAATCTCCACAGCGGCGAAGGCCTGGAGCAGGTGGTGGGGTTCCTGTTGCAACAGCTACCGAATCGTTGATCCGCTGCTGCCGGGCTCGTCATTTAGTTCTTCTTGATACCAAAGCCAGGACGCGCTGATCCGTACCTTCCATCAGCTGCCGTCAGGCACATTCCTGTTTTGGAACACCATGAGCTCTTCTCTCTCTAAGCGTCTGTTCGCCGGCATGGCCGCGGCATCGCTGGGCCTTGCCGTGACCGCATGCGGTGGCGGTGACAAGGCTGCCAACGTTGACTACGACGACAGCGTCACCGTCGGCATCCTGCACTCGCTGACCGGCACCATGGCCATCTCCGAGTCCACCCTGGTGGACACCGAGAAAATGGCGATCGATGAGATCAACGCCGCCGGTGGCGTTGAAGTTGATGGCAAGAAGTACAAGATCGAGTACATCGTCGAGGACGGTGCCTCCGATTGGCCCACCTTCGCTGAGAAGTCCAAGAAGCTGATCGACCAGGACCAGGTGCCCGTGGTCTTCGGTGGCTGGACCTCCGCCAGCCGCAAGGCGATGCTGCCTGTGTACGAGTCGAAGAACGCTTTCCTCTACTACCCGATTCAGTACGAGGGTCAGGAGTGTTCCAACAACATCTTCTACACCGGTGCCACTCCGAACCAGCAGTCGGAGCCTGCCACCAAGTTCATGTATGAGAAGTCGCCTGCCGCTGGCAAGCCCTTCTTCCTCGTGGGTTCGGACTATGTCTTCCCCCGCACCTCCAACACCATCACCAAGGAACAGCTCAAGTCCCTGGGTGGCGAAGTGGTCGGTGAGGACTACCTGCCCCTGGGTAACACCGAGGTTGCTCCGATTATCGCCAAGATCAAGAAGGCCCTGCCTGACGGCGGTGTGATCATCAACACCCTGAATGGTGACCAGAACGTCGCCTTCTTCAAGCAGATCCAGGACGCCGGCATCACCCCCGATAACGGCTACTACGTGATGAGCTACTCCATCGCGGAAGAGGAGATCAGCACCATCGGTTCTGAGTTCCTTGAGGGCCACTACGGCGCTTGGAACTACATGATGTCGATCGACACCCCGGCATCCAAGAAGTTCGCTGCTGACTTCAAGGCCAAGTACGGCGCCGACCGCCAGGTCGCTGACCCTCAGGAGTCGGCCTACAACATGGTCTACCTGTGGAAGAAGGCTGTCGAGAAGGCCAACAGCTTCGACGACGACAAGGTGCGTGAGGCCCTGGTCGGCATCGAATTTGACGCTCCTCAGGGACCTGTGAAGGTGATGCCCAACCACCACCTCTCCCAGACCGTGCGCATTGGCCAGATCACTGCTGACGGCCAGTTCGAGATCCTCGAATCCACCGATGGCCCCGTGGCTCCTCAGGCCTGGAACCAGTTCGAGCCCAGCTCCAAGGGCTTCGCTTGCGACTGGACCGACGCCGCCAAGGGTGAGAAGTACGAGCTCTGATCTTCTGATCACAGCCTGATTGCTCTTCAGGGAGGAGCCCGGTGACGGGCTCCTCCTTTCGTCGTTTCATTGAACGCTTCGTTTCACACGTCCGTGCAACTGCTTCTCGAAAGCCTGTTCAACGGTGTTGCCATCGGCTCGGTGCTGCTGATGGCCGCCCTCGGACTGGCCATTGTCTTCGGCCTCATGGGCGTGATCAACCTCGCCCATGGTGAGCTGATCATGCTTGGGGCCTACACCACCTACGTGGTGCAGCTGATCTTCAAGCTGCCTGCGCTGCAGCCGGTTTACAACGCCTACGTGCTGGTGGCGCTTCCCCTGGCTTTCATCGTCAGCGGTGTGGTCGGCATCCTGCTGGAACGTACCGTGATTCGCCGGCTCTACGGCAACCCGCTGGAGACCCTGCTCGCGACCTGGGGCGTCAGCTTGATTCTTCAGCAGTTCGTGCGGAGTGTTGCCCTGGCCCACGCCGCCGGCCTGATCCTTGCGCTGGTGCTGGGCTTTGGCCTGCCGCTGCTGCTTCCCCCCTCGCTTCTTTCGGGGCCTCGGGCTCGTTTGGTGCGTGCGGGGAGTTGGGCTGTTTCAGCCCTGGGCGGTGTGCTGCTGGCCGGTGGCCTGGCCTCACAAATCAGCCGTATCGCCAGGGCCACCTCCCGCAATGTGGATGTGACGGCACCCAAATGGATGCGCGGCGGGATCGAATTAATGGACATCACCTTTCCCGTGCCGCGCCTGGTGATCATCGTGATCACCATCGTTGCGGTGGTTGGGGTGACGTTGTTCCTCAACAAAAGCGTGTGGGGAATGCGCATTCGTGCTGTGACTCAGAACCGTTCGATGAGTGATTGCCTTGGCATCCCCACCGACACCGTTGATGTGCTCACCTTTGGCATCGGCTCCGGTTTGGCCGGTGTGGCGGGGGTTGCTGTTTCCCTGCTGGGTTCGGTAGGCCCCAACGTGGGCGGCTCCTACATCGTGGGCTGCTTCATGGTGGTGGTGCTCGGTGGCGTCGGAAACCTCTTGGGCACCGTGCTCGCGTCCTTTGCCATTGGCCTGCTCACCGACCTGATCGGTGCTGGACGTCTGCTAACGATTTGGCCTGACATGCCAGCTCCCCTGGCCGGCGCGGTGAATTTCTTCGCCACCACGAGCATGGCCCAGGTGATGGTGTTCGCTCTGATTGTGGTGTTCCTTCAATTCCGTCCCGCGGGTCTGTTCCCGCAAAAAGGACGCATGGTGGAGGCCTGATCTGATGTTCCAAGCCTTTCAACAACGCCGTTGGCCTTTGATCATCCTTTGGGTGGTGATCGTTGCGGCCATCGTTGCCGCGCCCGCTGTTTTGCCGGTGTTTCGGCTGAATCTGTTGGGTCGCTTCCTTTCATTGGCGATCGTTGCTCTGGGTATCGATTTGATCTGGGGCTTCACCGGGTTGCTCAGCCTTGGTCAGGGCATCTTTTTTGCCCTCGGCGGTTACGCCGTGGCGATGTACCTGCAGCTCAACAGCTCGGGTGATCTGCCCAATGGCATTCCCGAGTTCTTCAGCCTTTATGGCGTGGATCGGTTGCCCGCCTTCTGGGAGCCGTTCCATTCCCCGCTGTTCACCTTGGTGGCGATCTGGCTGGTTCCAGCCGTGCTGGCTGCCGTGCTCGGCAACCTGGTGTTCCGTAACCGGATCAAGGGGGTCTATTTCTCGATCCTCACCCAGGCGGCCCTGCTTGTTTTCTTCAATTTCTTCAACGGCCAGCAGAAGCTGATCAACGGCACCAACGGTCTTAAAACCGATGTGACCCAGCTGTTCGGCCAGATGGTGGGTTCCCCGGAGATGCAGCGGGGATTCTTCTGGTTGACCTCTGTGGTGGTGATCCTGGCCTGGCTGTTTCTGCGCTGGGTGGTGCGGGGCCGGTTTGGAGACGTGTTGATCGCCATTCGCGATGACGAACCCCGGCTGCGCTTTGCCGGTTACAACCCAACCCTGTTCAAGACGATCGTCTTCGCCATCGCTGGTGGTTTGGCAGGCATCGGTGGTGCGCTTTACACCGTTCAGTCCGGCATCGTTTCGCCGCAGTACATGACCGTTCCCTTCTCGATTGAGATGGTGATCTGGGTTGCTGTGGGCGGTCGAGGCACGCTCGTGGGAGCGATCCTTGGCGCTGTGGCTATCAACTACGCCAAGAGTTTGGTGAGCGAAGCTCTCCCCCAAAGTTGGCTGTTCATCCAAGGGGGCCTGTTCATCCTCGTGGTGACGGCCTTGCCGGAGGGCGTCATTGGCTGGTTCCGAGGCGATGGCCCTCGCAACTGGCTCAACCGATTCGGCATTGCCCGTCGGAGTGAGACCTATCCACGTCTCGAACTTGAAGGTCAGGAAGAGGTTCAGTCATGAGCACGGCTTTATTGGAGTTACGCCAAATCACCGTCAGTTTTGATGGCTTTTTGGCGCTGCGCGATCTCAACCTCAGCCTTCAGCCTGGGGAGCTGCGCGCCGTGATCGGCCCGAATGGCGCCGGCAAGACCACGTTCCTGGATGTGATCACTGGCAAGACCGCTCCCACGGAAGGGGATGTGGTCTTCAAAGGACGCTCCTTAGTGGGAACGCACGAGCACCGCATCGCGCGCTTTGGCATCGGCCGCAAGTTTCAGAGCCCTCGTGTTTTCGAGAAGCTCAGCGTTCAGGAGAACTTGGCTTTAGCGGTCAGCCAGCCGAAGCAGCCCTGGTCATTGCTGGTGGGGGGCCTGAATGGGGAGCAGCGCGATCGTGTTCATCACTTGATGAGCATCGTCAATCTGCAGAACCGTGCCGATTGGGCAGCTGGGTCGTTGTCCCACGGTCAGAAACAGTGGCTTGAGATCGCCATGCTTGTGGGTCAGGATCCCGACCTGTTGCTGGTGGACGAGCCGGTGGCTGGGCTCACGGATGAGGAGACCGATCTGACGGCGGATCTGCTCAAGTCGTTGGCCGGGGATCACACCGTGCTGGTGATTGAGCACGACATGGAATTCATTCGACGGCTTGAAAGTCCGGTGACGGTGCTGCACCAGGGCCATGTCCTCTGTGAGGGCACGATGGATCAGGTGCAGGCCGATCCCCGGGTGATTGAGGTTTATCTCGGCACCACTGAGGAGGAGAACCAATGACGAACCTGCTGGAGATCCAAGGCCTCAACACCTTTTACGGTGAAAGTCACATTCTTCGGGATGTTGATCTCAGCGTGAAATCGGGGGAGATGGTTTGTCTGATCGGCCGCAATGGTGTGGGTAAAACCACCCTGTTGAAATCGCTGATCGGTCTGTTGCGACCCCGCTCCGGAACCATGGCATTCGACGGTGCTCAATTGGATCGTCAGGCACCGCATCAGCGGGCTCGGGCCGGGATTGGTTATGTGCCGCAAGGTCGCGAGATCATCCCCCAGCTCACGGTGGAAGAAAACTTGCTTTTGGGGATGGAGGCGTTGCCGGGTGGATTGGCCCGGCATCGCCACATTGATCCATTCGTGTATGAGCTATTTCCGATCCTTCAGGAGTTTCTACCGCGTAAGGGCGGCGATTTGAGTGGGGGTCAGCAACAACAATTGGCCATCGCCCGTGCGTTGCTTGGCAAGCCAAAGTTGCTGCTGTTGGATGAGCCCACGGAGGGCATTCAGCCCAACATTGTTCAGGATATTGAAGCTGCTGTTCGGCGGATCATCGCCGACACCGGGATCGGAGTGTTGCTGGTGGAGCAACATCTCCACTTCGTTCGCCAGGCTGATCGCTATTACGCGATGCAACGGGGCGGCATTGTTGCTAGTGGCTCAACCAGTGAACTCAGTGAGACGGTGGTTGATCAGTTCCTGAGCGTTTAGAGCTTCGCTTCTGATGGCTTCTTCTGGGTCAGTTCAGCTGGCCCAGATGGATTCTGTTGCAGGCTCTTCATTCATGGCGTAATCGCTCACGTCGGCACGCACGTGCAGCATCTGCCCTGTCATCGACATTTTCCAGATTTCCAGGCGCGCATCCTCGGGGGCTTCAAACCAAAAGACCTCTGTGGGCATCACCACCTTCTCTCGGTAGAAGTGGTCGGCACCAATGCATTTCACGATCACCATTCGGCTGGTGTCGTTTAGGTAAACACACTCAATCATCTTGAGCATCTGGAATGATGCCAATCTCGTGGTCTTAAGACAAGAGGAGTGTTTGATTGGTCACCGAATCAGCACGCCTTTAGATTTGCTACAGATGAGTTGATACAGAGTCGGTCGATTGTGTATCGACCGTCACGATTTTGCTCTGGGCTTTGAGAAGTGAGCGCCCACTAGCGTTTTGAAGATCGCAAAGAGTGGCTCTTTCGTTTCAGCTGAAACAATTCTTTTTCGCCGCTTTTTGCATGATTGCTTTGTCGATCATGGGGATTGCAGAATGGAGAAAGCGATCGGTTTGAGTGTTTCTCAGCAATTCGATGTTGAGCGGATGAATCGCGCGATCGAATCAACAATTGATCCACAGCAGCTGCAGGTTTTGGCCAAGCAATTGCTTCAGGCGTGGCATTCCCAGCGCGCTGCAACAGTTTGGATTACTCGAGAGCGGGAGCAGCTGGGCTGAGGCTCAATGCGTTGGCTTCAAGCAGCGAGTTCAGAGGCGATGCGTTGCGGGTTGTGATTCGGCCGTTTCAGGGATGTGCGATCTGCCTGTCCTGCTGCGGCCAGATCAGCTTGAAGGGCTGAATTGCAACTGCGCAGTCGCGACCAGCTGGGCAGCTGATGGGCAATCGGCGCTTGCATCAGTTTGGCTAGGCCGGGGCGCAGCAGGCCCGCGAAGTTTTGAACCGCTAGTTCTTCGCCATGGCGGTCGTAGGGCAACCGGTTGATGGCTGAGTCAAGGCCGAACTGCCTCACGCGATCCTCGCCAACCCTTCGGTACAGCACTTCAAGGGTCGGTAGTTGATCCATCGACATCACGCAACCTTCGTGTTCCATCAGGCCGCGCAACACCGTGCCGAAAATTTCGCCCGCCATTCGCTGCAGGCCTTCGCTGGGTTGTTGGCCCAGCTCCTTGTGTTTGTGGTCGAACAACCCCAGATCCACTTGAGCGATTCGGCTGGAGGCCACATGGCGATACACCTCAGACAACAGGCCCACCTCCAGTCCCCAGTCCGACGGGATGCGCAGATTCATCGCTAGATCGGTGGTGAAGGCGAATTCACCAGCCAGGGGATAGCGGAAGGATTGCAGGTACGACAGGTAGGGCAGAGGTCCGAAAATCTGCTCCAGGCTGGCCAGCAGTGGGCCAACAAACAAACGAGTGGCTCGGCCCTGAAGCGCTTGGGTTTCCAGGGAAAGGCGGCTGTAGAACGCCTTCACGTAGGCAATGCCGTGGGACCGATCTAGCAGGGGGCGGAGCATGCGCTCTGGATACGCCGATCCAAAGGTTCTGATGTCGGCATCGAATAGGCCAACCACCTCAGCGTTCTGGCACGCCACACCGAGCCCCTGCCAGACGGCCCAGCCCTTGCCTGGTGGTCCGGTCACGTCGAGCCCCAGTTCGCCGACGGATTCGAGCAACTCCCGTACGGCGGGGCCGTTGGTCCAGTGCACCCGAACGGGGAAGGGCATCCCCTCGAAAAATTTTTCCGCCGCTTTGACGTCCTCTGCGCTCGTGGCTGCCAAAGCCACCACCAGTTCGTTGAGTCCCTTCAGGCCCGAAAGTGTGTCGCGAATCAGGGCGAGGGCCGGGCGGCTGAATTCCTCCATTAGGCAGGGGATCAGCAGGGTTGTGGGTCGCTGACTCAGCTCCTGGTTGAAGGCAACCGCATCGAGATTGCCCAAGCTGTAGTCATGGACGGTGCTGATCAGGCCCTGCTGAAAATCCATGTGGTGTTCGATGCAACAACAGAGGTCAGAGTCCTGCCCCATACCTGAAAGGTCTGGAGGAGGAAGGTGATGCAGCCCCCGCGCGACGAGACGCTGCGGACCCTGCTTGGCGATCTGTACCCGAACGATTCTTCCGGGGATGGCAAGGAGTTGTCGTCGCAATTGCTGCAGATCTTGAGCCAATCGTCAGGAGATGGCGATATGGCAGAACACATCGATCGCTGGGACGGTGGCGATGTGGTCTTGATCACCTACGCCGACACCATTGGTGAGCAGGGTTTTCCTGGGCTTCAGGCCTTGAAGACGTTTGTGAATCGCCATCTGCAGCCCTTCGCAGCTGTGATTCATGTGCTGCCGTTTCTTCAATCCACAAGTGATGGCGGTTTTGCGGTGGCCAGCCACACGACGCTTGAGCAGCGTTTCGGTGATTGGCATGATCTCGCCGCCCTGGCCCAGGGCCGACGGCTGATGGCCGATCTGGTTCTGAATCACGTGTCGGCCTCTCACCCCTGGGTGCAGCAGTTCATGCGGGATGAGCAGCCCGGCCGCTCCTGTGTGCTCGAGGCAGCCCCTGATCCCTGCTGGGTGGATGTGGTTCGTCCGCGCAGTTCCAATCTGTTCACGCAATTGAGGGGCCCCGTTGGTGCTCGTCAGGTCTGGACCACCTTTGGCCCGGATCAGGTGGATCTCAATTGGCGCAGTGCGGAGGTGCTGCTGGGCTTTGCCCGGCTGATGCAACGCATGGCCCGGCATGGGGTGCGGTGGATCCGTCTGGATGCCGTGGGTTTTGTCTGGAAGGAACCCCACACCTCATGCATCCATCTGCCGCAGGCCCATCAACTGGTTCGGGTGCTGCGGCTGCTGCTTGATCAGGTGGGACCCGATGGCGTTTTGGTCACCGAGACCAACGTGCCGGAGCAAGAAAACCTCTCCTATCTGAGGAGCGGTGATGAAGCGCATCTCGCTTACAACTTTCCCCTGCCGCCCTTGCTGCTGGAGGCCAGCGTCAGTGGTCGGGCCGATCTGCTCAATGCCTGGCTGAGTCGTTGGCCCGACTTGCCGCCGCAAACGGGGCTGCTCAATTTCACCGCCTGTCATGACGGCATCGGTTTACGGCCGTTGGAGGGCCTGATGCCCCAGAAGCGCTTGCTGCAGTTGTTGATCGGCTGCGAGCAACGGGGTGGACTCGTCAGCCACAGGATGCTCAGTTCCGGTGAGGAGGTTCCCTACGAGATCAACATCAGTTGGTGGAGTGCCATGGCGGATGGGGGGATTGATCCCACCTATTTCCAACGGGAGCGCTTCCTGCTCACTCAACTATTGATCCTGGCCTTGCCAGGGGTCCCCGCCTTTTATTTGCCGGCGTTGCTGGCGGCTCCCAATGATCTGACCCGCTTTCGTCGCACGGGCCATCGCCGGGATCTGAATCGGCCCCAGTTCACGGCCCAGGCCCTGGAGCGCCGCCTGGCGGATCCCGATTCAGATGTCTCTGCGCTGCTGCCGGTGTTGCGGCGGGCTCTGGCCGAACGAGCTGTTCACTCGGCCTTGCACCCGGATGCCCCGATGACGGTGCTGAGCGGAGACCGGAGTGATTGCGTCATCCTGCGGCGCTCCCGTGGGGGGGAAATGCTGGTGGCTGTCCACAACATCACGGCAGCGCGCCTCAGCTTTCGCCTCAGTGGCCTGGGTGGTGATCTGAACAAGCCCTGGGCCGATTGCCTGAGCGGTCATGTGTTCGAACCACATCAGTCGCATTCGCTAGAGCCTTATGCGGTGCATTGGTTGGTTCAGCCATGACCGCGAGTGTCGAGCCGGCGTGGTGGGTGGTGACTGATCTCGACGGCACGTTGCTGGATCACAGCTACGACTGGTCGCCGGCCAAGGATCTGATCCGTCAGCTGCAACAGCACCGGATTCCGGTGATTCCCTGCACCAGCAAAACGGCCGAGGAAGTGCGCGGCTTTCGCGCCGAGGCGGGGCTGCATGACCCTTACATCGTTGAAAACGGTGGCGCCGTGCATGGGGAAACTCCGGAAGGGGAGCCCTGGGAGCTGGCGTTGGGTCCGGATTGGACGGCGCTGAAACCTCAGTTGCAGCGACTTCAGGCTGAGTTGGGTGAGCCCCTGCGCCCGTTGGATGAACTCAGTGAGGCGGAAGGGCAGCGGTTGTTGGGGCTTGGTGGTGAAGCCTTGCGCCAGGCGCAGCGGCGCTGCTGCAGCGTGCCTTTTGTGCCGCCCTCGGTAGAGGGGCGTCGCCGGCTTGAGGCCCTGGTCCAGCGGATGGGCCTGACGGTGGTGCAGGGCAACCGCATGGGTCACCTGCTGGGGCCAGACATCAGCAAAGGCAAGGCGTTGGCCACCCTGAAGCGACATCTGGGTGCTGAGCAGGTGCAGGTCTTGGCCTTGGGGGATTCCCCCAACGATCTGCCTTTGCTCGAGGTGGCTGACATCGCTGTCGTTGTGCCCGGGCCCGATGGCCCCCATCCCGCGTTGCGTTCCGGGATCGATACTGGGCGTTTCCAGTTGGCGGCAGCCCCCCATGCCAACGGTTGGGATGAGGCTGTGCGCCGGATTCTTCAGGTCTAGGCCATCACTGGCCCCTGGCTCAATCCAGCAAGGATTGCCAGAGCTCCACTGCGGCAGTGGTTGCCGCCATGGGCTGACCGTTGTGGGATGCGATCGGTCGACAGCTGAGGCTGTTGATCAGAACGGCTTGATCGTCGGCATCGAAAGTGGCCGCCAGCTCGGTTTCCACCGCGATGCCCTGGGCCAGTGCACGGCCCCGCATCACCCCTGGGAGGCAGCCGCTGCTGAGGGGCGGTGTCAGCCACTGCCCGCGACGCCGGACCACCAGATTGGCCGCCGTTCCGCAGCACAGGGCTCCAGCCGTGTTCAAGAGCAGAGCGTCGTCGACCCCTTGCTCCTGGGCTTCCCTGCGGGCCTGGATCGATTGCCCGTAGGCAAAGGTCTTGCAACGGCTCAAGCGGCTGGAGGCGTTGCGGCGCTCATGCCGACTGGTGATGGTCGTGACGGCTGAAAATGTTGGCGTGCAGGCCTGGAGCGTGAGCCAAAAGCGGTGGTGCCCTGGGGCCGGCAGTCCGATTCCGCGCTGAGGTGAGCTGCCCCGGCTCCAGTTGAGCCGCAGGGCTCCATCGGCTTCGCTCAGCTGGCTGCGTTGAATCGCGTCTTCAATTAGAGGCTCCAGCGCGTTTTGCTGCGGTGGCTGGTCCATGCCCAGCAGAGCTGCACTGTCGCTCCAGCGCTGCAGGTGCTCCTCCAGGAGTTGCGGCGCACCGTTGCGGATCAGCACCGTTTCAAAGAGGCCGTCGGCCAGGAGCAGGGCGCGGTCGTCGAGGGGAAGCTGCAGGTTTGCTGTTGTTCCCCACTGACCCTCGATCCAGGCGATAGCGGTGCTCATGCCAGCGGTGGTCATGTCAGCGCCTCCAGCAAGGGCTGCAGTTTCCACATCAACTCCTCTGCTTCGCCAAGGGGATCCGAGTCGGCGACGATTCCGCAGCCGGCATGGGCTCGCAGGGTGTCGCCTTGGCGCAGTAAGGATCGGATCAAGATGTTGCTGTCGAAGCTGCCGTCCCAGTCGACCCGCAGCAGTGATCCGCAGTAAGGCCCTCGGCTGGTGGGCTCGAGCTCATGCAGGCGTTGGCAGGCCCGCAGTTTCGGCGCCCCGCTGATCGACCCCCCAGGCCAACTGGCTTCCAGAAGATCGACCCAGCTCAATCCAGCCTGAAGTTGTCCCTCCACGACTGAGGTGAGGTGATGCACGGAGGCATAACTTTCGAGCCCCACCAGTTGGGGAACCTGAATCGAACCCGGCTGGCAGGCACGACCGAGGTCGTTACGCAGCAGGTCGACGATCATCACGTTCTCGGCCCGGTCCTTGTCGCTGCACACGAGTTCCGCGGCGAGATTTGCATCCTGTTCGGGGTCGCCATGGCGCGGCCTGGTGCCTTTGATCGGCCGGGTTTGTACGGATCCATCAGCACTCACCTGCAGAAAACGCTCCGGGGACGATGACAGCAACGCCTCGTTCTGGTCGCTGATGATCAGCCCTGCAAAGGGGGCAGGACAGGCCTGCCTCAGGGTGAGAAACAGCTCGAGGGCGCTGCCTCCCTGGGGCCAGGCTGTGCTGCAACAGGCCGTGAGATTGGCTTGGAAGAGATCACCTGCAGCGATCAGCTCACGGATGCGCTGCACTCCTGCGGCGTACTGCTCGGGTGTGGTGTGGTGACTCCAGGCCGTTAAGGGGATTGATGGGGCCTCGTCTTTGGGCTGCTCAGGGCTGGAGGCCAGCTGTTGGGTGAGGCGTTCCAAAGCAGCCGTGCTGCTGGCTTCGATCCACAGCCTGCGCTTTTGCAGATCAAAGCGAAGCACCGGATCGTGGCGGGCGATCCAAAGCGTGGCCATGCCATCGCTGGCCCAGGGGTTTCCCGGTTCCACCCAGGCGGCGGCTTCATAGTTCAGCCAGCCGCACCAATGCCCTGGGGCAAGCCCCCGTAGTGCCTCGAAGGGATTGCGGGCTCCTGGCTCTCCAGGGAGGCCACGGCAGCAGATGATCTCCTGGGGTGCCACCGCCAGGGTGGCCCATCGGCCCAGGTTGCTGCCGTCGCCATCCAGCCAGACCAGGCCTTCTTCGCCGTAGGCATGGGCCAGTTGGTTCGCGAGCGCTTTGGGCTCCTGCCAGGGCAGTTCAAGCCGTTGGGGGTGGATCATGCCGCTGTTGAACTGCAGAGGTCAGGCCGGCCTGCCTCGCGGAGCGCTGCATTACGGATGCGGCAGCTGTCGCAAACGCCGCAGGGGTGCGTGCCGCCGCTGTAGCAACTCCAGGTTGTTTCGATCGGAACACCCAGGCGAAGGGCTTCCTCAACGATGCGCACCTTGCTCCACTGCACAAGCGGTGCCCAGAGTTGGGCACCATGGCCTTCTCGACCGGCTTTGCTGGCCAGGTCGGCCAGGCCCTGAAAGGCGTTGAGGTAGTCGGGCCGGCAGTCGGGATACCCCGAGTAATCGACAGCATTCACGCCCAGCACCAACCTCTCGGCTCCGCGAGCCTCAGCCAGGCTCAGGCCAATGGAGATGAACACGGTGTTGCGCCCTGGCACGTAGGTGGGCGGAATACGGCCTTCCTCCACGCCATCGGTGGGGATCGAGATGCTGGCGTCGGTGAGGGCTGAGCCCCCCCAGCTGGCCAGATTCACGCTGATGCGGTGATGCTCTGCCAAGCCAAGCTGCTCAGCAACGGCAGCGGCGGCGTCCAATTCGCGGCGATGGCGCTGGCCGTAGTCAAAGGACAGGCCGATGACGCGGTCGCCCTGCTCAAGGGCAAGGGCCGCAGCGGTTGCGGAATCCAAACCGCCGGAGAGAAGCGCGATGGCAGTGCGATGACTCATCTCAGAACCGTGAGTTCGTGCAGGGCGCAGTAGTCCAGCTCATCAAGGTCGGTGTCCTTGGCTTGTTCAAGCAGTGACAGCAAACCGCTCAACCCCTGATCCTGGAGCCCAGCCGTTGTCGCTTCCTCCAGGAACAGGCGCAGGTCTTTGCGTAGCAGGGCGGTGCTGAAGTTGGGATCGGCGTAGCTGTGATCCAGCATCCGTTTCAGCTTCTTGTCGAAGGTGGGGGCGTAGAGCGCAGACGGCCGCAGGATGGCCATGAACGTTTCCACAGGAACGCCGGCCCGCTGAATCAGTTGCAGGGAGAGGGAGAAGCTGTGAGTGAGGCTGGCGATCAACTGATTGAGGGCCAGCTTGGTGGCAGCGCCGCTGCCAACGGGGCCTACGAGCTGGGGCTCTTGGCAGAGATGAGAGAGGAGTGGCCGTTGTTCTTCGAAGACCTGCTCTTCGCCGCCGGCCATCACCAGCAGCGATCCGTTCAGCGCCTGTGGTTTGCTGCCGAGCACCGGGGCTTCCAGATACTGCCCTCCCTGGTCCGCAACCTGTGTGGCGAGCTTGCGACTTTCCTCAACTCCCATGGTCCCCATCGGGACCACCGTTGAGCTCTGCAGATCCCCAATCGTGCCGATCACGGATGCCGTTGCTGCCCCGTCACGCAAAACGGTGATCAAGATGCTGTTGTTTTTCGCGGCTTGCCCCAGATCGTCGATCGCTGTTGCACCCTTCTCCACGAGGGAGACGATGCGGGAGGGGTCGCGATTCCAGACGTGGACGTTGAGACCCTGCTCCAGCAATCGCGTTGCGATCGCCGTTCCAAGGAGGCCTGTGCCCAGAACGGCCACTGAGGTCATGGGCTCAGGTGATCAAATTCTGTTCAACCTCAACGTAGTGGAGCAGACCCTGCCCTCAACGGCCTCCTTCAGCGGATTCCAAGCCATTTGTGGCTTTGCAGGCTGAGGCGCCATTGGGCGTGTTGACGCACATGCTCCACAGCCAGGGCTTCTCCGATGCTGCTCTCCCAGCCCGGTTGCAGCAGCCGCTCTGTGTCGTCCTCGCACTTGCACGCCATGGCTGCAGCGAAGCTGATGTCTTGCGGGCCATGCACCACAACCTTCAGCTCATGGCAGGCCTGCAAAAGCTCTTGCCGTGGGGGGCGGTGGCGTTTTGGCGAGAGGGTGATCCAATCGAAGCGTCCGCTGAGTGGATCCACCCCGCTGGTTTCCAGATGCAGGGGGAGACCGCATCGCGCATCGAGGGCCTGGGTGAGGGGCTGCAGATCGTGATGCAGCGGTTCTCCACCGGTGATCACAACGAAGCTGGCTCCGGCTTCAGCTGCCATCTGGGCGGCATCAGCCAAGGCATTGATGGGTTGCTCAGGGTGCCCTTGGGCCGGCCATGAGTGCTTGGTGTCGCACCACGGACAGCCCACGGTGCAGCCGGCGAGCCGAATGAAAAATGCACTGCGTCCGGCATGGTGGCCCTCTCCCTGCAGGGAATGGAATGTTTCCACCACCGGGAGACGCCGGGAGTCAGCCATCGACGCGGTTCATGGGATCGCAATGTCCCCCTGTTGACGCAGGGCCTGAGCCGGTGAATCCGGAAGGCGTTGTTGGGCTGCTTCGATCAATCCCCGGAACAACGGATGGGGTTGTCCAGGCCGGGAGAGGAATTCGGGGTGGTACTGGCAGGCGGTGAAGAACGGATGCCCTTTCAGTTCGATCAACTCCACCAGGCGTCCGTCCGGGGACGTGCCGCTCACCACATATCCGGATTCCAGGAAAAGATTGCGATAGGAGTTGTTGAATTCGTAGCGGTGGCGGTGGCGTTCGTAGACCACCTCGTCCCCGTAAAGCCTCTGGGCGAGGGTTCCCGGCGCAATCCTGCAGGGGTAAACCCCCAGGCGCATCGTGCCGCCCAGGTCGACCACGTCCTGCTGTTCCGGCAGCAGGTGAATCACGGGATGGGGCGTGTTTTCGTTTAATTCAGCACTGGTTGCCTCGGTGAGGCCGGCCTGGTTGCGAGCCCACTCGATCACAGCGGTTTGCATCCCGAGACAGAGCCCAAGGAAGGGCACCCGTTGTTCCCGGGCCCAGCGAATCGCTGCAATCTTTCCATCGACGCCACGGTTGCCGAAGCCACCAGGCACGACGACGGCGTCCATTCCGCGCAGGAGTGCATCGGCGCCGTCGGCTTCAATCTGTTCGGCGCAGACCCAGTGCAGGTCGAGGGAGGCATCCTGGGCAATGCAGGCATGCTGCAGCGCTTCGACGACGGAGAGGTAAGCGTCGTTCAGCTGCACGTACTTGCCCACCAGGGCAACCTTCACCGACGGGCCGGGATTGCGCAGCTTGTTGACCAGTTGTTCCCATGCCGCCATGTCGCTGTCATGGTCGGTCAGGTTCAGCACGTCCAGCACTTCACGGCACAGACCCTCCTGCTCAAGGATCAGCGGCACGGCATAGATGCTGTCGGCATCCAGAGAGGGAATCACGGCGCGGGTGGGCACCCCGCAGAAGCCGCCGATTTTCCGCTTGAGATCGTCGCTGATGTCGCGATCACTGCGGCAGACGAGCACATCCGGCTGGATGCCGATCGAACGCAGTTCCTTGACTGAGTGTTGGGTGGGCTTGGTTTTGAGCTCGCCGGAGGTGCCGATGAAGGGCAGCAGGGTGACGTGGATGTAGGCCAGGTCGTTGCGACCCACGTCCTCCCGGAATTCACGGATGGCTTCGATGAAGGGCAGTGATTCGATATCACCCACGGTGCCGCCGATCTCCGTGATCACCACATCGGCATTGCTGTTGGAGGCAACCCGGTGGATGCGCTCGCGGATCTCGCCGGTGATGTGGGGAATCACCTGAACGGTGCCGCCGTTGTAGTCGCCGCGGCGCTCCTTGTTGATCACCGATTGGTAGATCGAGCCGGTGGTCACGCTGTTCAGGCGTGACATCGCCGTGTCGGTGAAGCGCTCGTAATGGCCCAGGTCGAGATCGGTTTCGGCGCCGTCTTCGGTGACGAAGACCTCACCATGCTGGAACGGGCTCATCGTCCCGGGATCCACATTCAGGTAGGGATCCAGCTTGAGAATCGAAACGTTGTAGCCCCGCGACTTCAGCAACCGGCCGAGGCTCGCCGCCACGATTCCCTTGCCAATGCTGGACACCACACCACCGGTGATGAAGACGAATTTGGCCATGACCTGCCGGGCGACTCTTCAAATTAGCTGGCGTCGGTCATGGGCTCCAGGGGGAACCGGTGTTTTAGGAATCCAGGCCCTGGATGTAATCCCGGACTTTGCTGCGTCGTTGGGGTTGCCGCAGTTTCAGCAGGGCGCGGGTTTCGATCTGACGAACGCGCTCCCTTGAGAGTTTCAGCTCCTCCCCGATCTGGGCCAGGGTCTGGGGCGTGTCGTCCTCCAATCCGAAGCGCCGGCGCAGGACAGCGGCCTCGCGACTGGTGAGTTCATCCAGGAGATCCTCCAGATCGTTGTGGAGTTCGTCGTGGGTGAGGGTCTGCTCCGGGGTTGCATGGCCGTCCTCGATCAGATCCCCAAGCTGGGTGTCCTGTTCGCGGCCGACACGGGTGTCCAGAGACACTGAGCGGGGCACCCGGGCCAGGGTCTGGCGCACGGTGTCTTCACTGATGCCCAATTCGCGCGCCAGATCCGCGATCGAGGCAATGCGTCCTTCGTTGCTTGCAATCTCCTGCTGGACCCGTTTGATCCGGTTCAGTTTTTCGGTGACGTGAACGGGCAAACGGATCGTGCGGCTCTGGGTGGCGATGGCCCGGGTGATGCCCTGGCGGATCCACCAGTAGGCGTAGGTGCTGAAGCGGAAACCACGGGTGGGATCGAACTTTTCCACGGCCCGCTCCAGCCCGAGCGTTCCCTCCTGGACCAGATCCAGGATTTCCATGCCCCGCTGCTGGTACTTCTTGGCCACCGCCACCACCAGGCGCAAGTTGGCCTGAATCATGTGGTCTTTGGCTCGCCGCCCGTTGCGGAGGGCCAGCTTCAGATCCTTAGCCTCCAGCTGGGCCTGCTCGGCCCAGGCCTGATAGCCCAGGTCAATCCGCTGCTGCAACTCGGGCAAGGGCAGTCCTGCCGCTCGGGCCCATTCCTGCTTGGTTGGCCAGTGGCTGTGCTGGTTGGCTTCCCGGCGTTGCAGTTCTTCGAGACGGTGCAGTTCACCGATGGCGGCATCGCTCTCAGCCAGCTCCCGTTGCTGGAGCAGCAGTGCTTCACGGCGCTGCACCAGGCGGGCCAGGGTGACCTCCTCCTCATTGGTGAGCAGGTCGACCCGGCCGATGTCCTGGAGATAAAGCCGCAGCAGATCCGTTGTGCCGCTGCTGCGGCGCTCACGGGTCCCCCCTGTCCGTCGGGGCTTGCTGGGCAAAAGCTGGCCTTGTGAAGTCCAACTTCAGGGTTCCTCGCCGTTGGCCGCGGTGCGACAAATGCGCTGATTCCCTTCGGGATCTGCTCAGCCCAGTAGCCGCCTTCAGTCTTCCTGGTCGGGCTCAACCCAGGTGCTGGCCACGTGCAGTTCCTCTAGCTGCTTGTCAGCAACGCCCCCTGGGGCACTGGTCATCAGGCAGCGGGCCTGCTGGGTCTTGGGGAAGGCAATGGTGTCGCGGATCGACTCCTCTCCGGCCAGCAGCATCACCATCCGGTCCACACCGAAGGCCAGGCCGCCGTGGGGCGGTGCGCCCACATCAAGAGCGTCCATCAGGAAGCCGAACTGCTCCTGGGCCTCCTCGAGAGGCAATCCAACCGTCTGCAACACCTGGCGCTGCAGGGCGGAGTCATGGATGCGCAGGGAGCCGCCGCCGAGCTCAAGGCCATTGAGCACAAGGTCGTAGGCCTGGGCCCGGGCTCCGGGCAGGTTTTCGGCCCACTTCGATGCATCGCTGCCGAGATCCTCCGCATTGGGCGCGCAGAAGGGGTGGTGCAGGGCCTCGTAACGGTTCTCGTCGCTGTTGAACTCGAACATCGGGAAGTCCACCACCCAGAGGAAGTTCCACTGGTCGTTGTCCCGGTCGGCCTTCACCATGCCCAGCTCCTTGGCCAGGTACTGGCGCACCCTGTCGAGGGCCTTGTTCACCGTGGCGGTGTCGCCGGCACCGAACAGCAGCAGGGTGCCGGGTTTCGCGCCGGTGCGGCTGAGCAGCTCCTGCTTCTGCTCATCGCTGAGGTTGTCCTTGATGGCGCCGATCGTGTCGATCTCACCGCCGTCGCGCACCCGGATGAAGGCCAGGCCACCGGCACCGGCTTTCTGTGCCTCGCTGAACACATCGCCACCCGGCTTGATCCGCACGTTGCTCACCGCATCGTTGCCGCCGGGCACCGCGATGCACTTCACAGCGCCGCCGGACTTCACGGCGCCACTGAACACCTTGAAGCCCATGTCCTTCACGATGTCGCTCACGTTGGTGAGCTCCATGCCGTAGCGGGTGTCGGGTCGGTCGGTGCCATAGCGCTCCATGGCGTCATGCCAGGTCATGCGTGGGAAGGGCCGCGGCAGTTCGATGCCCTTCACGGCCTTCCAGATGGCGCAGATCAGTGATTCGTTCAGCGCCAGGATCTGCTCCTGATCCATGAAGCTCATCTCGATGTCCAGCTGGGTGAATTCCGGCTGGCGGTCGGCCCGCAGGTCTTCGTCGCGGAAACAGCGGGCCACCTGGTAGTACCGCTCGATGCCGCCCACCATCAGCAGCTGCTTGAACAACTGGGGGGACTGGGGCAGGGCGAACCATTCGCCGCCGCAGACCCGGCTGGGCAGCACGTAATCGCGGGCGCCTTCCGGCGTGGAGCGGGTCAGCACCGGGGTCTCCACCTCGATGAAACCGGCGTCTTCCAGGAAGCGACGGGCGGCCTGGATGGTCTGGGCCCGCAGCCGTAGGTTGTCGTTCATGCGCTTGCGGCGCAGATCCAGATAGCGGTGGCGCAGCCGCAGTTCTTCGCGGGTGTTCTCCTCGTCGTGCACCGACACGGGGAAGGGCAGGTTGCCTTTCACGCTGTTCAGCACGGTGATGCCGCTGGCGAGCACTTCCACGGCTCCCGTCGCCAGCTTGTCGTTCAGGGAGTCGCCGGGCCGGGCCCGGACTTTCCCTTCAACCTGCAGCACGGTTTCGCTGCGCAGATGCTCGGCGACGGCGAAGGCGTCGGCGCCCAGATCCGGGTCCACCGTGATCTGCACCGTGCCGCTGCGGTCCCGCAGGTCGATGAAAATCACCCCGCCGTGATCACGGCGTCGATCCACCCAGCCGCACAGTTGCACCTGCTGATCAATGTTCTGTTCGCGCAGGTCGCCGCAACCGTTGCTGCGCATGGGATGTCTCAACTGGAGAAGAGCGAGTTTCCCACAGCAGCGGTGAGCTTCAGGCGCGTTTGTAGAAGGGCTTGCGAACGACCGTTGCCGGCTGGGCCTTGCCGCGGATCTCAACGCTCAGTTCGGTGCCGAGTTTGGCGAGGGACGGCGGCACGTAGGCCAGGGCAATCGCTTCTTCCAAGGTGGGTGACCAGGTGCCGCTGGTGACGATGCCCACCGTCTCTCCGTTGTGCATCACGGGATAGTCGTGGCGGGCGATGGCACGACCCTGCAGCTTGAGCCCCACCAGGCGTTTGGCCGGGCCGGATTCCGCCGCCTGCTCCAGCGCCTGTCGGCCCACAAAATCCACGGGCATTTCCAGGTGCACGAGCCAACCCAACCCGGCCTCAAAGGGGTTGGTTGTGTCGTTCATGTCCTGGCTGTATAGGTGCATGGCGGCCTCCAGCCGCAAGGTGTCCCGTGCCCCCAGGCCGCAGGGCGTGACACCGCGATCGAGCAAAAGCTGCCAGAGCTTCTGTCCGTCGTCGGCGTTGAGCAGCAGCTCGGCACCGTCTTCGCCGGTGTAGCCCGTGCGAGCACTGAACACCGGTTGGCTCAGGCCCTTGAGATTGAGCATCCGGTGGCCGAAGCGGGGCAAGCCGCTGAGGTCTTCGCCGCTCAGCTCCTGCAGCAAACCCATGGCCTCAGGGCCCTGCAGAGCGAGCAGCACACCGTCCTTTTTGATGTCGGTCACCGTCAGGCCAGCGGGCTCCATCTGTTCACGGATCCAGGCGGTGTCGCTGTCGGCGCAGGCGGCATTGATCACCAGCACCAGCGCACCCCGTTCGGCATCAATGGCACCGCAGTCGTAAACGATGAGGTCGTCGCGAATGCCGCCGCGCTCGTTCAGCAGAACCGTGTAGCAGGCTTCGCCGGGACCGATGCGGTGCAGGTCGCTGGGGATCAGCTTTTGCAGCGCATCCTTGGGATTGGCACCTTCGAGGCGCAGCACTCCCATGTGGGAAATATCGAACATGCCGACCCGTTCGCGAACGG
>Ga0189275_100124_pt1 | contig 110434 bp, 106 predicted proteins | sample N19A6minimetaG_FD_130329 | JGI IMG/M metagenome (GOLD analysis project Ga0189275, IMG submission 130329) | Marine microbial communities from the Costa Rica Dome - N19 A6 mini metaG | ecosystem: Environmental > Aquatic > Marine > Oceanic > Photic zone | place: Costa Rica: the Eastern Pacific...
GTTGTTTGTGAGATCTTTGCTAACGCTACCGGCGTCTAAACATCTTTACGGGCTTATTTCTTCTACTTTCGGCAGAACTGTTCTTTCCAGAAGAACGATCCCTGATCTTTCATCAAACAAAGCATGTCATATCGGGCAAACTTGCCCCGATATCCCCCAAATTTGATTATGCTCGTTGTTAAGGAGATCGCGTATCGTTCACAGTGATATTGATAACTATAAGAGTTTACCTTTATAAGTGTTACGGGAATTGTTTTCTTTCTGCGTCCGCGATGGCTTAGTAGGCTGAAAACAAGAAGTTTTAAAGTGATCAGAATAAGGCTCAATACGACTAACTTTGTAGCATAAAAGAGATAAAAAAATGTTAGAAAATAATTACGTACTTATAATCACTCTATCTTATTTTCCTCTAAGTTTTTGAATTCAATAATAGTATCAGATAAAGAAAATCATGCTTTCAATATACCTACTAGCCGGGGCTCTTCTTTTACTTTTGAGTATTTTTTCGAGCAAGCTTTCGACTCGTTTTGGTATACCCGTACTGTTAGTATTTTTGGGCATTGGTATGATTGTAGGTTCCGATGGATTAAATTGGATTTATTTTGACAATTATGAATTGGCTCAATATCTCGGGATAATTGCGCTTATCTATATTTTATTTTCCGGAGGGCTGGACACTCGCTGGAAAAAAATTCGCCCTATTATTATACCCGGTATCGCTCTTTCAACTTTAGGTGTATTAGTTAGTACATTGATTGTAGGCTTTTTTACCAGTTGGCTATTAAATTTTAGCCTTCTTGAAGGAATATTGGTCGGCGCCATTGTTTCTTCAACCGACGCCGCTGCCGTATTTTCTGTTCTTCGGTCAAAAGCTCTAGGTTTCAAATACCGACTTAAAGAATTGATGGAGTTTGAATCGGGTACTAACGATCCAATGGCTATCTTCCTTGCTATTGGTGTTATTCAATTACTGGCATTGCCTGATTTTGGCTGGCTCGAGATGTCAGTTTTATTTATTCAACAAATGACTGTCGGGTTGCTCGGTGGCTATCTTTTTGGAAAAGCAACTACTTGGATTATCAATAGCATAAATTTAGAATATGATGGTCTCTATCCTGTTTTAACACTGGCATTGGTTCCTCTAATATACGCAGCCATAGATTTATTGGGAGGTAGTGGTTTTTTAGCTGTTTATATTGCAGGATTGGTATTAGGTAACTCCAATTTTATTCACCAAAGAAGTTTAGTCAATTTTTTTGATGGTTTAGGCTGGTTGATGCAAATTACGATGTTCCTAGCTCTTGGTTTATTAGTATTTCCTTCACAAATATTAGCAATATCAGGATCCGGATTATTGATTGCGTTGGTATTAATCTTAGTTGCTCGCCCGGTAAGTGTTTTTATTGCATTACTTTTGAGTCGATTTAAAATGCGCTCAAAATTGATGGTTTCGTGGACCGGATTGCGAGGGGCTGTTCCTATTATCATGGCAACATTTCCTTTAGTTGCCGGTCTGAAAAATGCTGAACTAATATTCAGTATTGTATTTTTTGTGGTAGTAACCTCTGTTCTTATTCAAGGACCATTTATCCCGCTTATAGCGCGATGGCTACATGTGGATTCTCCCATTCTCCCTAAAACAAAATTCCCCATAGAATTCGAACCGTCCGTAGATACAAAAAGTGCACTCAAAGAAATTGTTGTCGATAAAAATGATTCGATAATTGGAAAGAAAGTCATTGATCTTGGCTTTCCTAATGATGCACTAATTGTGATTATTAATCGGGAGGGTAAGTTTTTAGTACCTCGTGGAACCACCGAGTTACAAGCGAATGACAAGTTACTGGTACTCGCTAAAAAAGATCAGTTTGACAAAATTAAGCGACTTTTAAAATCTGATTTCGCAAACCAAACAGCCGATAAAACCCTCTAAAAAGTTTCGTATCACAATAGGTTTATAATTTTTGAGTATTTAAATCCTCTTGATTGTGTATGCAGGAGTACTAATCTCACGTACTCAGTATAAAATGAATCTTGAAAGTTTATTTTCTAACACCTCTTCCACAACGATTCTACACATTCATTCTTCAAGTCCTGGTTATCAGCCTAGCTCAATATTGTAATCTCTTGTCTTGGCTTAATTTTGATGCAGATCTAAATTAAATTTTTTAGTTGTTGCATCACTTCATAAATACATTTACTTTGAAATAAAAAGTACTTTGTATGAATAAACATCAAAATCATATTCAAGATCTGGCTGAGATTCGTTCAATGATGGAGCGCTCCTCCAAATTTATGTCTCTTTCAGGATTGTCAGGCGCGCTTGCAGGTATTTATGCATTAGCAGGTGTTTTTTTGGCGTATACTATGTACGATTTTAATCCCACAGAAATAATTAGCAGCAAATCTATTTTTGAAGTAAGCGGAGTTGTTGTTATTGCTTTACTCGTTTTGGTATTTTCTGTTAGTTCGGCAGTCTATTTATCGTATAGAAAGGCGACTTCAAAAGGTGAAAACATCTGGAATGCTACTTCCCGAAGACTATTGCTTAATGTTAGTATTCCTTTATTGGCGGGAGCGGGGTTGTCCTTAGTTTTATTTTTAAAAGGAATTGATGGTCTTATCCCGTCCGTAACCTTGTTATTTTATGGAGTTGCTTTATATAGCGCAGGTATATTTTCGTACAGGGAAATAAAAGTTCTGGGAATAATTCAGGTTATACTTGGCTTATTAGCAGCTTATTTTGTTAGCTATGCATTGATACTTTGGGCATTAGGTTTTGGAATTGCCCACATTATTTACGGAACGTACATTCATATAAGGCATGAACGGTGAATATTTCTTTTGATGATTTACACAAAGCTTTTGAAAGTAGAATTCGTCTTGGAATTATGTCGGCGCTAGCTGTAAATGATTTTCTAGATTTTAATGCTCTTAAAGAATTTTTAGATGCTACCGACGGAAACCTAGCAACCCACATCAAAAAACTGGAACAACTTGGCTTTGTGGATAGCAAAAAGTCTTTTGTCGACAACAAACCAAATACTAAATATCAAATTACCAAAGAAGGAAAGACTGCTTTTGAAGATCATCTTAAAGTGTTGGAAACTATTATAAATTCACAGAAGTAACTACAAACACAAAAAATTTTAACTCTTCACTTTGAATTTCAAAGTGAAATATTAATTAAAAATAAACCTTGGTGGATCTCATGAAATCAGAAAAAAAACTTTTAAAATATGTCCTTTTTGTTGCTCTTGGCACAGGCTCAATATTACTTATTCCATTTATAGCTATGCAGTTTACCCACGAAGTAGCTTGGACTCTAAGTGATTTCATCTTTGCTGGTATTTTGCTATTTGGAACAGGTTCTGCTTTTGCGCTGACAATTACAAGGAAGAACAATGGCGCATTCAAAGCAGGAATGGGTTTAGCTATTTTCACTTCATTTTTGATGGTTTGGGTAAATGGCGCCGTTGGTATTGTTGGGCATGAGGGTGAGGCCATAAATCAGTTATATTTTGGCGTGGTGGCCGCAGGATTAATCGGTTCTTTTATCTCGCGATTTAAACCACAAGGAATGTATTATACGATGTTATTCATAGTTTCTTCTATTCTGGTAATTACTGTTATTGCAGTAATGGGATTTTTGCAAGAACCTCCGCATAATTCCACTGTACAAATTTTAGGCGTTAATGCTTTTTTTGCGGTTCTGTATTTTTTATCTGCTATTTCTTTCAAGAATAATTTTATGCAAACTCAACGGATGAAAAAAAGCTTATAAAAATTTCTTAGTATCGTTTTTTATTTTTCTTTTTAATTGAAGAGGCTTGTACCTTTGAATTATGACTTCACCAAGCGGGCAACCCTCTATTGAGATTTTCGGCGTTCTTATAATGGAACCCGTTGTTACACTTACTGACTTATTGGTAACTAGTGTTTGCATATATGCCTACGTAAAACTTCGGAAGCTTAATTACAAAGGGCGATCGCATCAGTATCTTAGATTATATTTTTTGATAATGGCTTTCGCCACTGCCTTTGGAGGAATTACCGGGCATGCTTTTCAGTATGCGCTTGGGTTTGAATGGAAGCTTCCGGGATGGCTTATAAGTATGCTCGCAATATCTGCGTTAGAGCGTGGAATTATTTCTTTTCTTTCTCCCATAGTTTCTAAGCGAATAAGTTCTTTTTTGGAAATTGCAAACATTGTAGAGCTTCTTACTTTTGCTGTTCTTTCCTTTGTTACCCTAAATTTCTTTTTTGTTCAGATACATTCTGCTTATGGCTTAGGGGTTGTCGTTTTTCCGATTTGTTTTTATGCCTTCTGGAAAACCGGAAACCAAGGAGCTCGTATTATGTCCATTTCCGTTTTATTTACGACTTTAGCCGCTTTTTTTTATACCTCAAAAATTTCGATAAGCCCTTGGTTCAATCATCTTGATATCAGCCATGTAGTTATGGCTTTTGGCACTTACCTGTTTTACAGAGGTGCCGTAATTATGGGAGATATTTCTAGAGTAAGTTATCGAAAAAAGGAAATTTCGTTCGGTACAGCATGGGCTAGACTTTTTTGGGGATCTTAAGTAGTTACAAGTTTTCACACCCGTAAAAATACATCAAATAATAGGTTAACTATTGTTTTAGGCCTGTACAAACCTGTTCTTACTGTTGTACTTAATTAACTAACAATTTATGAAACGTTCAGTACTTATAGCGGTCTTGATTGCGATCGGTTTACTTTCACTCGTTGTATTTAAAACTCAAAACGCGTCTGAAAACTTGCAGCTTGTTAATGGAGATGTAACTGTTTTCGATAATGTGAACGTTATTCCTATGACTAGCAATGTTGTTCTTGAAAACCAGACTGTAGTTATTTCGGGAGAAGAAATTTCTATTATCGGTCCTTCTGGTAATTTTGATATCGGTGATGAAGCGACCGTTATTGACGGAACAGGAAAGTATTTAGTTCCTGGGCTTGCCGAAATGCACGGGCATGTTCCTCCAACCGATCCTCCTGCAAATGCGCCTCGGTATATGAACATGACTTATGTAGAGAATACTTTGTTTTTATATACTGCCGCCGGAGTAACAACTGTACGTGGAATGTTGGGTTGGCCAAATCAGCTTGAACTAAAAGACAAAGTTGAATCCGGAGAAATGGTTGGTCCTCATTTATACTTAGCCGGACCTAGTTTTAACGGTAATTCGATTAGCTCAACTGAACAAGCTGTAGAGAGAGTTATTCAGCAAAAAGAAGAAGGTTGGGATTTGCTCAAAATTCATCCCGGTTTATCTTTAGAAGAATATGATGCTATGGCTTCAAAGGCTAATGAAATCGGTATTACATTTGGAGGTCATATTCCTTCTGATGTTGGAATTTATCATGCTATTGAAATGGGGCAAGAAACGATTGATCACATGGATGGTTATGTGGCATTTCTAAATGAATTTGAAGGAGAGGAGCTGGATAAAAAGATTACCGAACTTATTAAGCTTACCAAAGAAAATAATGTTTGGGTAGTTCCAACTCAGGCTTTATGGGAAACCATTATTGGTGCTGCAGATTATGATGCAATGCAAAATTACGATGAGCTAAAATACATACCTGACAACCTGGTTTCCGGTTATAATTCATGGACTAAGAGATTAAAAGAAAGTAACCGGTTTGACATCAAAGAGGCTACAGAACATGCTGCCCTAAGAACAAGGCTACTTTCTGAAATGAATAAATCAGGCGTTAAAATTCTAATGGGAACGGATGCTCCTCAACTCTATAGCGTTCCTGGATTTTCAATTCATCGTGAATTTAAAGTGATGGCAGATGCCGGCATGACTCCTTATGATATTTTAATTACAGGTACTCGAAATGTAGGTGAGTATTTTTCGAATAAAGATAATTTCGGAACCATTGAAGTTGGCAAAAGAGCAGATTTAATACTCGTCGAACAAAACCCTTTAGAAGATATTGCAAACCTGAAAAACCATTCGGGAGTAATGGTGGGCGGCAGGTGGTTGTCAAAAGGTTTTATCGCCTCCAAACTTTCGGATATAGAAACTTCCTATAAATCCTCTGATGACAATTAGTTATTCAGAGATCTATCAGATCTTTAACTGTATCTTCCAATTTATCTAAAAGTCCTTTTTTTGCGGCTTCTGATAATGCATTCTTTATAACCGGCTCCAAAACCTGCTGTAATGTTTGTTGCATAGTATTTGTTCCGGATTTACCAATATCATTCAACTCTATTCTGTCAATGGATGCGTTCAGTGTTCGCTCTTTTTCAATATCGGAAGAGATTCGTACATTTCCTTCCTCAAGTATGAACTTCTCAATAATCAGATTTTTATCTGATTCTTCTTCTGATCCTGAACTAATATTTTTACTGAGTTCTCGTAAGTTGATTTTAGCTTTCTGTTGTTCAAATAGAATTTCCGGGTTTTTAACATGAACCTCTTTAACAATTACGGTTTCTGAGAACAAGCTTTTTAGATCCAGCTTAATATCAATTCCTCTTAAAGAGAGTGCTGTTTCATCAGAAAAGCCTTCCGGATTATACACTAAAAATCCGTCCATGTTTGCTGTTCCGCCAAATAAGGAAATATCAATGTCATCAACTTCTACTTTAGCATTCAAAATATCGCTACCGGCATCCTCAATACTTGATTCTACAAATCCATCAATAGTCATTCCCACTGCTACCAATCCAGTAATTAAAACTGCGATTACTATTGCTACTATTTTTAAACCCTTCATTAAACCATTTTTTATTAGTATTTATTATTATAAAGTATATAAGCTTTAAATAGTTTCTTTTTCTAACTCTTTGTGCATGAATACGTTTCGCTTAAAATCACATCTTCAACTGCTTGACAAACCAAAAATGAATATTGTTGTTATTCCAAGAGATTTAGTTAATGATATCGGAGGTTTGGGAACAAGGTTACTTTGCTCGATTAATGAGTTCCCGGCTTTTCATTGTGGAATGGTCGCCTTTGGAAAAGGGCAAGGATATATCTCGATCAACAAAAAAAGACGTGAAAGTTTTGGGCTTAATTTAGGAGATCAGGTTTCATTAAAGCTCCAAATTGATCGGTCCAAATATGGAATGGAAATGCCTGAAGAACTTGACGCTTTGCTTCAACAAGATCTAGAGGGAGCTGATTTGTTCGAATGTCTTAGCGATGGAAAAAAGAGATACATCATACATTATGTTTCTTCTGTGAAAAGCAGTCAGCTTAAAATTGATCGTGCTATCTTGCTTATTAATAACCTAAAGACAATGGGTGATAAATTCGATTTTCGTCACTTGTTGGGAATGCCACCCAGAGAGTAATTATGTATATGTATAGATCAATTCTTGTTCTGTCTATAATTTTAATTCTATCTGCCAAAGCATTGATGGTAAAACTAAGTCTGAAGCAGATAATACACCTGTTACATTTGCAAATGCGGGAATATCAGATTCTAAATATGGAACATCTTATGATACTAACGGTACTTTCGAAATCAACACCAAATACCTGACAGATAAAAGGGTATTACTGATACGAGCTGTTGTCTTTGATTTAGAAAATGAAACCCAGCTTATAAACCAAGAGAAGATCTAGTTTTTAACTTTCACTATACCTACGAAAAAAAATGATGGAGTTTTTACACCCCATCATTTTATTTTTTTAAAAGTAATCTTTAGTTCGCTGTACTTCCGCTGATCGTGTGGCCAAAGAAGATCGCATTTGCAAACAATTTATTAGTTCCATACCAAAATGCTCTGAAATTTGGATTGTCTGTCATCGTTATAACCTTTCCACTACCATAGCGACTAATTACAACGGCGGCAGAGTTTTTCATTCTTTCTATATTTTCATCTGAAACATATCCACTCGCTAACGGAGAATTTGTATATACTACCGGATTTGAATAAGGATTTTTCCCTTTCTGAAGAAATTGAGTGCTATTTCTAAAAACGGTCAGTTTATCATTATTAAATCCATAGCCCATTGGATGAGTGAGGTCTATTTTTGTATTAAAGATAGCTCCTCCAATAACTCCGGCTCCAGAATCATTGCTCTGTTTTACATAGGGACGGGTTTCAGTTTCTGCGTTTGAGCTTTCGGATTCTACGTATTCCACATTAGCCAATCCTTGTTGTTTTGCCCAGGATATTCCATACTTGTAGGCTATCAATGTCCCTCCGTTTCTAACCCATCTTTTAATTTCATCAACGGTAGAAGTAGAGAGATCTCCATATCCATATCCTGAAATAACTAACACATTGTATCGGTCCAATCTGGAGCCTCTAATATCATCTTGCTCAACAATACTTAGTGGCATATGGTATCTTTGATCAAGTAAATGCCATGCTTCTCCAATCTCGTAAGAGTTTGTTCCGCTTCCACCAATCATAGCAACTTTTGGCTCAATCAGATTTTCAAAATTATTGCTTCCTAAATCCATTCCTTTTGGAGTTAAACCTGTAGAAACAGCATAAATCTTAATCCCATTTTCATTTGCTACTTCTTGTATAAGTTTATGAGTTTGAGCTTTATCATCCTGCACACCTACCGGAACCATGATTGTCCCGTAATCAAAATCCATTGCTCCCTGAGAAGTTGCTGATGTAAATGGTTGCGATGCTACTTTTGCTCGCACTCCATTTGATAATAATTTATACACTGCTTTTGGAGCGTAGTATTCATCCCATTCAAATACATAGGCGTAATTACTTTTTCCGCCAACCACAGATCCGTTTGATTTCATTTTTCCATCAAACTTGTTGCCTTGCAAGTCGGTTTTATACTCTCTGTTTACCAATTCCGCAAAAGGTAGATTGAAAGCGTAAGGCATTGTCCACGCAGAAACATCATAAAACAAACTATCTGTAAACTCTGTTCTACGCTCAAAAACAGCCGTTATTAATTGATATTGTTGCTGATTGGTTGGCACAACAAAAGCTTTGCCCGCTTTGAAATTTTTTCCGTCGGAGCTAACATCTTTTTTTAGTTCATAAATATCAATTTGATGTCTGTTCAGCATTTCAGCCAAATGAAAAGTTCTGGCTTGATCAGCTTCTTCACCAAACACATACGCTTTTATAGACGATGCTTTTGCAGATTCAGCTTTTTCCTGATAAAATTTACGCATATGCTCAAGCAACTCTTCGCGCATTGCTTGCGTAGCTTTAATAGTAGAAAGCGCCGCTGTAAACTGATTTCTTATTGTGAACGGAAATTTTAGAATTCCATGAATACTTTCCTGTGCATGTCCTCGCGAACTGGCTTGCTCAAAAAGAATCCCTATTGATCCGTTTACATCCGGATAAGTTGATCCTTTACCGTAATAGAAATCGTCAAAGCTTTCTTGCGAATAATACAGCGATTGAATCTTGTCCAACTCTTCAGCATGATATTCAGCAATACTTGCCGTTAACCGTTGGTTTCTTTCTGGTGTTAATGGATGTGTTCTGGATGGAATTCCCGGCTGAAAAAAGAATGTAGAGTTTGTTCCCATTTCATGGTGGTCCGTCAAAATATTTGGTTTCCATTCATGAAACTTCGCAATTCTTCCTTTACTTTCAGGATGCTGAACCAATAACCAATCCCGGTTAAGGTCAAACCAATAGTGATTAGTTCTTCCTCCCGGCCACACTTCATTGTACTCACGGCTGGCAGGATCTGTTACTAATTTATTTAAACTTTTGTGCTGGTTTGCCCATTGTGCGAATCTACTCAACCCATCCGGATTTATGCTAGGGTCGATAAGTATGATTGTATTTTTTAACACTTCTTCTATTTCTTTACCTTGCGCTGCCGCTAAATGATATAGAGTGACTAAAGAGGAATTAGAACCACTTGGTTCGTTTCCATGAACACTATAGCTTAAAGTTATTACAGCTGGCATATTTGAAATGTCCAGTTTTCCGGAGTTTGATGGATCTGTAAGCTGAACATGTTCTTTTTTTAACTTCTCAATATTTTTGTGGTTATCGGGCGAAGTAATCGTCAACATAAGAAGTGGTCTACTTTCGTAACTTCTCGCGTATTCACTTATGGTAACTCGATCCGATGCTTCTGCAACAGCATACATGTAATTAACTAATTGATCGTGTCTGACGTGCCACTCACCAACTTCTGAGCCAAGAACAGATTTAGGAGTAGGAATTTTAGAGTCATATTTTATTTCATCGGGCAAATAATAATCCAGTGTTACTTGCGCCGTAGCATTCATGCCGATAAATAATACCCCAAGTAGTAAGAAAACTTTTTTCATAGATAGTTTAGTTAGTTATTAATCTAAAGCCCTGTATGTTAGCTTTAGATTATGAAAAATGCTGAAAAAGAAGATCAAATAAATAATCGTATTCAACATGCTGTTTTTGAGGGTTTGGATATTTTTTAGTGCATCTGCTAAGAAATTGTTTTCTTAATCTTATCCATTCTGCTTTAATACCTACAGTTGAAGTGAAAATTTTGTACTCTCAAAAACCTAATAATCATTTTCTACTCTTATGGATCCAGAAAACTCCTCTCGATTTTCAACATTTAAATATGCGCTTGGTCCCGGACTTATTATGGCTGCAGCGGCCGTTGGGGTTTCACATCTTGTTCAATCTACTCGGGCAGGTGCGGAGTATGGTTTTACTCTGATTTGGGCGGTTATTCTTGCTAATATTTTTAAATATCCTTTCCTGGAATATGGTCCCCGATATGCAAATGTAACCAAAGAAAGTATGATTGAGGGATATAAAAAGCTTGGAAGTTGGGCATTCTGGATTTTTGTTGTATTCACCGTAGGAACCATGTTTATAGTTCAAGCAGCAGTTACAATTGTAACCGCAAGCCTTGCCGCAGAACTTACAGGTCTGGTTCTTTCGCCATTAATATGGAGTGCTATTATTTTGGGTATTTGTATTCTTATTCTGGCTTCAGGACAATATTCAGCTCTTGATGGTGTCATAAAATTGATCATGGTAGTTCTTACTATTTCTACCTTGATTGCCATTGTAGTAGCTTTCCTTAATATTGGAGAAACTTCAACTTTATCCGGCGCTCCCAGCATATGGACTGTTTCCGGCGTTTCTTTTTTAATCGCTTTAATGGGATGGATGCCAATTCCTATTGATGGTGCTGCCTGGCATTCTTTATGGTCATTGGAGCGTAACAAACAAACTGGTAAATCACCATCTCTTAAAGATACGTTAGTAGATTTCAATATCGGTTATGTTGGCGCCGGTGTTTTGGCGGTGTGCTTCCTTACTTTAGGAGCATTAATTATGTTTGGTAGTGGCGAGGAGTTTGCTGAAAGTGGTGGTGGTTTTTCTCGACAGCTTGTTAACATTTACACCTCCACTTTGGGTGATTGGGCATACATTATAATTATAATCTGCGCTTTTACAACCATGTTTAGTACAACTCTTACTGTCACTGATGCTTATCCCCGAGTTTCCCGACAAATACTTTCTAATATTTCTTCCACCTTCGACGTGTCTTCAAAAAAGAGCTATCGGTTTTTAATTATCTTAATATCACTACTTTCGTTGGTCGTTCTTTATATTGCCGGAAACCATTTCACTTTTATGGTAGACCTTGCAACTACATTGTCATTTCTTACCGCTCCGGTTTTAGCATTTATTAATTACAGATTGGTAATCTCAAAACACTTTCCGCATGAACATCGACCGCCACAATGGTTACGAATACTAAGTTGGTGTGGAATTCTGTTCTTAACTGGATTTGCGTTAATTTATGCTTATTGGATCATTATTTATTAATCAGGAGTAGTTTCAGTGTTTTCAAAATTTTTTCCGGCCAGGGAGCCCTTCAACGCTTACTCACATCTTGTAGGTGCAATTGGTTCTCTCTTTTTTTTAGCTTATCTAATTGTTAATTCTTCCAACGATCCCGGGTGGAACAGAATTTCATTCATTGCTTATGGTGTAACCGTTTTTCTGATGTTTTTTTCAAGTGCTGTTTATCATGCGGTAAATGTCTCTTTTACAAATGAAGAGCGCTTCAGAATGATTGACCATATTATGATTTATTTGGTTATTGCAGGTACCTATACTCCCATTTGTACTGTTGTTTTAGAAGGAAATTGGCGTTTATGGATGTTGGTAGGAATCTGGTCTTTTGCGCTAATTGGTATTCTTAAAAAAATATTTTGGATGTCTGCCCCAAGATGGTTTTCAACGGTTCTTTATTTATTGATGGGCTGGGTAGCTGTAATTATCTTCCCTAAGCTTTGGGACCAATTACCTGAATGGTTTTCATATTGGATTGCAATAGGTGGTATTTTCTATACCGTAGGTGCAATTATTTATGGTATTAAGAAGCCCGATCCTTATCCCGAAAAATTCGGGTTTCACGAAATCTGGCATTTGTTTGTTTTGGGTGGAGCTTTTTCACATTTTTGGGGAATCTATAATTTTTTACCGGGATATATTATTTCCCAATAATAACATTATCTATGCGGTTTTTATTTCTAATTATAATAGCATTTTCTTTTTCAGGTCAAATTTCCGCACAGTTTTACGAAAACCTATATTTCCCGATTAATCGCCCTTCGGATTTGGACTGGCGACAATTAAAAACACCTCATTTCAGAATTATTTTCCCTGCTTCCGAAGATTCTTTGGCTTACAGAGCTGCCCGAATTCTGGAGTCTCAATATCAAAATGCTTCAGATCTTACCGGTGGAAAATTGAGTAACTTTCCTGTAGTGCTTACCAATTACAATGATCTTTCAAACGGATTTGTTACATCCTCTAATTTCCGCTCAGAATTTGATAGTGCTCCATTTAAAGGGAAATCAATTAATCCCAGATCCGGAGATTGGTACGAAGCAGTTTTACCCCATGAGCTTTTGCACGCGACTCATGCTAATTTGACCGTAACCGGCTCAATTCCTTCATTTTTCAGGCTTTTTTCTCCGGACCTTTCAAGAACCTTTAATTTTTTTCCTCCCGTTGGTGTTCATGAAGGTCTTGCTGTTCATCACGAAACCAAAAATATTTCTGATGATGGAGGTAGAAAAAATTATACCTATTTCAATAATCAATTTAATGCTCGTATAAGTAGCAGTGATCCATGGAGCGCCGGACAAACTTTTCAAGTCTCACGTTATACTCTTCCCTATAACAGACATTATATTTCCGGGTCAACTTTTACACAATGGCTTCATCAGAATTATGGTGAAGATGTTTCTAAAGAAGCAATTCGTTTCCATTATAAATATTTTTTTCTTGGATATGGTTTTGCCTTAAAGAAAGCCACAGGAAAATGGCCTTCTGATTTGTATGATGAATATCTCTCTGATAAAAAAAATGACGAAGCTAAAAGACAAAATGAAATTGGAGATGACACATCCGAAAAACAAACCTTTATTAGTTCGCCATATAAGGGTGTAACTCAGCGAAAGCCAATCTGGATTTCCGATTCACAAATTTTGTTCTATAGTCTGCAATACAATGCTCCAAGGGGCTTTTATTTATATGATATTGAGTTAGACAAAACCACATTGGCTTACGAGGCTAATACGGTGAGTGATTATAATATTGATTATGATCCCGCAGCTAACTCTATTTTATTTGCGGAATATGATGCTGATATTTTATATCAATCAACATTTAAATCTGAGCTTAAGAGATTAGATCTTTACACAAAGAATACTTTTGAAATTACTGAAAAAGACCGAGTATACAGCCCAACTTTGTCGGGAAGCAGGGTTATTGCTCTACAAACTAAAGGCTCTAGTGCCGATGTAATTTCTATTGATGCAGATAATAATAAAACCGTTCTTGCTTCTTTTACTGATGCAATTCCTGTTTCAATAAAAGCAAATCCTTCCAACTCAAACCAACTGGCTTTAATAATTAACAGGCGGGGTGTTCAAGCTCTTTGGATTACAACTCCCGAGACTATTGCTCAGGATATACTTCAATCTCCCCGAATTGCCTTTAACAACGCTTCTATTTTTGATCCTGTTTGGCATCCCTCTGAACAAAAACTGCTTTTTACGGCTGATGCTTATCCGGCAATGAATGTTTATGAACTTAATTTGACCAATGGAGACATTCTTCAAAAAACTAATTCTCTCTTCAACGCATTTGAAGCTTCTTATTCACCTGACGCATCGTCAATTGCCTACGTAGTGCAGCAAAATCAGGAACAGAAAGTAGCTATTCTCAAAGAAGCTGATTTTTTTGATAAACGAGTTGCGCGAGATCAACTTCTAGGCGGGTCTGAATTGAGAGAGAAATTAAACCGCCCACTTCTGGGTTCTGGCGTAAATGCTGATACAGAGGATTGGAGAGTTTCTAAATATGGCAAAGATTTGAGCTGGCTTAAACCGCGGGCAGTTCTTCCTGTTGTAAAGGAGAATTCCGGTTCATCGCAGTTTGGTGTTAATCTGCAAAGCATTGATGCTTTAAGCAGCCAAAGTTACTCTGCAGAAATTACAGGTATTCAAAACCGCCTTTGGTACGATATCTCTTATTCTAATAAAACTTTTTGGCCGGGCTTCAGAGTTCGTGCTTACAGCGACCCCTCATTTGGAACCTTGGCTTTCAAAAATAGTGATTTAAGGGCGGTGATGCAGCAAGAACGTGGTTTTGATTTAAGCTTGCCGATGAACTTTACTTTTAATGGAACTACAAGAGGCAGCTCGCTTTTCATCTCTCCAAGAATTACAGCCGAACAATTTCGATATTTTGATTTATCTCCCGATCCTATTTCAGATTTTGGAACTCAGTTTAAAGCGGGTGGATTTGCCCAGCTATCATGGAATATTCTAACACAGCGCCGAGATATTCAACCAAGCTCCGGTATTTCAATATTCGGTTTTCTTGATAAAGCGCTTAACGACCCAGATATTTCTATTGAAAACCTTAACGGAGATCTTGAGTCTCGTACTTTACTTGATCGTTGGGCTGCATACTATGGTATTATTGGTTATATATCTCCTCTCAGTAAACTCAATCAATCTCTCCGATATGATATTCAGTTTTTAAATCAGAGTGATTTTTTACTCTATAATGTGAGTACTATTATTCCTGATAGTTTTACTGATAACGCTTTTATACCAACTCAGCAAAACCCTGATTCTTTTGATAATTTAGCTCGCTTTAGCACGCGATATACTATTCCTGTTGCGTATCCAAGTGATGGAGGAATGCTTGTTCCTTTTTATCTACAAGCCATTTATCTATCAGCTTTTTCACATACAGTTACCGATTTGGAAAGTAATGATTTCTTGGCTTCAAGCAGAAGTGTTTTCGGAGCCGGCCTACATTTTCAATTCAATATTGCTAACATTATTTTTGATATCGGCTTGGGTGCATCATTTGAACCAACACGTAATAATGCTAAATTTGTTTTTGGAGAATTCTAATGATATTAAGCTCTTTTAAATACATTCCTCTTTTCATGTTGATCATACTTTTAGCATCAACTATTGGGTGTGGTCCTCAAAAACCTGATTCTCCCCAAGATGCGCCTGTTGGAAATCGTAAAAGTCCTATAGCTATTTCAACTATTGATCATGAAAATACCTACATAAAAGTGGTCTACGGTCAACCTTACAGAAAAGGAAGAACTATATTTGGCGAATGGGAGCCTTATGGAGAAGTTTGGAGAACGGGAGCCAATGAAGCAACTGAAATAACTATCACCGAACCTGTTCTTATGAATATGGAAGTTGTTGATGCAGGAACATATTCTATATTTACTATTCCAAATAAGGATAACTGGACGATAATTCTAAACAACGGATTAGGTCAGTGGGGAGCTTTTGATTACAACGACCAATTAGACGCCCATCGTTTTAACATTCCTGTTAAAACACTTGATACCCCTGTTGAGGCTTTTACCATTGAGTTTACCGATCTTCAGGGTTCCGCTACAGTGATGAGTCTTACATGGGATGTAATAAGAATAGAAATTCCAATCAGGTTTTATTAATTAATGAATAGTTATGGAAAAAGGACTTTTAGAAAAAACAGGAAAACCCCTAAAACATTGGATTAGTATTGTTAGAAAAGAAAATTTTGAAAAACATGGGCAGATAATATCATATCTGAAAAATGAACTTAATTTCACTCATGGTTTTGCAAATTTTGTTGCTCATAAATCCCGAGAATCTGATGCCGGGTCCATCAATTCCGATGACCTGATCGAAAATCAGTACTCTGGCAAAGAAAGTTTAAAGCCCATTCTTGATGCTATCTTAGAAATAGTTAAAGATTTTGGTGGGGATGTGGAAATTGCACCTAAAAAATCTAGTGTAAGTCTTCGTCGAAAGCGACAATTTGCTCTGGTTCAACCCTCTACAAAAACCAGAGTTGATCTTGGCTTAAAGTTAGACAACGCCACACTCACAGACCGTTTAGAAGATTCCGGACCATTTGGAACCATGTGTACAAATAGAGTGCGGCTTACAACTGAGTCAGAAATTGATAATGAATTAGTTAGTTGGTTAAAAACCGCTTACGAGCAAGCCGGGTGATTAATTTTCAACCAGCTTCAATAACTCTTCAGGTACATCAATATCCATCCTCAAAACTTGAGAGGCGTGTGTTTTTCCCTGTGCATCTAGTTTTAATGACACTGTTCCACCGCCACCAAGGCTTTCATTCAAAATAAAATTTAAGGCTCCGATATTGGGAAGTTCATAGCGTTCTACTTCACCTTTGCATACATATTTCATATGCTCTTTTACTTTCTCTGAAGTAAGTTCTTTTTTCAAGAAGGGATAAATTTCGGGATGACGTGCAATAATTCCAACATTAGAACCATTTCCTTTATCTCCGCTTCTTCCGTGTGCTATTTTAAGTAGTTTTACTTGAGGCATTCTTTCTTTTTTTAGTTAAACTAAAATACGAAATAGAATAGAGCTTTTCGAAAGAAAGATTAATTTGTGTTTACAACAATGCCTTTAATTTGTTCTAATTTTGGATCTTTAACAGACCAATAATAAATAATTACTTTTTTTCCCTCTTCGAATCCATAAACGTCATTATTATCTAAAGATAAACTACTAAACCTTTTTACTTTGTTATCTTCGGAGGAATGTGGTGCCCAATTTATCACCTCTGACACACCTTGTTCAACTGCAAAATAATAAATGGAACTTGTGGTGCCATTCTCAATCATTACTTTTTTGTTTTTCCAGACTCCTGAAACTCCATCCACATTACCTGAAACCGAAGTACAAGAAATTAGTAGTAACAAAAATAAAAAAGGAAGGATTTGTCGTCTCATAAGTCTATTATCAATATTTTAAAATTAATATACTAAGGAACTATAACAATAACCATGTACGACTCATCATTTTTGATTGCGCTCGTTCAAGCCAAAATGCCTTTTGGCAAATATAAAGATCGCTTTGTCACAGATCTTCCGGTTCATTATTTAGAGTGGTTTCAGCGAGAAGGCTTTCCTTCTGGTACATTGGGTCAACAGCTTTCTACCATGTATGAAATTAAAACCAATGGTCTGGATGATATATTAATCCCCATCAAAAGAAAATACAGATACAGGTAAAAAATTTTATATATTATGTAACATATTTTTTACACCACGTAAAGAAAACAAGACATCTAAAACCAATCCCAAAATTATGTCAAAACAAGAAATACTTTCGTGGACTTCTTTAGCTACTTCAACATCATTTATTGTTTTCTATCTGCTGTTCAACTTTGGTTGGCCTGATGCTGTTCCTGATTATTCGGGTAGTTTTTTAAAAACTTTTTTTAATGTTTTTTGGATTGCCGTTGTAATTGAGATTATTGTTGAAATAAGTGAAGGAAATAAAAAAGTGCAAAAAGATGAGCGAGATTTTATTATTGAAGCAAAAGGAATAAAAGCAGGATATAATATCTTAGTATTTGCTATCATTATAGCCTTATGTCAGATTTTTATTTCAAATTTAAGTTCCACTTTAGGGGCTGATTTTCCATTTCCATTAGAAACCACAACTGTTTTTCATTTTCTGATTCTTGTACTGTTCTTGGCAAGTACTGTTAGGCGTTCCATTATGATATATCATTATAGAAAAGAAATCTGATATGGAAGAAGGTATTATTTTAAATCAAATACGGCGACTTCGTTTCGATCACGGAGAAATGACGCAGCAAGAACTTGCGGAAACGGTAGGAGTTACGCGGCAAACCATTAACGCTATTGAAGCGGCAAAATATTCTCCTTCTTTGGAATTAGCATTCAAGATAGCTGCCGCTTTTGATCAGCCTATTGGAAAAGTCTTTACCTATAAAACGGAAGATTAAAATACTTCCGTTTTTAACTTTTTGTTGATAGTTGTTGAGTCAAAAACGACGTTAAAATTAATTCTTCCCAAGATCAGGTCATTATCTGTTTTAACATCTACTTTCCATTTTCCTTCAAGCATGTTCGTCTTGTAGGTATATCCGCGATAACCTCCATCACGGCCTCCGGTTATCTCAAATTCGATTTTATCTGAGGTCTCCCATTTTTCGGTTTTTGGATTTTTCCACTGCCAGTGATGGTTCACTTTTTTCTTTAGATCTGCCGGTGCAAATATGGATGTAAAAATGAATAGACTATCTCCCGGAATGTAATTTGTCTTTCTATCAAATGGAGAAAAGAAGCCACTCTCTTGATAGGAAACCATGTAGCTACCGTTCTTTTTTTCAAGATGATGAGCTACTACTCCTTCTTCCATCGCTAAAGGAACAGGAGGAATTAAATTGAAAAAATAGAATACATTTATGGAAGCGTAAATTACAAGAATTAAGTTAATCAATTTCATTCTATTCAATTCTCTTCTTGTAGAAGGGCTTTTACCATAAATAAATGTCACCAAGAAAAGTGTGCTTGTTAAGCTAATTCCTCCTGATACCATAAATACAAAAGTGTTCATTGTATTTACAATAACCGGAATAAAAAAGGTGAAAAAGGTGAAATTGACAAAGAAATAAGTGCCAAATTGTAAGTACTTGTTCGATATCCTTTTCTTCAATAATTCATTTGCAAACAACAGCACAACCAAAATTATAAAAAAAGAAACCGTTTTGGTGAACGAAACACTTCGTGAAAAAAAGATTACATAAGCACTACATAATCCACCTATAAAAAACTGAATAGCTAGCGGAAAGTAATCTTCAAATCGTTCCAGAAAAGTCCCTTTCCAAGTATCGTCATCAGCTAAATTAAACAAATATAAGCTTATACTCAGGGACGCTAAATACAAACAAATGATAATCTGATCATATAATCGGTCAATACTTCCAAGGGTCAATGTATCCCAGGTAAAACCTAAAATAAAAAAAACAACCGGAGCACTTTTTTTATGCCTTCTGATGAATGCCCGAAACCGACTGATTTTTACCATCTTAATTCTTTCATTTTCATTGCTTAATATACATTTGGTTTACTTCTTTATTTGCTAATTATTATCAGAACTTTTGCTTTTAAAAGTTCAATTTATTTCTTTTCGTAATTATACCTTCCTTAATCTTATTACCATGCCTAAAATAAATGTAACACGTTCCACCACAATAAATTCCTCAATTGATGATGTTTATGCTAAACTAAGTGATTTTAACCATTGGGTAAAATGGTCTCCGTGGCTAATCATGGAAAATGGAGTAAAAGTAGATATCTCTGAAGATGCTAAGTATTATGAATGGAGGGGGGAAAGAGTTGGAGAGGGAAATATGAGTGTTACTCTGGAAAACCAAAATAATTCTATTGAATATGATCTCACTTTTCTGAAACCATGGAAATCCGAGGCTAAAGTAAAATTTCTTCTTTCTGATAATGATGGAAGAACTACTGTTACCTGGACGATGGATAGTAAACTTCCCTTTTTTATGTTTTGGATGAAAGGTATGATGGAAGCTTATGTAGGAATGGATTACGAGCGAGGGTTGAATCTTTTAAAAGATTATGTTGAAATAGGCCAGGTTCAGTCTAAGTTGAATTTTAAAGGAGAATCTACTTTTCCGGGTACAAAATATATAGGTATAAAAAACTCATGTTCTATTGATGACATTGGGGAAGCGATGAAAGAAAATTTCGGAAAAATAGAGAGTTTTATAAAGCAGCATCAAGAAATTGCAACCGGCGATGCTTATTCCATTTATCACAAATGGGATATGGTTAGAAGAAAAGCTACCTACACGAGTTGTGTTGGTGTAACTTCTATACCGGAAAATCTTCCTGCTGAGTTTATAAGTGAGGAAATTCCCGAAACTAATATTTATACTTTGCGCCATACAGGTCCTTATCATCATCTTGGAAATGCTTGGTCCACTTTATATAACATGCAAAGAGGAAAAGAATTTAAACCAAAGAAAGGAGTTCACCCTTTTGAACATTATGTAAGTAATCCTCAGGAAACAGAAGAGAAGGATCTTATTACAGATGTTATTTTCCCAATCAGGTAAAGCCAATGTTAAACATCCCGCCTGTACACTTATTTTGGAACAGCTAGCAGACGAGATGTTTGACTTACGTTTGGAATAAAAAGTGATTCATTCACTCAGATTCCATCTCCATTGCCATCGTTTGCATTCTCATAGCCAGCTCTTTATCAGATTGCATTGCTTGAGCTATACTTTGAAAACGTTGTACAGATAATTCAGAATTTTGAATGGATTGCATTTGCTGTTGCTGAGCTTTCATACTTGCTTGCTGCAAAAAAGTCTGCATATTTGCTACTGTTTTTTCTTCTTTAGTAGTAAGCTCTAATTCTTCTGTTTGCGGATTTTGTTTGCTTTGCATGATTTCCTGAAAGCGCTCACTTGTCATTCCTTCATCATCCAACTTACCAATAACAAGACTGTCTAACTCCATTCTTATTCCCTGAAGTTCTTGAGCTACTAAAACAAATTGTTCTAGCTCATCATCTGATACTGAATCTGCCGGGGCAATTTGAGGCATTTGCATGTTCTGAGCTGCAATACCGGTACTGCAAATAATTACCATTAAAATTAGTGCTTTTGCTCTCTTTAAAATGTTCATTAATCAATAATATATTTGTGAATAGTTCTATTATTCTAAAACTATCCATTATAATACGGTATACTAAATTTCAGACCGGGCTTTATAGGGTTTTAACATGTCAGATTTATTTTATAAACAGTTCTTTTGGTTTTAGTAGATTTTTTAGCATTTATTAGACACATACAAACTATCTTTCTACATGAAGTTTTTTTCATCACAGATATCTTACTTTATTTCTAATAAGAATACGAAGGTAAATATAGCGCGTCTTCTTAAGTTTCTTGGTATTCTTGTTCTTCTCATCACCGTTTATGGAGTCCTTTTCCATATAATTATGGAAAGAGAAGGACAGCAACACAGCTGGATGACAGGATTTTACTGGACTTTGGTTACCATGAGTACACTGGGTTTTGGGGATATTACTTTTACTTCTGATCTTGGTCGTTTCTTTTCAATGGTGGTTTTAGGTTCAGGTATTCTGGTACTGTTGATCATGTTACCCTTCACGTTTATAGAATTCTTTTATGCTCCGTGGATGGAGGCTCAATCGCGTGCAAGAGCTCCTAAAGAACTTCCTCCATCTACAAAAAACCATGTGGTTATTGCCAGTTTTGACCCCATTACAAAAGCCCTTGTCGAAAAACTTAAACAGTATCACAAAGAATATGTGCTTTTGGTTCAAGATCTGACAGAAGCTCTTGAATTGTTTGATGACGGATACCGGGTTATGGTTGGTGAACCTGACAATCCCGAGACTTATCAAAAGCTCCAAATTCATCAGGCGGCAATGGTGGTTACCAACGGCTCTGATATGTTCAATACCAACGTAGCTCACACTGTGAGAGAAAATAGTGAGAACATTAAAATTGTAGCAACGGCAAACTCTCACGATTCCATTGACATTTTGAAATTGGCCGGATGTGATCATGTACTACATATGGGAAATCTTCTGGGAAGAGCTTTATCAAGACGGGTTTTGGGGCAAGATGCTCGTGTTCATACTATTGGTAGACTTGGAGATATTGTAATTGCTGAAGCCACTGCTTATGATACTCCTCTTGTTGGGAAAACACTTCGTGAATCACAACTCAGGGAAAAACTTGGAATCAATATAGTTGGAATTTGGGAGCGTGGACATTTTCTCGGTTCACATCCTGATACTGTAATTAGTGAACAAAGTGTCATCATGATGGCCGGTTCTGTGGATCAGCTTCGAAGATATGATGAGTTATTTGGTATTTATGCTATTAGTGAAGAGCCTGTTATCATTATTGGGGGTGGACGAGTGGGTAGAGCTGCTGCTTATCACCTGAAGCGCCGGAATATCAAATTCAAAATTGTTGATAAAAATCCTGATCGAATTCTAAATGAAAAGAATTTCATTCTAGGAGATGCCAACGATATCAACACACTAAAAAAAGCCGGCATTGATAAAGCCCATAGCGTAATCATCAGTACCAACCAGGATGATATAAATATTTATCTCACCATTTACTGTCGACATCTTCGCCCAAATATTCACATTGTTGCCCGTTCCACTTTGGAAAGAAATGTGAGTTCGTTACATCGTGCCGGAGCTGACTTTGTGATGTCATATGCAACAATGGGTGCCAACGCTATCTTCAATATTTATGAAGACAATGATATTATTATGATAGCTGAAGGATTAAACGTCTTCAGTTTAAAAACTCCATCTAAAATTGCAGGAAAAACCATAATAGAAGCCGACATCCGTCACAATACCGGATGTAATGTAGTTGCTTATACCAGAGATGGAGAACAGATAATCAATCCGGATCCTACAGATCCTATTCCGGAGAACAGCGAACTTGTTTTAATTGGCGAAACCGAATCAGAAGAGCGGTTTATACAGATGTATGCTGACTAGGGATTGGTAATTTAATTTTATTTCCTCTGATATTTAACCTTGGTAATTAATCCACTTATAATCATATTAGATTTAATGTTTCAATTAAAATGGCTATGAGTGACCTTTCCATGCAAGAAATTGCAAAACACCTTCGGCAACCTTCAGGAGAGAATGGAAAAGAAGTTGCCAAACAAATGAATAAAGGCAATCAGCATCTGTGTCTAAACTCATATAAACTGCTAAAACCCAAGTCTAATAGTTTAATTTTAGAAATTGGAATGGGAAATGGTTTCTTTACCAAGGATTTAATGAGCTTGAATCACAATTTAGAATATATAGGATTGGATTTTTCTCAGACAATGGTTGATGAAGCTATTCGATTAAATCAAAAATTAATCGATTCACAAAAAGTATCTTTCATTAAAGGTTCAATCGAAAATCTACCTTTTGATGACAATAGTGTTGATTACACAACTACTACAAACACCATCTATTTTTGGCCTGATTTATTAAAAAATGCCCGCGAGTTATACAGAGTACTAAAGCCCAATGGAAAACTCCTGATTGCATATCGGCCCAAAAACGTATTGGATAACCTGGAAGTGTCAAATTATGGATTTAATAAGTACACAAAAAATGAAGTAGAAAGTTTGCTTGCTAAAGTTGGTTTCAGAAATATATCCTCAAAAGAAATCTCTGAGCCGGACTTTCATATTAAAGGAAAAACATTGCAAATGATTGGATTGTACAGCACCGGAATAAAATAAATAGCACTCCTGCGTTAGGTTTGGTAATTCTTCTTTGAAAGCCACTAAAGCACGAAAGAAAAGTTAAACTAACCATAAAATAAATCTCCCTTCAAAGGAGGATTTTTTATATTCGTCATCCTGAACTTGATTCAGGATCTGTAGGGAGTTGAATAAATTCGTTTACATTTAATGGAAGTCAAAGATTTCTAGGGCTCATGTTTTTAAGTCACATACTTAAAAAATCTTCGGGTAACCAGCCAATTAATTATTAGGAATAACAGCTCCATGTTAGCATTACGAACGGGAAGTTCGGAACGAGTTTAAGAGAGGTGCTTGCATTATTTTGAGGTTCTGTTTTTCTCCTTCTATTTAGACCAACCTATTAATTTGTTCCTTATTTCGATTGATTTCCGCATTGGTCTTGAATCTATTGTTTTATCAATCCTAAGTTGTTGATTCTCAAAATAATCTAATCTACTTATTATCATTCTCAGTATTTCATTCAATACAAATAATGCCTCTCTTACTTCTTCTAAATTTCTTTCAAAAAGCAAACTCCCTCTATGAACAAATTTGTTTCTTAGTTCTCTGAAAGCAAATACTCTATTGTTAAAATCATTAATATTTTCTGGATATTTGATAAACATGCTTTTCAAATATTCATAATTTTTCGAATCGTTAGAAAATAATTCCTCTAAAAGTTGAAACGTTTTCTGTGAGGAATATTTACCCGTAAATTTACCTCTCTTTTTTTCTGCCAGTTCTATAAAATAATCCAACAAATTTACTCCAGAAATTAGTTGGAAAGACTTTAATTCTTTAAATGTGTTAAAACTAGAATATTGAAGAAGAATTGAAGTAAAAAATTCTTCATCTATTAAATTTTTTAATTCAGATAATCTTTCTAAATGTAAAGGATAAAAAAGTTGTCCAGAACCAAAAATAATAAGAGAGTTACTACTATGATTTCTTCTTGTTAATTCTATCCTATTATTTGGGTAAAGTATTTCCCTTAAGAAAAATTTTGATCCACAATAAACCGAAATTATTAAAAAATATATTTCTAAATCATTTTTATTAATTTCTTTAGTACTAAGAATAGAAAAATAATCTTTAATCCCTTTTTCTCTACTTTTAATAGGAATAGAATTACTAAAAATCTCTAATAATCCTATCTTTTTGGTATCTAAATAATATGTTGCATCTTTTATTGCTCCTGAAGAATATATTATTCCCTCTTGGTAGGATTTATAGTAGGTCTTTAAATTATTTACTCTCCAAAATGTTTGATTTAATGTTCCTCTAGATTTGCTAATTTTTATCTCAGTTACATTATCTCTCAATAATAATCTATACTCTCTCCAACTTTTTCTTTTTAAAACTCCTGATTTTTCTTCAATAATTGAAGATTGGTTCATATCATATCTTTTTAAAAGTAAATTACCGGAGAAATTTTCATCAACCTTTTCTTCTCCTAAAAAAAGAGAGCCTTTTACCTTCTGATATTCCATAGAATCAACATCAATCAAACAACACTCCCCACCTCAAAAACCTCTTCTCCTAAACTTTCGGCTTTTGCTTTTACATCAGCAACTTTATCAGCAGAAACCACACACACCAATCCGATTCCAAGATTGAATGTTGCTTGCATATCTTCTTCGGGGACATTCCCAATTTCCTGAATTAATTTATAAACCGCCGGACGTTCCCATCCATCCCAATTAATATCCAAAGCCAAACCATCAGGCAAAATTCTCTTTGTATTTCCAACCATTCCACCACCGGTAATGTGGGAAAAACCGTTTACTCCATCCATTTCTTTTAATTCAGATATCAAACCTAAATAAGATCTGTGAACTTGGAGTAATTCCTCTGCAACGGTACTTCCTAATTCCTCTACATGATCGTTTACGTCGTATTCTGTGAACAATACATTTCTGGCTAGGGAATATCCGTTGGTGTGTAATCCTGAACTTTTGAATCCAAGCAGAACATCACCTTTTTCAATTCCGGCTCCATTAATTACTTTATCTTCATCTACAATACCAACAATGGTTCCGGCAAGATCAAATTCTCCTTCTCCGTAAATGTCCGGCATTTCTGCAGTTTCACCACCGATCAAAGCCACATTATTTTCTTTGCAGGCTTTGGCAAATCCTTTGATCACATCATAGCCCACATTTTGCTCAAGTTTACCGGTTGAGAAATAATCCAGAAAGAAAAGAGGAGTCGCTCCACAAACCGCAATATCATTCACACAATGGTTTACCAGATCTTGTCCAACGGTATCATATTTTCCGGCCTTGAACGCCACTATCAATTTGGTTCCAACTCCATCAACAGAACTCACAAAAACAGGATTTTTAAATGCTCCAAGATCCGGTTTAAAAAATCCACCAAATCCGCCAATATTGGAAAGCACTGCAGGTCCGTGTGTTTCTTTAACTACTCCTTTTATTGAATTAACAAGCTCTTCTCCGGCTTTGATATCTACGCCTGAATCTTTGTATGTGAATTGTTTCTTAGACATGAATTTTATGAATTTTGTTGTACTAATTTAATATGAGCTAAGTGATGATTTCCATGCCATGCATACATCGCTAAGGCATTTATAAGTTTATAATTAATTCCAGATTCCGGATGTTGAAACGTTCTATTCCAATCTTCGCTTTTTATCATTCTTAAAACAGCGACCCATTTTGTATGAACTGCTTCCAGAAAATTCATTCCTTCTTCGTTGCTCATCAATTCGTAATCACCTAAAGCTGCCCATGCCACTTCATTATAGGGGCGAATTGTAGGATTTTCTTCGGTCATTGCCAGTTTAAATCTGCATAATGAATTCAGATGACTGTCTCCTAAATGATGGATAACCTGAATCGGTGTCCAACCATTTTCTCTGTATGGAGTTTTCAATTGTTCTTCTGATAATTCTGAAACAAGAGCTCTAACCTTTGAAGGAAATTCTTTGATTTGATTCACATACATTTCTGCATCTGAAATGTTGTGATCTTTTTCGTAATCAAAATTTCCAATAGGGTATCTTCTATCCATGAGATCAGGAATTTTTTATTGCTTAAATATACGTTCTTATAAAACTCTTTGAGAATCCTTTTTCTCACTTCTTATCCACACTCTAAAAGACAAATAAAATGAGATTTATAAATTTAATATATAGTAGTAGAGAGTGTGGATTTGTGGATAACAAAGTTATTCTTTTTCTCTACATCGCTTGACAAAACTTTGTGGATATTAATGTTGATATATTTTTTATAAAAAACAGTTATTTATAAAGGGGTATTTTTCGTTATCAACAAGTGTATCTGTATTGTACATATAAATTGTTTAAAGCAATTCAACACGAAAAGTTATTCTTTTTTGATGTTGATTAGGTTAACAAATTGTGGAAACTTGTTGAGAACTTTGAACGATTTTAGTTATCCAGTTTTTGTTAGTAAGTATTCCACATAGTAATCCACATAATTCTAGTATATGAAAGTTGTAATTCAGCGCGTAAAATCGGCATCAGTAACAGTCGGAAATGAAATTACCGGAGCCATTGAAGAGGGTTTGTTATTGCTGGTGGGAATCCATCAGGATGATACAAAAGAACAATTGGAATGGATGTGCGATAAGATCTTAAAACTGCGGATATTTGAAGATGAAGACGAAAAAATGAATCTTTCAGTAAATGATGTGAAAGGAGAGCTTTTAGTGGTTTCACAATTCACTTTATATGGAAATGCGAAAAAGGGAACACGACCAAGTTTTATAGAAGCTGCGAAACCGGATAAAGCAGAACCTATGTATGAAGATATGATTCAATATTTTAAAGATAATTCAGATCTAAATATTCAAACCGGAAAATTTGGAGCAATGATGGATGTTGAATTAGTAAATGATGGTCCGGTTACACTGATATTGGAGAAGTGATTTGGCTGTAATATTTATCTTTATTGATGGAGTTGGAATTGGAAATGAGAGCAAGGAAAATCCTTTCTATATAGACTCTTATGAAAGTTTTGAGATTCTTTCAGGAGAAAACTTCTTCAAAAAAAGAAATGGAGTTAAGCAATCCAATCATATTTATAAAGCAATCGATGCCAATCTTGAAGTAGAAGGACTACCACAAAGTGGAACCGGTCAGACAACATTATTTACCGGAGAAAATGCTTCTAAAGTAATAGGAAAGCATTTTGGTCCTTATCCCCATTCAGGAATAAAACATCTTCTAAAAAAACAGAGCATTTTTCATTCAGTAAAAGAAATGGGAAAGAAGCCATACTTCATGAATGCTTATCCTCCCATTTTCTTTGAATACGCAAACCGGAGAAACAGATGGAGTTGTACTACATTGATGACCAAAAGTGCTGATGTTCGTCTCAACTCTACCGAAGATATTATAGCTGAAAAAGCACTAACTGCAGAGATCGTCCAAAACGCCTGGAGAGAAAAACTGGATATAAATATTCCAAAAATTACAGCAACAGATGCGGCTAAACGATTACTGAATGTTGTTCCGGATCACGATCTGGTATTGTACGAATATTATCTCACAGACAAAGCCGGACATAATAAAAGTATTGATGATGCCCGTAGAGTTCTCAAACCTCTAGACGAATTTTTGCTACATATCATCAAACATAAAAGAAATGAAGATGTATTGGTAATAACCAGCGATCATGGAAATCTTGAAGATCTATCTGTGAAAACTCATACCAGAAATGAAATACCTCTATTTGTAATGGGAGAAGGAATTGAGCACTTTAACGATGTGAAGAGTTTGGTTGGGGTCAAGGATGGGATAATGAAAAGTGTAGAGAAATGAAAAAAAGTAAAGTATTACTGGGAATAGTCGCTGCTTTATGTTTGTTGGGATCGGGTTTCTATTGGAGTGTTATCTCACAACCTAGTAAATCATTTAATAAAGACAGTATTTTTCATAATGATAATTTTAGCAAACTTAGATTTGCACACAGAGGAGGATATGAATTCGGTCCTGAAAACACGATAGAGACTTTAGTAAATAATATTAGAACTAAAAGTATCAATGCTATAGAAGTGGATGTCCAAATAACTAAAGATGGACAATTAATTCTGTTTCATGATGAAGAAACTGAACGACTTTTATCCTCATCTGAAAGCAAAAAAATAACAGAATATTTATCAGATGAACTTTTGTCAATACCATTAAAAGACACAAGTAGAGGAAAAGTTTATGTACCACTACTTTCAACAACAATTGATACACTGAAGTCATTAATTCTTAATGAAGATAAAAAATTCCTCATAGAATTAGACTTTAAGCCACATGGAGAAAATACAGAGAAAGCAGTTTCTGAACTTCTTAGAATAATTGAACAACAGGAACGGGAATTAGGAAAGGTTATTTATGAATATTTCTTTGTTTCTACTTTTTACCCAGAAGTAATTTCAGAGATACGAAAAAAATCAGATGAAATAACAATAGCATTAGGAGTGCATAGTGACTCACCGTCAAACAAGTGGGGAGCGAGAGCAGTTATAGTAGCTTCAAATTTTTTAGTAAAAAAGCATGGAGTTAATATAATAGAGCCGAATCATTGTATGCTTACGCCAAAATTTGTTGAAAAGTGGACTGAAAGAGGTATCCTCATTAATACTTATACGGTTAACACTTTTTGTGAGAAAGAATATGTGCAAAATTTTGAAGTAGCATTTACTACAAATTGTCCGGGAAAAGTTTGCGAACAAGACGAGTCAGAGAAACTGACAGGGCAGAGAAATTGGTGTAAAAATTGTAACGAATAAACAAAAGGGTTGAGTGAAGAACAAGAAAGTTCATTTAGTTTTAGGTTCAGGCGGAGCTCGGGGCATAGCTCATATTGGAGTTATAGAAGAGCTCGAAAAGGAAGGCTATGAGATAATTGAAGTAATAGGCTGTTCGATGGGAGCTGTTGTTGGCGGAATTTATTGTGCTGGTCAGCTCGAGGAATATAAAAAATGGATGATGAGTCTAACAAAAAAAGGAGTATTTGATTTGTTGGATTTCACATTTACCTCTCATGGATTCGTTAAAGGAGAGAAGTTATTTGGTAAACATATTGAAGTAACCGGACAGCAAAAAATTGAGGATTTCAAAATTCCTTTTACCGCAGTTGCAACAGATATGAGACATCATAAAGAAGTTCATTTTAAAGAAGGAGATCTTTTTAAAGCATTAAGAGCTTCTGTTTCTATGCCCGGAATTTTCACTCCTATTGTTGATGGTGATAAAGTATTGGTAGACGGAGGTGTATTAAATCCATTACCTATAAATCTTGTTCAAAAAAGAGACGATGCTATTATTGTAGCTGTAGATATAAACTCCAGAACTGTTGTTGAAGATTTATTAATAAAAGAAGAAAAGAAACAGAGAAGAAAATACTGGTTTGAAAACATTCTTCCTGATTCCATAAAAGAGCTTGCAAAAAATGAAGACAAGAAGAAGGAGTCATTCTCTTTGTTTGAATTAATGGAAAGTAGCTACAGTTTTACTCAAGATCGTCTTACTGAGGTGATGATTGAACATTATAAACCAGATATACTAGTAGAAGTAGCTAGAGAAACATGCGATACTTTTGAATTTTATAAAGCAAAAGAATTGATCGAAATTGGGAAAAAAGCCTTTCGGAATAAAGTTAATACATAATCATAATTCATTCCGAAGTAAATAAAAGCTTTGTGGTGATAGTAGAATTTGGTTTATTGATGTAAGCTTTAAAATGAGAGGATGTGATGTATGAACTGGGATTTGAAAGGCATGATAAAATAGAGATTTTAGAAGCAAAAGTGACAGGCAAACTTGATTTAGAAGCCGCCATAGAAATAAGTTCTAAAAGCAGAGAAAAAGCATACGAACTTGGTTATCAACTTTTAAAAGATTTAAGTGAAGTTGAATTAGATGCCGGAATAATTCAGGTAATGGATTTCTTTGACCCACAAAAAAACCAGAAGTTAAAAATTAAGCATAAAGAAGTGATAGGAGCTCTTTATGTAGAGGGAAATAAACTTAGTTATTGGAATTTTTGGGAAACAGTTGCCAGTAACAATGGGTTAACTTCTAAAATATTTGTTCAAAAAAAAGCGGCTTTTGAATGGCTAAAAAATAAAGCTGAAGAAAAACAAAATTAGCATTATGTTTTTTGTATGTCTAAAAAATTCATTCTCTCCATAGATCAGGGGACAACCAGTTCCAGAGCAATTCTCTTTAATAAAGAAGGCGAGGTTAAGCATGTTGCTCAAAAAGAGTTTAAGCAACATTTTCCTAACGATGGATGGGTAGAACATGACCCAATGGAAATCTGGAACACCCAGAAAGATGTTCTTGAAAAGGTGGTTACAGAATATACTGAAAAGGGAAAACTAATAGCCGGAATTGGAATAACAAATCAGAGAGAGACAACTGTAGTTTGGGAAAGAGAATCTGGTAAACCCATTTATAATGCTATCGTCTGGCAAGATCGCAGAACGTCAGATTACTGTGATAAATTAAAAGAGGAAGGATGGACAGATAAAATTCAGGAAAAAACAGGATTAGTAATAGACAGCTATTTCTCTGGAACAAAGATTAAGTGGATACTCGATAATGTTGACGGCGCAAGAGAAAATGCAGCACAAGGTAAACTTGCATTCGGCACTATCGATTGTTGGTTGATTTGGAATCTCACTAAAGGAAGAAAACATGTAACAGATTTTACGAATGCTTCACGAACTCTCCTTTTTAATATTCACAAAAAAAAATGGGATGATGAAATTCTGGAACTGATGAATATTCCGGAAAGTATGTTACCTGAAGTCTGTTCTTCAAGTGAAATTGTAGCTGAAGCAAAAATAGATTGTTTTGATAAGTCTATTCCTATTGCAGGGATAGCTGGAGATCAGCAAGCGGCACTGTTTGGACAAATGTGTTTAGAGCCTGGTATGTTAAAAAACACCTATGGAACAGGCTCTTTTATCATGTTTAATACTGGAGAAAAAGCGATTACTTCTGAGAATAATTTACTAACAACCATTGGTTGGCAAGTTAAAGGAAAAACAACCTACGCTCTGGAAGGGTCTATTTTCATTGCAGGAGCACTGGTTCAATGGCTTAGAGACGGATTGGGAATCATCGAGTCATCATCAGATGTAGAAAAACTAGCGCTCACAGAAAAAGATAATGGAGGAGTCTATTTGGTGCCAGCTTTCGCAGGATTAGGAGCGCCACATTGGGACCAAAAAGCACGCGGTGCTATGTATGGGTTAACACGTGGAACTACAGCCGGACATATAGCCAGAGCAGCCTTAGAAGGAATTGCGTTTCAGGTTAAAGATGTGCTCACAGCAATGGAAGCAGATTCAGGAATTTCAATTAAAGAACTCAGAGTGGATGGAGGCGCCTCTATAAACAAAACCTTGATGCAATTTCAATCTGACATTTTAGGAATTCCGATCATCAGGCCAAAAGTAACCGAAACTACAGCGCTTGGAGCGGCTTATTTAGCTGGTCTTGCTGTTGGTTTCTGGAAAAGTACAGATGAGCTAAAAAAGAAATGGGAAATAGACGCAAAGTTTGAGCCGGAAATGAAAACATCACAAAAAGAACGGTTATTAGAAAAATGGAATCAAGCTGTGGAAAAGAGTAAGAATTGGGTGTGAGGAATTAAGAATGATGATTTATGAATTTTGATTTTGGTCTACTTCCAAACAAATACTTTTAGAAATGCTTAGTATTCTACAATTGAACAGAATTAATTCTCCCTTTGAAGCGAGATGATTATCCAAACAGGTTCTTTGGATAATTCGAGGGAGTTTTTCAAAATTAATAAATAAGAGCCTGCAAAATATAACAACCAACATGAACCGATCCGAATCACTAAATCACATAAGAGATTACAACGATTACTGGGATATCCTGATCATTGGAGGAGGAGCAACGGGTTTAGGTTGTGCGGTTGATGCCGCAAGTCGTGGTTACAAAACGCTGCTACTAGATATGGCAGATTTCGCCAAAGGTACCTCAAGTCGGAGCACAAAACTTATTCATGGTGGAGTTAGGTATTTGCAACAGGGCGATGTTTCTCTGGTTATTGAAGCTTTACATGAACGTGGTTTGCTAATTCAAAATGCTCCACATTTGGTTAGTCACCAGTCTTTTATAGTTCCAAGCTATGAATGGTGGAACGGACCTTTTTACGGAATTGGGATGAAAGTATATGATGCTCTTGCCGGAAAATTGGGTATAAAAAAATCAAAAACGCTTTCTAAAGAAGAAGTCTTGAGAAAAATCCCGACACTTGAATCGGAAGGATTACGAGGTGGAGTAATTTACTACGATGGACAATTCGATGATTCAAGATTAGCAATAAACCTTGCGCAAACTGCGTCTGACCTTGGGGCAACGCCCATAAACTATATGAAAGTGAATGAGTTCGTTAAAGGAGATTCAGGTTTTATAGACGGAGTTATTGCCAGAGATCATATTCATGGAGAGGAATTTAAAATAAATGCCCGGGCGGTTGTTAATGCTACAGGAATATTTTCTGATTCAATTCTAAAAATGGATGATCAAGATCATGAAAATATTATTCAATGTGCTCAAGGTATTCACGTGGTTTTAGATAAAGAATTTCTACCGGGTGATGCTGCAATTATGGTTCCACATACAGAGGATGGAAGAGTTCTTTTTGCAGTTCCCTGGCATGGAAAAGCTATTGTCGGCACAACTGATACACCAATCAATAAACCAGCTTTAGAACCAATTGCTTTACAAGAAGAAATAGACTTTATTCTTAAACACGCTAAACAGTACTTAACAAAAGATCCAAACAGAAAAGATGTAAAGAGTGTTTTTGCAGGATTAAGACCTTTAGTAAAACCTGCAGACGCAAAATCTACATCAGAAATTTCCAGAAGCCATCATATTCAGATTTCAGAATCTGGATTAGTTACTATTGCTGGAGGAAAGTGGACCACATATCGAAAGATGGCGGAAGATACTATAGACAGGGCTGCAATGATCGCAGGGGTTGAATTCAAAAAGACTAAAACGAAAACTCAACGAATTCATGGATGGCTGAAAAATGTAGATTCGGCGGATCCTTTAAGTGTTTATGGATCTGATAGAGTTGCATTGGATAAACTAATTGAAGAAGATGAGTCGCTGAACGAGCGCCTTCATCCAAAACTTCCATATGTTAAAGCAGAAATAATTTGGGCAATTAGAAATGAATGGGCTCAAACAATTGAAGACATCCTTTCGAGAAGAACACGAGCTCTATTGTTAGATGCTGAGGCAGCAATTGAAATAGCGCCAAAGGTAGCAGAGCTTTTAGCTGAAGAGCTAAATGAAGATGAAGAGTGGCAAAAACAAGAAGTAAAAGAGTTTCTGGAATTAGCTAAAAATTACGTGATTAACTAAATGGATTATCAAAACATTCTTCACGAAATAGATTTAGAATTAGATAGAAAGAAGTTTGATGGCAAAGTAGCTAATTACATTCCTGAGTTAGCAGGAATAGACCCAGAAAAATTTGGAGTTCATTTATCAAGCTTAGAAAGTGAAAACTTTTCAATTGGCGATAGTGATGAACGGTTTTCTATCCAAAGTATCAGTAAAGTATTTGCACTTACAATGGCGTATCCGATGTTAGGTGAAAGGCTATGGAAAAGAGTTGGTGTAGAACCATCAGGCAATCCTTTTAACTCATTAGTGCAGTTAGAGTACGAATCAGGAATTCCACGAAATCCATTGATCAATGCCGGCGCACTTGTGGTATGTGATGTATTGATTTCTAATCTTGAAAACCCTAAAAAGGAGTTTCTACAATTTGTTCAGAAGTTGGCTGGAAACTCTTCAATTAATTATAATAAAAAGGTGGCTGAGTCTGAGAAAGAAACCGGATACAGAAATGTAGCACTCGCCAGCCTTATGAAATCTTTCGGCAATATTGACAACTTGGTGGAAGATGTTCTGGATTTTTATTTCTATATGTGTTCAATTGAAATGAGCTGTAAAGAACTCTCTCAAACCTTTTTGCTATACGCAAATCATGGAACACATTTCGTAAGCGGTGAACGAATTCTGAATGCTTCTCAGTCAAAGAGATTAAGTGCAATTTTACTCACTTGTGGCTTTTATGATCAGGCAGGAGAATTTACTTTCAAGGTAGGTCTACCGGGAAAAAGTGGAGTTGGCGGAGGAATTGTAGCTGTTTTTCCTGAGCATTATAGTGTGGCCGTTTGGAGCCCAAAACTTAATAAAGCCGGAAATTCGGTTTTAGGGATGGAAGTTCTGGAAAGACTTACAACGAAATCAGGATTGTCTATATTCTAATCTATACTTATGAAAAAAATCATTCAAAACCGTAGTTGGAAATTTCTCTTACTTGAACTATTCGTTGTATTTATTGGGGTTTACGGCGCCTTCTATTTAACAACTTTAAGAGAAGAAGCAGTGGAAAGAAGAAACAGGGTCAATTATTATGACACGTTTCTGTTGAATCTGGATGATCTTTACACCAAGGCTGTTTCTGCAAAAGAAGAAGTTGACAGTTTAAGAAGTGAATTAGCCAACAATCCGGATTACCAAATATCGGTAAGCAGATCTATCGATTTCACTAATAATATGCTGATAGTTAGATCAGGGTTTGAGTCGGAAAACTTCACAACGATTGGAAAAGATTACCTTTCCAGTCTTGACCGCGGATCGAATTTGATTTCTGTTATCGAAAAAAGGGTCGATATACTGGAAGCAGAAACAAGGAAGTTTTTGATCTATGGAGAAGGAAACGAAAGAGAATTTAAAAAGTGGTACTCAGAAGAACTTGAGGTACTTTCTGATTATTTAAGGGGTCTTCAGTTTACAATATCAAAAGGGGCGGTTCCTGAAACAAGAATTATGATAAAACAGCTTATGGACGAATAAAAAAAGCCATCAATAAGTGATGGCTTTTAATTAATTACTTTAACGAAGCAGAAATCCGTTCAAAAATATCATCAATAGTTCCAATACCATCAATTTCTTTAACTACACCTTTGGATGAGTAGTGGTTCTGAACCGGTTTTGTTTCGTCGTGATACACCTCAAGACGAGTTTTTATCTTTTCTTCCGTATCGTCTGCTCTACCTTGACCGCGAGAAAGGATTCTGGAGATCAATTCTTTCTCTGGAACGGTTAATACAACAAAAGCATCGATTGCTTTATTTTGATCTTCAGCTATTTTATCAAAAGCTTCAGCTTGGGGAACCGTTCGTGGGAACCCATCAAGAATAAAGCCGTTATCATATTTATCTGCTTTTAATTCATCTGCTACAAGATCTACAACTGTTTCGTCAGGTACAAGTTGGCCTGCATCTAAAATAGACTTAACCCTAACACCTAAAGGGGTTTGGTTCTTGATCGCAGTTCTAAATATGTCACCAGTAGAAAGGTGAGGAATTGAGTATTTGTCTTGAAGCAGTTTAGCTTGCGTACCTTTTCCGGCACCTGGAGGTCCAAAGAGAATAATATTCATCTAAATAAATTTAGTTATTAAAAAAGAGAATCCGGAGCAGGTTTATTAACCAAGCCCGGACCTGTTTCTAAAATGAGAATGCTACTTCTTTTTGCCTTTATCCTGAGTGCGTTCTTTAATACGAGCTGCTTTACCTCTTAGGTCGCGCAAGTAAAATAGTTTGGAACGACGTACACTACCACGTTTTTTAACTTCAATTTTAGCAATAAACGGAGAGTAAAGAGGGAAAATACGCTCAACACCTACGTTGCTGCTAATTTTACGAACAGTAAAAGTTTTGTTAGCTCCGCTTCCTCGCTCATTCAATACAACACCTTCGTACTGCTGAATTCTTTCTTTTTCACCTTCGCGTACACGGTAATGAACATTCACGGTATCACCAGCGGTGAATTTTGCGATGTCATCGTTAACTATCGTTTGTTCTACAAGTTTTAACTTATCCATGATTCTGTTTGTTTGCTGACTAATCAGCCGTTAATAATCTTTCTTAAATTTATCGTACAAATCTTTTCTTCGTTCTTTTGTTCTTTTTAGAGATTGCTCGGTTTTCCACGCAGCAATTTTTTTATGATTGCCAGACCTGAGTATATCCGGAACTTCTAGTCCTTTAAACTCAGCAGGCCGTGTGTAAACGGGTGCTTCCAATAATCCATCCTGAAATGAATCACTAAGTGCGCTTCCTGCATCACCGATTGCATTGGGTATTAATCTAACCAATGCATCTGTAATTACCATGGCAGGAAGTTCCCCACCCGAAAGTACATAATCACCAATTGTAAATTCCTTAGTGATAAGCACATCTCTAACTCGCTGATCTATCCCTTTATAGTGTCCGCATAGTATTATCACGTTTTTTTTAAGTGATAATCGGTTTGCTTCAACTTGATTAAACTGCTCTCCATCCGGCGCTGTAAAAATGATTTCATCATAACTTCTCTCTGAAGTAAGATGATTAATACAGCTAAAGATTGGTTGAGGAGTTAATACCATCCCGGGTTCACCTCCGTAAGGATAATCATCAATCTTGTTATGTTTGTCTTCGGTGTAATCCCGAAGGTCATGAACAAATATTTCGACTAAGCCTTTTTCTTTGGCGCGTTGCACAATGCTATTTTCTAGCGGACCTGTAAGTAAGTTGGGAACTGCAGATATGATATCTATTCTCATGTCTAAATTCCCCCCAGCTCTTTCAGGTTTTGGCAGATGATAGACTCTTCTACATAATTTTCCTCAATAACATAATGAGAAACATGAGGAACAAGAAGAGTTCCTGATGTAGTTGATATATTAAGAATGGACTGCATGGCATTGTCGATAATATCCATTACAACACCAATATGTTTACCTTCTGTATCATATACATCAAAGTGAAGTACATTTACTTCTTCATCTTTTTGCGGGATTAAAAGTTCAGCTTTATCTGTTTCCAGATATAATCCACTGTTTTTTAAACCTTCTGCCGCTGTGCGATCAGCGATATGTTCAAATTGTACAAAGAACGAAACTTCTTTTCTTTTTTCCTCGGTTCGAATATCTGAGATTCTTGCGGGAAAATAGTCGCCCCTTTCATTTCGCAAATACACAACCGTTAGTTCACTAATGATTTCAAGATTATCAAATTCAAAAATGATTTTGACCTCTCCGTTTAATCCATGGGAGCGATCAACGCGCCCAATTAATGTAAATGGCTGTATATTGGCTTCCTGATTCATAGGAGCCGGATTTAATTACCCTTCAGATTGTTTGCTTTCCCAAGCTGCAAGAACGGTCTTTCTGGACTCATCGTCAGAAATAAACCCTTTCAAAGCTTCTAGATCAGTATCTCTGATATGATCAATAGCTTCTTTTGCAGTCATGTCATCAGAAGTTTGAGATGCAGTTGCTTCAGCTTTTGGCTCTTCAGCAACTTCTTCCTTTTCATCTTCAGATGGCGCTTCATCTTTAGTTTCTTCAACAACAGCTTCTTCAGTAGCAGGCTCTTCCGTCGCTTCAGCAATATTTTCTTCTACTTCTTCAGCAGCTTCTGTTGCTTCAACTTCCGGTTCTTCTACAGTTTCGGACGAAGCTTCTTCAGCCACATCTTCTGCTTGAGCAGCATCCGCTGTTTCTTCTGTTGACGTTTCTTCAGCAGTAGTTTCTTCTGTTTCAACATCTGCTGACTCAGTTTCTAGCTCAACAGCTGCTTTAGCGGCTTTTTGCTGAACCTGATCTTTAAACTCTTTCTCTTCTGCAGCAAGTACGTTCTTGTGCTTGTTTTTACGGGAGTCGCTGTCTTCTTCTTTAGAGTCACGGTAAGATTTCCATTCAGCTAATGCTGTTTCGATTTCTTCTTCGCTTTTACCCCACATCATCAAGTGGCGTTTGTATAAAATTCCTTCATTTCTAAGAATCTTGCGAACGGTATCTGATGGTTGTGCTCCGGTGTCTAACCAGTAAAGAATGCGGTCTTCGTTAAGCACCACTTCTTTTTTCTCTGTTACGTTGTCATAACGGCCAACTCGTTCAATGATTCTTCCATCGCGAGCAACTTTGCTGTCAGCAACTACTAAATGATAGATAGGGCGTTTTTTACGGCCTTTCTTTTGAAGTCTAATTCTAATCAATGTTGTTCTCCAGTGAGATTAATATAAATTGTTATCTACCTATTGGTAAATTTTTAAGTCCTTGAAGCGCCCTGCCCATTTTTCCCATTTTGGACATGGTCTTCATCATTTTTTTCATCTGTTCGAACTGTTTAATGAGATCGTTGATCTCACGGACAGTAGTGCCAGAACCGGCTGCAATTCGTCTTCGACGAGTTCCATTAAGTATTTCCGGATTCTGACGCTCCTCCGGCGTCATTGAATAGATAATAGCTTCAATCGGTTTGAAGGCGTCTTCATCGATTTCGTTGTTATCCAATGCTTTGCTGGCGCCGGGGATCATAGAAACAAGATCGGAGAAATCTCCCATCTTCTTGATCTTTTGAATTTGTTCGAGGAAGTCTTCAAGATCAAACTTGTCAGAGCTTATCTTCTTTTGAAGTTTCTGAGCTTCTTCTTCATCAAATTCTTTTTGAGCTTTTTCAACGAGCGATACCACATCTCCCATACCAAGTATGCGCTGTGCCATACGGTCTGGATAGAAAGGCGAGAGAGCTTCCAGCTTTTCGCCGGTACTCACAAATTTTATCGGTTTATTTACAACAGTTTTTATAGAAAGCGCAGCACCACCTCTGGTGTCACCATCTAACTTGGTAAGAACTACCCCGTTATAATCGATTCGCTCATTAAACTCTTTTGCTGTGTTAACCGCGTCCTGACCGGTCATCGAATCAACAACAAACAAAATTTCGTGAGGATTTACGGCTTTCTTAATTTCCGCAACCTCATTCATCATCTCCTCATCTACATGTAAACGTCCGGCGGTATCAATGATCACGGTATCCATTGCTAAACTTTTTGCCATGGCTACAGCTTCTTTAGCTACGCGAACGGCATCTTGTTGTTCAATGGAATAAACCGGCACATCAATTTGGGATGCCAGAGTCTTAAGTTGATTTACGGCAGCAGGGCGATAAACATCGGCGGCAGCAAGAAGAGGATTCCTTTTATGCTCCTGCTTGAGGTATCGGGCTAACTTTCCTGTAAAGGTTGTTTTACCGGAACCTTGTAAACCTGCAATAAGAATTACAGTAGGTGGAGTATGTGCAACTGCGATATCAGACTTTTCGCCACCAAAAGTTTCAACCAGTTCATCAAATACAATCTTTGTAAATTGTTGACCTGGGTTAACGCTGGTGAGAACGTCCGAACCGAGTGCTTTTTCCTGAATTTCTTTCGTGAACTCGCGAGCAACCTCGTAGTTAACATCCGCATCCAATAAAGCACGACGAATTTCTCGTATAGTTTCAGCGATATTTACATCGGTGATACGAGCTTCGCCCTTCAGATTCTGAAAGGCTTTATCTAATTTTGAGGATAAACTATCAAACATAGGTTTTTATCAATACTGTGTGAACAGAATTTCTCCGCTTAGTTCAGAGCCGATAAAAATACGAGTTTATTTTTGGGTTATCAACAATAATGTGGATAAAGTTTTATGATAGGGAATATCGAATATTGAACAAGGAATAATGAATGTTGAAGTGATGATACAATTATCTGGTTCCGTACGCTCTGCGTCGGAACCAACATACGGGCAATAAACAGATTATATTCATTTCGTTTTGTTGAAAGAACACCCTCATACAGAGCAGAAATGGAAGCAGGAGTTTCCGATTGGTATTCCGAACGGGATGTTCGGAACGAGGTTAAGAGCAGAAAAGGAAGTAGGAGCTTCAAATTGTTATTGAATTACATTAATTCTACTCAAAATCCGCGCCTGGCTTATTTTTAAAATAAGGTTCACGCCAGTTTTTGTAGCTACTTTTAAGAAGGAAAAGAAATACTGCCCAGTTCAATAAAGTAATAGCCCAGACCAGAATACCGGCGTTTGAACTTGTTACCATGAAATAATTATAGCAAAATGGTGCTAAAACAAAGAAAAAAAAACTCATCAGCCATCCAAGTTTTCTCAGTTTAAATAATAACCAGAGAATGTATGGAGTCGCTATTACAGAAATAAGAACCCACGATTGTGAAACACCATCCATATTCACATAAGCAAAAGAGGGGGTTTTTGATGAGAGATCATATTCCATCAACTTTTCAAGCTTTTCTAAATAAATATTTTTTTCGAATTTTAAGGGCATGCGGAGATTTTAGATAAAAAAATAAAGTTTATTATAAGATTTTATTAATCTAACTTATTGAAGCGTGTATAAAAAACAACATATTAAATATAGTTTTAAATGGTAATTAAGAGCGATGTAAGGTGTGCGATTTTTGTTTTTTCATTTGTGTTATGCTTCGGTGATGCTCTTTTAGCTCAGCCTAATTTTAAGGATGGATATGTTATTTCAAACAATGATACCACGTATGGGAAAATTGATTATCAAAATTGGAGAGAAACACCTCAAGAGATTTTTTTTGTTGCTAGAGGTAAGGATGAAGTCAGGGAACTGTCCGCTCAGGATATATCAGAATTTTATGTTTTGGGGGAGTTTTATAAATCTGCTGAAATTACAATAGATAAAAACCCAAGAAGAGTTCACACGCAAAGAGTTTTCACTTCAGAATATAAAGAACCAAAGATGGCAACCGTGTTTATACAAACATTGGTAAAGGGAGAGGCTTTAAGTTTGTATATGCACAAAGAGGAAAGGGAGAATTTTTACTTAAAAAACGATTTATCCTATACAGAATTAATTTCCCATGAATTTTCTGTAGAAAGAAATGGTAGATACGCCATAAATTCAAAAAATGTAAACCTGTATGTTCAGCAGTTAAACAGCCTTAATATAGGTTGTGAGAGTGTTTTCGAGAAGAAAAGAATTCATTACAAAAGAAATTCTTTAATAGATTTAGTAGTTAGTTGCAATGAATACCTAAGCACTAAAGAGCCTTACGTTTATGAATCCCCAAGCCTTGCTTTAAGTCATGGAATAGTTCTAAGAACAGGAATAAATAACTTTGAAGTAGAGTTGCCGGGAGGCAAAACAAATTACACATCTAAGAAACTTTTTTCTTTTGGTTACTCAGCTGACATAACACTCCCAAGAGGAAGAGGAGAAAAAAAGATAAGTACACAAGTTTTATTTTCTTCCTTTGAGGCCAAAAATAATGAAGTATATGTAGCGACTATTAAGGGAGGTAGTTGTAACAATTCAGGAGGAATTTCAGGCAGTGGTTGTAGGAGGTCTTCTGATTTTTTACTTGAAGAGTCAACGATTAAGATAAGTTATCTAAAGCTTAATGTTATTTACTCAAATAGATTCGTGTCTAATGATATATCTCCGACATTCTTAATTGGAGGGTCTCTAGGAAAAGCAATTTACAACAATTCGGAAAGTCGATTTACTACGAAAGTTTATTTTGAAGAATCAGGAGAAAGAAATCTTCAAGAGGTAATAACAGGCACTAAAGAAGTGTATGAGCCCTCTGATTTTGCAGTAACTATATTTGCAGGCTTGGGGGTTTCTTATAAGAAGCATACAGTTTCATTATTATACGAACCTAGACTAGGAGAGCTAAGCGTTGTTCCCACACAGAGTTTTTATCTAAATATTAAAGCTGTTCTTTTTTAAAGAAAAAAAATTGGAAGCAGGAGCTTCCGCTCAACATTCCGAACGGGACGTTCGGAACGAGGCTATACAGAAATATAGCCTGGAGAGTCGTTACCGGTGCCACATGCCCACCAGTGTTCCATGCATCCGACTTCATTATAAAAGACATAAGGATTGCGTAAACCAGTATAAAAATGAAAGCCGTAGGCAACATTGAGTGAATCTGATTTATCAATAATGACGTTATAATCAAAAGAATTTCTATAAACTGTGTATAAAGTATCTTCGAAATATATTTCAAGATCTTGGTTTAGGTAGGTTGCGGTATAAAAAGGGATGGTATTTCCGCGAGAAGTAATCCAACTTTGGTGATTTTCAACACAAAAAGAATTCGTCTTAGAGTCTTTTAAATGTTTTTTTACTAATGTGAAATTCCCCCAAAGTACCCATGTAATGCCATGGATAGTAAATACGAATAATATTAAGTATATCCATTTAGATTTCATTAGCAAAGAGTAATATTTTCCTAATCACCACACAAGTGTCTCGTTTATGAATGAAAACCTGCTCACTCTATATCCGAACCCGGAGTATTATTGAAATCAGGTTCCCTCCAACTTTTGTAGCTGCTTTTAAGTAAGAAAAGAAAAACTTCCCAATTCAGTAAAGCAATTCCAGACACTAAAAGGCGAGCGTTAATACTCGTGAGTATAAAATAATTGTATAGAAAAGGCACAAGAACAAAAACGAAGAAAGAAATCAACCAGCTAAATTTCCTCAGTTTAAATAACAGCCAAAGAATATAAGGTGTTGAAATAGCAGATATGAGAACCCACGATCTGGCAGTCCCATCCATATTCAGATATGCAATTGATGGTGTTTTTGACGAGAGGTCAAAGCCCATCAATTTGCCAAGCTTCTCTAAATAAATATTTCTTTTGAACTTTAAAGTTATTCTATCTATTAGTATAATAAAAACAAATCAAGAGTTCATCATTCGATGTTCGTCTGTTCATTATTAAATATTCATTCAATATGATTATTTAATAAAATAGTAAGACTCGTTTTCATCATCACAATAACACAGAACAAATGTATAATGGTTAATGATTATTAAAAGAAGAAAAGGTATTGAATTGAGAATTGTTGCAGCTAGTTTTTTGATATTTGCATTCCTTAGTAGCGGCGCTCTTGCTCAGCCTAATTACGTAAGTGGGTATGTCATAAAAAAAGATAACGATACAACATTTGGCGAAATAGATTACCAAGAGTGGGTTCAAACTCCAGATTCAATTTTCTTTAAAGAAAAAAGGGGCGCCGAGAAATTAATTTTGAAAGCGACGGATATTTTGGGTTTTTATGTTGCAGGAGAAATATATAGTTCGGAGTTGGTAACAATTGATTTGAATTCTCAGAAAGCTAGAATAGGTTCAGGTCATGTTTCATTATTTCAAAAATCGATAAAAAAGAAAGTCTTTATACTAAATCTGGTTAAAGGAGAGGCTTTAAGTTTATACTTATACAAAAAAGAACGAGAGAATTATTATGTTAAAGAGGATTCTTCTTACATAGAATTAATTTCAAATGAATATGTATTACAAAATAATGGTAAGTATTTAGTTGTATCAACAAACAAAGAGAAATTTGTACAACAACTTAAAAAATTACACAATGGATGCGGAGACCTTATAAGTGATGAAAACATTTACTATTCAATTGATTCGCTAATTGACTTTACAATCGAGTGTAATGATTTTTTAGGAGCAAAAAAGAGCTATTTATATACTATTCCAAAGCCTAAACTTGATCATGGTATAGTTTTAGGAATGGGTATAAGCAATTTTAAAATCCCGTTGGATGTTGGAGAAATTGATTATAGCTCTACAAGCTACTTTACATTTGGGTACTCGGCTGATATCATCCTTCCTCGGGGTAGAAAAAAGAGAAAAATAAGCGCACAATTATCGTTTTCATCTTTGAAGGCAAAAAATAGCGAGCGTTACGAAGCTACTTTTTTTGCGGGATATTGTAGTGAGCCTCCGTTTAATTGCCAAATTTTACACAACCAAAGCTTTGAAGAGTCAACGGTTGCTCTAAGTTTTCTGAAGCTTAATATTATTTACTCCAGTAAATTTAGTGCGCATGATTTTTCGCCAACGTTATTGGCTGGAGGATCTCTTGGTGGTTTATTATATAGCCGAACAAATAGCCAATTTGAAACTAAAGTTTTCCGGGAAGAGAATGGCTCAAGAACACTTGAGAGTGTAATAACGGGTGAAGAAGATGTGTATGATCCTGTTGATTTTACTTTAAATATGTTTGGAGGTTTAGGCTTTACATATAAAAAATTCTCGTTATCGTTCTTATTTGAGCCAAGACTATTGAAGAATAATATTGTTCCGTACCAAAGTTTTTACACAAATCTAAAGATTGTTTTAATTTAGATTAAAGTGCGATTTTTTAATAAAGATTTAATACAAAAGGAAGAATAGTTTATTTGTGTAGAAAAATGATTATTGAAATAATAAAGAGTTCATCATTCGATGTTCGTCTGTTCATTATTCAAAATTCCTTTTCCCCTATCATTTTAATGTATTATTCGTGATTTTCTCTCATCACAAATAACAAGCTAGGTCATCCTGAACACTGTGCTGAACTTGATTCAGTATAGATTCAGGATCTGTAGTGAAAGAAAAATATTTGATTTAGTTCTTATATCAACGCCTCACAGATCCCGGATCAAGCCCTGGATGACGGCTTTGTTCTAAATATTCAGTAGATTTAAATCGATAAACAACTAATAAAGAATTATCACAATGAGTGAAGGCAACGGATTACTAAAAGGAAAAAAAGGAATTATTTTTGGAGCATTGGATGATCGAAGCATTGCTTGGCGTGTTGCTCTAGCGTGTGACAGAGAAGGCGGAAAAATGGTTCTCTCTAATGCACCAATTGCACTAAGGCTCGGCGCGTTAAACGCTCTTTCCGAAGAAATTGATGCACCAATTATTCCTTGCGACGTTTCAGATGATGAGGCGGTTAAAGAGATGATGGAGAAAGTAAAAGAAGAGTTGGGAAGCGTAGACTTCATTCTTCATGCAATCGGGATGTCGCCAAATATCAGAAAGAAAAAAGAATACACAGATATTAATTACAAGTGGTATCAGCAGTCGTTGGATATTTCTGCTGTGTCTCTTCACAGAGTGTTGCATCATGCAGATGAAGCCGGCATTTTGAATGATGGCGGAAGCGTAATTGCCCTTTCTTATATTGGCGCTCAGAGAATTTTCAGTAAGTATTCTGATATGAATGATGCCAAAGCGCTATTGGAGTCTATTGCCAGAAATTATGGCAGCCGTTTGGCTCCTCGAGGAATTAGAGTGAATACAATTTCTCAGGCTCCGACAAAGACTTCTGCCGGTTCCGGTATCAAAGGCTTTGACGGGATGTTTACTTTCGCTGAGAAGCTTGCTCCAATGGGAAATCCAACCGCTGATGAGTGCGCCGATTATTGCGTAGCTATGTTTTCTGATCTCACAAGAAAAGTAACTATGCAGAATTTATATCATGATGGTGGTTTTGTAACAAATGGTATTTCCGAAGAAATGATGGAAGATCTCGCGAAATTATATTCAGAAAACGAGGAGTAAAGCTTACTTGTTGTTAAGGTCATCTCGCGGCGTATGCCCGAGATCTGGAATTCTATAAAAATTGAGATTCCGGCTTTCGCTGCGGAATGACCCTATATCAAATCACAAACCAGAAAAAACCATGCCTGAAATAATCCTTGGTATAGATCCCGGCTCTCGCTTTACTGGGTATGCTATTCTTACTGAGGAAAAGGGCAAATTAATTGCTCTTCGATGTGATGTTTTAAAAATGGCACACATGGATGACCACTCGGATCGATTGAAGTATATTTTCGATCAGGTTTCCGGAATTATTAAGTCAAACTCTCCAACATCGTGTGCGGTTGAAACACCTATTTACGGAGTAGATCCTCAAGCAATGTTAAAGCTTGGAAGGGCTCAAGCTGCAGCAATTTTAGCCATAAAGAATTGCGACTTGCCCGCCTTTGAGTATTATCCTAAAGTTGTAAAAAAAGCTATAACCGGGAATGGAAATGCGAGTAAAGAGCAGGTCGCATTTATGCTGAGCAAAATGATTTCACTTCCGGATGAAAAACTAAAAAATGATGCCACGGATGCGCTGGCTGTGGCTTGGTGTCATTATATGAAAGGAAAGGGATTGCCGGGAATCGTCAAAAAGAAAACACATCAGAATAATAAAAAATCGGACTGGGCAAGCTTCGTTGCTGACAATCCGGATAGAGTTAAAAACACATGATTACATTTCTAAAGGGACATGTTGAAGAGTTAGAGGAAAATAAAGTTCATCTGGATGTGAATGGAGTTGGGTATGGGATTGAGGTTTCGTCGCAAACTTTAACCCGCCTTAAAGAAGGAATAGAAATAAAATTGCTTATTCATCATCACATTACAGACAGTGATCAAAGACTGTTTGGTTTCTATACAAAAGATGAAATGCAATTGTTCGAAAAGTTGATCACGGTAAAAGGAGTGGGGCCAAAATCAGGAATAACCATAGTCTCTGGACTTCCTGCAAATCACTTAATTCAAGCAATTTCTACGAAAGATGTTGCTGCGTTGTCGAGAGTTCCTGGAATTGGAAAGAAAACAGCTGAGCGTATCATTTTAGAACTCAAGGATAAATTAGGTGAGATAAAAGAAGTTGGCTCATCTTCAGATACTTCAAGCGGAAGTGCGGTTGACGAGGTTGTATCAGCGCTAGAATCGCTAGGGTTTAAAAAACGTCAAGCAGAAGAGGCGGCTACCAAAGCTCTTCAGGATGATGATGTAAAAACAGCTCCGGCGGCTATCAAAAAAGCACTTAGCTACTTAAATAAATAATCTGTTGCGGAACCTGAGACTAGAAGAAATGAACAGAGCTTTGTTATATTTGTATAATCAGTCAGATGAAAAGTTTCTCAGCAACAGATGATGAAATTTTTTTGAGTGTTTAGTTCTTCATTTTGAATTCCTACTTCAATACACGTAACAATTTCTTCATTTTAAATTAACGACAGACATTAGTAACATTGTGTGTAAACCATACAACGAAATAACTAATTGTGGCAAAGCAAACCATCCTTGTAGTTGATGACGAAACAGATCTACTTGATCTGATAGAATATAATCTTAAAAAAGAAGGCTTTGCTGTTCTTAAAGCGGAGAATGGGAAAGAGGGTATCGCCGTTGCAAAAGAACATCATCCGGACCTCATTCTTCTTGATATTATGATGCCCAAAATGGATGGGATGGAGACAGTTGAAGAAATCCGCAAAGATGAACAACTTAGAAAAATACCGGTCATCTTTTTAACAGCAAGAAGCGACGAAAAAACAGAAGTAGAAGGCTTGAATAAAGGCGGTGATGATTTCATTACTAAACCGATTAGTACTACTAAGTTAATTTCTAGAATTAAAGCAGTATTAAGAAGGTTTGGCGAAAAGGAAGATTCTGTAAATCGTTTTGAAGTACATGATATCCTTATTGACAGAGACAGATACATTGTATCTAGAGGAGAAGAAGAGTTTCATCTGCCGCGCAAAGAGTTTGAATTGCTGTTTTTTCTTGCAAGTAAAAAGGGTAAAGTATTAGACAGACAAACACTTCTAAACAAGGTTTGGGGAGATAACATTTATGTTGTTGACAGAACAGTAGATGTTCATGTTCGCAAGATAAGAGAAAAGCTTGGTGATCATTATATTGAAACGGTTAAGGGAGTTGGTTATAGATTTAAAGAATGACAGCTAAAAAAAAGAAAAAAAAACACCTGTTTTTTAAACTGGGGCTTAGAATAGCGTTCTATTCAGGATTGCTTTCTATGTTAGTGTCTTTTATCACTTTTTTGATATTATCTGACCTTTCGTTGATGGGGATATTAGCTTCATCATTTGGAATAGCATTGGGTGTTTTTGTTGTTAGCTACTCTGCAAATTATGCGCTTGGTTTCAAAAGACTGGAGGTGTTAGAACAGATTTCTAGAAATATTTCTAAGAAAAGATTCGAAGAGTACGACGGCTTAACTGTAAAATATGATGATGAGATAGATTATCTCATTAAGCATTTCGTAAAGTCTAGCCGTACAATTGAACGAGAAATTCAGCGTCTTAACAGAATAGAAAATTACCGGAAAGAGTTTATTGGTGATATTTCTCACGAGTTGAAGACTCCAATTTTTGCTATTCAAGGGTTTGTTGAAACTTTACTGAATGGAGCGCTTGAAGACGAAGAAGTAAATAGAGATTTTTTGAAAAAGACCATGCGCAATGTAAACAGGCTTATATATCTAACTAAAGATTTGATGGAGATTTCTAAGCTTGAAACCGGAGAACTTAAGTCTGAAATAGAAGTTTTTTACTTATACACAATTATTCATGATGTAGTAGACAGTTTACAGCATAAGGCGGAACGCGAAAAGGTTAGGATAGTTCTAAAAGACTTTGATAAGAACCTTCGGGTAAAAGCTGATAAGAATCAGATTAAGCAAGTACTAATTAACCTAATCGAGAATGGTGTTAAATACAATACTCAGGGTGGAGCTGTTGAGATTGATGTAGGTAGATATGAGAAAGATGATGGACGCATCTTGCTTAAAATAAAAGATACAGGCATTGGTATTGACGAAACTGATCTGCCAAGAGTTACTGAGCGTTTCTTTAGAGTAGATAAATCCAGATCAAGAGAACGAGGAGGAACCGGGTTGGGGCTGGCAATTGTAAAGCATATTATTGAAGCTCATGGAGAAAAATTACTCTTAGAAAGTAAAGTAAATGAAGGAACTACATTCAAATTTACTTTGAGAAAAGCTCGTTGAGAAACGAAGGATATAAATTGCTACCTTACTCAAAATTAATTTAGAGTTTAAAGTAGAATTTTATGGTTTATGCAGTAATAATGGCCGGAGGATCCGGCACAAGATTTTGGCCTAAAAGCACAAAAAAGTATCCTAAACAATTTTTAAATTTATTCGGTGAGGGTACAATGATTCAAAATACAGCGAATCGAATTAAGGAGCTCGTTCCTCAAGAGAGGATACTCGTGGTTACTAATCATGACTATGTTGATATTGTTAAAGAACAGCTTCCAAAAATTCCCGACACCAATATTGTAGGAGAGCCGGTTGCAAAGAATACAGCTCCATGTGTAGCAATTGCTGCTGAACTGCTTATAAAACAAGATCCTGATGCGGTAATGATTGTATTACCTGCAGATCATCATATAACAGAGCCAGCTGAATTCAGAAAAATACTTAAGTCAGCTATTGCGAAAGCAGAAAAAGGAAACGATTTGGTGACGATTGGGATTAAACCAGATCGACCGGAAACCGGTTTTGGTTATATACATGCAGATAAAACAGCACCTGAAAAACATGATGGTAAGGAAGTAGAAAAAGTTCAAGGATTTAAAGAGAAGCCAGATGCAACTACTGCGCAAAAATTTTTAGAAGAAGGTAGCTATTATTGGAATAGCGGAATGTTCATTTGGAGGGCTGATTCAGTTTTAAAGGAGTTTTCAAAACAATTGCCTGAGATGTATGACTTGTTAAAGAACTCATCAATAGATTTATACACAGATCTGCACAATGCTACTATTAACGAGTTTTACTTTGACTGTGAGTCTATATCCATCGATTACGGAATAATGGAAGGAGCAGAAAATGTATTCGTAGTTCCGGGAGAGTTTGGTTGGAATGACGTTGGGAGCTGGACGGCTGTTTATGATCTGGGAGACAAGAATAAAGATGGAAATGCGATACAAGCAGTAAATGTGACGTTTGCAGGCGCACAGAAAAACTTAGTTGTATCTAATTCCGGAAAGATGATATCTCTTGTTGGCATGGAAAATGTTGCCGTTGTTGAAACAGAAGACTCTATTTTGATTTGTGACTTAAACCAAGCCCAGGGAGTAAAAGACATAGTTGATCAACTAAAAGGCTCTGAAGAGTTTAAAAAATTCCTTTAGTCAATTTCTATCACTTGCTGGTCAAAGGCTAATCGAATATTTTCGGGTAGTTCTTTATTGGTTTGTTGATGATCTACATAACTGTTCATATGAATTAAGTAACCTTTCGGAACTTTGAGCTCTTCAATCAATTTAACTGCTTCTGGAATAGTGAGATGAGTGGGGTGAACCGGTTCCCATCGTAAGGCACTTAACACTATAACTTTGGAACCCTTGATGAGAGACTTTGTTTTTTCAGGAATGTGTTTTACATCTGTTAAGTAGCTGACATCATTAATGCGAAAGCCCAGAATATCCAGATTACCGTGATTACAGGGAAGAGGTGTGATGGTTAAGTCCCTAAAGGTGATTTTTTTATCAATATTTTCCAGATCAAGAGAAGCAGATCCCAGATACTTGTTTGCTCCGAATAAGTAATCAAATCTTTTTTTTACAGAATTAATGCAAGATTCCGAAGTATAAACAGGAATCGATTTTTCTTGGATAAAATTATAAGCTCTTAGGTCATCAAGCCCGCTCACATGATCCATATGTTGATGGGTAAGAAGCAATCCGTCAATTCGCTTAATTTTGGCTTTTATGCTTTGAATTCTAAACTCAGGACCAGCATCTATTAACAAAGAAGTTTGATCTGTCTGTATCCAAGCAGAACACCGGGTTCTGATGTTTCTTGGATCGTTAGTCAGAGAGTTGGCTTTAAAGCCTCCCGCAACAGGTACTCCCATAGATGTGCCGGTTCCAAGAAAAGTAAGTTTCATGCTTCAAAATCTAATTCATCACCAGAAGAAAGTGGCGTAACTGATAATCTGTCCCAAAGAATTACAAGCTCTTTTTTTACTGCAGGCTTTATGTAATGGCTGCTAAGATCTAATTCTCCTAAAATTCTGGCTATGGTCCCAACTTGTGATTCTACAGGCTTGTTCTTGTTTATAATAACCAGACGGTCTCCTTCTATAATACAATCACTTCCTCTAAAAGAACCCCGCTCCTTTCTCAATCGATAGTTACATTGCTCAAGAATATGTTCTAATTCTAAAAGTAATTTTTCAGGTTTCAAAGAGACACACCAATTGTTATTAAATGAGAATTCAGGTCGTAGTCAAAACTGTCATCATCTAAATCGTAGGATGAATAATTGTAATCATAACCAAAGCTAAGATTTCTGCCCGGGAATATATTCAAAAAATTTAATCGTGCTGAAGCTACTAAACTCTTGTTAGAACCACCAAAAAGCCCGCCACTTGAATTACTAAACCCATAACTTGGGATTCCTTCAATCGAGAAAATGATTTTGTTGGGTATTCTGAAGCTGCTAAAGGCACCGACCCCAAATCCAAATACAGTCTGGCTGAAATCGTTATTTATTTGTTCATTTTGAACATTTAAAAGACTCGTCTTTAACCCCAAAGGAATACCAAACTGAAATGAAGGAGACCGAATAAAAGAAAATCGATTAATGTAGTCCAAAGATAGATTCAAATACCTTTCATCCTTCGCTCCGGTTAGCTTGTTCACAAAGCTTAGAGAAGCATTTAGGCCAGGTGTTTCTATACCAATATGAAATGCAGACGAATTAAAGTCTAATCGATTTTGAGCGTTTTGAATAGAGGCCTCCCCTTCAAAAGAAAAATCAACGGGCGAATAGCCGAGCCTTAGATACTGTGATGAAGACGGCTCTCGAGATTCAGAAGAACCACCAACAGAAAACATCTGCGCTTGAAGGCTTCCTGATAAAATTATAATAAGAAATAAAATATTTTTTGATATCATGGGAATGAACTTAATTAAATCTACCTTTAAAAGGTAAACGATTAACAAAGGTAATATTTCATGAAAATAACGATATTAATAATACTGTTTGTAGCGGCAGGTTTAGTTACAGATAAATCACCAAACTCAATTTATGAGTTTAAGGCTGAGAACATTGACGGAAAGGTTGTTTCTCTGGATGCTTATAAAGGCAAAACAATTCTAATTGTGAACGTAGCTTCAAAATGCGGATACACTCCACAGTATGAAGGTTTGCAAGCACTTTACGAAGAATATAAAAGTAATGACTTTGTAATTCTTGGATTCCCTGCAAATAATTTTAAAGGACAAGAGCCTGGAACAGATGAAGAAATAAAACAGTTCTGCACTCTAGAGTATGGAGTTGAATTTCCTATGTTCTCAAAAGTGTCCGTTTTAGGTGATGACCAAGCTGAGTTATTTGCTTATTTAACAAAGTTGGATAACCCTGATTTCACTGGAGATATTAAGTGGAACTTCGAAAAGTTTCTAATTTCTAAGGAAGGAGAATTGATTCGGAGATTCAGAAGTAATGTTAAGCCTCAAAGTGAGGAATTGGTGAGCGCTATAAAATCAGATTTAAAGAAATAAAACTAATTTAAAAAAGATTAAATAAATGGTTGACTTACTTTCAAATTCAGCCTTATATTTGATGCTCTCAACGAGGTCCGGTAGTTCAGTTGGTTAGAACGCCTGCCTGTCACGCAGGAGGTCGAGGGTTCGAGTCCCTTCCGGATCGCAAACCCCTCACATAAAGTTTATGTGAGGGGTTTTTTTGTTTGTATATTCGAAGTTAAAGAAAGGGAACCCTTATACCATGTCTTCTATTTATCCCTCATATGATGTTATTGTTGTTGGTGCAGGCCACGCAGGAAGTGAAGCCGCTGGGGCTGCTGCTGAGCTAGGTGCTAAAACACTACTAATTACGATGAATCTCGAAGCTATCGCAAAGATGTCTTGCAATCCGGCGATGGGTGGAATTGCAAAAGGACAACTAGTTCGTGAGATTGACGCTCTTGGCGGCCTGTCAGGAATTGTAAGTGATGAGTCTGGTGTGCAATTCAAGATGCTCAACAAGAGCAAAGGTCCTGCTATGTGGAGTCCTCGTTGCCAAAGTGATCGTATGCTTTACGCTCAGAAAATGAGAGAGAAGTTAGAGGAAAAAGAAAATCTTTATTTCAGGCAAGATAATGTAGTGGATTTGATTTTTGAGTCAAATGAAGTCAAAGGTGTCGTAACTCAGACCGGGCAGAAATTCTTCTCAAAAAGTGTAGTTCTTACAAGCGGAACATTTCTTAATGGTCTAATTCATATTGGTGATAGTAATTATGGTGGTGGAAGATCGGGAGAACGCGCATCGGTTGGGATTTCTGCAGCTCTAGAAAACAAGGGTTTTCTTGTAGGTAGATTAAAAACAGGAACTCCGCCTCGTGTCGATGGTAGGTCAATTGATTATTCGAAGTTGGAAGTACAAGAGGGAGATGAAAAGCCGACACCGTTTTCATTTTTGACTAAAGAGCTTCCGTCGCAAAGCCAGCAGCTTACTTGCTGGATCGGATACACCAACAATGAAGTGCACGAAGTGTTGAAGACGGGTTTTGAACGTAGCCCGATGTTTAACGGGCGTATTAAATCGACGGGACCAAGGTATTGTCCTAGTATTGAGGATAAGATAAATAGATTTGCTGACCGAAACAGACATCAGTTATTTCTGGAGCCTGAGGGTTGGAATACTTACGAGATGTATCTGAATGGATTTTCAACTTCCTTGCCGGAAGATGTGCAATACGAAGCCTTAAAAACTATCCCGGGTTTTGAAAATGTAGTTATGCTTAGACCCGGATATGCTATTGAATATGATTACTTTCCTCCGCATCAAATCAAAAGAACATTAGAGACAAAGTCTGTAAACGGCTTGTATTTTGCCGGACAGATAAATGGAACCACTGGATATGAAGAAGCTGCGTGTCAAGGTTTAATGGCTGGAATAAACGCTGCGTTAAAGGTTCAGGGTAAAGAGTCGTTGATCTTAAAAAGATCCGAAGCATATATTGGTGTTCTTATAGATGACTTGATAAACAAAGGGACTGAAGAGCCTTATAGGATGTTTACTTCTAGAGCAGAGCATAGGATTCTGTTGAGACAAGATAACGCAGACCTCAGGCTTACGGAGATTGGATACAAAATTGGTTTAGCTAGTAAGGAGAGGCTCGAAAAAGTTCAGGCAAAAAAAACTCAGTTAAATCAATTGCTGGATTTGCTGTCTGACCAAACTGTGCGACCTGAAACGCTGAATTCTAAACTAGAGGAACTCGGCACAACCGGGCTAAATCAGCCGGTTAAAGCAGACACTGTTTTAATGAGGCCTCAGGTTGGGCTAGCTGATATGCTTTTAGCTGATAGCGGGTTGCGTGAATCTGTAGCAGAGGTAACTACCGATGAGGAGGTTCTGGAGCAAGCAGAGATTCAAATCAAATATTCTGGATATATTCAGAAGGAATTTGAAATGGTTGAGGAGCTCGCACAAAAAGAGAATACTCCAATTCCATCAACGCTGGATTACAGCAAAATAAAAAGTCTTTCTTCTGAAGGATTGCAAAAGATGACCAAGATAAAGCCAGAAACTATTGGGCAGGCAAGTAGAATAAGCGGTGTATCAGCAAGTGACGTTTCCGTTCTTATGGTTTATTTAAAGGGGTAGGTTTCACGTGGAACACGAAATAAGATTCGTTAGCTTAAAAGAAAAAGAATCCATAGAATCTTTGTTTCGTAAGGGTAAAATTGAGATTGAGGCGTATGCCGATCTTTTAATTTGGTGGAATGATAAATTGAATTTGGTTAGCAGGGGTGTTTCACGTGAAACGGTCCTTTCACACATCAAGCACAGTTTGTACATTAGCCTGTCTAAGGCTTTCGCTGCTAGTGATAGATTGATTGATACCGGTGCAGGCGGTGGTCTTCCGGGATTACCGTTAGCTATTTGTTTTCCGGAAAAGGAAATTGTCATTAATGATATTGTGAGGAAAAAAATCTTTGCTGTCAACGATATGATCAATAAGCTGGGGCTTAGTGGGAGGGCTTCGGGTGTGGCGGGAGATGTTAAGAGTTTAGAGTTCAATAATGTTGAGGTTGTAATTACAAAGCACGCTTTTAAGATTCCTGAATTGGTTAAGTTAGTCGGCGGAAAAAAATGGAAAAAAATAGTTTTTCTTAAAGGGCATGAAGAAGCTCTCCACGAGGCAAATGGTTTAGAAGGATTGATAAAAATGAAGATTGTTAGGCTAGATAGCGATTTCATGACTTCGTTTTATGATGGCAAAGGACTGGTAGAAATCGAGAGGGTTTCGGATGAATAGCTCTGAGAGAAGGTTAAAGTTGATGCTGATGCTGCAGCAGGGAAAGTCCAGAAAAACAGTAGAGGAATACGCTGATTATTTCGGTGTTAGCAAGCGTACTATATTTAGAGATTTCAACGCTTTGCAGGAAATAAATGTACCGATAACTTGGGATAAATACTCCGGATACGGTGTGATGCCGGGATATAAAATTCCGCCGATGATGTTTTCCTCTCATGAGCTGGCTACAATAATAGTGGGATTGAATTTTGTTAAATCCCAAGTTGACGAAAGGCTTGTTGAGGATGCTAAAGGGGTAGAAGTGAAGATCCATAATGTTTTGCCGAATGAACTTAAAGGCTTTATGGAGTCTCTTCAGGAAAGGACTGTGGTAGATCCGTATCTTAAATTCGGTAGCGAAAAAAAGAAAGGTGGGAATTGGTATACAATTAGTAGCGCCATTTCACAGAAAAAAAGAATTCAGTTCTCCTATTTAGCTAAGTCGGGAGAAAAAAAAATCAGGAAAATTGATCCCTATCTTTTGGTATTCTACCAAGATCACTGGAATGTAATCGGGTTTTCACACCTTCGAAGCGATTTTAGAAATTTTATACTGGACAGAGTAAGTGAGATTAAAATTATCGAAGAAAATTTCGTCGAAAAAAAGAATATTGAGATAGAGGGGCTTATTTTTAGACTAGAGGAGGTTTCTCAAAAAATAGTGGTGTTGGTAGATAAGGAGGGATATAAGCGGTTTAAAGCGAATTTGCCGACTAATAAATTTAAGGAAACGAGGGTTGGGTCCGAAAAAATTAAAGTTGAGTTTGAGGTTGATAACTTGTCATTTATAAATAATTGGCTACTACAGTTTGGAAATTCTGTAAAAGTTGAAGGGCCCGAAGAGTTGTTGACACTAAGAAAAGAGCTGCTTACAAAAATGCTTAACCAGTAAATGCAAAAAATAAAAAAGGGCTTCTAAATGAAGCCCTTTAAATTTGTAAAAAAATAGAAAGTTTTATTCTTCTAAACTTCCTCTTCTTCTTCGTTTGCTACTCTTGTTACAGCAGCAATGTTACCTTCGTCGTCAAGTCTCATGATTCTAACACCCTGAGTGTTCCGCCCCATTGTTCTGATACCTGAACATCCCATTCTGATAACTTTACCTCTTTCAGTTATAATCATCAGATCATCTTCATCGGTGACTTCTTTAAGAGCGATCAACTTTCCGGTTTTGGAAGTAACCTTCAATGTTATCACGCCTTTACCCCCCCTTGATTGTTCCCTATAATCATCAACTAAAGAGCGCTTACCAAATCCGTTTTCAGAGATAGCTAATACAGTTGCTTCATGAGTGTTTCTAATTACAACCATATCAACAACTTCATCGTCTTTTCCTAGATTCATTCCTCGAACACCGGAAGTGTTACGACCCATTTCTCGAGCTTCAGATTCATGGAACCTAATTGCACGACCATTTCGGTTAGCCAGAATTATATTACTGTCTCCATCTGTGAGTTCGGCTCCAAGTAGAGAATCATCATCTTTAATATTAATTGCGATAATTCCGTCACGTCTTGGTCGGCTGTAAGCTTCGAGCGAAGTTTTCTTTATCTGTCCCTCCTTAGTTGCCATGATAATTGAGTGCTTTTTCACATACTCTTCATCATCGAGTGTTTTTACAGGTACAAAGGCTTTGATATGATCATCCTTATCGATCTCAATGAGATTTACAATTGCTCTACCTCTTGCAAGGCGGCCACCTTCAGGGATTTCGTATACTTTTAACCAATAACATTGTCCCTTTTCAGTAAAGAATAATATGTAGTTATGATTGGTCGCCACAAATAAATGTTCTACCCATTCTTCATCTCTGGTTGTAGTTCCTTTCATGCCTTTTCCGCCACGACGTTGTCTACGATAACCGCTAACAGGCATTCTCTTGATAAAACCTTTATTGGAAATAGTAACAACTACGTCTTCGTCTGCAATCATGTCTTCAATATTGAAGTCATCTGCAGAATAAACTACTTGTGTTCTGCGCTCATCTCCATATCTGTCCTTAATATCCTGAAGCTCTTCTTTGATAATACCAAACTGTATATCTCTATTAGACAGAATTTCACGGAAGCGCTCAATTTTCTCAACAATTTCCTGATACTCAGTATCAATTTTATCGCGCTCTAAGCCTGTAAGCTTTTGAAGGCGCATCTCCAAAATTGCCTTTGCTTGAATGTCCGTAAGAGCGAATTTTTTGCGAAGTTCTATATTAGCTTCCTGAGGGTTTTTAGAAGCTCGGATTGTCTTAATAACTTCATCAAGATTGTCGAGAGCAATTTTTAAACCTTCAAGAATATGAGCTCGAGCCTCTGCCTGATCAAGATCGTAAATTGTTCTACGAATGATAACATCAACTCTATGCTCAACATAATGGTGAATCAACTCTTTCAGTCCCATCACTTTTGGTCTGCCTTTAACAAGGGCAAGGTTTATTACACCAAAAGTGGTTTGCATTTGCGTGTACTTATATAGTTGATTTAATACTACACCAGCGTTTGCTGATCTTTTTAGCACAATAACAATCCTCATTCCCTCACGATCAGACTCATCTCTAACTTCAGAGATTTCTGTAATCTTCTCGTTATTAACAAGTTCAGCAATCTTTTGAATTAAAGTGCTTTTATTAACCTGATAAGGAATCTCAGTAATTACTATTTGTTCTCGGCTTCCACGGAGTTCTTCAGTATTAGCCCGAGCGCGAAGCGTTATTTTACCTCTTCCGGTTTCGTATGCTTCTTTTACACCTTCATAACCATAGATAATACCGGCCGTTGGAAAATCGGGAGCCGTAATATGCTCCATCAACTCTTTTGTTTCTATTTCTTGGTTGTCGATATAAGCAGTAATACCATCAACAACCTCAGAGAGATTGTGTGGAGCCATATTCGTAGCCATTCCAACTGCAATACCTGAAGAACCGTTAATTAACAAGTTTGGAAGACTCGCCGGCATTACCGTAGGTTCTTCGAGAGTGTCATCAAAGTTAGACTGAAAATCTACAGTCTCTTTATTAAGGTCAGTAAGTAACTCTTCGGCAATGCGATCCATTCTAACTTCTGTATAACGCATCGCTGCAGCAGAATCACCATCAACAGAACCGAAGTTTCCTTGCCCATCAACCAAAGGGTAACGAAGCGAGAAGTCTTGAACCATTCGTACGATGGTATCATAAACGGCAGTATCACCATGAGGGTGATACTTACCAAGAACCTCTCCAACAATACGGGCACTTTTCTTGTAACCTCTATTATGAAGCATTCCCAAGTCGCTCATTCCAAACAAAGCGCGTCTGTGAACAGGTTTTAAGCCGTCTCTAACGTCAGGAAGAGCTCTGGAAACAATAACCGACATCGAATAATCGATGTAGGAAGATTCCATTTCGTCTTCTATTGTAATAGGTATAATTTTTTCTCTAGCCATATCTTAAATAGTAAATCCTTTTAGTTTTTTCTCGGCTTAAATATCAATTTTTGCGTACTTGGCATTGCGTTCAATAAACTCTCTTCGAGGAGCTACGTCGCCACCCATAAGAGTAGAAAACATTCTGTCTGCAGATGCAGCGCTTTCAACTGTTACCAACTGAAGTGTTCTTGTTTCGGGATCCATTGTTGTCTCCCAAAGCTGCTCAGGGTTCATCTCACCAAGACCCTTATATCTTGAAACGTCAAACTTACGGCGACCTTTCTTGAGTTCTTTTACCAGCTTGTCACGAGTGTCATCATCCCATGCGTATTCTATATTCTTTCCAACAGTAATTCTGTATAATGGTGGAGTTGCAATATACATATGCCCATTATCAATTAGAGGTCTCATATATCTATAGAAGAAAGTAAGCAGCAATGTTCTAATGTGAGATCCATCAACATCGGCATCGGTCATTATTATGATTTTGTGATATCTGAGTTTTTCAACCTCGAACGCTTCATCACCATGCCCAACACCAGTTCCTAGAGCGGTAATCATTGCTTGGATTTCTTTATTTTCAAGAATCTTATTAATCTTAGCTTTCTCTACGTTTAAAATTTTACCTCTAAGTGGTAAAATAGCTTGAAAACTTCTGTTTCTACCCATTTTAGCAGAACCTCCGGCAGAGTCACCCTCCACCAGGTACACTTCACAATGCTCAGGATCTTTAATGGAGCAATCGGCTAATTTACCAGGAAGTCCACCGCCGCTCATTACGCTTTTTCGTTGTACAAGTTGACGAGCCTTTCTTGCGGCTTCTCTAGCTTCAGCAGCTAAAACAACTTTTTCTATAATCTTTTTGGCTGTTTTTGGGTTTTGCTCCAAATACTCATTAAGCTGATCATAAACGGTTACTTCTACAGCACTTTGTACTTCAGAATTTCCAAGCTTTGTCTTAGTCTGTCCTTCAAATTGTGGTTCAGCAACTTTAACACTAAGTACGGCTGTAATACCTTCTCTGAAATCTTCTCCGGAAATCGAGATCTTACTATTAGACTTTATGATCTTATTTTTTTCAGCATAACTTTTCAAAGACCTGGTTAAAGCTCTTCTAAATCCGGAAACGTGAGACCCTCCTTCACGGGTGTTGATATTGTTCACATAAGAATGGACGTTCTCGGCATAGGTATTGTTATATTGCATAGCAAGCTCAACAGGCACTCCTTCAACTTCTCCTTGAATGTATATAGGCTTAGACATGTGAGTTTCACGGTTTTCGTCCAGATACTCAACAAAATCACTTACTCCGCCTTCAAAATGATATACTTCTTTTCCAAGTTCTTCATCTTCTTCGCGCTCATCGATAAGCTCAATTGTTACTTCGGGATTAAGAAAAGCAAGTTCTCTCATTCTGTCAGCAATAATATTGAACTTAAATTCTACCGTTTGCGTAAAAACAGTAGGGTCTGGCAAGAAGTTTATGATGGTACCCGTTTTATCTGTTTTACCGACTTCACTTAACTGTTTAGTGGTAATACCTTTTTCAAATTCCATTTTATAAATTGTTCCATCACGATGGATCTCCGCCTTAAAAACAGTTGCAAGCGCGTTTACACAACTAACACCTACACCATGGAGACCTCCAGAAACTTTGTAAGTATCTTTATCGAATTTACCGCCGGCATGGAGTTTTGTGAGAACAACCTCAACAGCTGGAATACCTAACTTAGGGTGCATATCCACAGGAATGCCTCGTCCGTTATCTTCAACAGTTAAAGAACCGTCACTATTAATTTGTACAATTATATGATCGCAATGCCCTGCAAGCGCTTCATCAATGGAGTTGTCAACTACTTCGTTAATAAGATGGTGTAAACCTCGTTGACCAGTGTCGCCAATATACATTGCGGGTCTTTTACGTACCGCTTCAAGACCCTCCAAAACCTGAATATTCGAAGCCTTGTAGTCGGTAGATTTGTTTTTCGCCATAAAGTAGGGGTGATAGCTTTATTAGAAGTGTAATTTGATAGCCGAAAATAGTGCTTACACGGGCAAAATCAAAAAAAGTGAGGAGTTATATCGAAAAAAATAGAGATTAAAATTCTGAAGGGAAATTTAAAGGATAAAGATACCTGTTTAAATGTGGATAATTGATAGAAAATGTGAATAATTCATTTTTTTGTTAAAAATAATAAGTTAATCGTTGATGTTTGGAGATATTACTTCTATCTTTGGCGTCTATTTCTCAATGAAAAATCAATTTATTTAAGATGTCGCGAAGAGACGATATTACTGGAAAAAAAGCGCTGAACGGTTACCGTTCCTCTAAGTCTAACAATAAGACTAAGCACCGCTTTAATTTAAACTTACAAAAAAGACGCTTCTACATTCCTGAAGAAGATAAGTGGGTAACACTTAAAGTGTCTGCTAAAACTTTACGTACTATCAACAAAAAAGGTATTACTGAGGTTTTAAAAGATGCTCGTCGTAAAGGAACCCTGTTAAAAGAGGTATAAGAATATGGCAAAAGGCAACAGAGTTCAGGTGATTTTAGAGTGTACTGAAAAACCAGGTTCATCAAGATATGTAACCACGAAAAACCGTCGTACACAGACAGAACGCATGGAGCTAAAAAAATATAATCCTGTTTTGCGCAAGCATACAGTTCATAAAGAAATTAAATAATCTGAGACATGGCTAAGAAACAAACATTCGGTTCAGACGCATTAGCAGCAAAAGCGGCACAACGTCGTATGGCTAAGGTTATCATTTCTACTAAAAATGCGAATGGAAAATATTCGTATCGTGAAACAATGGTAGATCAGGATAACGTAAAAGACTTTATCCAAAGTAATAAAGCGTAATTACGTATAGAAAGAATTTAAAAAGGTTGCGCATTTAATTGTGTAACCTTTTTTTTTGCTTAATTTTAAAGACAATACTTTTAAAATGGCCTTAAAAGAACAAATATTAGAAGACCTGAAAACAGCAATGAAAGCGAAGGATAAAGACCGCTTACAGGTTTTAAGATCCTTAAAAGCAAAACTTCAAGAAAAGGAGATTGCCGAACGTAAAGATGGGGAGGCAATTCTTTCTGAAGAACAAGCCATTTCTGTTTTAATGAAAGCAGCGAAACAGAGAAAAGAATCTATCACTCAGTTTGAAGAGGGTGGAAGACAAGATTTAGCGGATAAAGAAAAAGTAGAGTTAGCTATTATTGAAAATTATCTCCCCAAAATGCTTTCCGAAGAGGAAGTTAGAGAAGTAGTCTCCAAAAAGATTTCCGAACTTGGCGCTTCCGGGCCACAAGATATGGGGAAAGTAATGGGGCCAATTATGGGAATGTTGAAAGGAAAAGCTGACGGCGGATTGGTTAGCAAGGTCGTTAAAGAAGAGTTGAGCAGCTAATGTATACTCTGGACATAATAATCGCTTTGCCTATCCTGTACTTTGGGTATAAAGGAGCGGTTAATGGTTTAGTGAAAGAAATACTGAATATTGTTGGTATTGCCCTGGCTATTTTTCTTACGTTCAACTATATGGATGCATTCGGCGGAGTTATTGCACCAATGTTTGAGAATAATCAGCAATACATTCCCTTTGCATCCGGAGCTATTCTATTTCTGGGAACGCTGATTATTATTGCTGTAATAGCAGCGCTAACAAAGAAGTTCTTAGAAGCGGTTAAGCTTGGGGCTGTTAACCGAATTTTCGGAGCTTTATTCGGAGCGCTTAAAGCCGGTATGATTGTAAGTTCTGCATTACTTCTCCTTTCAGGATTTAACTTTCCTGCAGAGGAAACCAGAGAAAACTCTTTGTTTTACGATACTGTAATTCAAATTGGTCCGCTTGTTTATGAGTCAATAGCATTTATATATCCGGGAGCTGAAGGATTCACGGAGACTATTCAAGAAAATATTAATAAGTACAACCCGGCAGAGGATCTGCCCATTTTAAAAGATAATTAACAATGTCATTTCCAAATGTTGAAGAGCAATTAGCAATTATTAAAAGAGGAGCAATTGAAATTGTTCCTGAAGCGGAGCTGGTTGCGAAACTGAAGAAGTCAAAGAAAGAAAACAAGCCACTTAAGGTTAAACTGGGAGTTGATCCAACACGCCCTGACCTTCATTTGGGTCACTCTGTGATTCTTAGAAAGATGAGACAGTTTCAAGATCTCGGGCATGAAGTTATCTTGATAATTGGTGGATTTACGGCAATGATTGGTGATCCAACCGGGCAGAATAAAACCCGTCCCCCTCTTACTTTGGAAGAAGTGAACGAGAATGCCCAGACGTATATCGATCAGGCTAAAAAGATATTAGATGAGGATAAGCTTACGCTAACAAATAATAATGATTGGTTAGGCACGATGGACTTCATGGATGTGGTTAAGCTTTCATCAAAGCTGACGGTTGCAAGAATGATAGAGCGAGACGATTTTTCAAAAAGATTCGAAAACAACGAGGCTATTTCTCTTCATGAATTTCTATACCCTTTAGCTCAGGGGCAGGATTCTGTTTATTTAAAATCTGATATTGAATTAGGTGGCACGGATCAGAAATTCAATCTTTTGGTAGGCCGTCAATTGCAGAAAGATGACGGACAAGATCCTCAGGTTTGTTTGATGATGCCTTTATTGGTGGGAACCGATGGTTCAGCAAAAATGTCGAAATCATACGATAATTATATAGGCATTGATGAGCCAGCAAATGATATGTATGGAAAGACATTATCTGTGCCTGATGAGTTGATCTTTACTTATTTTGAACTTGTGACGGATGTTGCTACCGAAGAGCTTCCGGCAATAAAAGAAAAAGCAGAAAATGATCCACGTAATGCAAAGCATGAGCTGGCATATACGATTGTTAGAATGTATCACGGAGAGGAATCTGCGAAAGAAGCAAAAAATCATTTTGAGCAAACAATTATCAATAAACAAGTACCGGATGACGCTCCGACTTTTGAATATAATTCAGGAGAAGAACTCAGGCTTCTTGATATAATTTCAGACACGGGATTTTCTCCTAGCAATGGAGAAACCAAGCGAATGATTAAACAAGGCGGAGTTAGCTTAGATGACGACAAAGTGAAAGACATAAATCACTGCCTAACTCTAAAAAGTGATGAGGAAATCACGCTAAAAGTTGGAAAACGAAAGTTTGGAATTCTAAAGGGAAAGTAGTTGGTCAAAATCAGTTCGTACAACGTAAATGGAATTAGAGCAGCACATCGAAAAGGATTTCTTGATTGGGTAGAGGAATCTAATCCCGATGTAATCTGTATTCAGGAGTTAAGAGCTGATGACTCTCAAATACCAGATGAAATTGTAGCTTTAAATTATCATAGGCATATACATATAGCTGAAAAAAAAGGCTATTCCGGAGTTGCTATTTTCTCAAAAGAAAAGCCTATTTCTGTAACGGAGGGTATGGGAACGGAATGGATTGACAGTGAAGGTCGAGTGATTATTGCTGAATTTGAAAGCTTCTATGTTTGTTCAGTATATGCACCAAGTGGTACAACAGGTGATATCCGACAAGATATGAAGTACAAGTTTCTGGACGATTTTTATGCATTCGGAAAAAAATATCTAGATGAAAGTAAGGAGATAGTATTTTGTGGTGATTTCAATATCTGTCACGAAGCCATTGATATTCACAATCCTGAAAAGCAAAACAACATCTCAGGTTTTTTACCTGAAGAAAGAAAATGGATAAGCGATTTTCTTAAAATGGGGTTTCAGGATGTGTACAGAAATCTTCATGAGAACGAACCGGATCTTTATAGTTGGTGGAGCTATCGCGCGGCTTCAAAGCAGCGTAACAAAGGATGGAGAATAGATTACCATTTTGCTACAGGTGGTTTAGCTAAAAAAGCAGTAAGTGCAGAAATAGAAATGAAATGGGACATTTCAGATCATGCTCCTGTCTCAGTTACTTATGATATTTAAGCGTTTATTGAGTTTTAGTTCAATTTAAAATCCATAACTCAAGAATCCGTTAGAGAATGATGCGCAAAGTTTCTTTTCAGAGCTTATTTATTCTCTAGCGTAGTTTCAATGATCTTTTTAAACATTAAGATTCCAGTTTCTATTATTTCATCAGGAAAGTCATAATCCGGATTATGTAAGGCAGGAGTATCTAACCCTGAACCTAGTCCAAACATAGCTCCGGGATAACGCTGAGTAAATACTCCGAAATCCTCGCCGAACTTAAACGGATGATCTTGAAATATACTTTCTAAATTATTTGAAGAAGCAGCCTTTTTGATAATTGAATTACAATAGTGATCGTTCTTTGTCGCTGTGAAATAATCAAACCAAAGTAATTCGTGATTTAGTTTATATTTTCGAGAAACTTCAGCGGAAACATCAGCTATGTCGTCCATGAGTTGCTGCATGATCTCAGGTGTCCATGTTCTAATTGTCAGGTGGAGTTCTCCATCAGCGGGAGAAACCCCGTAATCCTTACTTCCCATAGAACTGAAAACAGGAGTTATTAACCGAAAATTGTTACTGCTAAGGTCCGTAATTATAAGCTCATTAAAACGATTAGTTAAGTCAGCCATAGCCAAAGCTGGATTTAAACCTTTCTCTGGCTCCGCCGCATGAGATTCTTTTCCATGTAAAGAAATGGATACACTTTGAACTGTAGATGTAAATTCAGATCCAGTAGTAACAACCTGATGCATGGGAAACCCAGGCAGATTATGCAAAGCAAAAATATAATCCGGGATAATATCTTCAAACTTTGGATCTGATAAAATAGCGGGAGCTCCTTCTCCTGTTTCTTCCGCAGGTTGAAACAATAAAACAACTCTCACATTTTGAAGATCAGCTTTTTGTAACCATTTAGCCAAACCTGCAACAATAACCATATGACCATCATGACCACACTTATGAGAAACAGAATCAATCGTGGATCGATATTCAAAAGCATTTATCTCTTGAATAGGAAGGGCATCCAATTCACAACGAATCATAATGGTAGTTTGTGGATCTCCAAAATCATAAACAGCGGCAACTCCGGTGGTTCCTAGTTCAGTAATAATTTCATCAGGCTCAAAAGGAGTAAGAAAATTTACTATACGTTGAGCGGTTTCGAATTCATAGCTACTTAGTTCAGGAAAGCGGTGAATTTCTCTGCGTAATGCGATTAGCTGTTCTATCATAAAACGACTTTTTGGTTGATGCTTTTAAACTCAATAGTGTTGTAAGAACTTAAAAAGGCTTTTATTAGTTCATAAATTGAATATATTAGCTTCACAATAAATAATTTAACATTTATCTATGCCAACACATTTCGAAGGTACTAAGGAACAAAAAAATACATTAAATACCTTTATCAAATTGATGAGGGCAACGGAAAGTCTAAATCAAAGATTGAGCAGGCATTTATCTGAGGCAGACCTTACAGTTAGTCAGTTTGGGATTTTAGAGGCATTGCTACACTTAGGCCCTCAGAACCAAAAAGAATTAGGGAAAAAACTTTTAAAAAGTGGCGGTAATATTACTTTGGTGCTAGATAATTTAGAAAAAAGTGGATTTGTAAGTAGGAAAAAAGACCACAATGACAGAAGAGCGTTAATTGTAGATCTCACAGTTCAGGGTAAAAGTTTTATTGAGGATTTTTTCCCAAAACATTTAGAAAAAATTACCGAAGAATTTAATGTTTTGGAAGACAATGAGATGCGTGAGCTAGGAAGATTATGTAAGAAACTTGGAATGAAAGAAGTTATGAAGTAGTTGTACAGTAAGAATATATAACTCCATAAATCCCTCAGGGAGTAAGTCTGGAAAGGGCTTGCTCCCTTTTTTTATTTAGTTCTAAGTAAAGAAATCAAAGTTGATCTTCCAACTCCCCAATCTGATCTCGAATTCTTGCTGCTTCTTCAAACTCCATATTCTTAGCGGCATGAAGCATAGTTTTTCTTAAATGCTCTATCAATTTATCCTTACTTTCAAAAGTAACTTCATTCATTGCAGGGCTGGCCTTATACTGGATACCGTCATCAGCAACTTTAATGGATTCCAGATAATCTTGCTCTGCAGCTTTCTGAGCTTCCTGACCAAAATCCATACTTTTGTTGGAAATAAGTGAAGGATCGACAAGTGGTTTTAGTTCTTTAGTTACCGATTGAGGAGTAATGCCATGTTTTTCATTATACTCCATCTGTATTTTACGGCGACGCTCAGTTTCATCGAGTACCTTTTGCATGCTGTCCGTGATCTTATTGGCATACATAATTGCTTTTCCCCCAACATTTCTTGCCGCTCTACCAACAATCTGAAAAAGAGATGTTTCTGATCTTAAAAAACCTTCCTTATCCGCATCCATAATGGCAACCAAACTTAATTCCGGAATATCAATTCCTTCCCGTAAAAGGTTAATTCCAACCAATACATCGAAATCACCTCGGCGGAATTTATAAAGTACCTCAATTCGCTCCAAGGCATCTAATTCACTATGCATATAGGCAGCAGAAACCCCTACATTTTTGAGATACTCACTAAGCTCCTCACTCAATCGCTTAGTCAAAGTAATAACAAGTACACGTTCTTTCTTTTCAACACGTTGGCGAATTTCCTCCATTAAATCATCTACCTGATTATCCAAGGGACGAACTTCCAATTCAGGCTCCATCAAACCTGTTGGACGAATGAGTTGTTCCGTGAAAGCTCCTTCACTTTTTTCCAATTCGTATTTACTTGGAGTTGCACTCACAAAGATGACCTGCTTCACTATAGATTCCCATTCATCAAAAGTAAGAGGACGATTATCCATAGCAGAAGGAAGACGAAATCCATGATCTACCAATTGTACTTTTCTGGAACGATCACCGCCGTACATAGCAGAAATTTGAGGAATGGTTTGGTGGCTTTCATCCACAACGGTGATAAAATCATCCGGGAAATAATCGAGTAAGCAAAAAGGTCGCTCACCCGGCTTTCTAGCACTCAAATAACGAGAATAATTCTCAATTCCGGAACAATATCCGATTTCCTGAATCATCTCGATATCAAAAAGAGTACGTTGCTCGATACGTTTTGCTTCTAAAAATTTTTCCTCGTCAATAAGAACTTTAGTTCTCCACTGTAACTCTTCTCGAATTTGTTTGATAGATTCTTCAAGACGAGATTTTGTAGTCACATAATGCGAAGCCGGATAAATTTTAAACTCATTGACGGTTTCAATTATGTTTCCGGTGTCCACATCAAAAAGCTGAAGCGATTCAATTTCGTCTCCCCATTGTGAAATTCGTAATCCCTCATCAGAATAGGCCGGATAAACGTCGATCACATCACCGCGAACTCTGAATGTTCCACGGCGGAATTCATTGTCATTTCGATTATAATGAAGATCAACCAAATCATAAAGAAGTGTATTTCGAGGAATTTCCATTCCGGTTTCCAGAGATACAATTAGTTTGGCGTATTCTGAAGGTGAGCCGATACCATAAATGCAACTTACCGACGAAACGATAATCACATCTCGTCTTCCTGACAAAAGAGAACTGGTTGCCCTAAGTCTGAGTCGCTGAATTTCCTCATTTATGGAAAGATCTTTTTCGATGTATTTATCCTGAGCTGAAAGATATGCTTCAGGCTGATAGTAATCGTAGTAGGAAATAAAAAACTCAACTCTATTATCAGGAAAAAAATCACTTAGCTCTCGGTACAGTTGCGCTGCCAATGTTTTGTTATGACTCATGACCAAAGTAGGGCGTTGCACTTTTTCAATTACACTGGCAACGGTTCTTGTTTTTCCGGAGCCTGTAATTCCCAGTAGTGTCTGAAATTTATCTCCGGCATCCAGCCCTTCCACTAACTCTTTAATTGCATTAGGTTGATCCCCTGCGGGATTAAATGGTGACTGTAAATTAAACTCTGACATACGGACAATTTTGGAATGAGAACAACATACAAGTTACGCAAAATTAGGGAGGATTCGTTCCGTGATTCTTATCCATATTGTCTAGGGTTTTTTCGACCTCATCTGTCTTCTCCTTAGACAAGGAGAAGGACTCGTTGATGAAATTTGGGATAAGTTTGAAGATTCTTCATATCAAGTAATACCAAATTCAACTAGGCTCAAGAAATCCCCTCCCTTCAGAAGGAGGGGCGAGCTACACAGAAAGATAAATATGAGTAGATTTTAGGGAGGTCGGGAATGGCAAGAAAAGTGGTTTAATTAAGAAATACAAAGCTGAAATACAGTGAAGAACTAGAAATCATAATCTGCTATATTAGTTATTGAAACTAAGTTCAGATAAAGAGATAAATGTCAGACAAACAAAAAGCTTTAGAAGGCTCTCGAAAAAGAATTGATGAAATTGATGGGCAGATTTTAGATCTACTTTCGGAAAGAGCGGAAGTTGTTAACGCGGTAATCAAAACCAAAGTTGAAAACCAGCTTCCGGTTTTTGTACCCAAACGAGAAGACGAGAAATCGGCATCATTTAAAAAACTAGCCTCTGAAAAAGGAATAGATCCTGATTGGGCAGAAGATTTTCTTCGGATGATAATGACTTCCTCTCGTGATAAGCAGTCGCAAGATAAGTTCCCGATTGCAACGGCTGAACCAAAGCATATTTTATATATCGGTGGTGAGGGAGGAATGGGAAAGTTATACAAACGAATCACCGAGCAAACAGGTCATCACGCTTATTCTATCGATAAATCGAATTGGTATGAGTTGGAAGAGATTGCACCAAATTTGGATATGGTAATTGTTACCGTTCCTATAAAAATTACAGAACAAGTAATTGAGCGTTTAAAAGGACGTTTATCTGACAAAACCATTCTTGCGGATTTTACCAGTAATAAATCAGCACCGATTAAAAGGATGCTAGAAATACATGAAGGTCCGGTTGTGGGATTACACCCAATGCATGGTCCGGATGTTCAAAATTTGTCTAAGCAGTTGATGGTTTTTTGTCCGGGAAGAAACTCTGAAGAAGCGAACTGGTTCATAGAACAATGCGAGCTTTGGGGAATGCGAGTAATTCAGGCTGATGAACAAAAGCACGATCATGTAATGCACATGGTACAAGGACTTCGACACTTTGTGGCTTTGCTACATGGATCATTTATGGAAGAATACGATTTAAGACCAAGTGATATGCTCGAATATTCCAGTCCTATTTATCGAGCCGAAATGATGATGACAGGTCGTATTTTTGCGCAAAGTGCAGAGCTATATGCGGATATTGTTTTTGCTAATGAAGAAAGACGCGATCTACTCATGAAATTCTTTGAGCATCACCAAAAACTCGCCGAGCTTGTTAAGAATAACGATCGAGAAGGATTTATCAGAGAGTTTGAAGGCGTAACAGATTTCTTCGGAAAATTTGCAACTCAAGCGCTTAATGAAAGCGGCTATCTGATAAACCGCTTGGCCGACAGGTTTGCGTAAAGAGAACCCATCCCTAGCCTTCCCTTTGAAAAGGGAAGGGATGTAATTATATCAAATTTATCTAGCTGAGCTCAGACGTCATCCTGAACTTGATTCAGGATCTGTTTCAAGCAAAGGGTGCAAAATGAGAGAATACTGAATTTTGATTTTTGCCCCATCTGCCTGCGGACCTAAATATCCTCAGGATGACTTTTATCCAAAGCTGTAAACTAAGTGCACATATCTTCAATTCTTAGAAAAGATCAGAATCATCTACACAACTTGGAATAAGATTCGATATTTTATTTAAACACTCTCACTGAAAACCATCTGTCTGAATGTTCGCAAACAAACCCTGGATCTACGACCATGATGAACCTCTAACCCGATATTCTTTAGGGCAAGAAGGAAAAAATCCTCTAATCTGTTTCGGAGTAAATCCAAGTACAGCGGTTCCGGGAAATTTAGATCCCACGGTAGCATCAGTAGCCCGTTTTGCACAAGAACAAGGTTACGATGGTTGGTTGATGTTTAATCTGTATCCACAGCGGGCGACAAATCCTGATAAGATGCATAAACATTTTCAGAAATCGATCCATAAGAAGAATATTGAGGCCATTGCAAGATTGCTGGAGAATCTACCCGATGGTTTAGATGTGTGGTGCGCGTGGGGCACATTAATCGAAAAGCGTCCCTATTTATCGCGTTGTATGAAAAATATTGCTGAAGTTCTTGATGAAAACAAATCCCGGTGCTTTACCCGGGGAAATATTTCTAAAGCCGGACATCCGCATCACCCACTTTATCTCAGAAAAGAATCGCCGATGGATGAATTCGATTTGAAAGGATATGTTGCTACTAAGTTATGATAGTTTGATTGTTTCGATGCAACCGTTGTATTGTTATCTGTCTACGCACCGAACTGCTCTATGTTGACCCCATCTGTCTTCCCCTTGTATAAGGGGAAGGACTCGTTGATAGAGTTTAGAATGAGTTCGGAAGTTCTGGTTTTGAGTAATACCAAAATCAAATAAGCTCAGAAATTCCCCTCCTTGTTGAAGGAGGGGGAACTAGTCAGGAAGTAGAATGTGAGCAGTCGTTGGGGAGGTCGAGAAAATGTCAAGAAGTGAACTTTTAGTTTTGACTCCATCTGTCTTCCTCTTTTAACCGCTGGGATTGTAGGTTAGGTAATTCTCCTTGGTTTTATACTGTATGACCATTTGAAAATCATTCCTTAGAAAAATTTTTACCGATCTGGAAAATCCTTGAATACCATCTACCAATACATGATATTCATCGACCTCAATAAACCAATTGTTATATGTTTCGATACTTATTTATTCTACTTTTTCTGATGCCCGCTTGTTCTACCGATCAAAAACCACCCATAGAATGGGGAGAATCGCCATGGCCGGAAATTAGGAAAGAACGGATTTCGACACTTTTACCACAGGCTATGGAAGCTGCTGATATTGATATTTGGCTGGTGATCTGCCGCGAAAATAATAACGATCCGATCGCAGATCATATTGGAGGAGAAAATGCAGGAGGTACCGCAGCCTTTCTGTTTTATATGGATGAAGATGGTTTTCATTCCAGAGTGTATTCGCCCTCCGGAGAATCAACAGCGCTGGATGAATTGGATATTCATGATGAAGTGGTTCCCGTAGAACGAGGCAAGTCAGCGATTCAACAGGCAGTGGAATTTATCAGAGAGAAAGACTTTATAAGAATTGCTATTAATTCCTCTTCGGGAAATGCTCAGGCAGATGGTTTGAGCTATACGCAACGAATGAATCTGGAAAAACAATTGGGATCGGTTTTCAGCAAGAGATTAATTTCCTCAGACGAACTGATCTATGAATGGCTGTCGATTAAATTGCCGGAAGAAGTGGAGATCATGACTAAAGCAGCAGAGCTCACAGCGCAGTGGCAACTGGAAGCCTATGAATTGATCGAACCGGGTGTAACTACTGATGCCGAAGTAGCGGCGTTTTTGAAAGCAAAGATGAAAGAATATGGAGTTAAAGATGCTTGGAATCCAAGCCAGAATCCGAATGTAAACTCAGGAGCAGATCGTGGTCATTCTCATGCAACCGATAGAATCATTATGCCCGGCGATGTGATTCAAACCGATTTTGGAATCAAGTTATACGATCGGTGGGTAAGCGACATCCAGCGATTCGCTTATGTTTTAAAAGAAGGAGAAACCGAAGCTCCCGAAGATATTCAGTTTTATTGGGAATCGGCCAAAGCCGGAAACCGTGCTGCGTTCAATGCCATGAAACCCGGGGTTAAAGGCGTAGAAGTGGATGCCGCACAACGTGAACTAATGAAAAAAAATAACTCGGAATATGTGCCGTGGAGCACCGGTCACCCGGTAGGATATGTGGCTCACGACACCGGACCAAATTTAGGCGGTTCCCAATCACCGAGTATTCGTCCCGCAGCTCAAAAGATCCTGAAACCGGGAATGGTCTTCGCGTTTGATGGATTCCATGCATGGAAACTTGAAAATGGCGGACTCAAAACAATCAGTGTAGAAGAAATGGTGGTGATCACCGAAAACGGCGCACGATGGTTGATCGCCCCGCAAGAAGAGTTGGTTTTGGTAGACTGATATGGAAAACGAGTAGTACTATTGCGTCTTACTTGTACAACACAAAATAATTTGTGTTGCATATTTTTTTGTTTTTGATACATAAACTGATTAATGTCTCATAAGTGATACACAAATTTATTAATAAATATTGCTTTGAAGCCATTCATTCCACATGACTTACCCATTAAAAATCTGGACTGGCAAAAATTCCAGCGGGCTTTAGGACCTGCGAACAGGGCTATTGCCAGATACGACGGGTTATTACAATCTATTCCGAACCCTGCTGTTCTATTATCTCCATTAACCACACAAGAGGCTGTGTTATCCTCAAAAATAGAAGGTACGCAAGCTACATTAGAAGAAGTTTTAAAATTCGAAGCCGATCCTAACAGGGAAACAGAGCATTATCAGGATATTCGGGAAATAATAAATTACAGGAATGCAATGGCATTTGCTGTAACAGAACTTGAAGAACGCCCTATGAGCTTAAATTTGTTAAAGCGAATGCATTCAATATTGTTGGACAGCGTGCGGGGAGAAAACAAATCCAGAGGCGCATTCAGGAAGATTCAAAACTGGATAGGAAAGCCCGGTACACCAATAGAAGAAGCGCGGTATGTACCACCGCCCCCTTTAAAGTTACTAGAGATTCTCGATGCGTATGAAAAATATTTACATATTGAAGATGATGACGCTTTAGTACAAGTAGCAATAATACATGCACAGTTTGAAATCATACACCCCTTTTTAGATGGAAATGGCAGAATCGGTCGTATTTTAGTTCCGCTTTACCTTTATTCTAAGAACATTCTCCACCAACCGATGTTTTACATAAGTGCTTATCTGGAAAAACACAGAGATGAATACTATGATTATTTAAAAGCTATTAGTGATGACGGAAACTGGGAAGGATGGATTCAGTTTTTTTTAAAAGCGATTGATACTCAAGCCCGGGCAAATACAGAGAAAGCCAGAAACATTCTTAATCTGTATGAACAAATGAAACAGAGAATAGTTGAAAGCACACACTCCCAATATGCTCTTCAATCACTGGATGGCATTTTCACGGCTCCTATTTTTTCATCGTCTGAATTCAAAAAGTTTACCGGAATACCAAAAGCAAGTAGTGCCCGCATTATAGGGACGTTAAGACATGAAGGAATAATATCTACTTTAGAGGAAGCAAGCGGACGGAAACCAGCGGTATATATATTCAGGGAACTGATTGATATTGTAAATCAGTAAGGGAATTGTTTTCTGCAAGAATGATCACCGAAAACGGCGCACGATGGTTGATCGCCCCGCAGGAAGAGTTGGTTTTGGTGGGAAACTAACAGATTCAGACAGTGTTCTGAATACAAAACCACACATTAAAAAAGATCATAATTAATGTTTGTACAGAATCTGACATTAAAATGAGGTCCTAAATTTCACAAACATTAAAAAAAAATTTAATTAATGTTTGTGTCTTGGAATACAAGAGTTTTAAGGCTACATTATCAGCATACATTAAAATAATCATTTTTTGATGCCTGATAAAATGCTTTACGCAGTAAACCCGGACCGGAAAACACCATGGAATTCGCTTCCTGAGCTCCCTATCGCCAAAGAGTTGTATGAAAATCTGGAAATCTATAAGCAGTTGGGGAAAGCCAAAGAAGCACTGGCTCTTTTGAACGGAAGAAGCATTGCTATTCCAAATCAGGGAGTTTTGATCAATTCGATTACCCTGCAAGAGGCAAAGGATTCCAGTGCCATTGAGAATATTTTTACTACTGAAAACGAGCTATATAAAGCTTATAGTGAAGACAAAGCGAACCAACCATTGAGCGGAACGGCTAAAGAGGTACTGCGTTATCGGGAAGCTTTATGGGAAGGCTTTCATTATTTGAAACAAAAAGATGAATTTGATCAGGGTTACTTTACCGGGGTTTTCAATCAAATAAAAGAAACAACCGAAGGGTACAGATCTCCGGTTTCCAGAACATACATTCGACAAGGTGGGAGCGGACCGAATGCAGGAAAACCTGTGTACACACCACCAAGAGGTCCCGGAATCATCGAGCAAAAAATGGAGAACTTGACAGCTTTCCTAAATGGTGACATTAACGAACCGGATGAGGTGTTATTAAAACTTGCAATTGCACACTACCAATTCGAAGTAATACATCCTTTTAACGACGGAAACGGAAGGACCGGTAGAATTTTGATGATCCATTACCTGTGTAAAACGGGTCTTTTGGATTATCCGATACTGTTTTTGAGTAGATACATTATGGAGCAAAAAGACGAATATTATGATTTACTGGCGGGTGTTTCTCAACGGGGAGACTGGCAATCCTGGATACTTTATATCTTAAAAGCGGTAGAATACACATCGGCCTTAACATTCAACAAGGTGTCAGATATATTGATAGCCAAAGACGATATCTTAGAAATGATAAAAAAGGAAACCTCTATTCGTAAAGCGGAAGATTTAACGGAAGCTCTGTTCAACCAGCCATTTACAAAAGTAAATCACCTGACAGATGCAGGTATTTATGCGGAAAATACAGCCAGAGATTATTTAGCTAAACTGGTGGAACTTCGTTTGCTGGAAAAGAAAGAGATTAGCGGGAAGCACTATTATCTGAATACAGAATTGAAACGCATTCTGGCTTATTGATGTGATTTAATGATGACCACCGAGTCCGTTACAAGATGGTTGATTGTTCCGCAGGAGGAGTTGGTTTTGACGGAGTAAGGATAAATTTCTATTCAATTATAGGTATTCCAAGGCTTTTCAAATAATTGAAAGTTGGATCATAGTATTCTGGTTTTCTAGTGTGATCATTTGTATCACCCTCAGGAACAACGATAATCATCCCTTGCCTAGCTCGTGTGAGCAAAACTCGATAGGCATTTTTTAAATAATTTTGACGCTCTTTTTTTCGGATGTTTTGCCATTTACGACCTCTAAAAGAATGAGTTTTCCAACCAGTTTCAGAGTACCGGAGGTCGCCATCCCACATAATACAAGCCCAGTCTAGTTCTAGACCTTGTATATGAAATTCAGTAGCAACTTGTTCTAAGTAATATGAAGAACGAACGTCATCTTTGTCATTTAGAAACCAGTGGATAGGATTCATGGGTGACTTAACATCTACAGCAAAAGGCTTTAAACGTTCAGCTTGAGAAGAAACGAGAAGGCCATAACGCTCACTTCCTCTTGCTTGTTTTTTAAGCCATTTCTTAGCTTTCTTAAGATCACGAGTCATGAAGACAGGGTACTTGTTTGAAATGTTAGCCAAGGATTGAGTGGCTTTTTCTTTGTCTAAATCTAATAAGTATTTAACAAAATTAGAGAGGTTTTCAGCTCTAAATGACCTCATTGAAACAGATAAATGTAAACTGTCATTTAAGTGGACTTTTGTAATTTCTTTTAATTCTGATATAGCATTTTCAGCTTCATATTCTGATTCAGCTAGATTCGGCGAAATAAAAACTTCCCAATTATTAAATCTTTCTTGTATAGCTTTTAGCCATTCTGAAATTCCTGCTTCTCCTGTATTTATTTCTTGGCCCCCACCAACTAAACATATTATTAAAGCCCAGTCATCATGGCGATCAAGACAAGAGATTAAGAATTCGGGCTCAGAAGAATCAAAATCACTAATATTCTTTCTCCTCTTCATAAAATTTGAAGTCTGTTTTTTAGTCCAAGCCCTTTGTGCTTCGTCAAAAATTGCAACATGATCGATTGGAGCGCTCTGATCTCTTAAATATTCATCCCTATAGTGATGTATGTTTTGAATAAATGTTTTAACGCTTGCACGAGCTCTGCTTTTAGTAAGCTTGTTCCCTTTTTCTTTTTCTCGTTTTACATTATCTCTTGCTAAAGCTTCTTGTAAAATAGTTACCAAAGGTGCATTTCCAGAAAGATATACACTGGCATCACCATTTTGATGATTTAGATGATCCGTAGCTACATTTAAGCCGACCAAAGTTTTACCTGCCCCAGGTACTCCGGTTACAAAACAGATATATTTTTTCTTTTCCTGACGAGCATCATCGATTAAGCTAGAGATAACAGATGTTGTTTCAGTCAGATTCTTAGCACTAGCGTCGTTTCTTGTAATTTCATTAACAGAATGTTTACTGTACAATGAAAGGGCAGCTTCAACTATGGTTGGAGTCGGGGCATAACTTCCACTAGAGTATTCATTCCCATCGATAGAGCTGTTTTCACCTTGAAATTGAGCAGAAAGAACTAGTGCTTTCCTTAGCCCTACTTTATTAGTTTTTATAGGAATAAATAATCCATCATCGTGTGCAGTAGTAGAAATTTCCGGTGAGGAAGCTCTTGCATTAGTAGCAACTAAGATTGGTATAAGAACAAGATTATGACTTGGCTTATGAAAGTTCTTTAAGTCTAATGCATAATCCCATACCTGATCAACATCGTGTCTTAGAAATTTAGTTTCGCCAACTTTAAATTCCACAACAAAAATTATATTCTGTATTACGAGTAATATATCAACTCGACGCCCCATTCGCGGAATAGAAAACTCGAAAAAAACCTCACCGTCAAAATCAACTAATGCTTCTTTTAAAATGTCGACTTGAGACTCCCAAGCCTGACTTTGTGTATTACGGGTATCGAAATTGTCAGAAAGAGAAATTTCACCAATAATTTCAGATGTGTCTTTTTGAAGAAAAGACTTTATTGTATCCCTATAAAAATAATTCAGCATTAATTTATTTGTAAGATGTATTCATGAATAAAATCTCCAATTTGCTCATCACCTTCATCAAATTTTAAAATAATACTAGAATTGAGTGAATCTACAAATGAAAAAATCTCTTCTTTGCTTTCAAGTTCATTTAAAAACAAAAGGAGTTCGTTTCCTTTAGAAAAGTCATCATTAAGATGATAAATTATGTCAGTTTTAAAAGTATCGCGATAATTTTTAATGTCGTCACTCAAATACGTTTTGAGACAGGTTATCTTTTCTTGGTAATTCATAGCTATCTATTAGTAATCAAAACAACCTTCCCAATATTCCTCCGCTCTTCGATATAGCGGTGCGCTTCGCCGGCTTGTTCGAGGGTAAAGGCTTTATCTACATGCGGACGAACCCAGCCGTCTTCTACGCCCTTAATTATGGAATCCATCCATGAAGAAGCTTTATCGGCTTCATGCCACAGGTGACCTAAATTAACTCCATACACTCCACGGTTTTTGTCGAGTAGCGAAAGCGGTTTAAAGGTCGGCATTTTCAACACGGTTTTAATGAGTTCGAACTTGGCTTTTAATCCACCACGTTCATTAACACTCGCGGTTGAGATTCCGAACATGCCCAATCGCCCGGTGGCACGTAGAGCGCGGTAAGATTTACTCCATTCGTCACCGCCTAAAGGATCTGTAATTAATTCCACGCCACGTTTATTGGTCAGTTTCATAAGCTCTTCATACCAGTCTTTGTTTCTGTAGTCGATGGCATAATCCAGTCCGCGTTCTTTCAGAAACTCATGTTTGCGCTCGCTGGCGGTTCCGTAGGTTTTTGCCCCTATGTGTTTGGCAATATCTAGTTGAGCGAGTCCAACGCCACCGCCGGCGTTATGAATGAGTACCGATTCTTCTTTTTTTAATCCGCCCATGGCAACCAATAATGCCCAAGCGGTCAAATAAGTGACGGGAATGGAAGCGGCTTCTTCAAAAGATAACTGAGCCGGTTTTTCATACACCTGTTTTTCTTTCAATACAACCTGTTCTGCCTGACCTTTAAATCGGCACAATCCGATCACTTCTTTTCCGATCCAACTTTTGTCAATTTCAGAACCTATATCAGCAACCACTCCTGAAACTTCATAACCCATCACACACGGTGTTTTCGGTCCGTCGGGATACTGTCCTTTTCGTGCAAGGATATCAGCAAAATTCAATCCCGCGGCTTTTACCTGAATCAGTAGCTCATCTCCTTTGGGAGTCAGATCAGGCACTTCCTGAACTTCAAGTACATCATAACTTCCGGTTTTGGTATAAACGAGTTGGCGCATATTAAATAAATTTTGAGTTCATTTTATTATAGTCACAAAAGTGCAAAAACACGAAAAGGATTTGGGAATAAGTCATGAAATAGATGTTGTTGCTCTGACCTCATCTGTCTTCTCCTTAACAAGGAGAAGGACTCGTTGACGAAGTTTAGGATAAGTTCGTGAGTTCCGTTTTTTCATGTAATAACATATCTAAATAAGCTCAGATTTCCCCCCTCCTTGTTGAAGGAGGGGCGAACTAGTCAGAAAGTAGAATATGAGCAGGTTTTGGGGAGGTCGAGAATAGGGCTAGAAGTAAATTTTTAGTTTTGACCTCATCTGTCTGCGGACCGAACTACCCAGAAAAATAAATATGAGTAGTAAAAGTTTTAATTTAGACTAAAACGGCAAATCGTCATCCATGTCGTCGAAGTCTTTATCGAGCGTAAATCCTTCGGTGCTCGGCGGGGGCGGTGCTTGCTCTTGCTGAGCGCCAGTTCCTTGTTCAACTTTCCAGGCTTTTACATCCGTGTACCAATTCCCTTTGTATTCTCTGCTCTGGATATCTATAGAAACGGTAACTTCTGCATTTTGTTGAACAGCTTGAGCGTCAATATTATCGCCCCATTGTGTGATACAAACTTTGCGAGGATATTTTCCGGGAATTTCAAGGATGAAATCACGCTTTCTCCATGGGCCGTTTTTACCTTCTCCTGATTGTTCTTCTAATATTTGTACGACACGTCCTTTTAATTGCAGATCCATTTCTAGCTTATTTTTTGTATTTATTCAAAGATATAGCTTTAAAAGCTAGAAGGCGAATATTGGTTCTCAAAGCCAAAAATCTCTAAAACATTAACAAGAGATAATTTGCAGAATTGTTTGTAAACAGTATTATTATCGAAATTTGATATGTAATAAATGTACGCTAGGCTTTCTCTCTCTTTATTGTCCTTAATATTGGTTGCTTCTGTTTTAAAGGCGCAGCCATCATTCAAGAAAACGCGCTACTCAAAAGAGCAGGGGCTTTCGCATAACACCGTGTTGGGGATGGAGATGGACGATCGGGGCTTTCTTTGGATTGCTACTATGGATGGTTTAAACCGATTTGATGGATTGGAAATGAAGATCTATCGTCCGGATGAAACCGACTCTCTTACTTTGTCAGACGGGTTTATTCATGGTATCCATCAGCATGCAAACGGAAATTTATGGGTAAGTACCAGAGATGGAGGATTGAATATTTATGATCCGGCTACAGAGACATTTCGAAGCCTGGATAATGAAAACGTAGAATACAATAACTTTCCAAGCAGGCAGATCAGTCTGCTTTATCAAGATAAAAAAGAAAATTACTGGATCGCATTTTTTGGTCATACTACCGGGATATTAGATCCGGAATCAGGACGCTACTTGCCGGCAAATATTATTGATGAAAAAACGAATGAGAAAAAAACGTCAGCAAATGGCTTTTTGGAATTTGCTGATGGAAGCATGTTAATAACCAGCTTTAACGGGTTATTTTATCTGTCTGCACAGGAGGTGAAAAATTTTGTGAGTAACCCTGCGTCTGATCAGAAAATACACGCGGTTTCCATTCCTTATTCCAAGGAAGAACCCTTTCCTAATACAGTAAATATGAAAGTAGATTCAAATGGCGATCTTTGGGTGAATAAGGTGAGTACCGGAATCGAAAAAATGAAGGGAAGTAACATTCCCGAATTTTTAAAAAAGAGTATAAAAACAGGCGTGGTTAGAAATTCTGCGGACAGGATTGTTGTGGAAAGAGAAGGGTATCTAATCTCTGGATATTTAAGCAATCAATTACTTTTTGTAAATCTGGAAACAGGAAAAAAAACGATTTCTAAACTGGATGAAAGGATAAATATACAAGGAGCTACTTATTTGTTCGAGGATAGAAACAAAGAGCTTTGGGTATATACATGGGGAGGAGGATTTTACAAACTGGAGCAGAAGAAAGGGATAAAATTAGTTAACAATACTACTAACCCTGAGAGCTTTGAGTCTGATTTTATGCTCGGGTTTGAGGAAGATACCGGGGGTTTTTGGATCAGTTCGGGGGCGGGAGTTTTGTGGAGAGATTTTGAAACGGAAGTTGTCTCATCTTTGAATAGCCGTTTAAACAATACAAAGATTGGAGGTGTCTGGGGGTTTGAAAGAGATGAAATAGGACTTTGGATGGCAACCATAGAGAAAGGATTGGTATTTATAAGTTCTGAGGAACTAGAAAAGGAAAAAGAGATCAAGTCACTTCGGTTCAACAGCGAAAACAGTTTAATAAAAAGTAAGAACCTGCATGAGGTTTTTCGAGATTCCAGAGGATGGCTTTGGTTAGGATATGAAGGAGAGGGTATTCAAATCTTAAAAAATCCGGAAGCGCTATTTTCGGGAGAGATGCTTGAAGTAGAAGAATTGACAGCAGAAGCAAAAAATGAAGGATTGTCTATTTCATCAAGTTACATCCGAAAGTTTTATGAAGATAGTTTTGGTGATATGTGGGTAGCTACAAATAACAGAGGTTTCGATAAAATTGAAATAGAGAATAAACAAATTATACACGTTCGGTCTTTTAAAAAGGAAGCGGGTAATGAAGCCTCTATTCCGCATAATGACGGCAGAAGTATTTATCAGCAAAACGACTCTACTTATTGGTTCGCAACGTACGGAGGTGGAATAGCGAAGTGGAATTCGGTAGAGGATATGATAACCAGGTATACAACCGAAGATGGACTGCCAAATAACAGTACATATAGTGTAGTTGGTGAAACTGACAAAAGATATATATGGACAAGTACCAATGCGGGTTTAGCTCGCCTAGATACTAAAACGAATACATTTGATGTGTTTACGGAGGAAGATGGTCTTCAAAATAATGAGTTTAATACCGGCGCCTATTTGCATCTTACGGATGGAAGATTAGTATTTGGTGGAATAAATGGATTGAACATTATTGCTCCGGATGAATTGGCAAAAAATGAGCGTATTCCCCCGGTTTATATTACGGAGATACAGCTATTCGATGAACCTTTAGAAATGGACAGCTCGGCAACAGCAATTAGAAACATTGAGTTAGCTTATGATCAAAACTTTCTATCGTTTGGTTTTGCAGCTCTCGATTTAGAAAGCCCGAAGCAGAATCGATTTGCTTATAAAATGGAAGGTGTTGATGCTGACTGGGTGTATTCGGGAAACAGGAATTTTGCGGGCTATCCGAAATTGTCGCCGGGCAATTATGTTTTTAAAGTTAAGGCCGCTAATAACGATGGTCTTTGGAATGAAGAAGGTGCAAGCCTGCATATCAAGATTACTCCTCCATGGTGGCAAACAGCATGGTTCAGAGTAATCTCTGGTTTGGTGCTTTTGACAGGGGTAATTGTTGGCGTAAGATATCTTTCCCAAAGAAGATTAAGAGAACAAATCAGAAAAATGGAGATAGATAATAAGCTTAGAAATGAGAGAGAACGGATATCCAGAGATTTGCATGATCATGTGGGCGCACAATTGGCAAATATAATGTCGGGATTGTCTTTGGTGGATAAATACAACGAAATTGATAACAAGGAAAAATCATCGTCTTTGATGCATTCACTTCGTGATGATGCAGAAGTAACCATTAAAGAGCTGAGAGAAACAATTTGGGCTCTGAATCAAAACTCATTAAGCTTAGATGCTTTTAAAGACCATCTTCATAATTACTTTAAAAATCAGACCGCATTTAGTGAATCATTACAAATGAATTATAGTGTTACGGATGAAAAAGATACGATTCTGTCTTCTACTCAGGCATTAAATTTATTTAGGATAATACAAGAAGCTTCACAAAATACACTGAAATACGCCAATGCAGAAAATATTAATATAGTGTTGTGCAGAAAAAATGGATTTTTAAGCGTGATTATAAAAGATGACGGTGAGTTTAAAGGGCAAAAAAATTCATTTAATGGAGGATATGGTTTCGGAAATATGAGAAAACGGACAGAAGAATTAGATGGAGAGATCAGTGTCAATATCAAAAATGGAACAGAGGTGTCTTTGAAAATTCCTTTATAAATACCAAATTCGGGGGATAGGATTAAGTGTTGAAAACATACATATTTGTTTAAAAATATATAAAGGGATGGATAAGAGAACAAAAGTAGCCATTGTTGAAGACCACGATATTTTTAGAAAAAGATTGATGGAGTTATTGGGTTTTTATGAGGAACTAGACCTTGTATTTACGGCTGATTCCGGAGAAATGTGTATAAAGTTCATTGAGGAAATGGAAAACGAAAAGATTCCTGATGTGATTCTAATGGATATCGAGTTACCGGGAATTTCAGGTATTGAAACAACTTTTCAGGTTAAAGAGAAAGTTAAAGATATCGACATTATCATGTTTACAGTGTTTGAAGATGATGAGCGTTTGTTTGAATCTATTCAGGTTGGTGCAACGGGTTATCTGCTTAAAGATACACCTATTGACATCGTTGTTTCTTCCTTGAAAGAGGTTCGGGAGGGCGGTTCACCTATAACTCCGTCTATTGCAAGAAAGCTGATGGGAATGGTGTCAAAGCCGGAAAATAAAACACAAGAAGAAACAGACCTTGTGCCTTTTGATCTAAGCCCGGCAGAACTAAGAATACTTGAACAAGTTATTGATGGAAAATCAAATAAAGAGATAGCTGAAAAAGTATTTTTAAGTCCTTGGACGGTAAAAACACATATAAAGAATATCTATAAAAAAATGCACGTTAACTCCAGGGCAGCAGCGGTAAGATTAGCCATGAAGAGAGATATGATATAAATCGTTAATCTGAGAATACTCCGTTTGGGTGATTTATTAAGATGTGAATTAGTGAGATGTTTAGTACAAGCTCGTAGTTCGAGTTGTTAATATTTCAACTAATTGGATTCAAGATGAAGAAAATAATGTTACTATTAGTAGGAGGGCTATTTATTTACTCACCTGCTTTTTCCCAGTCAAAAAATATAAATGAGAGAATTGAATCTCAGTATTTAAGCCCATCCCATAAAGCGTTTATTTATCAGATTTCGCCTCAAACAAAAACAATTGATCAGCTAATTCTGAATGCGGGAAAAGCAGAAAGAATTAAGTTTGATTTGGATTATAAAAGATTGAAGGCGAAAGGGTTATTAGCCAATAATCCTGATACAACCTGGAGGTTCGAGGAACATAAGTCTCCTACAGATTCCATGTATAGACCTGTTTCTTATGGGCAACTATGGTACGAAGGAGATGTTGCTTCAGGAGACTATTTGTACAGCAATGAGTCTTATAAATGGCAACCCGACAGCATGAAGCTATTCCCTGATCGAATGAATTATAGTAAAGTGAAAGAAGCTGGTAATGATTCATCAGAAGTATTGTATTTCAGAAACTTTGAAAAAGAGCCTTACTATGGATCTCGAACTGCATATATCTATGAACCAGCTGATGGTGCAGACTATGAAACATTTTCTGAGCAACTAGACCAAGTAAATGGATGGTATAAATACGCTCATAATCTAAGTTATAGAGATGAAAATGGTTGGGATACCCTTAGCATTAGTGAAAGATATAATTCTGAGACTATGGAATGGTATCGGGAATCAGAGCAAAGATATATTTCCAATGAAAATTATGAGTTAAGTTCATATAAGTCTTTCGCCTTTGAAGGCGGGATTTCGTACTGGAACTATGATTATACCAAACTTGGAGAAGGTAGAAGATACATTTATCAAGTATCCAAACAATGGAATAGCAATAAAGAAAGCCTTGTTGGAAGAGATAGCGTTCATTTTATATATGAAAACAATGTGATAACCGGTGAACAATACACTTGGAATGATTCTGTATGGGTTGCTACTGGTTTATATAAAACATTTCAGAATCTTGATGACGAAACGCTTGTTGATTCTTTGATTTTATACAGTGTATATCCTGATAGTGTTGATGAAAATGGAGATGTAGTAATAGATGATCCTATTCAGAAAACTGAATTTGATTACGACGAAGCCGGTAATCAAACCGAAATAAGAACCTACCGATTGGATGATGGAGAGTTGGTTCTAAGCTCAAGAGCAGTTACTACCTATAAGCTCTATGGTGATATTTATAGGTTTTTGTTAAGAGAAACTTATAGCGTGGATTTTGTAACTGGAGTAATGTATAAATCAGGGTTTTCGGAGCGGTTTTATGATGAAGAAGGAAACGGAACCGGAGATAGAAGCTTTAATTTGAATGCATCCGGCGACACAACTTATGGTGGAGGAACCGATTATTTAACCCTTGAAGATGGAACATTGGTTTATATTACTCTTGGTTGGGATTACAATAATAAAGAGTTGGTAGTTCAATATTATAGAGCGTATCCGCGGTCATTTTTTGGGGAAGGAGGTTACTTAAATCAAAGTACATATTTTGATTTAAGAACCAATAGCGGAACCAGAAGTGTTAATGTTGGAGGTAATTATCCGGGAGTGTTTAATGACGGTCCAATACCGATAAATGTCGGAGATACTTTGTCATTCTATGTGAGCGCCAGAAATATGGATCTATCGGTTCCCGAAGTTAGTATTTCAAGTATGCCGGCGAATGCTTCTTTCGATTCCGAGACCAAAAAGTTCTGGTGGGTTGTAGATGAAGAAAATCCGGGACCAATGACCTATACGGCTACAAATAAAAATGGAAGTTCAGAGGTAGTAGTATATTTTGCGAATGTAGATTCAGGAACACCAGTTTCAAACGAAGAAGAAGATTTCAATCCGAAAGAATTCACGTTGGAACAAAATTATCCAAACCCATTTAACCCGAGTACCAATATCAAATTTAACTTTCCGCAAGATTCTGAAGTGAGTTTGAAAGTGTACAACATGCTTGGCCAGGAAGTAGCAGTGTTAGTAAATGAACAGATGAGTTCAGGTTTACAAACGGTGAAATTTGATGCAAGTAACCTTTCTAGTGGAATGTACATTTACCGATTACAGGCGGGTAATATCAGCAAAACCAAAAAGATGATGCTGATTAAGTAATCAGTTAGCACAAAAAACTTTAACAAGGCAAAATGAATATTTCATTTTGCCTTTTTTATAAATAAGAATCCGAACCGTTAATAAATCAATATTCATCAATGAAAAAACTGTTACTAGCCAAAACAACAATATTATTTTTACTTTTTTCGTCATCTTTAATTGCTCAGGATCTTAGATGGGTAAGTAGTGCCGGATATGATAGTCTGGGATTCACAGGAACGTTTAGTTCGTTAAGCAAGATAATGGTTGTTAATGAGCGGTTGTTCGTCGTCATAAATAAAAGTTCGAATTTCGATCAATTTCTATACTCTGATGATAACGGGGTAAACTGGCAGGAAAGCGGACTCAGTCCGGCTAATTTTTTTCCGGTGGTATTAGCATCGGGGCAAAGCAATTCGATGTATGCATATGGATTAACAACAAGTTTTGCTTTAGGAATTGCGAAAAGTACAGATTTGGGAGAAAACTGGGAGGTTATTCCAATACAAGCAGGTGTTTCTGGAAACTTTGAGTTTTTTGTTCATAATTCCGGGAATTTATTAATGGCTGGTCGTAGTGCCGATATAATTCTATCAAAAGATGGTGGTGAAAACTGGGTTAAAAAGAACAGTATCAACGAAAACGATCAAGTAGAAAACATTAGGAATTTAGTTAGTTTCGGCGATTACTTTTTTGCACATGGAAGAAACTCTAATAGCACTAGTGAAAAAGGACTGTATAGAATGCACAAGGAAGACAGTACCTGGGCATTTTTGGGAGATACAACAAATGTGAAAGATGATAATAACTATTTTCATGACAATGACGTTGTATACGATGAAGAGAACCAAAGAATGATTATGCTTTGGGAGAATCCGTTTCAATCAGGAGGAGATGACGACGATATCATGCTAGCTTACTCTGATAATTTTGGAGAAAATTGGATATATAAAACTAAAACAGATATCGGTGACCCAATTAAGTCCGGTGAATATGAAGAACTGGCCATAAAGGGCGATAAACTGATGATTGTAGTAAAGGATGGAGTACAAACTGGAGGAAACAGAGTTATAGCTATCGATAAGGATCTTTCCGGTTCTGGATATGTGAATACTACTGCGGATTTTGAAGGCACAGAAGACGAAAATAGAATGCGCCAACTAAAAGCGAATTCAACAGCAGCTTTTGGATATCGGGAATTGAGAGATCCATACCGGAAAATGTTATTCACTTATCCTGAACAAACCGCCTCAACGGTATCAAATGAGGAAGAAGGTTCAACGCCGGAAAAATTCACTTTAGAACAAAATTATCCAAACCCATTCAACCCGAGCACCAATATCAAATTTAACCTTCCGCAAGCTTCCGAAGTGAGTTTGAAAGTGTACAACATGCTTGGCCAGGAAGTAGCTGTGTTAGTAAATGAACAGATGAGTTCAGGTTTACAAACGGTGAAATTTGATGCAAGTAACCTTTCTAGTGGAATGTACATTTACCGATTACAGGCGGGTAATATCAGTGAAACCAAAAAGATGATGCTGATTAAGTAGCAAGCTAGCTTTGAGGGATCAAGGACAAGGGGTTGGGCTTATCGTCTGACCCTTTTTTTACTTCATCCTGTTAAACTTCATAGCGGAAATCATCCAGTTCGGCAGATTTTTCTTTGGGTCTCTTTTAGTCATATCAATAAACCAGCCGAATTTTTTCATGATGGGAACTTTATGAGTTTCCACAAATTCAATGAGAGTTCCATCAGGGTCTTCAATGTAGGTAAACCGACCAGCTGCTTCTCCCATATCAAAACTATCGGCGCTGTCAACAGTGAAAGGGAATCCTTTGGCTACGCATTCTCTCTTTAAAGCATCCATACCTTGTACATCAAAACAGAGGTGTATAAAACCAAGATCACCCCAATAACGATCTTCAAAAATCTTTTTAGGGTTTCTTCTTCCGTCTTTAGCTTCAATTAATTCAATTTCGGTAGGTCCAAACATTTGGCTGAATCCACCGGTTCTTGGTTTTGAATGTCTTAGCAGGACGCGGCGATACTTTTGGGTTCCTCCGGGCAAGCCTTCTAAATCATCAAATACATCTGTTTCATCATATACCACTTCATCATAACCAAGAATATCAGAGTACAATGTTCTTGATCTATCGATGTCAGTTGAGCCAATAACAGCGCCGGAAACACCGCCTGTTAATCTTCGTTCCTTTGTTTTAAACCAATCCAGTCCTTTTACTACATTAAAAATATTTCCGTTCAGATCTTCTACAAAAAAGTTAAGATCTCCGGCAGGGTTCTTTTTAAGTGAGCTTAAAACTTTCAAGCCAGCAGCGTTAAACTCTTCGTATGATGTCGCTACATCGTACGATTTGATCTTACAGCAGTTTATTCCAAGATCTCCGATTTGTAACTCAAAATCAGCAGCAACAGGTTTTCTGCTTGTATACTGCCAGATCTCAAATCCACCACCACCTCGCATGCTTAAAGTAAGAATTGCTGTTCGGTCGTGCGGCTTTCCGCCCGTGTATGGAAGCATTAACTCTGCAGTAGCGGTATCCTCAAATACTTTAATGTCCATACCAAAATACTTTCTGTACCATTCCGTAGCTTCATGAACATCAGGATTTCCAATTCCAATTTGTTGAATGCCCGCAATTACTTTTTCCATAGCTGATATATTCTAAACTTATATTAGGGTTAGAAACTACGAAGAAATTCCTTGAACCTCTTAGTATTATAATTAGCCATTCCTCGACGCTCAGCAACTATTTGTCCTTCCGGCGAGATTATATACGTAGTTGGAACTACAGTTGAACTATATGTGCCGGGTTTAGCTCCATTTAAAAAATAAACAGGAAAAGTGAACTCTTTTTTTGCAAGATATTTTTTGGCTTTTGAATGATCTTCGTCCAAAGAAAGCATCACAAATTCAATACTGTCACTGTTTACATCCTCATAAAGAGATTGGATGTTGGGCATCTCTGCAATACAGGGCGGGCACCAAGTAGCCCAAAAATTTAAGAAAATAGTTTTCCCTTTAAATTCCTGCATAGTAAAAGCATCTCCATCAACTGAAAGTAAAGGAATGTTGTAGTTTGCTTTTTTGAAACCGTCGGCGCTTAAGTTTGTATCTGGAGTCATCAAACCGGTCCATAACAGAACACGTTGAAGATTGCCTACGATAGGAACATGTAATCCCGAAAAATAAATAATGGCTATTCCGGCAACAAGAACCCCCCATTCAGTTAGTTCTCTACGAAATGATTTCCGTTTCTTTTTTGAAGATTTTTCAACCATAGTTTATAAAAATAAAAAAAACCTGTACAAATAATTATACAGGGCTTAAAAGTAGAAAGAAAAATTCTATTTATAGGAAATATTTAGTTCAACTCTACGATTTTTGAGTCGACCTTGTGCAGTATTGTTTGAAGCAAGAGGTCGTGTTTCACCATAACCTACGGCGCTCACACGATCTGAACTAATGCCGGCATTTACCAAATATTGTTTTACAGCCTGGGCACGAAGAGTTGACAGTTCTAAATTATAAGCATTGTCACCACGGCTATCGGTATGACCTTCAATACTTAATCTAAGATCTTCATCTTCGCTCATAATATTTACTAACTCGTCTAAGTCATCTAATGAAGTTGGGTCAATATTAGCCGAATTAGTTGCAAAAAGAAGGTTCGTAAAGATTACGTCTAATTTCTTACGTACTTCTGCATCCACTTCAGGACAACCTTTATTCGGTTTAATTCCTTCAAGAGCCGGGCATTCATCTTCCTTATCGATGATACCATCGCCATCACTGTCTGGACATCCTCCAAACTCTGTTGTTCCGGCAAAAGCGGGGCAAAGATCAACTGAGTTTTTTATTCCATCGCCATCATCATCCGGGCATCCCTCTGTTGCAGTTGTTCCTTTTACTTCAGGACAAAGATCATCTCCATCAGGAATTTTATCTCCATCACTATCCGAACAACCATTGAATTCTACTGTACCTGCAATATTTGGGCATGCATCTTCAAAATCTGCAATAGAATCGCCATCAGAATCGGCGCAACCTCGATTAGAAGCTGTGCCTGCAACATCAGGACAAAGATCTTCTGTGTTTATAATTCCGTCACCATCATTATCCGGGCAACCGTTAGTAGCAGCAGAACCAAAAGTGTTAATACAGGCATCTTCTTTATCATTTACACCATCTCCATCAGAGTCTTTTGATCCTGAAAGACGGAATTTTAGTCCTGCAGAAATGATCATGAAATCGTCATGATCTCTGTTGTCAATTACTTTATTACCATCAGGATTGTCTGAAAAGGTTCTGTTATAAGTTGCTTTTAACTCAACGGTTGCCCCTTCAGAAAGAGGAACATCAAAGCCGGCAATAATTGGTACTTGAAAATAAAGCCCATCATCTACGGTTTCTGTACCGCCTAAAAAATATGTTCCACCAACACCAGAACCGATAAAAGGTTGTAACAGAGCTTCTTTTTTAAAGATGATATCATTAGCAAAATTAAAATTCAGAGTAAGATTATTATTCAAATAGTATTTTCTAAATCCCGGCGCAATTTCGTCAGAATCTAATGAACCAAAGTTAAACAGGTAGTTTAAATCAAAAGAATTAGATAGGTATTGGTGAACTCCAAACCCTCCACTTACATCTTCATTTACTTTGAAATAGAGCATTTCATTATCAAAATCACCATCGTATTGATGGTTACCAATATTGAACGAAAGCCAGGTTTTGTTTTCTGATGTTTGTGCCGTTGCCCCGAAAGAGGTTATTCCAAGCATCAATAAAAGAGCTAGTATCTTAGATTTCATATTGTAATCCGTTAGTTAATTTTTTGAATTACACTCAATATAAAAGTTAAAGTTCCGCCCTTTAAGTTTGATTCTCTTAATTAAAGAACTCTAAGCTTACAAAAACGTCGAGATTTCTCTAAGAGATTTTTTTTTAATATCAGGAACTTCAACACCTTCAGCGGGATACCCTACTACTAATAAAAGAAATGGTTTTTCATTATCAGGTCTGTTCATTACTTCATTTAGAAAGCCCATTGGGCTTGGAGTGTGAGTAAGCGTTGCTAAACCGGCATTATGCAAGGCGGTAATCAACATTCCTGTAGCAATACCCACCGATTCCTTTACATAGTAATTTTTCTCTTTATTCCCTTCCTTATCCAGCGCATAGCTTTCGGAGAAAATCCCGATCAAATATGGAGCCTCTTCCAAAAAAGGTTTATGCTCATCAGTTCCGAATTTTTCAAGATCATCAAGCCAATCTTGAGGCGCTCTGCGATGATAAAACTCATGCTCCTCATCTTCGGCGGCTACACGGAGTTTTTTCTTTATATTAGGGTTTTCTACAACTGCGAAATGCCAGGGTTGCTTATTTGCACCGTTAGGAGCTGTGCCAGCAGCTAAAATACAATTCTCAATAACTTCTCGAGGAACAGGTTTGGAAGAAAAATCTCTGACAGTACGTCGGCGTTTTAAATCCTCATAAAAACTTTTTGCACGCTGCTTCATTTCCTCAACAGGATATTCATGATATTCATTGTGCGGTATAAATTTAGAATCTTCCATTTAAAATAGAATCTGTAGGGTTAGATATTGTTAGAATTGTAAGGAATATTGTTTAACAAAGTAATTCCATTCTTTTAACTCTTGCAAACGTTCTTGATGGCGCAGTCTTAATTTCGAACTGTTAATTGAAGAGATCAGACTCTCTGCTAGTTCAAATTCCTGAGTAAAACTCAGTTCTTCAATCAATTGTTCATATACGCCAAACCAATCAGGGTTAAATTCTTTTTTAAGTAAAACGGAAGCGAACTCCTGAATGACAATTTGGTTTACATGCTGTTCAAGCATTTCCGAGATAATAACAACTTGATTAGAATATTTAAGATTCTGAAAGTAGGTGGTTCCCGGAAAAGAGCGTCTATATCGGGCATCTAAAAAAAACTTCCAGTTCAGGGAATCAGATCTCAATTCGTATGAGTATTTAAAATTTCGGGCGCTTGTGGAGTCAAGCTTTGGCTTCAGTTCGTCTAAAAGAAGCCGGGCAGAACTAACATTATTACTTAGAAACAACGCATCAGCTTTAAGTAATTGAAGTGTTAGCGGATTGTCAGAATCATCAAAAGCATAAAGCGCAGGTGCATGCTTTCCATGCAGAAGTTGCTGACGAACCCAATCTCTCTTGACAAGTTTATTATCGAGGTCATTTTGGTAAAGTTCATTAATAGCAGCAAGAGCTTTTGTAGAATCATGATTAGACAAATGAAGATTGTAGGTATCCCAGAGCTGCATGCTTTCAGAAAATACATGCGGACAAGATTTTTGAAATAAAGACTGTCTGCTGAAAATGAATTCGGAAACTAGTTTATCAACAGAATCGACTTTTACGGAATCCAAATGTTGATGCCATTTAGAAACCATATTCTCAAAAGGCTCAGGATAGTGCTCGTCAAATGCTCCTTTAGAATAAGAGTCTTTAAAATTTTGAGTAGGATAGTTTTCCAACAAAAATTTTATAAATGAACCTGCGGTTGTATAACTAATTGAAGATGCTGTACTGTAAAAGCCAGAGGTAGAAAGAGCGTTCTTTAATTGCTCAGCATTTGGATAATTTTTTTCAGAGGCTAATATTTGACCCAGAGTTGATTCAGAAGAGGCGTCTTTAGCAATAGCTTCCGCAACGCCTTCTATCAACCCGATACTCCAGCTTCCATTAAAAAGATCATTCCCGAATTGCTTAGTGATAGCATGAACTAACTCGTGTTTAAGTACACCTCGGAGCTGTTGCTTGGCGATATGAAGCTGATCTTGTTCTAACCAAATGGGAACATAGCTTGTGAACTTTGCACCTACTAATTTCTTTTTTTGCCAAGCATTGCCATAGATGAAGCTTTCAATCTTACGCCCTTGAGGCCAGTTTATAGAAAGTGCTTCTACTATTTGTTGAAAATGAAACTCATGGCGCAGAGCCCAATAATTGGCTTCTTGGATAGTAAAATTGTCTTCTTCGAAATATAGATCGAAGTGCGGAGTTTTAATTTCGATCTCCAATTCACTTTTTAGAGCATCTCTTGGAGTAATGATTCCCATTTCATCCAGATTTAAATAGCTGAACAATAAGCAGATCAGAGAAAGTGCGGTGATTACTTTATTTTGAAAAGAATCAGACCAATTGGGAAGTATCCAAAGTAAGATGATCCAAAGAAATGTAACCCAGCGAAAAAAGAGCAAACTTTCGGTAATACGTAAAGTTTCATCATAAATAGGGCCCGGCCAAGTTCCCCAAATGTGATTAAAGAAATAAACCTGAGGAAGATTGAAAAACTCAATTATCCAAACACCGAATCCACAAGCTAGAAGCGTAATCACAGAAAAAATGACTGGCTTCGGAATCTTAAACTTCTTGTAAAGCCTACCAATTGCGTAACCAAGAAAAACACTTGGTACCGGTAGCATTAGCCAAAACCCGATTCCATCAAAAGTAAGGCATCCAGCAAAAACGGAGAATATAAAAGGAGGAACTCCTAGAAGAAATGTACAACCAAGTATTCTAACGGCAGAGAAAAAATCATTGGTATTATTTTTTGTAGAAGCGGAAGATGTGGCCGCCCAAAAACATCCCACAATGGAAGCAATAAAAGCCGATTCGAAATGGAAATCTTTTAATAATGGTATACAAACCATTACAACACCAAGAAGAAGAGGTAGCAAAATATTTAAGTGCTTATTCTTCACAGTTAGCCAACTTTAAGTTCGGCTGCCCAAAAAACCCAATACATAAGTACGAATTGCAGAGGAAGTCGTAATAAGGTTAGCCAAGTATAAATGGTCATCCCGTGCTTTTGATAAGCTTTCAAAAACATATCAATATTTGCAGGAAATACAGCAACAAGCAAAACAATTAATCCCCATCCGGCATAAATTTTAGTTTGAGGAACCATGATTCCAATACCGCCAAGTATTTCAGCAACACCACTCCAAAACACCATCGATTTATGATATGGAATATAATTGGGCATGATCTTTATGAAGAACGAGGGATTCACAAAGTGATAGATCCCAATTACTATAAAAAGACATCCAATAATGATTGTATTTAAAAAAGGAGAAATAAATTTAGCATTCGTTGTATTTGTTTAATGATAACAATTCATTGCCATCACCGCTGTAACTTTTTTGAAAAAAGATAGTCTAACACACACAGCGGCGAAACATCGATTAATTATAGCCGTACGGAGCTAAAGAAAATAATTGGAGAAAAAATGAGCAGAGCAAAAAAATTTAAGTTTCAGGTTACATTATCCATGGTGTTCACATTTGTGATAATGCTAACGGCAGTTAAAATGGGTTGGGCGCAATCAGCCGGTGATGCATATAAAGTTGAGCGATTTGCGGTAAACGATAATGTTAGAATTGATGTGGAAACCTCCGGTGGAAGTATTGATGTGATAGGGAAAAATACTGACGAAGTAACTGTAGAAATGTATGTAAGAAAAAGAAATCGTTATTATCAGGCAGATGAGATAGAGCTAAAGGAATGGGATATAGAAATTTTTGAAAGAAATAATGAAGTGACCGTTCATGCAAAAAGAAAGAAATCAAAAAACTGGAATTGGAATAGAAATACAGCCTCCATCTCTTTTGTTGTTTATGCTCCCGAAAAATCAACAAGTAATGTAAGAACTTCAGGCGGAAGCATAGATCTTGAAAATTTAATTGGATCGCAAACAGCAAGAACAAGTGGCGGGTCAATTTCTTTGGAAGCTATTAAAGGGAATTTAAATGTTAGAACCTCCGGTGGATCAATTAAGATGCACGATATTGAAGGCACAACGGAGGCAAAAACAAGTGGCGGGCGAATCAAAGCTGAAAATGTAAACGGAGATTTAGATGTTCGTACTTCAGGTGGAAGTATAACCTTAGAAGGTGTTTCAGGTAGCGTAGAAGCTAGCACAAGCGGAGGCTCAATAAACGCAGAAGTATCTTCACCAAGTGATTTTATAAACTTGAGAACATCCGGAGGTAGCATTTCAATATATGTACCGGAAAATCAAGGGTATGATCTAGACTTGGATGGGAATCGTGTCAGAGCAGAACTGAAGAATTTTACCGGAGAATATGAGAAGGATGAAATTAGAGGAACTGTAAACGGAGGCGGAGTCAAAATAAAAGCTAAAACTTCTGGCGGTTCTGTTCGTCTTAATTATATCTAAGAAATTTAAAACTCCATATTGTTAGTTATAAAAGGTGAGGGTGGATAGTCCTCACCTTTTTTTATAAAACTTATTTCAGCTTATAAATAACACCGTTTTTCATTACAAAAGTAATAGATTTCAACTCGCTGATATTTTCTAAAGGATCTTTGTCTACTGCGATGACATCTGCATATTTGCCCTTTTCAATCGATCCTAACTGATCTTTCATTCCAAGTAATTCAGCGGCATTGAGTGTTGCGGATTTGATGGCGAGATCTTCGCTCATTCCGTAATCTACCATAATCTCAAATTCGCGAGCATTTTCTCCGTGTTTGCTAACCCCTGAATCGGTTCCGAATGCAATATTAACGCCACCCTTTAACGCTCTTTTAAAAGAAGCTTCGACTACAGGAACAACAGTATTTATTTTATCAACAATAGCAGGCGGAATTTGATCATTAACCGAAAGCTCATCTCGTACAGAAACACCTGCTAATAAAGTTGGCACTAACCAAGCATCGTTTTCTAAGAAGAGTTTAACAGATTCGTCATCTAGGTAAGAGCCGTGATCGATGGAGCTTACACCAGCTCTTAGTGCTGCGTTAATTCCATCTGCGGCGTGGGCGTGAGCAGCAACTTTTCTTCCTAGACTTGTTGCGGCGTCAACAATGGATTTCATTTCTGCATCGGTTAGTTGCTGGCTTAGTCCCGCCGCAGTATTGCTTAAAACGCCACCAGTTGCAGTAATTTTAATGACCCCTGCTCCTTGTTTTACTCTGGCTCGAACAGCTCTTCGGCAATCATCAGCGCCGTTACAAATTCCTACATTTTCATCTAGCTCTAAAATCTCAGTTCTGTAGCCATGCGAATCTCCATGTCCGCCCGTAGCTGAAATTGCCCCTCCGGAATACACAATTCTTGGTCCTGCAATTAATCCTTTGTCAGTAGCTCGTTGAATTGCTCCAATCAATTCTTCATCGGCACCAAGATTACGTACTGTAGTAAAGCCAGCGTGTAGTGTTCGTTCTAGATACGGTAGCGATTTAAACGCCAAATCCTGATCATTTTGAGTAGTCCACTCATGTGGATTTGCATCTGGATCTCTTTCTCCGGTAAGATGTGTGTGCATGTCAATTAAACCAGGAAGTACAAACTTATTTATTAGATCAGTTACTTCAACATTTTTATATCCAAGTTGAGAGGCTGTTTTAAAACCTGATTGAACGCTTTCAATCATCCCATTTTTAACAACTACTGTTTGGTTTTTTAAGGGGTTTTCTCCCGGAATAGCCAACAATGTGCCTGCATGGATGATTTGAATATTGTCTTGGGAAACAGCAGCAGAAACTGATAAGATGGAAACGAGTAAAGAGAAAAAGAGTAGCTTAATTACATTCATCATAAAGGAATTAATTTTGTGAATGCGTCAATGTATTGAAAGTGAGCGAAAGGAAGAAGCTTGATTTTCTAATCTAATTTACAACAAGGGTTAGATTTTAAATTAAATATATGTTCATTTATAACAAATACCATTAGATGTACTCATTTATATATATATAAATACAATTTTAAGCACAGATTAATGAAAAAAAATATTTATGCGTTTAGCATATTAATTGGTATTTCATTTTTTATTTTAAAATGTTCACCTGACCCGATTTCTCCGAAGAAAATTCATGAAATCATTCCGCTTAAGGGTACGAGTCCAATTCCTTTAGTAGAAAGGCTTTCCTATAAAAGTACTAAATCATCAAACGATAATGTAAGAGCAAAAGAGACTTACTCTATCAATATGAATATAATAGAGCCTGTTCTAAAGCAAGCTCAAGTTCAAACAGGAAATACTTTTGTGGCGGTATTTAGTGTTAAGGATAGTATTGACAACAGGTATTCCTATTATATAGAATCATTGAAGTTTTCTGAGAAAGCAGTGAGAGAGTCAAACGGAGAAGTAGAACCATATTTTTTTGAGGCTACAGATACTAAAGATGAAGTGCAACGCATAGCCATGGCATACATTCCTAAAAGTATTCTGGCAAGGCAAGAAATGGATGACTGGATTATACCAGAGCCTAAATCGGGGGCGGTTTTTAAGCAGCAAAAATTCAAAAAAAAGTTAGCTATTGAGAGACTAAGTTCAACAGAAATGTGTTTTATTGAAGACACAAGATATTATATTGTTAATGCAGATGGGGAGGTTTTATACATGATTGTAGTAGGGCATGAAGAACCATGTGCAACCGCCACTCCCCCAGGTGATGGCGGAGGACAGGGAACAGGCGGGTGTAATTGGGATTGGCCCAGAGGCGATGATACCATAGACGACGAACATTGTCCATTTGATTGTGGAGGCGGAGGGAGCGAATTACCGCCACCACCACCGCCTAATCCATGTGAAGAAGAAAACCCGCCAGTTTGGTGTACAAATAAATGTGAAACGGGAGATGAAATCATTGATAATACCGGAGTACAAGAAACATTTGAGTATTTAATAGATGAAAGTAATATGGATCTACCCATAGAGCAAAGAACTGAGAAAGGCGGTTTTATCACTGAAAACCCATTAACAAGAGAACTTGGATTTACTGAATTCCCAAATGAGTGGTCAACATTTTCATGTGGAATAAATCCACCGACTAATTGGTTAGATTCTGTGCCTGCTAACACTATTGCGTATGTTCATACACATCCTTTTTCTGAGGGTGAAGATACAACTCATCCCAATGTGTGCGGTTCTGATGGAATTGAGAATTATCAAAGTGGGACTAACATATTCGACATCGATGCACTGTCAGAAATACAAAATTATCTTTCTAATTTTTCAATTAAAGGATATATCATTGATGGTAACAACATTGTTACTTATGGAACATTACCAGGGTCATATGAAGAAGTTGAGCGATGTGGATATTAAATTTAAAAGTAACTTACTGAGACAAATCATGAAATATCAATTAATTTTAATAGTTATAATTTCAATAATTCTAGGTGTTTTTTTTAACGAACAATCGATTATATACGCCAAAGATAAAAATGATTTTAGGTTTTCATGTCCAGAAAATCAGAATAAGGATATCTTTTTAGTAGGTTATATTCTTACAAAACAAAAAGAAAAATCGAAGTTAAAAGCGAATGGAATTAAAGAGTATACATTTGATTTAGAAGAAATTGGTGAATTAGATAGTGACACACCTATAAAATTACGGAAATACTGGAAAAACAAAGGTGTCAGACTGTTATCTGATGAAGACACTTGTTCAAAAATTGAAAACGTACTTTCTTCCAATAAAAAGTATAACGATTACTTAAAAGAGTTCAGAAGAGTTTATTATAAGATTGACGATAAATATTTTATACTTTATGTTCGTTTAGAAACAACACTTGGTCATGGAAAGTGGCCTGTACAAATCTTAGACCAGAATTTTAAAATTGTTGGTGATTTTAAGATGTGAACTAAAGTGATTGAAAAAAGGTGTTAGATGTAGATAAACATTAAAACACGAATCCCGAGTTAAAAACTTTTGTTACGGTTATTATCCAAACAAACGAATCAAAATAGTATATTGAAGGTTCGATTTTAACAACGGAGATTATGTCCACAAAAGAAACGGCTACAATAGAAGCAAAAGAGGAAGCAAAGGAACGTCCAATCGTCATAAAGGGCGCGCGGACTCACAATCTCAAGAACATTGATGTAGAAATCCCTAGAAATAAACTTACGGTAGTTACCGGAGTTTCGGGATCGGGGAAATCGAGTTTGGCTTTTGATACGATATATGCGGAAGGTCAGCGACGATATGTAGAAAGCTTGTCCAGCTATGCGCGTCAGTTTTTGGAAAGAATGGATAAACCCGATGTAGATTTCATGCAGGGTATTTCTCCGGCAATGGCGATTCAGCAGAAAACTACTTCTAATAATCCACGCTCAACAGTTGGTACAACTACGGAGATTTATGATTACCTGAGATTACTATTTGCCAGAATTGGAAAGACGATTTCTCCCAAGTCTGGAAATCAGGTCAAAAAAGATACCCCGAAAACTGTGATTAAAGAAATTTTTGAGCAGTTGGAAGAGGGTGATCGTTTTTATGTGTTATTTCCAATTCCTCAGCATGAAAAAAAGAAACTCGATGAAGAATTAAAGGTTCTAAAAGAAAAAGGATTTACTCGTCTGCTGAATTTGGATGACGAGCAGATGATCGAGCTTACTGAAGAGGGAGTTGACGCTAAAAAAATCAAACCTAAGAAGTATAGAGTTTTAGTAGATCGCTTAGTGTTGAAAGATGACGAGGCCACCATCACAAGAATAGCAGGTTCTCTGGAAACAGCGTTTCAAAACGGAAGTGGTAGATTATCGGTTAAAAAAAGAAATGGAGAAGAGCTTCCATTCAGTGAGCGATTTGAACTAGATGGAATAGAATTTACCGAACCAACGCCACAAATGTTTTCATTCAACAATCCATTTGGCGCATGTCCAAAATGTGAAGGGTTTGGTAAAGTTTCAGGAATTGATGAAGATCTCGTCATTCCGGATCATGAAAAGACTATCAGAGATGGCGCTATTGCTCCATTTACGACACAGAAGTTCAGCACGCATCTAAGAGATCTTATAAAGTTAGCAGCTCAAGAAAAATTCTCTATTGATACTCCATATGCTGAGCTTCCAAAGGAAGTAAAAAGTATTATCTGGAAAGGAAAAGGAAATTATATCGGAATCTGGAAATTTTTCGATATGGTAAAAGATCAAGCGTATAAAGTGCACATGCGTGTTTTGTATTCCAGATATAGAGGCTACAGCCGATGCCCCGAATGTGAAGGTTTTAGAGTTCGTAAAGATGCTCAATACGTGAAAGTTGGAGGAATGCACTCCGGAGAAGTTTCTGAGTTGACTATCGGTCATGCGAAAGATTATTTCGATGGATTAGAGCTAACTGAATTTGAAGAAAGTGTAGCAGGACAAATTCTATACGAAATAAGAAAACGCCTCAAGTTCTTGGACGAAGTTGGATTGGATTATCTGACATTAGATCGACTTGCAAACACGTTGAGCGGTGGTGAGTCACAGCGAATTAGTTTAGCCAACGCACTGGGAAGCTCATTAATCGGAAGTATGTATGTGTTGGATGAGCCGACGATAGGTTTGCATCCTAGAGATAATGATCGATTAATAAAAATTTTGGAGTCACTTCGTGATATTGGGAATACTGTGTTGGTGGTAGAACACGATCCCGAAATGATGAAAGCTGCGGATAATGTAATTGATATTGGGCCATTTGCGGGAGTTCATGGTGGAGAGATTGTATTTGAAGGAGATTTTCCAAAATTGCTGAAATCTGATACGCTCACCGGAAAGTTTTTAAGTGGAAGAAAAAAGATTGAAGTTCCCAAAAAACGACGAAAAGGCAATGGAAGAAGTATCAAGCTTGAAGGAGCTAGTGAACACAATCTGAAAAATGTAAGCGTTGAATTTCCATTAGGTAAAATGGTTGTAGTGACGGGAGTTTCAGGGTCAGGAAAATCGACGTTGGTGCATGATACTTTGTATGCAGGAATGCAAAAGCATATCGGTTCATATAATCAGAAAGTAGGTCGATTCAAAGACCTTTCAGGAATGGCGAGTGTTCATAGTTTAGAGATGGTTGATCAAAGCCCAATCGGTCGATCTTCACGGTCAAATCCTGCAACTTATACCAAAGCGTTCGATGGAATCAGAGATGTGTTTTCGAGCACGCGCCAATCAAAAATTATGGGTTATACTCCGGGACATTTTTCATTCAATGTTCCGGGCGGTAGATGTGAGAATTGTCAAGGTGAAGGAGTTCAGAAAATCGAAATGCAGTTCATGGCAGACATCGAACTCACCTGTGAAGTTTGTAACGGCGCTCGTTTCCGAAAAGATGTATTGGCAGTGAAATACCGAGGAAAAAGCATTCATGATGTATTAGAAATGCCGGTTTCTGAAGCCATTGAATTTTTTGTAGATGAATCAACTATTATCAACAAACTACAACCGCTGGAAGATGTTGGTTTGGGCTATTTGAATTTAGGTCAAAGTGCAACTACACTTTCGGGAGGAGAAGCTCAACGCGTAAAATTGGCAAGGTTTCTAACTAAGCAGAATTCAGAACACACTATTTATTTCTTTGATGAGCCTACAACCGGACTTCATTTTGAAGATGTAGCGAAATTGCTTGAAGCTTTTAATGAGCTTGTAAAATCGGGTCACTCGGTTATTATAATTGAACACAATCTTGATGTGATAAAATGTGCCGACTGGATAATAGATGTTGGGCCGGAAGGCGGCTTTGCCGGCGGACAAATTGTAGCAGAAGGAACTCCGGAAGACATCGTAAAAGTAAAAGAAAGCTATACAGGACAGTATTTAAAAGAGTATTTGTAGATATTGAAAAGATTGAATTCGGAACAATTTCTTTGAGATTTTGTTACAAAAACTGATACCAAAGAATTAAATATCTAGAAATGAATTCAACCAAGAAAATTACAACGATTATAACAGTAGTTTTATTAACGATAGGTTTTTCCTCTAAAACCCAGGCACAAGTTATTCCAGAATTTGGAGTAAAAGGCGGTTTAAATTATGCTACTTTTAATGACACTGACAACGTAGAATACAAACCAGGTTTTTTAATTGGTGGATATTTGAATTTTAAAATTCCGGCATCGCCAATGTCAGTACAGCCAGAGATTTTATACGCTCAATATGGAGCTAAAGCTGAAGACGCTGATTTCGAATTTGATGTAAACTATATTCAAGTTCCGGTACTGTTAAAATTCGGATTCGATACTCCCGGAGCACAACCGAATGTTTATTTTGGTCCTTATATGAGCTTTAATACCAAAGCAGAAGTTGAGAATAATGATGGAAGCATCAATCTCGATGATAGTGCTAAGGATACTGAATTTGGCGTTGTAGTTGGTGCCGGAGTTGATGTGAGTAAGTTAAGACTTGGGCTTAGATACACAGCAGGATTAACAAATGTAGCAGATGATGATTTCAATGATTCCGCTAAAAATGGAGCCATTGCTCTTACCGTTGGTATTGGATTCTAGCTTTGAATGATATAGATGAAAAGCCACTTTTAATAAAAGTGGCTTTTTTTTATGTCGATAGATTCGTAAAAGTCATGCAAAGTTAGTTTCTTATAACTACATTATTAACAAGTGCAAGTTAAACAACTAAACAAAGAGTGATTATGAAAAAAATAATAAAAAGAAGTTTACTAATGTCAGGGTTAGTGTTGGCATTATTATTCGCGAACAGAGCAGAAGCACAGCTTTTACCAGAGTTTGGAATAAAAGGAGGTCTGAATTTATCTACAATAAGCAATTTGGATGGATCCGAGTCTAAAGCAGGAATCTTAGCAGGGGCTTTTGTAAAGTTGAATGTTCCTGCGAGTCCGGTAGCAATACAGCCTGAATTATTATTTGTACAGTATGGAGCTAATGATGAATCTTCTGACGCTAAAATAATTTTGAACTATATACAAGTTCCTGTGCTGTTAAGTTTCGGATTTGATGTGCCTGCAGCACCGGTAGCCCCGAATGTATTCTTTGGACCTTATGTAGGGTTTAACACAAAAGCAGAAAACGATGACGGAGACGGAAATACGGCTGACCTAGATGATTTCATCAACGGAACAGACTTTGGTGTAGTTGTGGGTGCGGGATTGGATGTGAGTAAATTCAGAATTGGACTCAGATATACCGCTGGACTATCTAATATTTTTGAAGACGATTTTGAAGATGGCGAAAAAAATGGAGGCATAGCACTTACGGTTGGGGTAGGCTTCTAAACTAAACTGTAAAACTTATAAAGAGCAGTTTCAAATTATTGGAACTGCTTTTTTTATATCATGAAGATTAATTTTAGAAGAACTTAATTTTTTGGTTGTATGAACGTAAATATCTTCATGTAATAACTTTTATTTTGACTAGTTAACAGCGATGGCTTAAACTCCATCTAATTCATTTAAGAGATTCATGTTTATACGGCTGCTTGCCTTAAATTGGAAAATTTTTATATCAAATCTGAACAGATTTCAGCTTCTGTTGTTGATAGGGTATATCATGTTCTTGGGAATCATGACCGTGAATTTGATAGGGACGGCTGTAGTGGTGATTATGCTTGATACCGACCCATGGATGAAAACACAAATTCCGTGGCTTACACCAAAGATATATACTTTTCTACTGCTTGTTTTCGCAAACTCTTACTGGGTAATGCACTTTTCATTTACGAATCTTCGGTTGATGAATATTGCCGAAAATAGAAAACTGCTCGGATTCGCATTTCCATTAAAACGACTTTCAAAATATCTTATGATTATAGGTTTTTGCCATCCGGTAAATATTATCTATAATTTTACTTGGATTATATTTTTGATGATTCAGGTATCTCACGCATATCAAGTGTTTGTAGGTATAGCAGCGATTATTTTTAATTATGTACTTATTTACTCTGTAAAACATCGATTTATCAAAATAGTAGAACGCAGATTCATTGCTGTTGTAGTTGGTTTTTTGTTTTTAATCTTTGGCCTGTTTCAGGCTGTATCACTATTCGCGGAAAACTCACAACAAATTTTTGTAGAAATTATCCCAAGAGTGGAGACATTAAACAATTTTCTGTCCTGGAGTCCCGGAGGATTATTGATCCAAACTGTTACGGAAGGCTATGGTTGGACAAAAGCAGCAATTATCTTTGGATTCCTTGTAATATTGATTGGATTGGTACTGGTAGATCACTTTCACAAAACATGCGAAGGATTGATCAATCCAACTATCAGAAAGGCAGAACAGCAAACTAGTAAACTGTGGAAATTCCTGAGAAGAGTAATGGGCAAAAATGCAGGGAAGTATTACTACTACGTAATGATACATCCGTATAACAAGTTGCAGTTACTTACTCTTGCTGTTGTTCCTGTAGTATATGTGCCGTTATTACTTCAGGTTAAGTATACGGCAGCTCAAACTATCTTAATACCAACCATTTTAGCGGGCATACCTGTTGCTCTTTTAGCAATGGGAATGGCAAATATGTATGGCTACGAGAATAGAGAATTACTGATGCATTTACAGTTTCCTATTAAGCTGGAGAAACAACTAAAAGAGCGTTTTCTTGGTGTTATAATATTTCCGTTATTAGTTTTTTATGTAATTACTATTTTTGAGTTATTGCTTATTCCTCAGATTGTAGGAGTATATAAAGTATTTGTTGCGAATACTTTTTTCTTTCTCTGTTTTATGGTGCTGTTTATATGGAGTTCCTATTATCAATATCAAAAAGCAACTTATTCATCGTTTAGTTATAAACACCCCATTATTCCTCAAAAAGTCACCTTTGTAATCTCATTTGTTATCTTCTCAATGGGGTATTTGATTTTTGTACCGTTAGAAAATCTGGAATGGTATAGAATTACAATTATGAGCGTGGTTATTGTTGTAATAGGAGTTTACCTTTGGAGACATATGAGTTTTCTGGTAAAGCTGTTTAAAAAGCAGATATTAAGACGATTATGGACAGAATAACGAACATCTAAAAGCGAATAACATTTATGCTACCTATCCATCTCGATCTTGGATTTACACAAATATATTTTTATGAAGGCATTTACTTCCTTATATCCATTGTGATGGGTGTATGGTGGGCAAAAGTACGCGTTGAAAAGTACGGAGGTAAAGTTGAAAAATTCGAAGGCTTAATAGTTTGGTCTATCGTAGGTGCGTTGATCGGCGCAAGACTTTCCCATTATATATTTTGGCAATCGGATGTGTTTTTTGAGAATCCTGGGATTATTTTTAGCCCTACCGGTGCAGGCAACAGCATTACCGGAGGTTTAGTTGGGGGTATGCTAGGTGGCTACTTTTATGTGAAAAGAAATAATATGAATTATTGGGAGTATTTCTCTTTGCTTTCACCCGGTGTGTTGTTAGGTCAGGCCGTTGGAAGAGTGGGCTGTTTCTTAAATGGAGACGCTTATGGAACAGCAACAGATTCATTCTTGGGTGTTCAGTTCCCAAGATATGCAACAACAATTCCCGCTTTTGAGACGGAATACAGGCTTTCGAGTCCAGCATGGGAATCAACGGCTGGTTTACCGGGGCAAACGGAGTCGCTTAGCGCACCGGTACATCCAACACAGTTATATGAAATGTTTGGAGATGTTGTTTTAATCTTGATAGTACTGTGGGTTTTTAAAAAAATATGGGATTCGGATAAAAAATCTCCTCTTATTTTCTTTATTCATACCGGAGGTTATTCATTACTAAGATTCGGGCTTGAATATATCAGAGCTGATAAAGAAGGAATCACTATGTTTGGGATGAGTAATCTGCAAATGGCGCTATTACTGTACGGCTTGTTTACCATTGGTTACGCAGCCAGATACTATTTGAAAAAACAATCTAAAGCAAAAGGCTGATGGGAAATGCGATTTCCATACAAGGTTTGGTTAAAAGTTACGATGATAACATCGTACTAAAAGAGTTGGATTTAAAAATTCCAAAAGGATCGATCTTTGGGTTAATCGGACCAAACGGAGCGGGTAAAAGTACATTGATTGGTGTTTTAACCGGTTTACTTTCTTTTGATGAAGGATACATCAGCATAGATGAAATGCGTTTTATTGATGAAAATGAAGAAGAAATAAAAAGAGAGATAGCTTCAGTACTTCAGCCGCCATTGTTGTTTGAGCAATTTACAAGCATAGAGTTCATCGAATATGTGTGTGATATTTATGAAATCGAAAAAAAAGGACTAATTGAAAAGGCGTATTCACTGATGGATTTTTTTGAGATTAAGGACTTTGCAAAAACAAAAATTCATAAACTTTCATCGGGAAGTCGTAAGAAACTCGCTTTTATAACTGCTGTTTTAACTGAGCCTAAAGTTTTGTTGTTGGATGAACCTTTTGAAGCTGTTGATGTAATTTCTATTGACCGCATGAAAACGGTACTCCGCAAACTGAAAGATAAAGGTGTAACAATGATCATTACCAGTCATATTTTGGAAGTAGTTGAAAATCTTTGTGATGATATAGCAATTTTGCACCAAGGCAGAATAATTGCCTACTTAGATTCTATCAGCAGAAAAAACCTGAAAGAGCATTCAACATTACACGAAATCTTCTCCGGATATGTTAAAGTTGAAGGTAAAGATGATATTGTGGATTGGTTGTAGATTAGTAGTTAGATATAAGATTTAAGACACAAGACTTTAGACTTTTATGGAAACATTTCAAGAAAGCTTTTCCCAATTATTTGAACGAATGTTGAACTCTGCTCCCGCAATTTTAGGCGGAATTGTAGTATTGTTCATGTTTATCGGATTTGGTTTACTAGCCAGCCGTGGGTTAAAAAGATTGCTTGGAGCAAGAGCTACATCAACCAAAAAACTACGCTTGGTTATGCGTTTGACTCGATGGGGATTTTACCTGATCGGAATCGTGATTGCTCTTCATATCATGGGATTAACGAAAGCTGCTTCGGGAGTGCTGGCCGCAGGTGGAGTGCTTACCGTTGTTTTAGGATTTGCCTTCCGCGAGATTGGCGAAAACCTATTAGCGGGTTTATTCATGTCATTCAGCCGTTCCTTTGATACAGGAGATTTAATTGAGAGTAATGGAATTCAAGGAGTGGTAAAGCAAATTAATATCAGGGATGTGCATGTTAGAACCGGAGACGGAATAGATATATTTATTCCCAGTGCAATTATCTTTAAAAATCCATTAAATAATTATACGCGTGATGGTTTGCGCAGATCCAGTTTTACTATCGGAATTGATTATGGAAACGACCCAAAGAAGGCCATGGAACACTTGATGGAGGCTACGAAAGCTACAGAGGGCGTGATTAAATCTCCTGCACCAGCAGTGATTGTATCAAATTTTTCCGATAATTATATTCAGATTGAAGTTCAATTTTGGATTAACACCTTCTCTAAGCACTCTAACCTTTCAAAGATAAAAACTGATGTAATGAATGCTAGTCATTCAGTTTTACGAGGGAATGGATTTACATTCAGTTCTGAAGTAAGCACATCAATAGAAATGCTGGATAAAGAGAATTAAACTAAGTTTGTGTTGGTAGTTTATTTGTAACGGGCGAAACTTTATTCATTTTCCATGATTAGAAGGAATAAAGATTCTAAACTTCCTTCCACCTGAAATCATTGAGCAGCGTTGAAGAAGGAAGGAAAGGCATCTTAATTGAAAAAGTCTTTTATTGGAGTAAATCAAATTTTGGAGATCATTATGAAGAAAGTATCAGGATTAATTGCAGCAATACTTTTAACCACGTCTTTAACTGTTGCACAGGGAACGGCAGATGGAAGTAAGCCACAGGGCGAAAACCTGAAAGTACCGGAAGGTTGGCAATGGCGATTCGACAAGGCTGAAGAAGATGTAAAGGTTGGTTCAGAAGCAGAAACCTCTGATGTGTTTTTTGTAAACATGACTCCAGGCTGGCATATAACTAGTGGCCCTGCTGGAATTTATTATCATTCAAAAAATAAAGTTAAAGGTGACTTTAGCTTGGACTCAAAAATCTACCTGTTCGATACAAAAGGCCGAAACAGAGAAGCATTTGGGTTGTTTATTGGGGGGCAGGATCTTAAATCTGATGCCCAAAGCTATGTCTATTTTCTTTTGAGAAACACGGGAGAATATCTCATCAAAAAGAGAACCGGTTCCGAAACATCTACATTAAAAGGCTGGACAAAAACAGATGCTATGAATATGTTTACTGAAGAAACAGAATCCTCTGCCGAAAACGACTTCCAGGTTAAAGTGATGGACGATACGATAACATTCTCACTAAATGGAAAAGTTTTATCAAGTATAGATAAAGGTGATTTGAATACTGATGGTCACTACGGTTTCAGAGTTAATCATAGCATCAATCTTCATATTTCTAGTTTGAAATTGTCTGAGTAGCAACAATTTTTTTTAACGGAAAACGTAGATCATTAGGAGCGGATCAAAAAGTATCAATGAAAATAAAAACCCTTTTACTCTTCATTATTCCGCTGATTTCATGTTCATTATTTACAAATGAAAATGACGGGTATGAAACGGCGCTTGCAAAGTGGGAAGAATCAAAGTTAGTTGACTACGAATACCGATATGATTTGGGATGCTTTTGTCCACAGCTTACCCCTGCGGTATTGGTAATTAATGCAGACACCATTTATCAGGTTCTGGATCCTTTTGAAAGGGATTCTGTTATGGTACAAACAGGTGAAAACTCATATGAATATGCAGGAGAAGCGTATAAAGACTTTTTCAAAACCATCGATGATTTATTTGAAGTCATAAAAAAAGCCAGAGGAGCGGATAAATTGAAGGTGGAATATGATGAGGAAAAGGGATTCCCCACCAGAATTGATATAGACTACGACAGAAACGCTTCAGACGATGAGGTGCTCTATACAGTTTCTAATTTTACGCCACGCGGGATTCTTGCCCTCTAAACTCCCAATTCACTTTTAATGGCGTCCAATTTCTGTTGCTCGGCAGACGAAATGCTACCATCACATGCGGCAATAGCTTCCAATAAATTATAAGTTAACTTTTTACCATCGTCAGAAAAACTTCTGTTGATATGGTCAATAGCTTCATTCGCCATTTGCTCTACTTCATCAGTTCCCATTGCGGCAATTTGAGAAAGCGTTTTATGGTAGGTTTCCATGTCGTAATCCATATTTGAAAGAATCCTTTTAACAGTTTCTTTCTCTTCGTAGGAGATGCTTCCATCAGAGCTTTCAATCCAAAAAATAAGTGTATCTATGGATGTTTCGTCAGTAAGGGCGTAATTACTCATATTATTTTATTTAGAATTCGTTTGACAGTAACGTACAAATTTTTTCCAGAAGTTGCTTTTTCTCTTCGGAAATGGAATTTTTTTTATTCGAATCAATATCAATTTGAGCTACAAATTGATCATTCTTCATTATTGGAACAACAATCTCAGATTGAACATAGTGGCTGCATGAGATGTAATTATCTTCTTTAGTTACATCTTGAGAAACGAAAGTTTCGTGACTTACAGCAACTTGACCGCAAATTCCTTTCCCAAAAGGGATAGTAGTATGTTCGGTAGGTTCTCCTACAAACGGACCCAGTTCAAGCTGTAATTCATTACTTGGATCAACCAAATAGAAACCAACCCAATCAAAATGTTCTACATTATCCTGTAATATTTCACAAATACCAAATAGCTTTTCGTTAAGTGAAGAGTTATTAGAAAGTACATCCTTTATTAAAGGAATTATGGCTTCATTAAGTGATATTGATTCTGTTGTAGTCATAAAGTTTTGTATTGCTAAGGAAGATAAAAGTTTGAAAGTGATAATAAAGTTAAGCTTTGATAAAAGCATTCCCGAAATACTAAAAATTTGATAAAAAGGTGCGTATCTTTAACAGTATATGGAAGAATTTTTTAAAGATATTATCCCTTTCTCAACACAAGTAATGGGAGCTGGAGCTTTACTAGTAGCTAGCTTTACTTCATTATTTTCAGTAGTTAACCCACTTACTGCAATGCCCATATTTCTTTCTTTAACAGAGGGGAATACTGAAAAAGAAACAGCCAGAACCGCGCGCAAGGCAAGTACTTATATGTTCTTTGTATTGATTACTTTTCTATTGATCGGAACATATATCCTCAGTTTTTTTGGAATATCGTTACCGGGAATCAGAATTGCCGGTGGTATCATTATTATGAGAGCAGGGTTTTCAATGATGAATCCCGAAAAAACAGGAAGAAAACTTTCGAAAGAAGATCAGGAAGCCGCAATGGATAAAGACGATGTGAGTTTTAGCCCGCTTGCTATGCCGTTACTGTCAGGGCCGGGAAGTATTGCGGTTGTCATAGGTTTTGGTTCTCAAGCTACCAGTATAGTCGATTATATAGTTACAGGAGTTGCCGTTTTATTAACTGCTTTTCTAGCATGGGCGATACTGAGAGTTGCTCCGTGGTTAAATAAATTGATAGGTAAAACCGGAATGACAGTGATTACTCGTTTAATGGGTTTTATAGCGCTTTCAATCGGAGTGCAATTTATTATCAACGGGATAGCAAAGTTTTTTGAGATCGGGTAATTAACTTCGGTTGGCAAAAGAATAGAAATTCATCGGAAGGCTATAAAAGCGGATTAATTCCAATCACATTTAGAGGTCTATTCTTTAACTCTATTTGATATTTTGAACTACTAGTTCCAACCTCTCCATCCAAATGAATAAAATGCTTTTTTTGAATGTTGAGAGA
>Ga0189275_100125_pt1 | contig 110407 bp, 108 predicted proteins | sample N19A6minimetaG_FD_130329 | JGI IMG/M metagenome (GOLD analysis project Ga0189275, IMG submission 130329) | Marine microbial communities from the Costa Rica Dome - N19 A6 mini metaG | ecosystem: Environmental > Aquatic > Marine > Oceanic > Photic zone | place: Costa Rica: the Eastern Pacific...
AGCTAAAGGAGCTGGATTGGATATAGGTCGTGAGGAGTTTTTTGAATTGTTTGCTGGAGGCAATGTTATCCCGAACTTCGTAGGCTTGAATACGGGAACAGGTGGAATCAATGCTAAAGCAACAGCTCCTGGAAGCGTAGGTAACACTGGTTCAATTACATGGATGGGAAAAATCCTGGAAACCGTTTTTTTAGAGACTGGAGAATAGAATGTCACAAGTTGAAGTATTAGCTAAATCATCGGTTCAAGATGCTATCGATGCTTATAACGCCGCCAAAGCGGATCTAATTGAATCTATAAGCAATATAGAGACTAGCGATGCACAGGTACAGGCATTAGCAGCTCAAGTAGAGTCTGCTGTTGCATCAGCTTCAGCAATTGCTACTGTAAATTTTCAAAGAGGATTTGAAGGTGATGATGATTTGACCGTTGTTCCAGTAACAACTGGTGCTACTGAAAATGATATTTCATGGTATTTTAAAAACAGCATTTCTTTTCAGCTTGTCCGTCTAGAGAGTAGTTCTTGGGAGGATTTTAGCCAGCCAATTTCAGTAGATGCATTAGGGATTTCTCGTCTTAAAGGCGGTGAAAACAATGATGAGAGCGCTATTTTTCAAAGCATTATCGATAAAGCTGTACAGCTTGGCATTAAGAATATTGAGATCCCAAAAAGAACATATCGACTAGATGAAGCTATAAATATACTTAATAGTGAAATTAACATTAACCTGAACGGCTCCACTATTCATTCTTACGTTGAAGCGACTGCCAACAAGTGGGGAGAGTCCGGGCTTTTTAATTTTCACGGAAAATTATCTAATGAATCGAACGGTTCTACAATAGACTACCTAAGAGGTGAGAATACACCATCTGGCGCAATTAAATTATTGACCGTTGAAAAACATTCTTATTTGTCACCAAATTACCAAATTGTTAAAGGTAGTAAGATAACTACCGACGATAACAGCCAATTTGAGGTTGGGCAAACTGTAATTGTAAGGGGTCGTACAAGAGGTGGCGGAGCGCCTTACGACAATGATTTTTTTGAACCAGTATTAAATACCGTAGCGACTATCACGGATATTGATGAGACGTACATTTACACTGATTATATCCCTGCGTATGATTTTCCGAATTTTTTCAGTGATGAGAACTATTTAAGCCATGTAGTTCAAGTAGATTTAATTGAAAATGTTGGAATTCACGATTTTACAATAATCGATAAAACCACTTTGGCTGTTGAAAACGATCCAACTAGTGCTGAATTACTTGCTGCGGTTAGCCCTGTAACCGCATTAATGACTCGTAATTTTAACCTCACCAACGGGAAGGTTATAAATCACAAATATAATGCTTTCAATACATGGTGGAGCTTAGACGGGACTATTGACAAATTCATAGCTAAGGATGCTCAAATGTGGGAAGGTGGGCAAGGCTATCTTACTCAGACTAGATCTTCACGAGGCATGTACTATAAAAATCTATTTGCGGATGGTTGCCGACATGCTGTTGATTTTTCGTTTTCCAGCGGTTGTACCGTTGAGAATGAGCGGTCCATTAACGACCGCTCTTCTGCGCTTGGATGTCATGGATATGGAGAGCATGACATTACGTTTATAAATTGCACCGGAAGTGTGCAGCTTGGGCATGGTATAGATTTGTATGCAAACATCAGTTGGGGAATTAAGTTTATAGATTGCCATATCAATTTCCGAAATTGGAATATTGAAGCCCAGCAAGGAAATTATTTTCTCAATGAAATTCATTTTGTAAGGGGATCATTTACGGTAGATACTCTTCCTCAATTTATCAACGCTTCCTTCACAGATTGCGAAGTGAACCTTACCGGAGTTGAGGATGAAACGAATCCTCCTACATTAAATATCCGAGATCTTACATTAACTACTTCGTTGAAGTTTAATGGAGGTAGTATAAAAATGGCAATGCCCAACGAGCAATCTTCTGAATACGAAATGTATTTCCGAAGTTATGATGTCATTGAGATCAATGGCACTGACATGGAGTTTGATGCAGCTACTTTGGCGACAACTAATACGCTCGAAATTAATTTCTTGAGTGTTGGCAAGATTATTTTAAATAATGGCAAATCTCAAAGAACTATGCTGCGATTCTTTACATCAAAGCCAAATTTAGTTATTGAGATAGAAAAGAACGAGATAGAATTTAACCAAGATGAAAATGTTTGGTTGCTATTTGATGGTATAACAAACTCTGAAGTCTCTTTAGATGTTGGTTTTAATAAATGGAAACATAAAGGCACTCAATCTGCTATCTACTTTATGGATGCAAGAGATTCTGGCTTCACTACATCCAAGATGTATGCTAGAATTTACGAAAACGAAGTGATTGGCAATGAAAATGCGCAGCCTTATCTATTGTACACATCAGCGTCTTCAATGGTTAATGTGCTTGATTCCAATAATATTGTAGTTGAGCCAAAAGGCGGAGCCAGTGATAAATGGGATGCTACTAGAAATATGCTCATATAATTATTTAAATTTCTATGAAAAATCACACACCACTTTCTACAAACAAAGAAAAAACATTCGATCTTGCTGAAGCTACGATAACGCGTGAGAAGCAAATTCATGAATTGCAGGTGCTGTACTCTGCCGTAAGTATTGAGGAGCGTAGTCAAATTTGCGCGACTCATAAATGGAAGCCTGAAGAAAGGATTCCTGAGCTTTCCGGTGATGTTAGAATTCAAGGTTCAGCACTTAAAGAAATCGTTAAAAGAAACGAGAAAAAACCTGCCAAGTCACATCAAGAATTAGAAGCTTTAGTTAAGCGATCTTTAAAGGATCATAAACCAGCTGAAGCCATTGACGCTGAGACATACTGGTACGAACTATGCAAGATTATATTTGAAGGATTTGACGTTCCAAGATCACAGGCCGGAGAGCTTAACTTTAGAGTAATCTCTGAGGCATACACCGATTTTTTTGGTTACTAGCAGAGGACGAACAGAATGCGACTGCCCTGCTTAAACTTCGCAACGGATGCCCACCGCCTGAATGGGTTAACATTACCGATCACCAGGCGTGGCAAATTGAAACGCAAGAGCTTCTCCATGAAGACATAGAATTTTGGACAAACATGTGTTACAAAGCAGGAAATAGCAGTTCAGAAATTAAAGACTTGATGAATTCATCCCGAACACATGTCGTTTTAACCTACCTACATAAACTGCTTAGATAATGGCAAATAATGAAATTAAAATATCGGTTGTATTTGCCAAAGCAGGCGCGAATAAGAATGTAAAGGAGTTCACAGGATCGCTTCGTGAAATGGAGCAGACTACCAAGAGCACCGGAGCAGCTGCCGGAAAGAGCTTTGAGAAGACCAAGAATTCAGCGCTAAAAAACTTCGGCAAAGCTGGGTTGGTTGGCATTGCTGCCGGAGCCTCAGGAGCGGTTGTTCTTGGTTATAATCGCATGATCGATAAAGGCTCTGAGTTCCAACAGAATCTCGCAGATCTCTCCGCCATTACAGGCATACAAGGCAAAGCCCTGGACAGCCTTGGAGATCGATCTTTAAAGACCTCGGTTAAGTATGGAGAGAGCGCTTCAAACATTATTACAGCTAACAAACTGGTAGCTTCTCAGCTTGCCGAAAAGATAGATTTTGGAACGGATGAAGGGCTTAAACAGCTTCAAGATATTAGTGAGCAGGCGATAATTTTGCAGAAGGCAGCAGGCGTTGAATTAAGCACCGCTGTAAATACACTTACAACCGCTGTAAACCAGTTCAACCTTCCTGCCAGTGAAACAAACCGACTTATTAATTCCATCGCGGCAGGCTCTAAATTTGGTGCTGCTGAAGTAGCGGAACAATCGGCTGCTTATGCGGAAGCCGGATCTGTTGCAGCATCTACGAACCAGTCTTTTGAAGTGCTGAATGCTACCACCCAGATATTAGCAGCAAATGCCATAAAAGGAAGCAAAGCAGGAGTTGGAATTCGTAATGTTTTACTAACTCTAAACAACTCTGCAAAGCTTGCAGAAAATGGAGTTGAAGGCGTAGATCTACAAGCCGATGGATTGGCTGTTACCCTTGGTAAATTGAACCCATTATTAAGCGATTCTGCAAAGCTTGAAAAGCTGTTTGGGCGTGAGAGTATTACTGCTTCACAGATCTTGATTAAGAACGCTGACAGCGTTGCCACGATGACGGAGAAAGTTACCGGAAGTAACGTCGCCCTGGAACAAGCCGAGATTCAGATGAACACCTACCAAGGCGCACAGGCTCGCTTGGCTTCTGCTATCGATGCACAATTGATACCTGCTTTTCAGGAGAATAACGGAGTGATGGTTAAGGGAATTAACACTTTGATTGACTATGTAGAAGCAACCGGATATGCAGTGAGCGTGATCAACGATTGGTTTGATTCATACTCAGGATTGCGTGAAAAAATAGAGCAAAATAACGAAGTAATTCGTGCTCAAGTTTCAGTTTTAAATGATGAAAAGAAAGCCCTCCAGGAACGATTAGAAACTGTTGAAAAAGGTTCTGTAGAGGAAGAAGCTTTGTATGAGAATCTTGAAAATGTTTCAGCTGCTTTAGTAAGAAAAAAGCGAGAATTAGAGAAGGATAAAAAGCAGATTTCAGACAATGTTAAGACTCAAAAAGAGTACATCGAAAATCTTAAAAAAGAAGAGACTGGATTATTTGCAAGCACTCAAAAAGTAGTAGATGCTGAGAAGAAATTAGCGACTTTAAAAATCCAATATCAAGGAGCTGAAGAAGCCTTACTTATATACGATCAAGCTCTCCAAAAAAACACACAATCACAGGCTAATAATAAAGACGCAAACGAGGAAAATGACGAAGTAATAGGAGGACTTTCTAAGCGATATAAAGAAAATGAGAATCGCATAAATGAACTGATCAATTCCACCGAGTCACTCACTCAAAAAGAGTGGGATGAGCTGGCTTCAAAAACAGCTAAAAATAAAGCGATTGAGGAAGAGGTTAAGAAGCGCAAAGAGCTTGCTGAATTCATGGCAAATGATGGTCTTAAAGTTGATGCTCAAAAACCCGAAGATACGATTATCGAACCCGACTTTGAACCACTTCCTTCCTTTGAAATGAATACTGACCCAATTTTAGTAGCAAGCGAAGCTATTCAAAAGCTAGAGGAAGACGTTGCTAATTATATCAATACATCGGCTGTTTTAGGCAATCATACGAACGACATAAACTTTGCTTTACAGCGCACTGAAGCAACGATTTCATCTCTCATTGAAAACGGTTATTCAGCCACTGGTCCGGCTATTCAAAAACTAGTAGAAGATTACGATAAATTGAAGCAAGCTCAGCAAGCACAAGCGGCATTTATGCAAGCGGCTACAAACGATCAGATTTCATCTCTTCGTGATTTAGGTAACGAAGTACGGGCTCAGGTTTTAGCAGCGATTAAGGCAAGAATTGCTGAAGCTGTAGCAACGCAAATTGCCAAAGCTTTAAAGACAGTTCCGTTCCCTTTAAACGTAGCGGTTGCGGCTGCGGCAGGTGCGGCTGTGCCGTTGCTATTCAATCAGCTTCCAAGCTTTGAAAAGGGCGTTGATAATTTTGCAGGTGGTCTCGCAAAAGTGCATAAAAACGAGATCATCACTTACCTGCCAAAAGGTTCTAATGTGATCACAAATAAGAACGTGGAAGCGATGGATAAAATGCAAGGTCAGCAATTCATTCCGCACGGCAACAGCCCTTCCGTAATGGTTCAGCCGAGTGATAATTCGGATATTTTAAAAGCAATTCAAGAGCAAACAGATCGCTTTGAATTAATCGAGCGTAGGGTTGAATTTAACATGACTGAGTTCAATGCAAAGTATAACAAGTGGCTAAAAAAAGAAGCGGCATTGACTTAAAATGGCAACATTTGACGAAGGATATTACAGCGTTGGATCTTATATCTCAAACGATTATAAAGTTGAGATTTTTGAGTATTCATTAGGTGGTGAGTTTGAGTCTTCTCCAGTTGAGTTGAGGAGCTTCATTGTTACTAATTTAGTGCTTGTTTTTGGCGACTCAAACAATCCTTTTTCTACTCACCTTAAAACCGAATTTCAGCTTCAGATAATTGATGAACAAAATCACTTTAAAAATAGATTTAAAGAGGCTTCTTCTAATCAATTTTATGTCGAGGTAACGTATAACGATCAAGTTCATCAAGGCTTCTTAATTCCAATCTACAGCGAAGGCGGTTTCTGGAAAAAGTATAATGTGCGAACCTTTAGCTTCTCAAATGGGCTGTCAATATTGAAGACAGTTCCTAATTCATTCAATGAATTAATACAGATCGGTGCATTCTTTCAACAAGCGCTACAAGGTATTGGATTGCCGATAGATTTGAACATGATATTTGACTATCAGCATGAAGACGCTTCTGGTCAGGCTGAAATTGTACCTCAACAAATGCAAATAAATCCTTCTGATTTTGTAAGGAATAAAGAAAACCCTTCTGTATATGATGCTGTAATAGCTGTTTTAGAATATTTCAAATTGCAGATATGGAATCAGGACTCAAAGTGGTGGATCGTTCAGCGATCCATATCCGGAAGCACCCCAAATGTATATAACTATAATGATGAAGATGGTTGGACTTCAGAGTTGTTTGAAAACTCTTTAAACATACTCAATGCTTCTTTGTTACAGGAAGGTACTAGTGATTTTGAAGTTGAGAATGTTTCTTTGTACGAAAGAAAAATTGAACAACGTTCATTCGATTTTGGGACGTTAAACCCATCCTTTGAGCTTTTCGAAAGCGGTGAACCTATTGACTGGGATGTAACTGGTAATGTAAAGAGTGGCACTGATTCGCTTATTTTCGAAGATGTAAACGCATCTGTAAGTCAAACAAATAAAAGAGTGCTTTCCGGTAGGTATGACAAGTTAAGTTTGTCTGTAAATATTCAATATGAACTTAGAGATGATTTAACCGCAGGCACTTATGAATGGGGAGTTCTTACAATAAAAGCTATAAATCTATCAAACCCGGGTGAAGTTTTTTATCTTAAAGATGATGCTTCTTGGAGTAGCACAGAGCATGCGATTGGTGAATCTTTGACAGTTCCAGAGTTTGGAGATTATGTAGAAAACAGAAGCATAGAATTCGAAATTGAATTTGACACTCCCGCTTCAACTGATGTGTATATAGTTATTGAACTGGAATTGACTGGAGACGATGTCTTTGTTGCAGTCGATCCGGTTGAATACATAGAGGTTGATGTTCAATCGGTTAAGCTATCTGATCAAAAGACAGAGGCTTTATTCTCGGCTTCATTTGATGAGCCCTTTATAAGCAATGAGATTACAGATATCGTTTATTGCAATGATACTTTCCTCAGATCAGTAGATCCTACATTTAATTATTATGATGGCGCTGAATGGAAGGCTTTTATTTTCATTGATACAGACCCAGTTTTTGAATATTTACAAAGCCGTATATTGAAGTCATGGATGTCTCAAAGAGCTAAGCGTTTATTAGGATACAATCTTTCTTTGAGAGCTACTCAGGTTAATCTAGGTGCTTTAGCAACTATCTCAGAAATAGAATCAGGTGTCTTATTCACGTGTAATTATTATAAATTAGACTCTACTTCCAAAATTACCTCTATTCAAATTGTTGAACTAAACATCAATGAAGATGTTGATGTGACTAGTAAATTGATCACTTAAGTTAATTCAATAATCCAACTATATTTGTCGCACACATAATTAAATTTTGTCGCGGTTTTGTAGTACAAATTTCAAACTTGATACAAATTAAGCAGCTTTTAAAATTATTGAAGACATAATCTTTAATAATTGTGTTGCTTCATCCAGCAAAGCCGATCTTTCTTTTTCGAGATTTTGATTCTTTTCTGTATCAACTAGTTTTAGCCAGTAGCAAGTTTCCTTAGCTTCCTTACGAGAGACCTTCATCCTCATTTTGAAATCTTTTTTACTTAATGTTTCATTGGCTTCAATGTAATTTGCTCCGATTGATCCAGAAGATCGAATAACTTGTTTACCATCCTCGAAATTACTCATACATCGAGGAAGTCTCTTTACAAATTGCCTCACGGACTTTGCGAAAGTCAATGTGCGTTCTTCAAGATTGTAATTTGCCATTTGTCCGGAATTTGTTGCTTGTCTTTTGGGATTTAACACCCTAGTGTTTCCTAGTAAGACAGGTTGAAGAGAATTCCTTACAAAAAAATTAAATAAATATGTGTAATTAGATTGCAACCAACATTACAACGTGACTAAAGTCTCTGCTTGCTTATGGAAGAACTAAAAAGTCGCTTACTGTGGTAACTGTTTAACCATTAAAAATTTTGTTGTGTCTTAATTTGGCTCTTGTCATTTGGCTCTTGTCTTCCGAGATTTACTAAACAAGTTTCAATGTTAATCTTCTGATATTTCATAAGTAAGCGGTAGCATGTCTGAAATCTTTTCAAACCCCCAATATCCATCAAAGAGTATTGAAGAGGGATCAAGTACAAATCCAGATTTATCAACAAGAACAGAATCAGTTAGTAAAGTAACTGATGAGTTTTGAAAGTCAGGTAACAATCGAGGGTTACTATCAAAAGGTTTAGCGATAGAGTACAAAAAAGTCATGTCTTCGTACTCATTTTTATAGGTCACATTTATGAAATTTATAAAACTGTATTCATAGTACGTACTATCAACCTTATGGAAGAACTGTGATTGAGAAACCGTGTCTTTCGACAAATAGCGAGCATTATCTTCTCTTTGTTCCGCTCTAACTTCAAAACCATTTTCAGTAATTTTCTCATCGATTAAAGAATTTGTGAAATGTGCAAAAGACCCTAAATAAGCTTTTTTTCTGTTTTCTCTCCATTTAGTTCGGGTTCTTTTTCTTCTTGAGTTCATTTCTTCAAAAAATGTTTGTCCGAAAAAAAAAGTGGTACCGGTTTTATAATTAATCTGAAAACTCTCTAAATAGAAATAAATCTTGTACCCAAGACTTTTGTTTTCGATTTCTATAGGTTCGTAAGCAAAGCCATTCATGATTCTTGTTTCGATGTTAAAGTCGAAATTTATGATCTCTTCATTCTTAATTTTTGTATTCTTCGAAAAAGGACCTTGACCTATAAAAGTTTGTTGAAACTGTTCAAAGTTATATTCCCAATCATCACTATTTGGCTTTACGGTAATCTCATCCAGGTTATACACTTTTTCGTTTAGCAAAAAGGTATATTTTTGTGCGAGTTCATTTGTATGTATCAATGCTTCAGCACTTTCAAAGCCTAAGTTTTGGACGATCAACTCATGACTTCCCTGGGGAATATTTGAAAGTGTAAATCTGCCATCTCCATCAGAAAGTGTTCCTATGGTTGAGCCATTTAAGAAGATTTGAGCTCCGGCTATAGGGCTAAGATCTGCTTTATTTTTAACTAATCCCGTAATTGTGTACTGCTTTTGAGCTAATGCAGCACTGGCAACAATTAAGACAATAAAAAGAGTTGAAAATATTCTGTAATTAAATCGCATTAACTACTTCTTTTAAAGCAATCATTACATTTTCAATTTGTGAAGTAGTGGTATAGGGCGCAGGACCGAATCTTAAAATCTGATCTCTTGCATCTGTAAATATATCACGTGCAAGTAATTCAGCTCTGATTTCTCTCGCTTTTGGTGAGGTTAGAGAAAGAAAGCCACCATTGTGTTCAGAAATAGATTTGTTGTGTGTAAGTTTGATTACTGAAGGATCAAAATCCTTTTCCTGAAAATGGTTTTTGAGTAACTCTACTTTCCGGATGTATTGATTTCGAAGTACTTCTTTAGTCAATCCTTGTTCTGCGAAAAACTCTACTACCTTGGCAGCTCTGTATTGAGAAGATGGGTCATACGTGCCGCTTGCAAATCGCTGATCTGAATGGTCGTAGTGAGTTGGGGAGTTGTCCCTCGGTTTTTCCAGTGTGCTGAATGATGCGAACCAACCTGTTATTGCAGGACGCATATCGCAATCTTTCGGAAACCTTAAGAAACAATTTGCTTCGCCCCATTGCAGATACTTGTACCCTCCAATCAGAATAAAACAGTCTTCCAGATCAGCTTCCCGAATAGAAAGGGGAGCAACATTGGTTCCGTGATAATCATCAATTAAAACAGGAATACCATTCTTTCTGGCAGCTTGCGCAATTTCTGTCAAATGATGATTGATCAAGCTGGACTCAAAATATACTCGAGATAGCATGATTGCAGATGTACGATCGTCGATTTCAGAAATGATTCGTTGTGCAAAACTTTCATCAGGATTTGTGGGTACATACGTGACTTCCAATCCTTCTTCTTCTAAACGATGAAGTTGACGAAAAAGTGAATGAAACTCGCCATCGGTGGAAATGATTTTTGGTTTATTTTTCAGATCAAGTCCGCTCATCCAACTTACAAACAGAACATGTGTACTTTCTTCGCGACAGTAAAACCCATCGGGATCATCATAAAATTCACGCAGGTAATTTCTTAGAACCTCCGTCTTTTCAGCGGCTTTTTCCCATTTCTTATCCACCAATTCAGCTGTGTCCATGAAATACTGTATCTGACCTTCAAGCGCCACATCAGGCCATGCTTGGTGAGAATGACCGGTAAATAGAAGTCTTTCAGAAACTCTGAAATGCGAATAATGAGGTATAAGTTGCTGCGCTAATTCGTCGATGTTTTTCATAAGAATATGTTAGCCACTAAAACTCTAATGCACAGAATTTTATGGGTCTTTTATTTATTTAGGTTTAAAATAACCATTTTACCGGCAGGTCTAAAGTCCTTGCTTGTTTATGTTCTTTGAACTACTCCAAATGTAAGCTAGAGAGGGCTTTAGCCCTTGGTTTCAAAATCAACAAATTTTGACATTTCAACTTTCCGAAGATACGTATTCATTAAAATTTAGTGTTTCCGTGGTTTTGTGGCAAAACTAAAATTGCGACCTAATTTCCCAAAGATCAGGAAAAATTACTTGGTTTAACGTTTTTTGAAGGTATGCGACACCTTCTGAACCACCTGTTCCTTTTTTAGTGCCAATTGTTCGTTGCACCATTTTAACGTGACGATATCGCCATTCTTGCAAACCTTCATCAAAATCCACAAGTAATTCACTTACAAGTGCAGCCTCAGGGTTTTCATTCATCATTTTGATTAATTGTTCCTGATTTTCATCAGAAGAATTGTATAACAATCCACGTTCGTTTTCTCTTTTCGCTGAAACTGAATAGCCTTTCTTACTCAGATATGAACAAAAGCTTTCCCAAATAGTTGGTTCCGCCATTTTTGTTTCTAGAATTTCGATGTGCCTCGGATCATCTTTGTGAGCTTCTTTCATCAATGGAAATCTCAATCCGCATAGAATCTCGATTTCACGAAATTGAAGCGATTGGAATCCACTGGATTGCCCCAAAAATTTCCTAAAGCTGTTAAACTCAAGCGGAGTCATGGTTTCCAAAATATCCACCTGAGAAACCAATGTTTTCATAATGGTTAAAATTCTTCTCATCGTTTTGATGGAAGTCCATGTATTTCCTGCAGTCAACTCATTATTCAATTTCCCAAATTCATGAATAATCTGCTTGAACCACAATTCATATGTTTGATGAATGATAATAAACAGCGTTTCATCATGCTCTTTAGGATCAGATTTCAGCTGCTGAAGTTCTAACAGCTCATTTACTTTTAAATAGTTGGTGTAAGTCAGGCTCATTTTGGATAGAAGAATTTTTGAAATCTTATTGTAAAGTAAACAAAGCTGTCATTTCGAACGAATGTGAGAAATCTAAGTATTTTTCCGAAGTATAACTCTGGTTTTCTCCCTGTGGTCGAAAAGATAAAATATGAGTTTATGTATTCTATTTCACAACGGTAAGCTCGCCGGCCATTGGAATTTTAAATTGTGTTTCAATGTATTCTTTAGATTCCGAATGCCCGAGCAAGAACATCAACTTTGTTAAAGCAGCTTCTAATGTCATATCTCCACCTGAAACAGCTCCGGTTTCTAAGGCAGCACGTCCGGCGGGATACTTAGTTAGATTAACTGCATCATAATCAGCTTGAGAAACAATTGCTACAATAACTCCATGATCTCGGCATTTTTCAAAAAAAGGAATCAGATTAAATTCACCTTTCATTGGAAAGTTACCGCTTCCAAAAGTACGTACAATAATTGCTTTCAATTTTGAAAGGTCTAAGCAATCCAACACATTCATACTTAGCGATGGGTGTACAGTGAGCACAAAAACTTCATTCGAAAAAGCAGCTTTATTTTCGAAGGCAGGAATTAGTTTTTTGGGAGGAACATGTAGTTCAATATCTAAACCAATTTCAGCAATGGGATCTAAATTCGGAGACCCGAAAGCGTCAAAATCACCGATGCTTAGTTTAGTTGCACGGTTTCCACGATATACATGATCGTTAAAACAAATTCCAACTTCCTGCAATTCGGTAGTCGCCATTTCAATGGAGTTGATCAGATTACGGCGGGCATCGCTTCTAACACTGCTCATAGGCACTTGACTTCCGGTAAAGATTACAGGCTTCGAAAGATTTTGAAGCGAATAGGAAAGAGCTGAAGCAGTGTAGGCCATGGTGTCGGTTCCATGTAAGATTACAAAGCCATCATATTGCTCATAATTTACGTCGATGCAGTCTGCGAGATTTATCCAATGTTGTGCATTTAAATCAGAGCTGTCTTCAAAAAAAAGAGGATAGGTAGTAATCTCGGCAAGTTCTTCTAGTTCGGGAATTTGTTTAATTAAAAGATCCGACCAAGCATCAGGATCGAGTTCTACACCATCGCCTTTGGCACTCATGGCGATTGTACCGCCGGTTTGTATGAGAAGAATTTTTTTCATTACAGAAAGTAAGAACTAAAGAGTTCTATGCCAATTTGAGAATAATCTTAAAATCTAAACCTTAGACCGAATAAATTTCAGTTTTTAAAGAAGTGATGGAATTAGGAATAATTGAATTAGGAATAAGCGAAATGATTATTCCCAATCCACCTATTTTATATTGCTAATTACTCACTATCCCTCAAAATCTTTTCCATTTTCTTTCCCTTTGCCAACTCGTCCACCAGTTTGTCCATATAGCGACATTCCCGGGTGGTTTTATTGGTGATCTCTTCCACTCTGTAGCCACAAATTACTCCGGTAATGAGGTGTGCATTCGGATTTAATGTAGCTTGTTTAAAGAAATCCTCGAAGTTTATGTCAGAGTTATTCAATTCCTGGATCTTCTTTGCGTCATAACCGGTAAGCCACTCAATTACTTCATGTAACTCATCTTTAGTTCGACCTTTTTTTTCCACTTTTGTAATATAATGTGGATAGACCGACGCGAAAGTCATTTTTGCTATGCGTTCATCGTGATCACTTGTGTCTGTCTTTGCTGTCATGGTTTGATTCGGTTTTAATTCAAAGTTATAAATCAGGCAAGTTTATACAATATTGGTATTGCTGCGACATTGTTCGCATAAAAGTTATCTAGCACATAAGATCTGAAAGATTTCTTAAAGATCAATGAGGGTAAGATATTGCTAAAGCTGTGCCATCTGCAATGATTTATGATCTTGTAGTCTGATTCTCCAGGATTTTCGGGCAAAAGTACGGTAGAGTTATCCAATCCGGTTTCCTGCTGAAACCAACCTGCGGTGTATTCCCAAATACCGATATTCTGTTGAACATCATCAGCATAAAAGAAATTGAACAGGAATACACCTTTTTTTTCGTGATCAACAGCTTCGATCTTTTTGACATTCGAAGCACTTAGAAAAAGAGTATGCTTTGCAACTTCATTTATTTTCTTCTCCAGATCTGTATATAGTTTATTGGATTTAATCTTTTCCGCAATGGATTCATTTTCTACTTCGATCAAAATAACTAAATCATATTTTGCAATGTGTACCTCAGGCCTTTCTTCTAGAAGTTTTCCCTTTCCCGGTGGAATCAAGCTAGCTTTAAATACTACAGCGCTTACAACACCATCAATGCGTTTAATTTCTGTGCATTTTAACTTCGAATATTTAATCAGTTCTTTCTTTTTGGTACTTGTAAACAGGAAAACTGCGAGGGGTGAGGTATCAATTTCTGCAGCTAGTAAAAGATAATGATGCCCGGAAGGTTCAACCAAGGAAACTTTATCAAACTTCAGTTCGGGATGTGCTACAGATATATTTGCATTGTTCGCCAACTATCAACCCATGATTTGATTTAAAACAGTTTATCTATTCAATGAATCAAAAGAACAGAATAAATAAACAAGAAATCCCTTCCAACCACAACTCATCTATCTTATAGGTAAAGAGTTAGTTTATATTTAGCAGGTTTTTTTGACTCAATGATTTATTGCTTCCAATTACAGAAATAAATAACGGTAATAGTAAAAGTCTGCAGAGTAATTTTATTCTTAATCAGATCCGTTCTGTTTGGATTTCATTTCAATCATATACAATTCTTTAGCCCGGTCCAGAGTATTCACAAAGCTCTTTGTATTCGGAGAAAGTTCTTTAAGTAATTCGTAGTATAATTTATCACCATCATCTCCATTTGTAAGGATAACGACACCTTGCTTTGAGTTTGGGAATAACTGAATAATAGTACGAACACCCGGATCTCTTCCATCATGGTATATCATCTTTTCGCCTGACTCTAATTTTAGGCTCATCCAGCCATAACCATACATCACCATATCTCTGAATAATGACGACTGAGGAGTAGTCATTTCAGTATATACAGGGTTCGATAATCCGGCGCCTTCAAGGAAATGCACTCCGAATTTTAGATAGTCATTGACGGTGGCTAAAATATTCCCCGCAGCTAACGCATCTTTATATTTGTTGGTTTCATATTTTTCACCATTGGCATTATAATTTCCGGCATAGAGGGTTTCATCCATATTGTCATCCCACCAAAACCGAATATTGTTCATGTCTTGTTTATCGAATAGAGCCTTTTTAACAATTACCTCTAATGGTGTGTTGAATTTTGCTTCCATACTTTCTTTTAAATATTCGAAGCCTTCACCGGAATACTCTACCTTTTCTCCGGGTTCAAATAAGAATTTCAATTTTCCGGAATCAGACAGATGCCTCCAGTTTGGTAGTCCGGATTGCATATTTAAAACCAGACGGGTTGTTAATTTTTTGGTTTTTGGGTCATTGGCAATGTCCGGATCAATCCAATAGTTATGAAGAGGTTCATCTAAATCCCACAAACCTAAATCAACCAACTTCATAACAGTGGTTGATACTACCGGCTTGGTAATTGAAGCTACCTTGAAAATGGTATTATCTGTTGCTTTCTCACCGTTTTCCTGTCTTCCGAAGACCTTCGAATAAGTGATTTTTCCGTTGTTAATAAGTCCTATTCCAACGGTTGGCACATTATATTTTTCCTTCAGGGCTTCAATTTTGTGTTCAAGCTCCGCATTAATTTCAAAACTGTCATAATCTACATGTTGATGATCATAGCTTACAACACGAGCTAGTTTCCATCCATCTTCAGTATTTTTCCAAATGTGAACAACTTTAGCGACGTCCATTAAAAATTCTGTTCCGTCAGGTGTTGTTTCATAAAATTTATGGTCTGCTACTTGCATAACCCCATAGTTATTGAGTGGATAGATTTCAAAACTGTCTTCAATTAACTCTCTTCTTTGCCAGTTCTTTTCACCAGCTTCCTGTCTTTTCCAAATACGATCAAATCCACTTAAAAAGGCATCAGCTGATTCAAACATCAATCCTCCTTTGTCATGATAAAATTCCAAATCCGGTGTTACTATATTTTTTGCATACACTCGATCAAGCTTGTTGAACAATGCATCGTAAAGCAAGCTGTCTTGTTCAAAAATAATCTCTTTTAAGTTTTTTGTTGTATTAGCGGATTGAGAAAATCCTAGGCCGGACATTAGCAAAGTAAATACGCCAGCTATAAATAATTGCTGGCTTAGTAATTTTAAAGTCATTCTTTTTTTTGATTGTTTTAATCTGCGCTTAGACGGTAAGGTTTTTGCTTGGTTGCGCTGTTGATGTATCAAAAGTTAATTAGTTATACTTATTGAAAGGTAATCTGAAGATGGGATTACTGTAGATGAATTCCTTCTTAACTATATTATGTCTGATTTACAGAAGCAAAGAGGCAATTCTATTCTAATTCATTTTATATTGTTCTCTGTAGTCAGATGGACTTATGCCTTCCATCTTTTTGAATAATCTCGAAAAATATTGTGGGTATTCAAATCCCAATTCATACGCTACTTCAGAGATAGTAAAATTGGGTTTTAATAAAATATCCTTGGCTGCTTCAATCAGGTATAGTTGCAAATGTTCAGTGGTGGTTTTACCTGTTTCTTTTTTAAGAGTGTCGCTCAGATAGCGTTGCGAAACGGATAGCTTCTCTGCCATTTGCTCTATACTTGGAATTCCATTTTCATGCAGTTGTCCCGATTCAAAGTATGCATCTAATTGTTTGTTGAATTGCTCCAGAAGATCAACCGAAAGCTCTTTTCGATTTAAAAACTGTCTTTCATAAAACCGATTGGCATATTTTAAAAGGGTGCTAAGTTGAGAAATGATGATGTCTTTACTGAACACATCCGGGTTGTTGTGGTATTCTATTTCAATATTCTCAACAATGGATTCCATTTGTTTTTCTTCTTTTGGCGAAAGGTGCAAAGCCTCATTTGCTGAGTAAGAAAAGAACCCGTATTTCTTAATCTGTTGTGCTAATTCAGTCCCTTTTATAAAATCTTCATGGAAGTTTATAGAAAAGCCTTTTTGCTCAAAAACTACTCTGCTGTCCCATTGTATAACTTGCCTTGGTGCAATAAAAATCAACGCACCATTGGTGAAATCATAGTTAGTTCGGCCATAGTTTAAGTCTCCTTTAACGATTTTCTTAAGGCTGATGGAATAGCAGTCATTAGAAATGGGAGGAGAGCTTTCTTTTGGGCAGGGGAGAAAACTATTTCCTGTAGCAAACATTACGCTCAGCATAGGATGCTCAGGTCGGGGCAGTTCCATATAATCCAGGAAGGCCGTAAGTGTTTTAATGTGCTTCATATGGATCTTTTAGTTATTAAAATCTTTTTCTGCTGCTACCAATTCTTTGTGATACCCTTCAATTCTGGCATTAGCATTATTATCCACAAATAAAATAACCACCATCATCGCAATAGTTGTTATGCTGATTGCCCGCCAATTAGGTTTGTCCATAAAAATAATAAACAATGCAGCAACCACAATAATAAGCGGGATGATTTTGAAAACAATAAGTTGATATTCGCCCATAGATCTTTCGGTTCGGATTATTTCCGATTGTACAAATGTTGTGGCATCACTGTTATAATTGGTTGAAAAGCTTGTAACTCTTGATTTGTTAGTAAAAAATATCCCAAGCCCGATAATCAAAAGTAAAATACCTGCCACTAATGTTGGTAAGATATATGCTTTAGCAATTTCGGTTTTCCCCAATTGCCAAAAACCAATGGTTGCCAGTACAAACAGAATTCCGAATAAAATGAAAAATTGTGATGAAAACATTTCTGCTTTTGCCCATTCAGTGGCTGTTTTTAGAATATCCATAGTTTTAAATTTTAAATGTTAATAGAAATGACTTCGCCTACTTCTTTGACGCTATGGTGTTGATATCACTTCCGGTCAGTATTTTAATATTTTTTGGGTGCTCAATTAAATCAATCATAGAATACCCAATATTTTGTGTGGTTGTAACCGATTTCATTTTTTTCATTATTGGGTACAAAGGACGAGTTAGCGTATATAACAAGTTATACAGTTTGGTTTTAGATTTAATGCCACGTTCAGGTAAAATAACTCCGGGCCTGAATGCATAAGCATAGTTAAAACCTTTATTAAACATCATATTTTCAGTTTTTCCTTTTACTCTTGCCCACATAGTGTTGCTTTGTTCCGTGCTGTCGGTTCCTTCGCCAGAAACATAAATAAAAGTCAGTGCGGAGCTGACATTATAAACGGTATTAACTAAAGCTTCTGTTACAGTGTATGTGAGCGTATAGTATAGTTCTTCATCCATTCCCGCCGAAGAAACTCCCATGCAATGAAAACAGGCATTATATCCGGCAAAATCAGATTGAATAGAGGAAAAATCTGTAAAATCATCGTGAATAATTTCGCGGATTTTAGAATGGTTAATGTCTACAGGGGATCTGTTAACCAGTAATACATCACTAATTTTATCATTATCCAGGCATTCCAATAAAACACCTTTACCAACCATCCCCGTAGATCCTGTGATAATTACTTTCATTTTATTGATTAGAAATTCCAAGTATAACCCGTTGCTTCTTCAGATACAGTCCAAAGTTTTGTAGTAACTGTTTTATCCTGAGCATGAGGCTCCAGTGTACATTCTCCTACAGGGCCACCCGTCTGCATTCTTTTAGTCGGACCAAAAAATGCTTTTTGATTTAAATATTTCTCTGCTTCAGTAGCACACATCACTTCAGGATAAGCACCTTTTTCAGCGGATTGAACTAAGGGTGTCTTTGACATCAAACCCCAAATAATTCTGTCCTTTAAACCACCACTGGTTTCGATGAGAGAGGTAGCAGATGCTCCCGGGTGACAAACGTACACTTTTACGTTCTTGCCTGCAGCTGCAATTCGGTCTTGTAATTCGTAGGCAAACATCATTTGGGCCAATTTGCTATGGCAATAGGTATTCATAGGATGATAATTTTTATCCCAGTTCATATCGTCAAACTGCATTGTTTTTATTCCCATTGTATAACCCATACTGGCAACAACTACAATACGACCTTTTGATTCTTCAATTTTATCAAAAAGTAATCCACACAATAGAAAATGACCATAGTGATTTACACCAAGCTGACTTTCAAAGCCATCTGCAGTGAACTTTTGGGTGGGCACTTGTGCAATTGCGGCATTACAAATTAAAGCATCAATTTTAGGAGCCGATTTAATCACCTCACTTGCAGCATTACGTACTGAAGCGAGTTCGCCCAGATCCATCTTAATAAAGGATACTTTTGCATTCGTGCCAAATTCCTCTTTAAGACTCCTAATTGCTTCGTTAGATTTTTGCTCATTTCGGTTAAGCATAACCACCTCAGCTTTTTTACTTAAAAGTATCCTTGCCGCTTCAAAACCGGCACCTGCATTTGCTCCGGTTATGAGGTAGGTTTTACCGCTTAAACTTCCTAATCTTTCAGGAGTCCATCCTTGTTTTCCAAATTCTCTCGTGTTCATATTCAATTGTTTTAGTTATTAAAAAGTATATGACAAAGGTAGGAGAGAAGATGTCTTAACATCTTATACTAAATTTCGAATCTTGTATAGTTTTTGGTTTTATTTAATTATTACCGAGACAGAGTAAAATGTATAACAAGAAATCTACTCAAAATACAACCTGTCTGACTTACAGAAGCAAAGAGGCAGTTTTAACATCACCCCAGATTACGATCTTTCAATTCTTTCTTTAAAGCTTCGTACTGTTTTGGCTTTTTCAGGAATATATAAATTAAAAACAAGGGTACTAAGGTAAGAAATCCCCAAGCATTAGAGGCAACACTATAAATTACTATTCCTACTAAAAACCCAATGAAAAAAGCATCAATAATGGGAGATGGTTTGATGTTCTTTGTCACTTCCAGCAGCTCTTCATTGGTTAATTGAGATAGCTCTTGATGATTCATTCGCTTTGATTTGTTATTCCACGGGTTGATAGTATTTATTTGTGAGGTACAACGGTTTGGTTATGCGCAGTATCCCGAAGGGTATTGCGTATAGGTGTTGTTGGTCGTAGTTTTTTTAATTTTCTTTAAACTCCTTTATAATCTCTATGGTAGACTTATGAGGTCTTCCCGTTGCCTTTTCAAAATCAGATTTTACGTCATTCACACCAATCTTAATTCCATTGTAAATGCCGGCAATAACAGTTCCTATAAAATCCCCTAATTCTTCTTTTCTTTCCATCTCATAAGCCTTTACCGAAACTGAGTTGTAAGTCAAATCGGTATTAAATACCTGATTAATAAGTTCAGCTAATTGGGTTTGTGAGATTGGTTCACCTACCAAATTGTAGGTCTGTCCGTTGTGTTTGTCCTGAAGTAGCATTTGTGAATAAGCAAAACCTAATTCTACTCTGCTAGTATAACCACATTTTCCATCACCCGCACAGTTTCTAATCTCACCTTCTTTTAGATAAGTGTCGAGATATTCAAGATCGGGTTCAATGTAAATTCCATTTCTTCCAATTACCCAATTTAAACCTGATTCCTCGACATCCTTTTCAGTCTGACGATTGCTTCTTACTATTGGGCTAAAAGCGGTTTTTTCTTCGTCACCAATAATGCTGGTGTAGACTATTTTTTTGACACCATTTTGTTTGGCAGCTTCAATTACATTCCTGTGTTGCTGAATCCTTTTTTGAGGGTCATCCATACCTGAAATTAGTAGAACCGAATCAACACCTTTTAAGGCTTTATTAAACTCTTCACGGCTATTGTAATCCCCTTTTCTTACTTCAATACCAAGGTGAGAAGCCTTTTCAGGTGTTCTAACAATCCCAATTACATTCCCTTCACCAATTTCCTTTTTTAATTCATTGACAATGGAAGTACCTAATTGTCCGTTTGCTGCTGTAACTGCGATTTTCATGTTCTGTTTTTAATTATGCCCAACTTATGTATACACACATTGCGTATATGCCTAACTTATTTTATTGCGGATATACATATTAATTATGAATTATACGAATGTTTGACTGTGTAAAACCTTGTCAACAGTAAAATCAATACTTAGCCGGAGTTCCTGCAGGTGGTAATGAGTTTTCTATAAATTCACGAATGTCATCATTGGCATTTTTTAAGTCTTCGGCCCGGAGGTACATCATGTGTCCGCTTCGGTATCCTTTAAAGGAAAACCGGTCTTTCATTTTGCCACTCGGATCGATCTGCCACATGGTGTATTTGGCATCAAAATATTTTGTGGCTCCATCATAATAACCACTTTGAACCATTGTATGTAAATACGGATTCTGTGCCATCGCCTGCCGTAAATTTTCACCTGTATTATTTCCGGTTCTATCCCATGGCCCAACCGGACCAAACATATTGTATTTCAGATCAGTTTTAAAATTCAATTCATTCGCAAAGTAGTAATTGATAGCAGGAGTGAAGGAATGCAACCAGGAAGTCAGTTCAGAATTAAAATCAGGACTATCTCCTGCATCAGTTCTGTCCAACCCTTTATAGCGGGAATCCAATCTTCCTACAGTATGACCTTCATCACGGAGTAATTCTTTCCAGAAAAAAGAAGTTGGTACATCCAGATTATATTGAAGAATTACTTCTTTAGAAATTCCGGAGTATCTCGCCATCATTTCAGCTGCTTGTTCTTTTTCCGTATCTTCAACGAAACCGCCTTTTGCTAAAATAGGCATCAACTCATTGATTGCATAATCTTCTGCCATCGGCAAAATTTCCAGCAGATCTTTGGATTGCAAATCGCTTGGTAATTGTTTGTGATACCAAGCAGCAGCAGTGAAATATGGAAGTCGGAGGGAAGCTCCTAATGGACCGTCGCGTCTTCTTTCAGAAGTGTGAACTCCTAATTCAGTAGGCGAAACTAAAATCACGCCATTCAAATACATCCATTGTCTGCCTTGCAGCGCCGCCGCTAATCCCGAAACTCTGGTCGTTCCATAGCTTTCTCCGATTAGATATTTAGGAGATCTCCAACGGTTAACTCTTGTCATAAACAGGTTTATCCATTCTGCCAGATAAGCGATATCTTGATTCACTCCGAAGAATTGTTTTCTATCCGCTTCTTCATTCAGAATTCTGGAATAACCGGTGTTTACCGGATTTACAAAAACGATATCAGCTACATCTAAAATAGAATGAGGATTATCTTTTACGCCATACGGCTGAATCGGAAATCCTTCATCATCAATACGAAGGACTTTTGGTCCCGTGTATGCTAAATGCATCCAAACAGAAGCTGAACCTGGTCCGCCGTTAAAGGAAATCATCAATGGGCGACGTGTATCATCTTTGATATCTGTTCTTTTGTAATAGGTGTAATTCAGTGTGGCGATGGGTTCCATGTCATCATTAAAAACCGGCTGAAATCCTGTTGTTGCCGAATACGGGATTTTCTTTCCGTTTATAGTGACTTCATGCTTAGTTTCAACGGTTTGGTCTGCGTTTTCAGGTAGTGCGAACTTTTGTGCTGTAAGCCTGGAAGAGAACATTAATGCAAAAAGGAAAAAGAAAATAGAAATACGTTTCATTTCGAATCGAGTAGTTTGTTATTTGAATAATTCTAAAATAGGGCAGGAAGAGGAGACTCGTCGTAAAATTTTATTTTATAATTTAGTCATGTTCTTATTGCACATTTACACTCAGTAAGGTTTCAAATCAATAAAATAGAAACCAGTACACAAGCAAGGACTTCAGTCCGTAACATAAAGAGTTGAAGAAATTGCAAGATTTTAGTCGTTGAGAAATTGGGTTCTAAAATTTAAACCGTGCGGATTAAAATCCTTACTTGTTGACTTGAATGGATCTCAAATAAAAAAAAGTTTAGGTACACAAGCAAGGACTTCAGTCCGCAGCGAACCATCGGATTTACAACGATTATCTTGAAGCGCGAAACCTATTGACTATTCCTGATTCTCAAGAGATTTCATAAACTCCACAAACCTTTTTGGCAATTCAAAAGGACGTTCTTTAGGAATGGGAGGCAACGTTGGTTGAGGATCGATAGTTGGTTTTTCAGGCCGAAGTTCAGGTGTCCAGACGAAACCTGCTAATCTCCGACTTTCTAATTCTGTGTATTCCGGCAAAAATAGCCCCTGATTTTTACCCATTTTTGCTTCCACCATGTCTCCGTTTTCAAAAATAAGAATTGTTTTTGGTGAAGTACTTTCAAAGGCTCCATCGGGTTCATTGCTTTCGTTTGTAATGTGATAGAGAACTTCACTATTTGGATGGATTGTGATCTTAGAAATATCTCCATCTTTGAAATCAGCGACAAGTGTATCACCTTTAATTTGGTTTAACCTTCTCGTTATAGTGTCTTCTTGAACGGCAAATGGCTCGGGATATGAAGTTAAGCTTTGAACTTGATTACTATCTAATTGCACAAAAATGTACGGACCTGATAATTGAATATTTTTATTCCAGGTTTTTGGATTTCCGTAAAGTTTAAAAAGTTCGGTCTCAGAATTATAAAGCAATGTGTCTGATAAAGAAGAGAATTTTTTGGTCCACACATTTACATCATTGTATGCATCAATTATTGTAGTTGAATCTTGTTTTGTGAGTTCGATTTCTTCAGCAAATATATGAGTGGTATCAGATGAAATAGAATCAGTGACAGTACGTCTTAGATAACCATTGCCTTTTAAAAACCTTCTTCCGGTAGAATCTGCTTCTAAGTAATCCCCGGTAAGCAAAGCATTATTTGTGCTGTCGATCACGATCAGATTATCGTAAAGCTGTAAAAATTCTGTATTTCTATTGATAAACAGACTATCCCCTTCCACATACTGTGCAGAATCGGATAATTGTACATTTCCTCTGAATTCCGCACTATCCTGATTTTGGAAATAAATTCCCGAATCTGCGATTAAAATACCCTCTCCATCTTCAAGTCTTATTTCATCTAAAAAATAGGCTTCTTTAGTAAGGAAGTTGTAATCTACTTTATTGCCAAACAAAAGAGTTGTGTCTTGTTGAATAATAACGCGACCACGAAGTTTGCTGAGATCTAAAAGGTTATAATAAAATAGTGTGTCAGCCCAAATTTTTTCGGTAGGAGTATCGATCTGAATATTCCCAAATGCCCGAACTTCTCTTGTATCTAAGTATTCCCAAGCGCTATCGCATACAATAGTGTATTCCCCGGTTTTTAATATGGCATCATAAAGCTTTCTAACCGGTTGTCCATTTATCTCTGTTCTTTCTAGTATATCTACACTTTGAATTTGAACAGGTGTTTGCGCTTTAATTGTTGATGGTATCAGAATCACCAAAAAAAGTAACAGCAGAGTGACAAGATGTATATTTTGGGTTTTCAATTGAACTGCGTTTTTCCGGTTACTTCGGTTAAAGTGTAATTAGTGAGATTTGTATTTCCTTCAAAGCCTGTAGCGGCAATGCTGTCTGTTTGTGTGATAATCAAAACTCGACCCGGAGTTGTTACTTTATCTGATTCACTCAGCCATTTTAAATAATCAGAATACAAGGATCTTCTGTTTTTTGATTTAACAGCAACATTTCCAAAAAGTTCAAATTGTGCTTCTTTTGCCAGATAAATAGCGCTATCAGCAAGAACTCTAGTGTCTAAAGTGTCATTTTCGAAGATATTTATTTTAACCGGGCCACGTAAGTAAGTAGTTTTAACTCTTTCTCTTGTAATGGTTAGTGCCCGCGGACTTTTTAAAGTGAGTTTAAGTACACCATCTTCAAGAATATCCATACTGATGTCTGTACTTGTTGAGCTGGTTATGAGTGAATCAGCAAAAGCTTCTTTAATTCGCTGATTATCATAATCTGATAACTCTTCACATCTTGCAAAAATAAAGATCAGAAGTAGAACCGATATGAATTTAAGTAGTTCCAAAGTATCGGTCTCCGGCGTCGCCCAAGCCGGGAATGATGTAGGCTTGGTCATTAAGCTTTTCATCTACAGAAGCAGTAATAATAGGTACGTCAGGATGATCTTGCTGCAATCGTTGAATTCCTTCAGGTGCGGCTATTAGAACGACAAATCGAATATTTTTTGCCCCGGATTCCTTCAGAAATTTAATGGCATGACTTGCACTTCCTCCAGTTGCCAACATAGGATCAACTACTAAGGTATAAGCTTTATCAATGCCATTTGGTAAATTATGGTAGTAATTCACAGGTTCGTGCGTTTCCTCATCTCTGTAAACGCCGATATGCCCAACTTTTGCCTCAGGGATGAAATTTATAATCCCGTCAACCAGACTTAAACCTGCTCTTAGAATAGGAATCACAACAACATCAGTAGAAGGAGCGAAACCACTGGTTTTTTGGATAGGAGTTTCAATCTCGAACTCATTAAGCGGTAATTCACTCAGAGCGTGATAGGCTAATATGTTTCCAATATTAGCCATCGCACGTCTGAAAGGTGCAGTTTTGGTAGTTTTATCACGTAAAGCTGTTAGGTAAATATCTATTACGGGATGATCAACTTCCAATACATTATTCATAAAACTATTTACCTTCTTCTTTCATTTTTGCAAAGTAAGTCTTAGTTGCAACAGCAACTGTTCCTGAAAGTGCAAATAAAGCAATAATATTCGGGAAAGTCATCAATCCTAAAGCGATGTCTCCGATTGCCCAAACAGTTTCGAGTGCAAGAACCGCTCCTATAAAGTGCATTACCAGATAAACCATTTTATAATAAATAATGGATTTATCTCCGGCTAAATATTGAATTGATCTGTCACCATAATAGCTCCAACTAATAGCTGTAGAGATACCAAACAAGATTACACAAATAGTTACTATGTACTTACCACCCGGAAAGAAATCAGATAATCCTTTCTCAAATGCTAAGGCAGTAAGAGGAGCACCGTTTTCAACAATTGAAGAGTGTAATTCAGCTACTTCATTTCCATCTATACTTTTTGCAACATACGTATCACCTTGTAAAGAAATAGAACCACTAAATAATTTCGTTCGGGCTTCATCAGTGTAAAACTCACCGGTAGGGTGATCATTTCGGATTACATCGCCATTTGTTGGAACTCCATCAACAATCAATAATGTATTTCCTTGTTCAATTACGTACGTATTTTCTAAACTGGACGCGAGGAAAGGAACATCATGCTTTTGCTCCCACACACCGGTACTGATTATTACAAGACCAGTCATTGTACAAACAACAAGAGTATCAATAAAAGGCTCTAATAATGCTACAACACCTTCACGAACAGGTTCTTTAGTTTTAGCGGCACCGTGTGCAATTGGAGCAGAACCTTGTCCGGCCTCATTTGAAAACAATCCACGTTTAATACCCCAAACTAAAGTTGTAAGAAAAACTCCTGATCCTACTCCGAATATTCCGGCTTCAGGTGTAAAAGCGTAAGTAAAAATAGTTTTGAAAGCCGGGATTACTTCGCTGGCATTCAACAATAAAATAATGAGAGCGCCAAGAACATAAATGATGGCCATAACAGGCATTAAGCTTGCTGTAACTTTACCGATTCTTTTAATTCCACCAATAATTACTATACCAACAAGTGAAGCAGTTACTAAACCTGTTATCCATCCGGGAACAAGAAATGTACTTCTCATAGTATCTGCAACGGTATTAGCCTGAACTGCATTTCCCGTTAAGAATGAACAAATAACAGCCATAGCTGCAAAGAAAACGGCAAGCCATTTCCAATTTTCTCCAAGACCTTTTTCGATATAATACATTGGGCCACCGGAAACTGAGCCGTCATCATTTACTTTTCTGTATTTAACAGCTAATGTACACTCTGTATATTTAATGGCCATTCCGAAAAATGCAGTTACCCACATCCAAAATAAAGCACCGGGTCCACCATAGTGAATTGCAATTGCCACACCGGCAATGTTACCAATTCCGACCGTTGCTGAGAGCGCAGTGGTAAGAGCTTGAAAGTGATTTACGTCACCAACTGCATCGGGGTGATCAAATTTACCCATTACAGAAAGAATACCATGACCAAACTTACGGACCTGAACAAATCCAAGGCGTAAAGTGATAAAAATCCCGAAACTAAGGAGAACAACAACCATAAAAGGGAAGTTGGAGGGAGTGCTCCAAACGAGATTGTTTAAACTGTTTACAATACTTTCAAATAATTCCATGCAATAGTTAAATTTTGAATTAGTAGCTTTTTATGACCCATGAAAGTAAAAAAGTTTTAGGAATAATTATTGATAACATTACTTCTTTAATAAATTCTCTTAAATTTTGTTCACATCAGAGTGAACGATTTTCAATAACCTTTGTTTTTTTTATAGATTGGTTCAATTAAAAAGTTAAAATTTTTAGCAAAAGTAAGAATTATGACAAAAGCAGACATTGTAGACATTATATCATCATCAGTAGGACTAACCAAAGTAGAAACAGAGGCTGTTGTTAATGGTTTTATGGAAACAGTTATTGACGCAATGAATAGGGGAGAACACATAGAATTGCGTGGATTTGGAAGCTTTAAGGTTGTGAAACGTGCTCAAAGAGTAGCAAGAAATCCCAAAACAAACGAAGAAGTCATTGTTCCGGAACAGTACGTTCCTATGCTAAAAATGTCTAAAGATTTTAAAGAATCTGTTAATAAAAGTATGTCAGATGAAAAATGATTTAGAAATACTTTCAAAAGTTCTTATTTTCAGAGCTAATCAATTCATAGAAATAACAATCAGAAATTTTTGGTGAACATTTATGCCAAGCGGTAAAAAAAGAAAGCGTTCAAAAATTGCAAAGCACAAGCGTAAAAAGCGTCTGAGAAAAAACAGACACAAGAAGAAGAAATAAATTTTCAGGCTCTGGTTATCAAATCAGAGCCTTTTTTATGCCCTCTTGTTTTCATTCCATTTATATTTGCACCTTTTGCAATGATATCTTGGACTTGAATTGGAAAGCATAATAAATAAACTGCTAAAAATTAGTCCTAGAATGGTAAGTAGAGAAAAAGGGACTTTATTACTTACCAGACTCGAATGACACTTAGGACATCGGATTTTTGGTTCATTACCTTCACCAGAATCTAAGGCAATGAATTCTTTCAGGATTTCTGAAGCTTCATCCCAATCTTGATCGGAAATTGCAAGCCGATACCCACCAAGTACAATAGGAGTACCTATAGAGTAGGAAGAGTGTTCGTCCAGTAAGAAGGTTTGAATCTCTGCATCTTCAAGTAAATTTTTTGCGATATGAGCTTCGTTGGGATTTAAAAACTTATGTATAACAACAAGTTTGGGTTCATCCATTAAGCAGCAACAGCTTTAGACAAAATATGATCCGAAATATTAATCACTTTGTTTGCTTTAAATAATAAATCCTGCAAACGCCTGCTTACTAATTTGTTAACTTCCTCTAAACTGCGGGGAGACTCAATCTGATATTGGAAGTACGAAATCAAGTTAATTGCAGATAAGTATTTTCCATATTGATCGCCTTCAATTTCTACATGCCAACGGGTAATAATATCGTCTTTTGCAAGAAGTTGATTTACATCTTTGCTCACCGATTCCATCCAGATACTTGAATTCTCCACACGATAGTTACCATTTTTATCAGGTAAAACAGGTTGGCATGTCTCTTCTTCAAATAACCAAGTCATTTCAACATCAATAGTTGGAATGATATTCGTGTTTTTCAGTTTATCTACTTTCAGAAATGGATGTGTTTCTAATCCTTCAAGTTTTTTAGCCAGTGATGCTTCTCGAAAACTATCCCAATCAAAATTAATAGATAGCGAACGAATATATTGCGAGATAGTAGAAAGATTTATCTCAAGTTCTAATCCAGTGGCGTTAATTTTACTATTTTCCCATGTCTTGAACATGTTGGTGGATATTCCTCTACTTTCAAGATTGTGATCAATCGTATTGATGATTGAATTAAAAATCGGATATTCCATAAATCTTTATCAAATAATAAAATTAAAAACCCAGCGTCTCTTTGAATTATTACGAACTAAAATATTTAAAGGAATTCATTAAATCCAAAATTCTTGGTAAAAAGATTGAAATTGCCAATACCAGATATAAAAATTTGATCGAATTTTTTATTGATGGAGAAGAAGAAGGTCATAAACTTGTATTTAGTACCGCACCAGGAAATATTGCATTGTTTTTGGATTATCATTCCAATCCCAAAAAAAGAAATACGATATCTTTTTTCGAAGAGTTATATGGGCTAAGAATTATTGGAGTTAGGCTGGCGGAGACGGATCGAATTTTAATGATTGATTTTGAAGGAGATCACACTCTGGTATTTAAGATTTTCAGCAATAATGCAAATGTGTTTCATCTTCATAAAAAAGAACTTATTAGTTCATTTAAAGGAAATGAAGTAGATGAATCTGATGTGCCCGATAAAAAGGAAATTGAACTATTTGAAAATTTCAGAGAGAAAGCTTCATCAAAACAGAAACTGACGTCTTTAAATCCTTTGATTCCACGGAACAATTTAGAAGAAATTGTTGAGTATCATAAAGTGGATGAAATGGATGAGCAAGAAGTAATTAGCTTTATCAAGCATCTTACTCAAAAAGTGGAAAATGAAGCAGTTTGGAGATTGTTGACCAATGGAAATACAGCATTATTTGATAAGGATATAATAACAGTTGAAACTGAAAAGGTTTTTGATTCAATCAACGACTTGATTTCTTATCGCTATAAAACATATTCGCATACTCAACGTCTGAAGCAGCAAAAGGGAGAGTTATTAAAACAGCTAAAAAGACAATTAAAACGTACTGAATCTGGTTTGAGGAATTTAGATAAAGCTGATAAAGGATTGGATCGGGCTGAAAAGTACGAAAAATTCGGTCATCTGTTAATGGCAAATGGACATCTAAAACCAGAAGATGCGTCTAAAATAAAAGTTTCGGACTTGTACAATCAGGGCAAGGAAGTAGTAATCCCGCTGGATGAAAAGCTTTCAGTAATCGAGAATGCTGAAAAATATTATAAGAAATCCAGAAATTCTGAGCGTTCATATGAAGAAGCTTTACAAAGAATTCCGATCCTGGAAAAGAGAAAAGAGATTTTGAGCAAATTACTGGCTGAAGTAAAAGCTTTTGCCAAGCTTTATAATTTGAAAGACTGGGAAAAAGAAAATAGCTCTTTACTTGATGATTTGGGAATTGGAAATGATGATTCTAAGAATGAGGCCAATGTACCTTTTCATACTTTAGAAGTTGAAAACTATCCCGTTTGGATAGGGAAAAATGCTAAAAGTAACGATAAGTTAGTACAAATGGCTCATAAGGAAGATGTTTGGTTACACGCCAGAAAGGTGTCAGGATCTCACACATTAATAAGAATGGGGAATGATAAAGGGATGCCTCCTAAGCGGGTACTGTTAGAAGCGGCGTCGTATGCCGCGTTTAATTCAAAGGCACGGGGAGCTGAGATTGTTCCGGTTATTATCACAAAGAAAAAATATGTTCGAAAACCGAAAGGCGCACCTGCAGGAGCTGTACTCGTAGATAAAGAAGAAGTTGAATTTGTAACTCCAAAAAAGCCTAGATCATGAACGAATATAGACTCAAACAATTCAAAGGTAGCCTTTTCCTTTGCGGTTTTATGGGGGCAGGGAAAAGTGCAATTGGTTCAATAGTAGCAAAAAAATTACAGCTCCCTTTTCATGATCTGGATCGTTATTTGGTTCAGAAAGAGGGACAGGCGATATCAACTATTTTTAAAGAAAAAGGGGAGAAGTATTTTAGAGAAAAAGAATGGCATTATTTATTAGAACTCACTAGAAATTTTAAAGGAATAGTTTCACTTGGAGGGGGAGCTCTTCAAAACCAGCATATAATTGACCATCTTAAAGTGAATGGCATGTTGATTTTTTTAGAAGTGCCAATGGAAGTAATTTTAGACCGGATTCTAAAGAACCCTAAGCGACCAATTGTGAAAAATGCTGATGGTAAAATAAAAGACAGAGAATCACTAAAAAAAGAACTAGAAACCTTATATTCAAACCGAATAGAATTCTATAAACAAGCCGAAATTCACGTTGTTACTTCCGGTAAGGAAAACCGAGACATAGTAGCAGACCGAGTTATTGACAAAATTTTTAAACATGTCTAATCGTATTCAACTGAATACTACAGTTTCCAATCATCATTTTATTGAAGTTGGCTTTGAGATCAATAATAAGATTATCGAATATTTACGCTCCACATTTTCATGTAAAAAGGGAGTTTTAATTATTGATGAGAACGTTTTTGAACTTTATAAGGAATCTTTTGTATCAAAGATTAAAGCTGTTTTTGATGAACAAATTACTTGTATCGTTCCTTCAGGTGAATCAAGTAAATGTTTAGATCAGTTTCATAAAATTACCGGCAAACTACTGAACTTTGGTGTTGAACGGGGAACTCCGGTCGTAGTAGTTGGTGGTGGCGTTACCGGAGATCTGGGTGGATTTGTAGCGTCGAGTTGTCTTCGTGGTATGCCATTAATTCATATACCTACAACTTTATTGGCTATGGTTGATAGTTCCATTGGTGGTAAAACAGGTATAAATCATGATGTGGGAAAAAATCTTATTGGCGCTTTTTATCAACCTGAGGCTGTTTTTGTCGATTTACTTTTTCTTGAAACTCTTTCGAAAAGAGAACTTATTAACGGCTTGGGTGAAGTAATTAAGTATGGTATGATTAGAGATAAGACCATCTTTGATGCTTTAAAAGAACTGTCGTTAACTGAAAAATTCTCATATTCGAAAACATGGGAACAAATTGTAGAAACATGTGCTAGAATAAAAGTTGAGATTGTTTCAGAAGACTTTAAAGAATCCGGTGTGAGAGAGATTTTGAACTTCGGTCATACTTTTGCTCATGTTATAGAAAGAGTCGGAAGTTATAAAGAGTACGCGCACGGTGAGGCTGTTTTTATGGGAATGTGGGGTGCGGTGAAATTGTCAGGTTTATTGGGATTTAATATTGATATAGCCAATTTATCAACATTTAAACCGTTATATACTTCTAAGTTTGATTCTGATAAGTCACCGGAAGAACTGACTGCACTAATGCAATACGATAAAAAAATTAAAGACGGTGCAATAAAAGTGATCATTTTAGAGGAATTAGAAAAAGCAAAATCAACTGTAATAACCAATACAACGGTTATAGAGGAATCATGGAAATTTATAATTCAGGAATTTAAATAAGTGCCCGTAGTAAGATGGCTACATAGAACTTGGAATACCATTTGGGCAATTATTGCAGTACTAGTTTTAACTGCAATAATTGGCAGTGGTATTATATTTGGTGTAGCACAGTTAGAGGTAACAAAGTCATACATAGCCACTCGTATTGAGAAGAATTTCAGTGAAAAGTACAATGGCGTATTTACGATAGGCGAGCTAGACGGATTAATACCATTCAGAATTGAGCTTAAGGATGTAAATCTTTATCCGGATTCTTCAAGCATAAGATCTGTATTCTACAGTGATAGTATTGCGGCAAATCTTAATGTTCCGGCACTATTTCAGCAAAGGTTTGTAGTAACGGGATTAAGAATTAATAAGCCTGAAATTATCATAGATTCAGAAACTCAAACTTCACTACTCTACGCGTTGAAAAAAAGACCGGTCGAATCTTTGGAAGACAGCACTGAAACAAAGGCTCCGTTTTTTGAAATACTAGCCCCAAGCGTAATTATCACAGACGGACGGGTTTTAGTTAGAAATGCTTTTGAGTCAAGTGAATTAACAGCGAATGCAGACAGTTTAGATATAAATGAGCTAGAACTTTCAATGTTTTTTGAGTACCAACAGGAAGAACGATTTTTAGATATCGAAAGAATGTCTTTTGTTGCGGATGAAATGGATCTGGGACGAACTCAAATTTTTGGGCAGATTTACAGCGATAATAATGTACTGGAATTCAACTCATTTAATTTTATAAATCAAGACTCATATCTCAATTTTACGGGTCGCATCGAAGGTATAGATATCTTCAAAACGGATTTTAAGGAACAGCTATTAGAAGCCAAATATGATTTGGATGTAGAAGAATTTTTAGTCTCAGAAAACCGTATTAATTCGCTACTTGCAAACTTTCAGTCATTTGATAATCCTCTTTTTGTGAGCGCTGATTTTTCTGGACTTATTGATGATCTTGATGTCAATTCAACAAAAGTTGAATATGGAAATTCATCAATAGAAGCATCCGGAAAATTGTTTGAATTAACCGACAAACAAAATTTCAATTATGATCTTCAGTTTTCTGAAGTAGTGCTCGATACAGCTGATATTTTAGATTTCTATACTCGCGCAAATGATTATCAACTAGAAGCAATTTCGAATGCAACACTTACTGCCCAATTGGTTGGTGATTTAACAAAAACACAAGGAATATTTACCAGTGATGGTGATCGGGGTAAATTAACATTACAAGGAAATATTGGGCTGGCAGATAAGAAAAATCTAAGCGTAAGCTTTAAAACAGATTCGCTTAATATTGGAAATCTGATTGGTAATGTAATTAAAAGTACTAATATAACTTCTGAAGGTGAATTCAGAACAGAGAACTACAATGATTTTTCAAGTTTTGAAGTTGCTAATATTTCTTCCAATAATTTGACAATTAATGATTCTACGTTTACACGACTTGAAATAAAAGCCAGTGGTAATAATAATGTTTTAAAGCCCTCCTTTTTGGTAGAAGCAGAAAACGGAATATTAGAAGGAGATGGTATATTAGATTTTTCAGGAGAACGAACCTCAATCGATATTCAGGGAAAAGGCGCCAATTTAAGTTTGAGATACTTCGCACATATGGAGGGATTAGCAGACGTTAAAATGGATATTGAATATGATATTAATTTTGAGGGAACTTCAATTGACGATGCAACAGGAGTTTTAAATTTGAACATCCCATTTTCTGTAATAAATGAAGATACGCTTAAACCTCAATTGTTATATGCTGATATTGCCAATATCTCTGGAAATGATCGTTCGATAAGAGCCACTACTACAGCCGCGGATTTTAGTTTAGAAGGCAATTATCAGATTTCAGACTTAATAACTTTGTCAAAATACTGGGGAAATTACTTTAAAGAACAATTAAAAAATGAGTTCTTTACCAAAAATTTCTCAAAAATGGATGTTGATTTAAATGAAGGTATACAGAACCAGGATTTTGCATTTACAACTCAATTAAAAGATGTGGGTTTAGTTAAAAAATATTTTCCTGAATTTCCGGAAATGGTAGCCTCTACTAAAATAAGTTCAAATATTACTGTAGATACAACCAGATTACTTTTTAATGCTGATATTTTTGATTCTAAATTGCAGATAAAAGAATATGATGCCGATTCACTAAGAACACAAATTACAGGGAGTTTTAGATACAACGAATCATTTAAGGAGTTTTCTAATTTTTTGATTAGCGCAGACATTGCAAGATTTAATACGCCTTACTTCGAGACAAAAGGATTTGATTTAGACTTTGAGATGGAAAAAGATTCTTTACATCTTTCAAATAAAATTGCTGTAATTGGTGAAGAAGCAGCCCTTGATTTCGAGGGTGATGGACAATTAACCGACACCTCAATTACTACAAATATTTTAAACTTTGTACTAGGCTCAACAGCTTATTCATGGAAAAATAGAGGAACTCCATCATTAACCTACACGAGTTCTGAACAACTAATATTTAATAAGTTTACGTTTCAAAATCAGGAAGAATTATTTAACGTTGAAGGCGCTTTTAGTTCCGATCTTGAGGATTCAGTGAACTATCTTTTCAGAGGTGTTAAGTTAGATCGAATTTCGGACCTAATTAATGGAAAGGTCGATTTTGGAGGAAATCTAAACGGGACCTTTACAACCCGAACCTTAACTCAGGTTCCAACGGTAGAAGGTAGAATCGACTTAAAAGCTTTTTCTCTAAACGATCAAGTTGTAGGAGATTTTGAGATATCAAGTGTTTTTAATCAGCAACTTAATCGGTTTGATACCAATATCGGCATAACAACAGACTCAACATTATATCCTGAATATTTTGAAAGGAATGATCGGGAAGGTCAAAATATTGCTCTTTCAGGATATGTTCTGGCCCCGGAAAATGGAGAATTTCCCGAAGTTGATTCATTATATCATTTTGATCTTGATTTCAATACCATCGATTTGTGGATTGTTCCTTTTTTGATCCCTAAAGTTTTCACTGAAATGGCTGGTGTGGCAACAGGGTCAGGCGAGGTGTGGGGAAATCTTGAGGACTACGATTTTAAAGTTGATTACGAAATCGGGGCAAGAGATGCCGTTTATATGAAGCCGAGATTTCTAGATACCTACTATTATGGTCAAGGTCCGATTACTTTTACACGATCAGATGGACTGGTCTTCAATGATATATTCTTGATTGATCCGTCAGGTGGTATGGCTGTTTTAAATGGATGGTATAATTTTAATGATTTTCAACCTCTCCATAACATGGATATAAGAATTGAAACAGATGAGTTTCAGTTTCTCAATAATGACTTTGATGCAACTGCTCCATTTTTTGGAGAGGCATACGGAACAGGTATTGTAAAAATTTCGGGTACAAATGCGAACCCTATACTAACAACCGAAGAACCTATGTTAATATCTGATTTTTCAAAGATAGAGCTTCCGCTGCTTGAAGAAACTGATTTTAACGAGGATAATAAGTTTATTCGCTTTGTAGATTCATTTGATGAACTTGAAGCCGACTCAAATGCAAACCCAAATGGAACCACATTTACAATCAATAACCAAACTGATATATCAGATCTTACATTTGCTGAACGCTTTACATTAGATCTTCAGTTTATTGCCAACGATCCTATGACTGTAAGCCTTATTTTTGACGAGGTAACGGGTGACATGATTACTGCTGATGGGACCGGAAGGTTAAGAATAAGACTTGAAGATGAAGATTTGAGTATATTCGGAAGGTTTGATATTAGTGGTGGTAATTATCAACTGGTAAGTGGAGATATTTTTACAAGAAAATTCAATCTTGAGCCCGGTGGGAGTATTATTTGGGAAGGTGAGCCCGATAATGCACGAATTAATATAAATGCAGTTTATTCAGCAAGACCAAATATTAGAACTTTAACAACGGCGCGTTCTGATCTGGACCTTACCGATCCAAATAATATTCAGCGAACCCCTGTGGATCTTGTTTTAAATATAAGCGGATCGTTATCCAGCATAGAAAATAATTTCTATTTCAGATTACCAAATACATTTGAATCCAGACAAAATTCTACTTTATCAACCCAAATCGCATCTTTAAATCGTAATGAAGACGAAAAATTATTACAAGCCACAAGCTTTTTGTTGATGGGAGATTTTATTCCTTCAACCTCAGTAAATGGGGCGTCTTCGTTAACAGAGAACTTTACTGGTAGTGGGGCTGTTCTTAATCCATTGATATCTAATCAATTAATAAGTCCTTTGCTTTCTAATCAAATTAACTCTTTATTGAGTAGTGATATAAGCAGTTTTGATGTTGACTTTAATTTGAATACGTACAATCAAGTTGACCTTGGGCTAGCATTGAGATTATATAATGATAGAATTATAATTCGTAGAGATGGTCAACTTACAGGCTCACAGTCAAACATTGGAGATTTGGGTGCAACTTATAAGATAAATAGAACTTTTTCGGTAACAGCATTCCACCGACAAGATCCTACATTTAGTAACCTCTCAAATGGGCAGGAAACTCAACAAGGTCAGGATATAAATGGTGTTGGTGTTGAAGCTGAAGTTACTTTTAATACCTGGCAAGATTTTTTTAGAAGATTAAAAAGCCCGTTTAGAAAATTGTTCGGCAAAAATGAAGAAGAAAATAAAGAGGATGAAAATCCAAGTTAACAAAAGGAATGAATGAGTAGAAGCTCAAGAATAAGCAGTTTAGAAGAAATAGTAATAGATTTAGTAAAAAACAGTCCCCATCAATCTCTACAGAGAGAAGTGATTGCTAACGCTTTAGCGATAAACAGTAAGAAAGAGCACAGAAAACTTGATAAGGTTATAAATAAGCTCGATAACAAAGGAATATTGAGTAAAAATGGACAGCAGATTCAACTACGAGGTTCTTCGAAAAAAGTAAAAAAGAAAGATTCTCACTTAGTTGAAGGATATATCCAATTAACACCTAGGGGTACAGGTTATGTAATTGTTGAGGATATGGAGCAAGACGTTATGATTCCTCGCCAAGATACAGGTTTATGTCTTCCGGATGATATAGTTACTGTTAAAATTGTTGGCAAAAGGAATAGTGGACAACCGAAGGGAAAAGTTGTTGAAATAAAGAAAAGAGGAAAAGATTTTTATGTTGGAACCTTTAAAAGAACCGGTGACCGAACATATATCATTGAACCGGATCAAAAATCAGCTCATGTTAATTTCTTTGTATTAAAAGAAAATATAAATGGAGCTCATAATGATGATAAAGTATTATTTAAACTAAAGAATTGGACACATCCTAAAGCACTTCCAGAAGCTGAAGTAACTTCGATTCTTGGTAAATCCGGAACCAACGATGCTAATATTCTTTCCATACTTGCAGAAAATGAGCTACGGTCAGACTTTGAGAAAGAAGTAGAAGACTTTGCTGAAAGAATACCTGTCGAAATTCCTGAAGAAGAGTTTAAAAGACGCAAAGATATGCGTCAGGATTTCGTATTCACTATAGATCCTGCAGACGCCAAAGATTTTGATGACGCACTGAGTATTGAAAAGCTGGATAATGGAAATTATTATCTAGGTGTACATATTGCTGATGTAAGCCATTATGTTAGAACAGAAACTATTTTAGATAAAGAAGCATACAGTCGAGGCACAAGCGTTTATTTGGTAGACCGAGTAATACCAATGCTTCCGGAAAAGTTGAGCAATGGAGTTTGTAGTTTAAGACCAAATGAAGATAAGCTAACATACAGTTGCTTCATGGAAATTGATGAAGCTGGTAAATTAGTGGATTATTCGATTGAAGAAACAGCTATTCATTCCAAACAACGCTTTACTTATGAACAGGCTCAAGAAATATTAGATGGCGCAAAACATCAGTATAAATCAGAGCTAAAACTAGCTGAAAAACTGGCTAAAGCTCTTTATAAAAAAAGATTTGATGAAGGAGCGATAGACTTTGACAATCCGGAGCCTAAATTCGTTTTGGACGAAAAAGGAACACCCATTGATGTGATTATAAAAAAAAGAATTTTTGCGCATCGGTTAATTGAGGAATGCATGTTAATGGCAAATAAAACAGTTGCCTTGCATGTTGAAAACCTCAGAAAAGAATCAGGTAAGAAAAAATCGAAAAACTTGTTTCCTTTTTTCTATCGAATTCATGACAAACCCGATCAGGAAAAACTTGCAGGTGTGGCAGAACAAGTAGCACCTTTTAATATCTCTTTTGAAGTAGCAGATAACATTTCGCCCAAAAAAATTAATAACCTTCTCCAAAAAGTTAAAGATACGCCGGTAGAGTCGATAGTTAATGGGCTAATGCTACGATCTATGGCAAAAGCTGAGTACTCTCCTGCAAATATCGGGCACTTTGGATTAGGTTTTCCATATTATGCACACTTTACAAGCCCTATCCGCCGTTACCCTGACGTGATTGTTCATAGATTATTAAAAAATTATTCTTCGGGTACTACCGGATATAATTTTGACGCTCTCACAAAACATGGCGAACACTGTAGTACAAGAGAACGTGTAGCAGTTGACGCAGAACGGGATTCAATCAAGCTAAAACAAGTGGAATTTTTAAGTACAAAAATTGGAGAATCTTTTAACGGTGTGATTACCGGGGTAACAGAAAGAGGAATTTTTGTTAACCTTAAAGATGTTCACTGTGAAGGAATGGTTAAAGTCTCTGATCTTAAGAGCGACTATTTTGTATTTAACTCCCAATCCCATTCTTTAGTGGGGCGTTCTTCCGGACGCTCATATAAGCTGGGAGATGATATTAAAGTGGTTGTAGAAAGCACGAATCTACAAAAAAGACAAATTGATTTTACTCTTGCAAAAAAATAGGCACTGATATGAAAGTTCGAATTTTGTTAACTGCTCTAATAACCTTACTAATTACAAGTGTAGGCTATTCTCAATATTTTTCTTATGGAAAGAATAGAGTTCAATATGAAGATTTTGAATGGCGTTTTTTACAGTCTAAACATTTTGATGTTTACTATTATGGAGAAAAGAATTATAAGTTAGCTGAATTCACCTCAATGAGTGTAGAAAGTGCTTACAGACAACTGAAAGATGATTTTGATTTTGAATTATCTGACCGTATTTCTGTAATTATTTATGATTCTCATAATGATTTTTCGCAAACCAATGTTGTAACGTTACCTACCGGAGCAGAGGGTATTGGTGGAGTAACAGACAAACTCAAGAATAGAATGACGATTCCTTTTGATGGGGATTACGCAGACTTTCGAAGAACTATTCACCATGAATTAGTTCACGCTGTTTTTAACGATATGTTTTACGGAGGGTCGCTTAATTCAATTATCGCCAATAATATACAATTGGTATTTCCTTTATGGTTTGAAGAAGGCTTAGCCGAATATACGGCGCTTGGTTGGGATACAAATACAGATATGTTTATTCGTGATGCTGTAATTAATAACTACCTCGCTCCAATCAGATACTTAAGCGGATATTACTCATATAGAGGTGGACAATCGCTCTGGAACTATATTGTCGAAGAATATGGGAGAGAAAAAATTGCAGAGATACTTCAGAATATTAGAACAAGCAGAAGTGTTGAATATGGAATATCCACTGCTTTAGGGATGAATATAGATGAGCTTTCGAAAGCTTGGAGCGAATCACTTAAGAAAAGATATTATCCCGAAGTTGCTGAAAGACAAAGAGCAGATGCTTTGGCGACCTTACTTACAAAACGGGGTGATTTTGGTACTTACAACACGAGTGCAGCAATTTCACCACAAGGTGATAAGGTAGCTTTTATAACTAACAGCCGTGGTTTGTTTGATGTGGCTGTTATCAGCACTATTAATGGTAGAAAGTTAAAAACCCTAATTAGAGGTGAAGATAATCCTGATTTTGAAGAATTAAACATTCTCAATCCTAATTTAACATGGTCACCTGACGGTTCTAAAATAGCTCTTTCAACAAAAACAAGTGGTAGAGATGACATTGCTATAATAGATTACAAAACAAAAGAGATTGAGAAACTAAAGTTCAAAAGTTTAGATGCAATTGGTTCAGTAGCATGGTCACCTGATGGTTCAAAAATTGCTTTTGGTGCTAATATTGGTCCGTTTCAAGATATATTTGTGTATAGCTTTGATACCAAAGAGCTAACCAATATCACTAAGGATATTTTTTCTGATACAGAGCCGGCTTGGTCAGCAGATTCTGAATCCATTTACTTCGTGTCTGATAGAGGCGAGTCATTGGAGCTAGGAAAGACACTAAATACAACGAGTCTATTTCAAGGTACCGGATTATATCAAACTGACATTTATGAAGTTAGATTAGGAAACTCAATAGCTTCTCAAATTACCAATACTCCGAAATGGAATGAGATTCAGCCTGTAACAACTCAAACAGGAAAAGTATTATTTATTTCAGATGAGAATGGTATCCAAAATCTAAAAGAGTTAGATATTAAAACAAGAACAACCATAGCAATAACAGACTTACAAACAGGGATTTCGCAAATTTCTATAAGTGCGGATGGAAGTAAACTGGTGTTTAATTCCATCAATGATGGTTACTTGGATATTTTTCTGCTTAAATCTCCACTAAATCGTAGAATTGAAAAACCAATAACAAACAATTATTGGGCAAATCGTAGAGCTACAGAATCTCAAGGTCAGCGTGTTCCTGCAACTAAATTTGCACAAAATCTTTATCAGAATGGCGTAGTTTCAATTACTGAAGTAGAAGAGAAAGAAAAGATTGAAGCAGATTCACTTTCAGGCAAAAAAGAAGATGGTACTAATATTGATTTCAGAAATTATGTTTTCTCTGATGATGTAATTCAAGACACAACAATATATTTGAAAGATATTGAAGCCTTCACAGTAGAAGATAATTTAACTGAAGATGGTAGATTTATTCCTCAAGAATACAGACTGAAATTTGATGTGGATATAGCTTATAGTCCATCATTCGTTGCTTCAACGTACGGGTCATATGCTCTTACACAATTTGTTATTAGTGATTTGTTGGGCGATCATCAAATAGCTTTAGGAACAAATTTCGTGTTTGATTTAAGAGAAAGTGATTACAGCATCCAATATGGAAACTTAAAAAACAGAACCAATTACTTTCTAAGTTATTTTCATACGTCAAGAAGGTACCAGAACTTTTTTAGAGAATTGATCCGATACAGAACTTATGGCTTTGGTGGAACCGTTCAATATCCTTTTGATAAATTCAGAAGAGTAGATTTTAACCTGACTTTATTAAATGTAGATCTGGATTTTAATTCTGTAATAGACAGACCAACCGGTTCTCCAACGTCTCTTGATCAAAGTGAAAGTAGTCAGTTTTTATATCCTGAAGTAGTATTCACAGATGATAAGACAAAACCGGGATTTATTACCCCAAGTGGAGGTTATAGATATTCATTTGGAATCAGTGGTAGTCCTGTAATTGGAAAAACTGCTCCCGAATTCGCTTCAATATTGGGTGATTTCAGAAAGTATTTCGACCTTGGTTCCAGATACACTTTTGCTCTTAGATACTCTGGCGGTGCATCTGTAGGTAAAGATGCTCAAAATTACTTCTTAGGTGGTAAACTTGGTTGGCTAAATCAACAGTATTCTAATAATGGGTTTTCCTTAGACCGGGTAACAGATAATTTCTTTACTGTGCCGGCATTACCTTTAAGAGGATTTGAGTATAATTCTATCAATGGCAATAATTTTAGTATGATTAACGCAGAATTTAGATTCCCTTTATTTGCTGCTATTGTGCCGGGTGCAGTTCCTATCTTACCTTTTTATAATGTGACAGGAGTTGCTTTTTTAGATGCAGGTACTGCTTGGGGACAGGAAATAAATTATGGTTTACTAGAAGAACCTAGAGTTGATGCTGAAACTATCGTCAATGGAAAAGAACTTGATTTTACTGTCGCGAAAGAAAGAGTAGGATATATAAGAAATCAAAATGGTACATTCTCTGAATTACCTTATCTAGATGGGGATGTATTAATTGGAGGAGGCTTTGGTTTAAGATCTATACTCTTTGGGCTTCCTTTTGGTTATGATATTGGTTGGGCTTACGACAGAACGGGATTCAAATCTGACCCCGTTCACTATTTTTCAATTGGAATTGATTTCTAGAAATCAATTCTTTGATTGAAAAACTTCGGTTACTAAAAGGCGGTGATAGTTTTTAACAGGATCTTTGTAATACACAAAAGAAATATATTCTTGAGCTCTATTCGTAATTGTATCGTTAATGGGTATGGCTTCGGATTCTCTAGAAGAGGTTCTCTTTTGAAAATATTTATATCTGTAATTTCCTTCTTTTACAAGTAATTCGGTGGTCCATAAATTAGCTTCACGATTGTACTCTAGTTTTGAATCTTCAGATATACGCCAAGAGTTAAAATCACCAGATACATAAAGTTCAGTATCTCCGGTGTTTAATGATCCAGCAACAAACCTAAACTTTACAGATGCATATCTTGAATCTCTTGCAGATTCTGGTAGTCCAAAATTTGATCTATAACTTGTAATAGGTGAAGACGAAAAGTTCAATACATCCCTTTTTAGTATAATTCTTGGAGGAATGTACTCTGGCTGCCAATCTTCAATTTTCTCAAGGTTAATATTCAGGTCAGTTAAATCCAAGGGGATAAAGTCAAAACTGGATGAGAAAGAATTATTTCTTTTTGTATAAAAGCGAATTTTTCCTGGATCGGTAATATCAAATGTTTGAGTAGATTTAGAACTTCCCCAAAATCTGTTTTGAACGAACTCAAAGCTTAAATCAAACTGTGGGAATTCTATCTCTTTAGGATATTCATAAATTGAAAAAAGTTGATCCATAGCGGAAAAATCATTTCCGGAATTAAAAAGTGTTTCTACTCTAGAATTAATTTTTCCAGCTTGTTCGGTAATAAAGAAGGGGATGCTGTATAATTTTGTATTCGAAGAATAATCATAAACCTGCAGCATATAATTTCCACTACTTAAAAACTTAAGTTGCTTGTTCGGGAATTCAGCTCTGTAATGAAAATAATTAGGCTTAGAAAGAGCATTAGTTTCACCTCCGGAAACTATAATTTCATTGAAACCGTCTAAATACCAAGCTTCTGGAATATTGCTAGGGTTCCAATTTTGATCGAAATGCTCAAATTTAATCCTGAATTGTCCGCCAATGGAAGTGAGTTCATCAAACTCTAAAACCAATTTTTCATTTTTATTTAGCGACAAAATTGGCGGATTTCTAGGATTTCCCTTCTTATATAATTGAATACTTCGGAATGAACTAGGAGCGGGAAGTTGATTTTTAACCAACAGCAATCCCAAATCATCATCTGGGGCAGAATTGTTAAACGGCGAAGAGATATCAGATGAACCTGAGCATGAAAAGAAAATGGCAGAAATAAAGAGTAATAGGAATTTAAACATCCACTTTTCCTTCAAAAACGAAATGTGCCGGTCCGTTAAGTTTTATATTTTTATACATATTATTCAACTTATCAAAGGTAAAGGGTACTCGTAAAGTTCCGCCTTTTACAATGATGGTATACTCAAACGAACTTCCTTCGGGCTTTAAATTAAAATGGGTTGCGATGGCAGATGCAATTGCTCCAGTACCACAAGCTAAGGTAAGATTTTCCACACCACGCTCATAAGTTTGTAACTCTATTAACTGGTCATCTTTGAAGCAAACAAAATTCACATTTGTTCCCGGCGGATTTAGCTTATCGGAATGACGTATCATTGAACCTTCTTCAACTAATTTTTTCTCATTTTTTAATTGGCTGGCTGATACAAACTTTACAACATGTTCAGTACCTGTATAGATCTTCATAAGATCATGCTCAATAAGTTCTATTTTTTGTGGGGAATTCACATTAGGGAAACTAACAGCCACAGTTTGACTTTTAAGATCTACTTCTGCTTTGTATATCGAATCATGAACATTGAAAACTTGTAAGGATTTAAAGCCTTGAGTAGCCGCAAAAAGAGCTAAGCACCTGCTACCATTACCACACATTCCAGCATCACTTCCATCGGCGTTCCGATAGATCATCGTGTAATCTACGTTATTAAGATTGGGATTGTTTAAAGCCAATAAACCATCAGCGCCAATTCCAAATTTTCTATCACAGAGCTTAGGAGTAAAGGCTATTATTTGTTCTAAGCTAAACTGAGTTTCTCTATTATCGATAACTACAAAATCGTTACCGGCTCCCTCCATTTTATGAAATTTAATTTTGACCATTATTCTACAAAAGCAGGTAAGTGTTTCCAGTGTTCATTTTTAGAAATATATGGGTCAAGTCCTCGCATTAATGAAGAAAAACGAAAAGAAAGTACCACAAAAATTAATTTCTGAGATACATTTTGTCGCAGTAATGGCCTGCATCCATCAATATGAGTTAACATTTCTTCTAATTTTGCGCTACCTAAAGAATCAACGAACTTCTTGATTGAATCCAGTTGATCTACATTTGTGACCAGGTTCGGATTCTTTGTTTGTTTAAAAACGATCAAGTCCCGAACATACATTTCTAGCAAATTGGTAATAGCAATCATGCCTTCAATATTATTAGAACTTTGCCAATCTTGAGAAATTTTTGAAAGTGCTGATGCATCTTGGCTATACGAATAACGCAGGAACTCTACTACTTCCGCGCGATTTTGCTTAAGCTTAGAAATATCAAAAAAACGAGTGACTGCATAATTTCCGTTAGAAACCCTTGCAAGATATGCAGCATCATCAGCGGGGATTTTATCAATTTCAATTAGACCATTTTCTACTTCTTGCTGAGTTAGAGTGCCCAGTGGAATATGCTGGCATCTTGAGGTTATAGTTGGGAGCAGGCTTTCATAACTTTCTGTAGTCAGGATAAACATTAAACGTTCAGAGGGTTCTTCAAGAAGTTTTAGAAAGGAATTTGCAGCTTCTTTCCTCATTGTTTCAACTTGTGTCATAATAATGACTACGCGATCTCCTTCATTTGGGCGAAGTTTAGCTATTGGGCGAATTTCATCTCTGAAATAGTCAATAGGATAAAATGCTTGCAGATTTTTGGATGAACTATCATCGTGTAGAGAAGGACGTTGGGCAAAATTGATGATTTCATAAGGATCTTTAGAAAGCAACTCTAAGCGTTCTCTCACTTCCTCGATTTTTGCCGATGTTGGCTTCGGAATAAAAACATGGATATCAGGATGGGAGAACCAAGAAGACTTCTTAGAAGTCTGATACTCATTCAAATCAGAAATATTACTAACACCATTCAACGCTTCCGCAAAGGCGAGAGCAAAAGCAGTTTTTCCGACGCCAGGCGCCCCAGAAATTAAGTATGCATGACTCACTCTCTTAGAGGCTAATATTCTCTGAACCTGACTTTTAGCTCTTACTTGTCCTACAAGACGATTATTTCCAAATGAAATATTCAATCATTCCTCCCATATATATTCAAATAGTATAACTCCGGCTGTAATAGTAACCCCAATAAAACCAATTAACGCTGAAAAATCATTATTAAATGCTGTTGCCGACCCATCTACAAAGGCACTTTTTGTGATGCTTGTAAGTAATAGAATAAAAGGGATAAAAAGCGGAATAGTTAGAACAGAAAAAATAGCTCCTTTTCGGTCTGCCTGTGAAACGATGGCTGCAATCATTGTAGAAACACCTGATAAACCAATAGTGCCAAGTATCAGAACAACAAAAAATGAACTCCAAGAAACGATGCTAATGTCAGCTAGAAAAATATAAATACTGAATGTGAACACATTGATAAGCATACTAAAAACAGTGTTGAAAAAAAGCTTGCCGACAAAAACCGTTGTTCCGGAAGCATAAATACGTAACAAATTATACGTGTGTTTGTCTGTCTCAGAAATAAAACTTCTTGCTAAAGAAGAGAGTGCAGCAAATAATACGATTATCCAAATTAAACCACTTTTAGGTGTAGGGCTTAGTTCCTGAGCTTTCAACGTAAACATGACCAATAACAAAGAAGAAACAACAAATGCAATTACCATATTGAATGCAAATTTTGTTCTAAATTCTGTCTTCAGGTCTTTTTTGAAAATTGTTAATGTGCCTAGTAACCAATTCATGCTCAAGTTTAAGGATTTAGCATCGGAGTTGCCCAAAATGAAATAAATAATCTTTGATTGATTCCCGTTCTACTGTATATATTCCAATACGCTTAATTTTAATCCTCAAAAATCGCAAATGAACTTATTTTCGTTATTGAAATCAGATACTATACTCACTAATGTTAAAGTAAAAAATAAAAAGAAGCTGATTTCTGTATTAGTTGATTCCTTAGAAAATGAGTTGGGCGTTGAAAATATTCCCGAAATTAAAGATGCTGTATGGGAAAGAGAGCAGATAATGTCAACCGGAGTTGGTAAAGGCTTAGCAATTCCACATTGCAAAACGAAAGTTGTAGACGAAAACTTCGGAGCATTTGCAATACTAAAAGAGCCATTAGATTTTAATTCCATAGATAACCAGCCTGTAAGATTAGTTTTTTTACTTGTTGGACCTGATGAAAAGAATAGCCTGCATATAAAATTATTAAGCCGCATCTCCAGACTTATGAATAGTGGAACATTTCGAGATAAGGTGTTGAGCTGTGAAGATTCAAAAGAAGTTTTGGATGCTTTTCAGCAAGAAGAAGAAAAATACTTCTTAAGTTGATATGAGATATATAAAGATCATATTTATCTTATTTATATCTGTTTTTATTTCTGTAAATAGCGCAGCTCAAGACGTTGCAGAATTGCTTCAAATTTTACCAAATCAGGAAGCCTTTTGGTCTTTAACGGTTTTAGATGAAACCGGAAGTGAATTGGAGAATTTCAATTCAGATAAACTCATTATTCCTGCTTCTAATCAAAAATTATTCACGCTTGCTGCAGTTTTGGATCGGTTGGGAAGTGAATATAGATTTTATACAAATATTTATGGAAATGGACAGACAACGGATTCTGTTTATTACGGAGATTTGATAATTCGGGGGGTGGGGGACCCAAGTATAAGTGGGTTTTTATATGATGAAGACAGGTACTTTGTGTTTAAGAATTTAGGTGAACAACTTAAGGCTTCAGGAATAAAGAAAATTGAAGGAGATTTAATAGCCAATATCGGTTTTTTTGATAACCACAAATTCCCTATTGGTTGGGATTGGTATGATATGTCGTTTTACTATGGAGTGGAAGTTGCTCCTCTTTCGTTCAATAATAATGCTGTTGATTTGATCGTAAATGCTAATGGTGAAGTTGGCTCAACGCCTGAGATAAGTTGGTTTCCGGAGAATACAAATTATGTTGAATTTATAAACAAGCAAGAAATAGTTGTTGAGAACAGGAAATATGATGAAGACTATCAAAAAGGGTTGGGATTAAATTCTATTTATCTTGGAAGTAAACTTCCTAAAGGTTATCTGGAGAAAGAGTCTTTAGCTATTACACATGCAGAGAGTTATTTTTTAGATAGTTTTGATACCTATTTAAACTTAATAGGAATAGAAACTAACTCTACGTTTGAGGTTCAACACGATAATATTTCTGATTATTGGGTTAATTATAAAATGATGGCCTCACATTCATCAAAATCACTTTCAAAACTAGTAGAATGGGCAAATAAAGAGAGTGATAATTTTTATACAGAAATGTTGCTCAAAACATTGGCATCAGAGAAACAAGGAATTCCCGGGACTTTCGAAAACGGTATCAAAGAAGTGCGCAATTTCTTAGCTGAACAAGGAGTGGATACCAATTTGGTAAAAATGAACGATGGTTCCGGTTTAGCGATGGGGAATTACACCACAACAGGAAACATAAGCGTGTTGTTGTATTCGATGAAATCCCATGACGAATGGAATGTATTCTATGATAGCTTTCCGGTTGCTGGAATTGACGGCTCCATTGCCCACAGGTTTAAAGGAACTGAATTGTATAATAATATCCGTGCTAAAACAGGATATGTAAGTGGAGTAAGAACACTAAGTGGCTACATGACTACAAGATCAGGTAAACAAATTGTATTTAGTATAGCGACCAATCATTTTGCAGGAAAAGTACGCCCGGTAGATAATTCGCATCAGCAGATTTTGCAATATCTGTATGAAAAATATTGATTAGATTCAGCCATGTCGAAGTCTAAAGCACATATCTTAGTTACAGACGATGAAAAGGGTATTCGTAATACTCTGAAGGAAATTCTTGAATTCGAAGAGTATGAAGTTTCTCTGGCTGAAAGTGGAACGGAAGCACTGGAAATGATTTCTAAGAATTCTTTCGACTTAATATTTTTGGATATTAAGATGAAGGGAATTGACGGTATCGAAACACTACGACAAATAAGAACGGCTGGTTTTGAATTTCCGGTAATTATGATCTCAGGGCATGGAACCATTGATATTGCTGTAGAAGCAACGAAAATGGGAGCCTTCGATTTCCTTGAAAAGCCACCTGACCTAAACAGATTACTTCTAACAGTAAGAAACGCGCTTTCTCAACAGGATCTGGCAAAAGAAGTAAGGCAGATCAGAAAAAAGCTTCCAAAGATTCAAGAGATTGTTGGTGAAAGCAAGGCAATTACTAAGATCAAAGAAATGATCAATAAAGTAGCTCCGACTCAATCACGTGTATTAATTACTGGCGAAAATGGAACAGGAAAAGAATTGGTAGCTAAATGGATACATGAGAAAAGTCCGAGAAGCGGAGAAGTTTTTGTAGAAGTTAATTGTGCTGCAATTCCTTCGGAATTATTGGAAAGTGAACTTTTTGGACATGAAAAAGGAGCTTTTACCGGCGCTAATGATCAAAGAATCGGTAAGTTCGAGCAAGCAGATGGAGGAACATTATTCCTGGATGAGATAGGTGACATGAGTTTAGAAGCTCAGGCTAAAGTTCTTAGGGCTCTTCAGGAAAATACCATTACCAGGGTTGGAGGAAATGGTTCTATAAAAGTTGATGTAAGGATCATTGCTGCAACCAATAAAGATCTGGAATTAGAAATCAAAGAGGGAAACTTTCGAGAAGACTTGTTTCACAGAATCAGTGTAATACCTATCGAAGTACCTAGTTTAAACGACAGGGCACGAGATATTCCGATAATTGCCAGATCCTGTCTTGAGAAACTAAAAGCAACCGATATTAGTTTTTCGTCAGTAGAGTTTGATGATTCAGGATTGAAAGCACTCAAGAAAAGAAAGTGGACAGGAAATGTTCGTGAACTTTATAACGCAGTAGAAAGATTAGGTATTTTATCAACTGACGGTGTAATTGATAAAGAATCTGTTGAAAGTGTATTAAAGTCGAAAGAAGTAGAAGCGAAAGATCTTGGCGGACTTGCAGATGAGACAGATAATTTTCAGGATTTTAAAGAAACAGCAGAGCGTATATTTTTGGTTAAGCAACTCGAAAATAACGATTGGAACATATCACAAACTGCCGATAGAGTGGGCTTACAACGAAGCCATATTTACAACAAAATGAAAAAATATAATATAGAACGATAACATGAGTGCAGAAATCATTGATGGTAAAAAAGTAGCAGAACTGGTCAGAAACCGTGTAAGAGAAGATGTTTCTGATTGGAAAGCTAAAGGAAACAGAGCTCCTTTTCTACAAGTAGTGTTAGTTGGTGATGATCCTGCATCAAGAGTGTATACCGGTGCCAAAACAAAAGCCTGTGAAGATGTTGGTATTAAAACAAAAACTGAAATATTGCAAGACACAATATCCGCTAAGGAGTTAAAGGCTTTAATACGAGAGTACAATACTGACGACTCTATCGATGGAATTTTAGTTCAGCTTCCCTTACCGTCCCATTTAAGTTCTCATGATGTGATTGAAACCATAGATCATCGAAAAGATGTAGACGGATTCCATCCTATGAATGTAGGGAGGTTATCGTTGGATCAACCTTGTTTTAGAAGTTGTACGCCAGCCGGAGTGATGGAATTGTTCAAACATTATAGTATTGGAGTTAAAGCAAAACATGCAGTTGTTGTAGGTGCTAGTAATATAGTTGGCTCACCTATGGCAACGATGCTTTCCAGAGAAAATTCATCAGGAAAAGCAACCACCACTATTTGTCATAAATACACTAAAGATCTTACACTGCATACCATTAATGCAGATATTTTGATTGTTGCAGCTGGGCAACCTCATCTGGTAAAGGCTGAAATGGTTAAGGAAGGAGCGGTTATTGTGGATGTTGGAATTAACAGAGTAGCTGATGAAACTTCCGAAAAAGGATATAAATTAGTTGGGGATGTAGATTTCGAATCTGTAAGAAAAAAAGCTAGCTGGATCACTCCGGTTCCAGGAGGAGTTGGACCAATGACAGTAGCCATGTTAATGAAAAATACTCTTCTTGCTGCCAAGAAGAGTATTTATCCAGTTGATTAGTTTTCAGCTGTTTCTGCAACTGAAATATTTTTGGGATACATTTTTATTATCAATTGTTTTTGCGAGCTGTTTTTAACAAGCGATTTGAATTCAACTCCAAATTCCGAAATAGAAGCATCATTCCTGAGCTCTTTGTAGGCTCCCATTATTTCATCCAACATGTCAATATAGATTTTATACGGAGTTTCTCTTTGAGTTTTTAAAGAGATTACAGCTTTCTGTGGTGAATCAGATAAATTCGGGTCTTTACCTCTGTTATTAATAAATTCTTTAAGAATAGATCTTACTTCTTCCACAAGCACAGGTTTATCATCCATCATGATGAATCCTTCTGAATTTACTAGAATGCTCATAAGATTTCTTTCACGAATTGGAGGTCTCTCATCCTGAATTGGTGGTGGCAATACTAAAGAAATACCAGTATCAACATTAATGGTTGTAGTAACCAAAAAAAAGATGAGCAACAGAAAAGCTATGTCAGCCATTGAAGAGCCATTTATGGAAGCTTTATCACGGATTGGTTTGTTATTAAACATAGTAACTCCTTTGATTGTAAAGTTGTACTATCTATAAACTCATTATTTAAAGGTGATACCTTAGCATTTTAATGCTAGAACTTGCGATTGATTTCTATAATTTAATTATAAACACATGAACGAATTAAGCACAAAACTTCAATTTTTTATTAATCTATCAATTGCGGAGTCGAAGATCAGAAGAAGATTTGATTCGAGATTGGGAATAAATGGGGTAGGATTAGACGATTATTTGATCCTTCATGCGTTGAATAAAGCCAGAAACCTTCAAATAGAAAGGGCAGAGCTTGCTAAACAAGTTGGAATATCTATTACAGATCTTACTCGTAAGCTGCCAAAACTAGAAAAAATTGGACTTATTGATCGTGAAGAGAATCCCAAAGATGTTAATAACAGTAAAGTTAAGTTGACTATGAACGGGAAGAAGGTATATGGCTATGCAACTGAATCAGCTGAGGAAAAAGCTTTAGATTTATTTCCCGCCAAGAAAAATACAGAAGTAGAATTGCTTATTGAGGCTTTAAATTCTATTACAGACATAAAAAAATAACAGAGGATTTATTTTTATTAGGGTGACACTATGTTGTCACTTTGTGTGATTAAGTTTGGGTAAACAATAAAACAAAACCCAACTATCATGACACTTCATACACTTACAACTCCGGCAATCTCTAAAAAATCTGAAACTAAACTTTTTGTTGCTCCGCTTTTAAATCGTATAAAAAAAGAAAGCAAACAAGAATTTGTTGAAATGCAGGAAGCATTCAATCTGATGGGATGGGGAGAGCTACCCGATGAATTAAAGATTGAAATCTATGATGACGTTCGTTTCATGGTGCAAGAGTTAAAAGGATATTATTCTAGTTGTGATCAGTTTGTTCAACAAAGAAGAAACACGGTTCACTTCTGGGTAAGTAGTTTTAAAGATGGAATTTGCTCTCTGGAAGCAGCTATCAAAGCGCTGAAAGTGAAATCTCTTGCATGAATGTTTTATCCGCCGACAATTCAGCGAGTTCTGTTTCCTGATTTGTTGGCGGTATTTTCACTAGAATATACATTCTCATCTTCTACAGATATTCTTGCACCTTTGGAAGAAGTTATTTTTTTTGAGATACTGCTGATTATATCCTTAAGGCGCCGTTTTTCCTTATTGTAATAATATTTCAGATAGGTAAGTCCTCCCGTAATGGCAATCAAACCACCCAATGGAGCAAACATTACGGCTGTTGATTTAGGAAATCCTATTCCTTTTAAAGCTACTAACATAAAAACAGAGCCCAGAAATACAGGGATAAATAGAAGAGGCATTTTTAATGCGGTCCAGTTATGGACATACTGAATTTTTGTTTTTCCGTCTTTAGGAGTTAATGAAATATGCTTATAGCCAAATTCACGTCTTCTTTGTTCCCATTCAAAAGACGTTCCAATTTTTGATGACTTACCGATTCCTCCCGTTACTTTTCTGATCTCCTGAACAACATCTTCCCACTGTTCTGAAGACATTTCCTCATCAACATAGGTTACCTCCTGTATTTTAGAGGTTACATTACTCCACTTAAATTCTTGATCAAAATCAGGTTTATCATGAATATGGATGGCTTCTAAAATTGATGCTTTATCAATACCGACTTCACTGGCAAGTTCCAAAATTTCCTGCTCGGAGAGCCCGTCTTTATCACCATAAAGATCTTTTTGCGTCTGAATTTCAGAAGCTTTTTTGAGAATTTTACTAATTTCTTTTCTTGAATATGTGTGATTATTCGGCAACGTGTATTGATTTTTTATTATTGATTTTTGGATCTGATTCTATCTCATCCGTAAAATTGATCCGTGTGTTTCTATCCTTAGAAATAACAGACGATATTTGATTAGAAATGTTCATTAAAAACTTTTTTTGAGTGTTCTTAAAATAATCACCAATTCGTGATGAGAGTAAGTAACCGGAAAAAGCACCGGATACATTCAGAAGAACCGGGAGCCAGTTTGAAATGGAATCTAGGTTAAGCAGAGAAGAAATAATTGCCACACCAATGAAACCAAAAACAGAACCTGATATTTTAAGCTTGTTTATGGTTTTAGAATAATCAGCATAAACTTTTATAAGAGTGCTATTTTTAGCTTTTGTAGCCGAAATGTGGATATTTTTTCTCTTTGTGTTGAGGTACCACTCGAAGGTTTGTCCTAGTTTACCCGATGTTCCATGAGATTTAAACTCTTTTCTATATAATGAAACTATTTCTTCCCAGTCCAACTCAGATATTTTCATATCTAATACGGTCTTCAAAACAACTCCATCCTTGAGAGAATAAAAATCCTGATTGTTTTCAGCATTTAAATAATTCAGTGCTTCGTTTACACTATCATTAGAAATACCTGATGACGAAGCAATCGACTTTATATCATCCATTGAAAAGTCGTTATGAGAAGCTTCCTGAGAATGTTCAATTTTAGAAGCCATTGAGATTATTGCTCTCACTTCTTTATAAGAATATTTTTTCTCACTCATAAAATTCCTTGAGTTAATGATTTGGAAGTATACAAGATTAAATTCATTATCAAAATTATCCCATATTATGATTCTAAATACAGTAAATAAGTTTGTATCTTTGAAAAACTGCAAGCCATAATTTTTTTTGTTTCATGAATAAAATGAACGACTCTTCTCCATTTGAACGAATTACACGTCAGGGGCTTACCTACGATGATGTTCTATTAGTACCCAATTATTCAAAAATATTACCACGGGATGTAGATTTAAGCGTACAACTTACTCCAACTCTTAAATTGAACGTGCCAATTGTAAGTGCTGCCATGGATACGGTTTCTGAATATCGTTTAGCAATTGGTCTGGCAAGGGAAGGCGGAGTGGCAATGCTGCACAAAAATATGACGATTGAAGAACAAGCCGAACAAGTTCGTTTGGTTAAAAGAAGCGAAAGTGGAATGATCGTTGATCCGGTAACTCTGGACGAAAACTCTACTGTAAAAGATGCACGTTCTTTAATGCGAACTCACAAAATTGGTGGAATACCTATTGTTGATGATGCCGGAATTTTGATTGGGATAGTAACCAACCGTGACCTTCGTTTTGAATCTGATATGTCTAAGAAATTAGGCGAGATCATGACGAAAGAAGATTTATATACTGCTAAAGAAGGCACAACACTGAAACAAGCTGAAAAAATTCTTCAACACTTTAAAGTTGAGAAACTTCCAATTGTAGATTCAAAGAACAAACTTGTAGGTCTTATTACATTCAAAGACATCGAAAAGAAAATGAACTTCCCGAATGCATGCAAAGACAGCTTGGGAAGATTAAGGGTTGGAGCCGCCGTTGGAGTTACAGCCGATACAATGGAAAGAGTAGAAGCTTTAGTGAATGCCGGAGTTGATATTATTACAGTAGATACTGCACATGGACATTCAGATGGGGTTTTAAAAACGGTCTCTCAAATCAAGAAAAAATACCCTGATTTAAATGTAATTGGTGGTAATATAGCTACAAGAGCAGCTGCTGAAGCGTTGGCTGAAGCTGGTGCTGATGTGGTAAAAGTAGGTGTGGGACCGGGTTCAATTTGTACCACAAGAGTTGTAACAGGAGTTGGAGTTCCACAACTTAGTGCAGTTATGGAAGTTGCTGAGTTTTGCCGGGAAAAAGGAATTGGTTTAATTGCAGACGGAGGAATTAAACAAACAGGAGATATTCCTAAAGCTTTAGCGGGCGGCGCAGATGTTGTAATGATGGGGTCTATGTTTGCCGGTGTTGATGAAAGCCCGGGAGAGACGATTATATACGAATCTCGTAAATACAAGTCATACAGAGGAATGGGAAGTATTGGAGCTATGAAAAAAGGCTCAAAAGACAGATACTTTCAAGATGTAGAAGACGATATAAATAAATTAGTTCCTGAAGGTATTGAAGGACGTGTGCCATTTAAAGGATATCTGGGAGAAGTTGTACATCAAATGACAGGTGGTTTACGAGCTGCTATGGGTTATTGCGGTGCTGAGAATGTAGAGGCTATGAAATCAGCAGAATTTGTTCAGATTTCAGCAGCTGCGTATAAAGAAAGTCACCCTCATTCTGTACAAATAACAAAAGAAGCTCCGAACTACTCGGTGTGATTTTTTAGATTGATGAAAAATGTACTCTTTATCGTTTATTACTTTCCGCCCATGGGAGGTAGTGGGGTACAGCGTTCTCTAAAATTCGCTAAATATTTAAGAGATTTTGGATGGAATCCTATAATAGTTTGTCCGGAACCTGGTACGTATCAATTTTTTGATGATTCTCTTAGTGATGAACTATCTAAACTTGACTTAGAAGTTCATAGAGTTAATGCAAACACTCCATTTCATTTTTTTGGAAAGAAAAAGAAATCAACAGGCTTAATCACTGGTTTCTGGGCAAATATATTAAGAAGGCTGTCGAAAAAAATATATTTCCCTGATAATAAAAAGGGATGGATTAGTCCTGCTTGCGATGAAGGACTCAAAATCATAAGAAATAACTCTATTGAGCTTATTTTTAGCTCGGGACCACCCTTTAGCAATCATATAATTGCAGAAAGACTGTCTGATGTTACAGGAATTCCTTTTGTAGTAGACTATAGGGATCTATTCACGGGAAATCATTTCGATGAATCTGATTCGACTTCCAGAGTTGCCAAAAAAAGTAAGATCGAAAGTCAATGGCTTAAAAAATCAGCAGGAGCAATTACATTAGATGAAACTGCTCAACAAAAGATCAAGAAAATAGCGGGTAGCAATTTTCTGCTATCCAAAGTAATATCTCATGGATTTGACCCCGCAGACTTTAAAAATCTAAGCAATTCATCACTTCAATATAAATCGGGCAAGCTAAATTGGTTATATAGTGGATTATTCTATGAGGGAAACCAACCCGATTCATTTCTAAAAGCGATGTCAATTTTAATGAAGGAATATCCGGAAATTAAGAATGATATACATTTGCATTTTCAGGGAGGATTAGACTCAAGAATACAAAGATTGATAAATGAACTTAACCTAGAAAAAGTAGTAACTAATTATGGGTATTTATCACACGAAGAGTCTGTAGCTAATATTTTAAGAGCAGATATTTTATGGATGATTTCAAATTTTTCTAAAAATTTGAAACAAATTAAATCGGGAAAACTATTTGAGTATATAGGAACAAATAAACCAATACTCGGATTGGTTTATCAAGGTGAAGCTTCAAAATTATTGGGAAATTATAGAGCAGGATTCATAGCTTCACCAAACAATGAAGTAGAAATATCGAAAGAAATTTATGTTATTTATCAGTTATGGAAATCTTCAAAAATGCCTAAGCCTTCCTCTGATTTTGTTGATAAATTTGATAGGAAAAAACTAACCGGTGATTTGGCTTCTTTTTTTAATAGTGTTATTGTAAAGTAGTTTAATAGCTTATATGAGATTATTCATACAAAGACTTTTTAAGGACCGTCATAAAATTGTAGATATTATTTTGCTGGATGATTCCAAACCCGGTCAGGATGATTCGTACAAAATAAAACCCAATAATCTTTTTTTGAGTTTATTGGCGCTCTCAATTACATTTTCGGTTATAGTTGCTTTAATTTTTATGCTTACTCCACTTGGAGGGTTGTTATATAATACAGATGAAGTAAAAATTAAAAGGGAAATTCAGAATATATCAGAAAGAGTAATAGCGCTACAAGATTCTTTGAATGTTAGAGACCAGCAACTAAATGAAATTAAACAAGTAATTAGATTGAACCAGGATACAACCTTAGCTTTAGATAGTCGTTTAAGCGAGATTTCTTCAGGAACAGAAAATGGAGTAAGAAATATTAGTTCTCCGGATTTGGTAAATATTAATGTGTTTGAGCAGTTTGAAAGCGGAAATCTTACAGCTGTTAATGTATTAAGCAATAGTCCTGATTTTCCTGCGAATGTACCGGTGTCAGGTACTCTTACAAGACCCTATGAACCTTTAGAAGGTCATTTCGGATTGGATATTGCAGCAAAAGAAAAAGAAATATTTAAAAATGTAGCAGAAGGCACAGTGATATCTAGTAGTTGGACAATTGATTATGGATATGTAATATCTGTTCAGCACAATAATGGCATTGTTACTACATATAAGCATTGTTCAAAGTTGTTCAAAATGAAAGGAGAGAAAGTCTTGAAAGGAGATGTTCTTGGTCTGATTGGAAACACAGGTGTTTCAAGTTCGGGACCACATTTACATTTTGAGGTTTGGAAAAACGGTATAACACAAAACCCAATTTCATATTTAATTTTTTAGTAAGGATGTTTAACACAAAAACAAAGAGTAATACAGTGAGTAATACAACAAACCAATCACCGTCAGTTAATATTATTAACGAAGGCACAAAAATAAAGGGAAACCTGCACGCCAACTCAGATATTCGCATAAGCGGTACAGTTGTAGGGGAAGCTGTTTCTAAAGGGAAAATAATTCTCACGAATAACGGAGAAGTTAAAGGAAATGTCTCTTCATCTGATGCTGATATTGCCGGAAAAGTAGAAGGTGATGTAAAAGTAAGTTCTAAGCTAATACTTAGAAAAGATGCAGTTATAGATGGAAATATATTTACAAAGGCATTGGTTGTTGAAGAAGGAGCTCAAATAAATGGTACTTGTAAGATGGGAGCCGATATTAAAAATCTTTCCCAGCATAACGATGCAGATTACGCTGAAGAAACAAAAATAAAAGGAGCTCAGGCGTAACTCATGCGCCTTCCCGAAGAATACACTAAATACCTTGGGCTGGGAGCTGAAATTGCTGCTGCAATAGTAATACCAATCGGGCTTGGATATTTGGTTGACGCTCTGGCAGATACGTCACCTTATGGCGTACTTATCGGAGCGATATCAGGGATGGGTTTATTTTTTACGATGATATTTAAAATAGCTCACGAATTCGGAAAAGAAGAGAGTGAGGAATCAGAAAAAGATGATTAAAAAAATCACAAAATCTAATATTGTTCCGCTCATTCTCGCTCTGATTTTATTTCTTTTTTTACCAACAGATCCGGCAGTTGCTGTAATTTCAGGTTTTCTTTTAAGCGCTATTTTTGTTTTTAGTAGCATCTGGGTACTCGAAAATTTCTGGAATATTGATTCTGGTATGTTTGTGAAGGTATTTTTCTTCTCAATGGCCATCCGTTTTTTGCTGGTTTTAGTAGCTCTCGGAATTTTACTCGGAATGACAAAAATTGATGAAATCTACTTTACAGTTAGTTTCATAATTTCCTATCTTTATCAATCTGTAATGGAAATGATTTTTATCAATCAAATACTTCTCAAAAAGAAGCAATAATTTAGAAATGATCCAGACTTTTCGTCGTCTATTTTTGACACTTTTGTTTTTATCGGTGAGTACACCAAATCTCTTAGCTGCAGATGATGCTGAAGAGAAAAGCGAATCCCCAATTGATATTATGGGTACAGTCGCTGACCATGATTATTTTAAATTTTTTGGCAAGAAATTATATCTGCCAAGAATAATTTATTGGGCTGATAGTGAAGGGAATGCTCAGTTAAGTACTTTCGGAAGTACCAAAAAAGCTATTGATTCCGGTTTATTTGAAGATATAGACCATGCTTTGGTTCCTACAAATGGTGTTATAAAAGTTGATTTTTCAATTACTTCCCATTTAATCTATTTCTGGTTCGGTCTTGGGGCTGTAGCTCTGTTTACAATGTTTGCAGGAAGTCGGTACAAAAAAGGAGTTGGTAAAGATGTGGAGCCAAAAGGTGCTCTTCAAAACTTGTTTGAAGTTTTCTTTGTTTTTATACGTGATGATGTAGCAAGGCCAAATATAGATGATAAAAAAGCTGACAAATATGTTCCTTATTTGTTTACGATTTTCATGGCTCTAGCTTTTATGAATACTTTTGGATTGTTGCCATGGGCAGCAACAGCAACTGCAGATATTACGGTGACGGCGGTGTTGGCTTTCTTTACATTTGTGATTACGCAGTTTAGTGGAACTAAAGATCACTGGACGCATGTTTTTTGGTTTCCGGGAGTGCCGTTAGGAGTTAAGTTTTTAATGATCCCGGTTGAATTGATTGGTTTAGTTACAAAGCCATTTGCTCTTGCAATACGACTTTTTGCAAATATGATGTCCGGTAAAATTATGATTATTGCGATTTTAGGATTGATATTCATTTTTAATGATATGTATGGTCAAGTGGCGGCTTACGGCGTGAGTGTATTTAGTGTTTCTATGACCGCTATACTGTACATATTGAAGTTGTTTGTTTCTCTTTTACAGGCATATATTTTCACATTACTTTCTGCTGTATTTATTGGAATGGCTGCAGAAAGTCATGACCATGACGAAGAACATTATCATGCTGAACACGCAGCATAATTAATTAATAAAACCCCTAACTAATAAAACATAAATAATATGGGACTTTTAGCAGCTGGTATTGGAGCTGGAATCGTAGCAATCGGAGCTGGAATCGGTATCGGAATGATCGGTAAAGCGGCTACAGAAAGTATCGCACGTCAACCAGAAGCATCTGGAGATATTCGTGGTGCAATGATTCTTACTGCAGCTTTCATCGAGGGTGTTGCTCTTTTTGGAGCTATTATTTGTATCATTCTTGCACTTCAAGGTTAATAGGAAGCAATGACTTATCTATTAGCAGGCGGAGGACTCTTATCATTTAATACCGGATTTGCAATTTGGATAGCTATATCTTTGATTGTATTTCTATTTATAATGATAAAATTTGCTCTTCCTCCTATCATGAAGGCGCTCAATGAGCGTGAAGCAAACATCAAGAATTCATTAGAAGCAGCTGAGAAAGCGTTAGCTAAAGCTGAGCAGATTTCTAAGGATAACGATAAAGCACTTCGTGAAGCAGAGGCTAAAGCGCAAAAAATCCGCAAGGAAGCTTTAGAAGAAGCAGATATCCTTCGTTCAGAACGAATTTCAAAAGCAAAAGATGAAGCTACTCAAATAATAGATCAGGCTAAAGCCGCTATTGAGCAAGAGAAAAAGCAAGCTATGGTTGAACTTCGTAAAGAGGTTTCTGAATTAGCCATTAAATCTGCTTCTTTGATCATCGATGCTGAACTAGATAATGATAAGAATAACAAGCTGGTCGATAATTTTATTACCGACTTATCTAAAAATTAATCTTTGATGTCGCTATCAAAAGCAGCACAACGTTACGCATTAGCATTACTTGAAAATGCTAAAGAGCAAAAATCAGTTCAAGACACTCTGAAAGATATTCTTTTCATTAAGGATACTGTTGAAGGGTCAAAAGAATTGAGAAATTTTCTCAAAAGTCCTGTGGTTAAACCCATAGAGAAACAAACAGCTTTATCATCAATTTTTGATGGAAAAGTATCTAAAGATGTTTCTCAATTTTTAGGTTTAATCACTCAAAAAGGAAGAGAAAATATTCTTGAAGACATCGCGAATGCGTTTGTGAATGTATATAACGAAGAAGCCGGAATCATAACTGTTGAAGTTAGAACAGCTAAACCTATGGGCGCAGATCAAGTTAAAGAATTGACTGCAATGCTGGAAAAAACTACTTCAAAGACTGTTTCTCTTGATCTTATCGAACAAGAAGAATTAAGAGGTGGTATTTCGGTAAAAATCGAAGACACTGTTATTGATGCTACAATAAAGCACAAATTAGAACAGCTTGAAACAAAATTCCTCGAATCTTCGATGGAATAACTAGAATTTGAAAAGATTTAGAAATTAATAATACAATGAGCCAAGTCAGACCAGACGAAGTTTCAGCCATATTACGTAAGCAACTAAGCGGTTTCGATAATGAAGCTGATGTTTATGATGTTGGTACCGTACTTGAAGTAGGTGACGGTATTGCACGTGTATACGGCTTATCAAAAGTGCAAGCAGGAGAGCTTGTAGAGCTACCTGATTCAAAAGATGAAAACGGTAATAATATAACAGGAATGGTACTAAACCTTGAAGAAGACAACGTAGGTATTGTGTTGTTTGGATCTTCAAGTTCTGTAAAAGAAGGTCATACTGTTAAAAGAACCGAAGATATCGCATCTATTAACGTAGGTGAAGGTGTTTTAGGTAGAGTTATTGATCCTTTAGGTAATCCAATTGACGGCAAAGGACCAATTACAGGTGATACAGTAAAACTGCCACTTGAGCGTAAAGCTCCTGGTGTAATTTATCGTGAGCCAGTAGCTGAGCCACTTCAAACAGGAATTAAAGCAATTGATTCACTTATTCCAGTTGGTCGTGGACAACGTGAGCTTATTATTGGAGATCGCCAAACAGGTAAAACTTCTGTAGCGATTGATACTATTCTAAATCAGAAAGCAACTCAAGATTCTGATAAACCTGTTTTTTGTATTTATGTAGCTATTGGTCAAAAAGGATCAACGGTTGCTGGTATAAAGCAAGTTCTTGAAGAAAATGGAGCAATGGATTACACAGTTGTTGTATCTGCTCCGGCAAGTTCATCAGCTCCAATGCAGTATATTGCACCATTTGCAGGAGCAGCTGTTGGAGAATACATTCGTGATACTGGTCGTCACGCATTAGTTATTTATGATGATTTGTCAAAACAAGCTGTTGCATACCGAGAGATGTCTCTACTTCTGAAAAGACCTCCGGGACGTGAAGCTTACCCTGGTGATGTATTTTATCTTCACAGTCGTTTACTTGAGCGTTCAGCAAAAATCATCAATGATGATAAAGTGGCTCAGTCAATGAACAATATTCCTGAAGGCTTGAAGCCGATGGTAAAAGGTGGAGGATCATTAACTGCACTTCCTGTAATTGAAACTCAGGCTGGTGACGTTTCTGCTTATATCCCAACAAATGTAATTTCTATTACTGACGGTCAGATTTTCCTAGATACAGATTTATTTAACTCTGGTATTCGTCCGGCAATTGATGTAGGAACTTCAGTTTCTCGTGTAGGTGGTTCTGCACAGGTTAAATCTATGAAAAAGCTATCGGGTACTTTGAAGCTAGACTTAGCTCAGTATCGTGAATTAGAAGCTTTTGCTAAGTTTGGTTCAGATCTTGATGCTGCAACACAAGCTCAGTTAAGAACAGGTGAGCGGACAGTTGAGCTACTAAAGCAGGATGTTTACCAGCCGTTATCCGTAGAGCGTCAAATTGTGCTTTTAAAAGTTAATGACGAAGGATTACTTAACAAGCTTGAAGTTGAACTAATTAGCGAGTTCGAAAAGCAGTTCCTCGAAACAATGCTTTCTAAGTATAGTGGAGATATGGAATCTTTGGCTAAATCCGGAGTGTTATCAGACGAATTTGGAACTAAAGTAATTGAGACAGCGAATACTGTTATCGATCAAATTTTAGCAGGACAAGAAGCTTAAACTATGGCTAACTTACGCGACATAAGAAACAGAATTAGTTCTGTTAACAGTACGCAGCAGATTACCAAAGCTATGAAAATGGTAGCTGCTGCAAAACTTAGAAAGGCACAGGAGCGGATGTCAAAAACCCGTCCTTATGCTGCTAAGATTCAAAATGTTGTAGGTCGTTTAGCCGATAGTGGAAGTATTTCAAGTCCACTCGTTGAAAAATCAGAAAAAAGCGAAAATTTATTATTTATTGTCGTTGGATCTGATCGAGGACTATGTGGTGGATTTAATAACAATCTTTTTAAAGAAGTAGAAAAGAGACTTAATAAGGATTTTGCATCTCAATTAGAAAATGGTACAATTTCTTTAGTTACAATTGGTAAAAAAGCTACAGCACATTTCAAGAAAAGAAATTATGACGTTGTAGATTCATTCCCAGGTTTCTTTGATAGTATAGAATACGATCCTACATCTGCAATAATGGAATCAGCTACTGAAGAATTTGTAGCAAATACCTATGATGAAGTATACATCGCTTTTAATGAATTCAGATCCGTAATTGCTCAGAATAGAAAGATTGATAAGGTATTACCTATTGATCCGAGTAGTTTTAATTTGAAATCTAATGATGATTCTAAATCTACAATTGACTATATTTACGAGCCTGATTCGGAAGCGATTTTAGAGAAGCTTTTACCCCTGCATTTAAATACGCAGTTGTGGAAAGCAATATTAGAATCTAATGCTTCTGAGCAAGGTGCACGAATGTCTGCAATGGATAGTGCTACAGAAAATGCCAAAGAACTTGAGCGTGATCTGAAGCTGAAATATAATCAAGCTAGACAAAGTGCAATTACAACTGAGATTTCCGAAATCGTTTCAGGTGCACAAGCACTTAGCGAATAATGTACTTAGTTTTTGACTTAATGGATATTTAACGGAGAGTTGGCAGAGTGGTCGAATGCGGCGGTCTTGAAAACCGTTGTGCCGCAAGGTACCGGGGGTTCGAATCCCTCACTCTCCGCATTTTAAAAATAGCCCGATAAGGGCTATTTTTATTTAAATAATTGATATTTTGTTGCGTTATCAGCTCAAAAAAAATTTATGAAAAAACTCGTTCTTGTATTCCTGCTTTCTATAGCATTTGTCATTGCCCCAATGCATGCTCAGGATACACTAGAAATTTCCTTGAAAAACTTCATTGAACTCGGAATTAGCAATTCCGGACAAATTAAATATCAGAAAACGGAAGTAGACTTAGCTGAGAACAGGGTAAGCTTAGCTAAAGATCAACGTTTTTTGCCTAATCTCTCATTTAGATCAGAACATGCTGTAGTTCCCGGAGTTACTTCTCCACAGGGACGTCCCGAAGAAGAAATTTATTTAGATCCTGATGCAAAAAATGATTGGGATAATCCGGGGATTTATACAAGATTAAGAATCTCCGGTGCGCAACCTATTTTTACTTGGGGCGCAATTAATAAATCTATTGAAGCTGCTAGAAAGGCAGTAGAGGCGAGTGAATTCCAGTTCCAAGCTCAGAAGGAGGATTTGGAACTTAGATTGTTCGAATTATATTACAGCTATGTTTTAGCTTTAGAAATAGAAAGACTTCTTAAAGATGCAGAAGATAAAATTCGTCAAATAGAAAATTCATTAGATGACGCACAGGAAAACGGAGATGATATTGATGAAACTGATGTATATAAATTCAAAGTTTTTAAATCTCAATTTGAAATTCAAAAAGCGGAAGTAGATCAAAGTTTGCTTTTTGTAAAGCAAACATGGGCTTATGTTTTATCTAACGATAATGGGATCGTATATACACCATCTGAACGGTTTTTAGATCCGTTGGGCTCTAAGTTATCAGGACTGGATTATTATCAAAACAGTGCTTTTTTAAATAGAAACGAGATAAGAGGGATTGATACAGGTAAAGAGGCTTTAGTTAAGTTTATAAACGCTCAAAAAGCACAGAATTTACCGGGACTTTATATGGGATTTACAACTACTTTTGCTTCAACTCCAGTTAGACCAAGACAGCCAAATCCATTTATTAGTACACCTGAGAACACTTTTAATACTGCAATTGGGTTCTCTATTCGACAGAGCTTAAATTTCTTTGAAATTAAGACTCAATTAGAAAGAGAAAAGATAGAGTTGAGAAAAATGGATTATTTATCTCAATCTGCGAAGGACGGAATTTTGTTAGAGGTAAATCAAGCCTATCAAAAAGCATCAGTAGCGGAAGTGAAAGTTTCAAAAACAGATGAAGCTTTGTTAACTACAAAGCAATGGCTGAGAATGGAACAACAAGATTACGATTTTGGAATCGGAGAAGTTAAGGATCTTATTGATGCAATGAAGATGGAGTTAGAGCTTCGCTTAAAAGAGAAGGAAAGTATTTTTGAATTTAATACTTCTCTTGCAAAACTAAATAATGCGGCAGGTATTCCGTTAGAACTTTTAGAACAAAATTAATACATGATGAAGAAGATAATATTTTCGATTTTACTGATTTTCCTTGCCGGAAATTTTTCACAGGCATATGCACAATCCGCTTCTGAACAAGAAATTCGCACTCTGCTTGAAGAACGAGACGAAGAAATAAAAACACTTTTAGGTGCTAAAGGAACTGAGTATAGTGACGAGCAAAGAGCGGATTTAAAAGAAATCATAAATGGAATTATTGATTTTGAGTCCATGGCGAAGTACGCTCTCGAAGATACTTATGCCACGTTAGATGCTGAAATTCAAACTGAATTTGTTGAGCTATTTGCAACTATAGTTCGGGATCAATCTCTAAATAAACTAGATATCTACAGAGCTGAAGTAACTTATAAGTCAATATCTGTTCAGGGAAATGAAGCTTCTGTTAAAACCTATGCTGAATTGGATGATATAAGAACTCCCGTAGATTATACGATGACAAGAGAGGAAGATGAATGGGTAATTACTGATCTAATTCTGGATGAGGTTTCAACAGCCGAATCATATAACAGACAGTTCCAGCGTATTATTAAGAAAAAAGGATTCGATTCTTTGCTTTCTACGTTGAGAAAAAGAGCTGCTAGAAATTCTTAATAAGATTGAGATAAATCTTAAAATCGAAAAGTAATCTCGAGGTAAGATGAAAATAACATTCATTTCTGATCAGTTTTTTCCTCGCACCTCTGCTGATTCTGAACAAATTGTTTCTTCACTTTCTGCATTAGGAACAATTGCTGACGTTAGCTTGATTTCTGCTTGTTATCGCCATAAAGAACCAGCTACTAAAGAAGAACTCGAAGCTTATTATCAAGAGAAGATTAATTTTAGTCTGGAATTTCTATCACATCTATTTAAAAATATTCGTGGAATAGAGAAACTTTCTTTTGCATTGAGATCAGCATTCAAAGTGAAGAAAATGAATGTTGATGTTGTATATACAAGGAACATTCCAATCCTGATTTCTGTACTGTTATTTACAAAAAAACCGATTTTCTTCGAGTCTTACAGACCTTGGCCATCAAGAAATGTTTTTGCTAAAGCGTTCTTCAAAAAACTAGAAGATCATTCTAGGTTCGGTGGAGTTATTCTTCATTCCAAGTTTGCTGGAAAAAGCTTTGCTGATGTAGGCTTTACTTCAGAGCAACTTATTGTTGCACATAATGCGGTTAATTTAGATAAATACGAAAGTTTTGATAGGTTTGAAACCTTAAAATCATTCGATCTTCCGGAAGATAAAGTTATCGTTACTTACTCAGGCAGAGTTACTGTTAAAAAGGGGTTGATGAGAATTTTTGATTTAGCCGACGAATTTTCTGATATCATATTTCTTATTGTAGGATCAGAGGGAGAAGGCGCTATTGAGGAAAAGGCTAAACAATATTCAAATATTAAAGTATTGCCATGGCAAGATAAAAAGTCAGTATATAGGCTGCTTGTTGCTTCCGATATTTTGTACATCCCAAATAGTTTGCACGCTAGAGAGAAAGCTCAAAATACAGTTCTACCTTTAAAAACTTTCCTTTACAAGGCTTCTGGTATTCCTATAATTGCCCCAAATATTGAAGATGTTGCTGAAGTATTGACTCACATGAAGACTGCGGTTTTGGTTGAGCCTGATAACCTAAAGAAAGAAAAAGAAGTGTTTAGTTTACTAATTGAGGATCAGAAATTAAGGCAGGAAATCGGATTAAATGCTCAGAATGAAATGAAGAATTTGACCTGGCTCAATAGAGCGAATGATATACTATCATTTATTAATAAAAGATTAGAAGCATTAGGGTTTCATTAATTTAAATGTCTTAGAATGCCAAACTAAAGAGGCTGCGTACTGCTTTCAATATAAGTTAAGTCAGATGTTGAAAGTCTTTGGAAAAAATGCGCTATCATTTCTGTGGAAAGCGATAAGCTAATTTTTAATGTTATTATGTTGAGTTTTGATATGAATTTTAGTGTATAATATTTTGTATCGAATCGATTATAGAGTTCACTGATTAATAAGTAACCATTCACTATATTGTTACGCTTTAAGGGATATAGATAACTAACTATTTATGAAAATACTGATTTACGCTACTACGTTTGGTGCTGACTTATTAAGTCTTACCAAGTTTCTTCAAATGAAGGAAAATGTAGAGGTAAAAGTTTTGATGAAAGACGTTGAGAAGTTTAAGAATGAAGGTATTTATAAGCTTTGGGATTTGAATATAGATTTATACGAATCTAATAAAATAAATATAGTTAAAGGGATTAGCGGTTTTAATCCAGATGTTACTATTCTAGATAATAATATTCCTCTAAGAGCTGTAAGCCCAAAAGCGTTGATTTTGTGACGTGAGTATGGTTAAATTATGAAGAAAAGTTCAATTGGAGCAATAGAGCTTGTAGAATTATGGATTGTTTACAGTTTAGAATGGAAGAATTTTAAAAAAATGAAGTTTAAAGTTACAGTATTCATTTTAACCCTTTTTATTTCTAGTCTACGTTTATTGGCTCAAGAAGTAAATCATAGTATTGGGTTATATTCACTAGTTTCTGAAAACACTCCTTTTTGGCTCCAAACCAATAGATTTGGAGCATACGACTCTGATGGGACAGGATTAGTTGGGAGTGTTAATTCAGTCTTCAAACAAAATTTTTCGGATAATTTTTCTTTTACGTCTGAAGTGAGATTATTATCAAGATTATCAGAAAATCCTACATTTTATTTCCCTTTTATTTATGCTTCAGTAAACTATAAAAGACTGCATTTATCAGTTGGGCGCTTTTATGAAGGTAGAAATCAACAATTAGAAAATATTTCTACTGGAAGTTTAACGATTAGTAAAAACTCAGTTCCCATTCCAAGAATGCTATTAACCACAGAATATATATCTGTTCCTTTTACACAAGACTATCTTAAGATCAAAGGGTCTTTTGGGCATGGGGTCATGGAAGATTAGAGATATGTTATAAGACCTTTTCTTCATGAAAGTAGTTTATATCTGAAACTTGGTAAAGAAAAATTCCACCTATTCTTAGGGTTACAAAGATATGCTTTTTGGGGTGGAGAGTCTAAAGATCCGAATGTTGGAAAACTACCTAGTTCATTCACTGATCTTTTGAGAATTATATTTTCTCAAGAAGGCGGGGATGATGCTCCAGCATTAGATCAGAATTATAAACTAGGTGATCAATTCGGGAATTATGATGCCGGTATAAAATGGTCCAATGAGTCTGTATCGACAGAGATTTACGGGCAAAATTTTTACGAGGATAAGGATGGCTTAATTTTAAAAAATTATACGGATGGTTTATTTGGTATTGCGATAAAACTGAAACGCTTACAGTTTATTAACTCTTTCCTGATTGAACATATTTATTCCAAAGATCAAAGTGGTCCAATTGCAGCAAATGGAGTTAGAGGAGGTCCAGGTGGTCAGGATAATTATTATAATCATTCAGTGTATGTAACAGGATGGTCGCATTTTGGACGATCTGTAGGGACTCCATTTTTTACTACTTCATCATTTCGGACTGATAACCAAAGCTTTTTCGATAATAACAGAGTTGTTGTATATCATCTAGGAATTGGGGGGTATCTGAGCTCAGACTTGAGTTATACATTTAAAATTTCCGCTTCTAATAATTATGGGTTGTATAGGGAGCGCGATCAAGCAATTAACGAAAATAAGGAGTACAAATTTTTACCATCGCTTCGTCAGAATTCATGGATATTTGATATAGAATACTCTCCTGAAAATTTTAAGAGCCTAATACTAGTGGGTAGTTTAGCAAGAGATGTTGGTGAATTATATGCTAACAGTATTGCTGTAAGAATAGGTCTTCTATTCAAATTAGGAAAAAATTAATGTACTATATTTTTGATCTGATTTTATTTACTAATTCACTACCAATTCCGATCCCATAAATTGAAAGAACTAAAGTTGTTAAAGCAAATTGCGCTAAAAGAGAACTTGAAAACCAGGGAAAATAAACAAGACTAACGGTAAGAACAGTTACAGCAATTAGTCCTGAAAAATGAGGTCTAATAATATCTTTTAAATAGAGACGAGTTGAGGCAATAATTTGAGCTTCAATTACTTCAAAAGTATTTAAGATTAGCATTGCAATTGCAGAAGCAACAGCTGCACCAATAATTCCAAATTTTGGAATTAAAATTAAATTTAGAACAGTATTAGTTGAAGCAACAACTACACTATTCATCAAATTTAGTTTTGAATGTCCCGTCATAGCAACGACATTTCCAGCGAGGCTAAATGAGCAAAAGAGATAAGGAATAGGAAGTAGGAAATACATAAATGAGGAGTTCCCAATATATTCAGGATGTATTAAACCGAGTAATACATCTTTGAAGATTCCCATTAAAAGTACTATCGGTATTGCAATTGTTGTTATTAGGGCAGAAGTTTTTGAAAAATGATGTGAGAGTTCATTAAATAAATTGTCTTTATGTAATCTCACAATAAAGGGGGCAAACGCTGTGGAAAAGATCATCTTTACCGATCTAATTTCTCTAACTAACATTGAGCCTGCACCATAAAAACCAACCACAGTAGGGCTAAAACCAAACGCAGGTAACATCAAAATATCTATTCCAGTGAGGAACCTGTTTAATGTCATATTAATACTCTGAGGGATAGCAAACTCAATTAGTTCATAATTCAAACTAAAGGTCTTGAAACCATGAAATAGTTTTAACCAACTAAGTTCTCGATTATAAATATAGATTGACACTAAGAACAATGAGGCTTGAGTAGTAAAATAGGCGAAAGCCATACCTGACACCGTAGGTTCTATCAGCCAAAAAAGGATAGAAAGAATGAGTAAAACAAGCGGTCGAATCCAGCCATTACTTATTGCATCATATTTCATGATCTTTAAACCTTGAGTGGCTGCTAGGACTATCCTTTCAAAAGCCATCAACGGAATTGAAAATATCATTATGCTAGCCATTAATGTAAGATCGGAACTAAATTCTTCTTTGTAGGCTAATTCTAAAAATGTATCACCAAACGATAAAGCAATTATCAGAACTATAGCGGAAAGACCCACACTCCAAGCAAAAGCATTGGATAATGCGGTATAAAGTTCGTTTTGATCGTCTTTATTATCAGCAAAACGAGAAACAAAAATAAGAGCACCATCTTTGAAACCAGAAGTTAGAAAAGCAATTATTATCTCTATAGCAATATTAGCAGTAATATAAATTCCGAATACATCAGGACCATATAACCGGTTTACAACAATTAAAAAAGTAGGTGCAGCCATTTTGCCAACTACACCAAAGAAATTTATAAGAGCACCATCTTTTAATTCTTTAGAGACACTCATTGTTGATCACTTAGAATTGATTCATAATAAGTTTCAAGGCGAGTAACTTCTTTAGAAATGTCATATTCTTTTTCTATGATAGCTCGAGCGTTTGCACCAAATTCATCGATTATTTCAGGATTTTCAAGAAAATAGACCATTTTATCTAGTAGTTGCTCAACAGAACGTTCCTCAACTAAGAAACCAGAATAATTGTCTTGTATTAGTTCCGGAATTCCAGCGTGGTAAGTTCCAACTGCGGGGATACCACAAGCATTTGCTTCTTTTATCACAGTTGGTAACCCCTCACGATCTCCATCTTTCGCAACAACACTTGGAACTAATAGAATATGTGAGTTATTTATATGATTTTGAACTTCATGCGGTTGTTTAATACCCAAGAAAAAAACAGATTTCTCAAGACCTTTTTCTTTAACAAAAGTAATACAATCTTCCATTAATCCTCCATCTCCAATAAAAGAGAGGTGTGCCGAATATCCTTGTTGAATTACTTGTTCAAATGCTTTAAGTGCATAAATATGTCCTTTTTTTTCTGTAAATCGACCTATTAGAAGAAATTTTAGAGTATTTGTAGGAGGTTTTGGAGTTGGCTTAAACTTATTCAAGTTTATTCCTAAACGAAAGAGTTCGAGTTTTTCATTATCACAGCCAAGTTCAGTTAACATACTAATAAGCTCAGGACTGACAGCTAACCCCAAGTCCATTAGTTGAAAAATTTGTTTAGACTTTAAAGTGTAGCGCCATCTCTTTGGAAAAAAGCGCTGTCTTCCTATTAAAGAAGCTACATCATTCCCATGAAAAGTAACTATGAAAGGAATCTTATATTTTTTCACATAAGGTAAAGCATATATAGCTCCTGTTCCAAAGTGAGCGTGAATCAGATCAAAATTATTCTTCTGAAATATTTTATCAAATTTAGGCCAGTAAGCAATATTCTGATAAATTTTTTCTGCTAGCTTTCCTTCAGGTTTATAACAGTTATCAAAAGGAAATATATCTTCATTTTGACGGTCTTTACAAAAAACAGATATATCATATCTATTTGAATGAGCTTTTATCTCATCATGTATAAATGTTTGAGAATAAGGTAAAAATGATGTTGAAAATAAGGCAACTTTCCTCTTAGGAAGCATTATTAGCGTCTATGGTTTAAATTTAGTAAAAGATAATAAAATTGAACTCCCAAAAGGATTTATATTTTAATTGTTAAATACTTTATCTTGTTAGAATATCATAGGCTAACCATTTAATTTATTTGCGACCGCTTTTAATGAAAGTTCTTATATACGCTACTACGTTTGGTGCAGACCTTCTCAGTTTTACTCGTTATTTATCGGAGAAAAAAGGAGTAGAGGTAAAAGTTTTAATGAAGGAAGTCGAAAAGTTTAAAAGTGAAGGTATTTATAAACTTTGGAGTATAGACTTCGATCTATACGAATCGAACAAAATAAACATAATTAAAGGGATATCAGGTTTTGATCCAGACATTACAATTCTGGACAATAATATTCCATTAAGAGCAGTGAGTCCAAAAGCTTTGATCTTATGGCATGGATATGGATGGAAAGGTCCTAACGATGAAGAAGAATTCAAGTGGATTCATAGAAATATAAGACTGAGTTGGGGCGATATGAAAGTACCTAACGATGATATTAAATGGCTATGTTTCGGCCCGATTGATTTCGAGCATAGATCTAAAATAAGTGGATTTCACCCTGACAATTGTCTTATGCTGGGTTCTGCAAGTCAAGACTATCTGAGAGAAGAAGTGCCTAAAGAAAAACTTCAGCAATATTACCCTTTTGATGTGGTAAACAAAAAAACAATACTCATTGCTCCAACATGGCATTATGGAGAAGTTTTTTCACATTGGGGTGATGATGACACTATTTTTAACAAAATGCTCACAGAGCTACAAGAAAAAGATATAAATGTAATTTTAAGACTTCACGATTCTTATAGGTTTGATCATCATTACGTTGAGTTTTTACAGAATCTAGAAGTAAAATATCCGAATGTTTTGTTAAAATTTAAGGATACAAATCCAGATAATTTCTTAGATCTACAAGTTGCTGATGTACTTGTAACTAATTTTAGCAGTATAGCTAATTTATTTTACGCAACAAAAAGACCAACAGTACATATATATCCGGTTAAAAGTGAGCATGAATCATTTATGTGGAGAAATAAAACAATTCTTGGTATACGCAAGAAAATGATTGATTCTGTAAAATTTATATGGAAATATCCTCCCGAAGATAATGGAGGATTGCTTGCAAAGAACTATGATGAAATGATGGCTCAGATATTTCACGGAATTGAGAATCCTAGTTGTTGTAATAGCAAAGCTCAAGAATATCTTGATAAGCACATGCTAGGTAGTGATGGCAATAATTGTGATAGAATATGGCACTCTGTTCAAGATCTTATTAACAGCTCAAAATAAGTTTTATTTCAAAGAAACATTGCTCGATTAATGGAGCAAAAAAGCCTATCTTTGACAAGAATCGGCACAAATATAATAACTACATACAATGACAAAGCCAGAAATTGCTCCACACAAAGGGAAACTATTAGTATTAACACCTGGAATGGGAGCCGTAGCTACCACTTTCATGGCCGGTGTAGTATCTGCAAGAAAGAATTTAAGTAAACCATTCGGTTCTCTTACTCAATTACAAACCATAAGATTGGGTTCTCGTTCTGAGAATAGAAATCCACTTATTAAAGACTTTCTTGATCTAGCTGGTTTAGATGATATCGTTTTTGGCGGATGGGATGTTAAATCAGATAATGCTTTTGAAGCTGCGAAAAATGCTGATGTATTAAAACCTCAGGATTTAGATCCTTTGAAGGAAGATCTTGAAAAAGTTCAACCAATGACTGCTGCTTTTAATCAGCGTTATGTTAAAAAACTAGAAGGGCCAAATGTTAAGACGCAAACCAATAAAATGGAACTTGCGGAGGCTCTTAGAGAAGATATCAGGAATAAAATTAAAGAAACCGGAGCTGACCGAGCAGTAATGGTTTGGTGTGGATCTACGGAAGTTCATTTGCATCATGCAGATTGTCACAAGACGATTGATGCATTTGAGGAAGGATTAAGAAACAACGATGACTCAATTGCACCATCTCAATTGTATGCTTACGCAGCTATAAAAGAGGGCGTTCCTTATGCAAATGGAGCCCCTAATTTGTCGGCAGATTTCCCTGCTCTCGAACAATTAGCTGAACGAGAAAGAGTGCCTATTGCAGGAAAGGATTTTAAGACAGGTCAAACATTGATGAAAACAATTCTTGCTCCAGGATTTAAAACAAGAATGTTGGGTATCAGAGGTTGGTTTTCGACAAATATTCTTGGAAACAGAGATGGAGAAGTCTTGGATGATCCGGAAAGTTTTAAATCAAAAGAAGTTAGTAAAACAGGAGTTCTAGACTCAATTTTACAACCGGAATTGTACAAAGATTTATATGGTGACTTATACCATAAAGTTAGAATCAATTATTACCCACCAAGAGGAGATGAGAAAGAAGGTTGGGACAACATTGATATATTTGGCTGGATGGGTTACGATATGCAAATCAAAGTCGATTTCTTATGTAGAGATTCAATTTTAGCAGCACCAATTGTATTAGATTTAGCTTTGTTTTTAGATTTTGCAAAAAGAGCTGGAAAAGGTGGAATTCAAGAATGGTTGTCTTTCTACTTCAAAAGCCCGCAAGTAAAAGCAGGTCATATTCCGGAACATGATATTTTTATTCAGCACTTCAGATTAAAAAATACATTACGTGTATTAGGTGGTGAAAAACCGGTAACTCATTTATCCGAGAATTTTGAAGAAGAAGCCGTAAGCTAATTGAAAACTGAAAGAACAGGATTAATTTTAGCGGCCGGATACGGTTCAAGGTTAGAGGGGGTAAGCGCTGTTACAGAATTCAAACCATTAACCCCTGTAGCCGGTAAGCCATTAATTTTTAGGACAATACATAGCTTGGAAAAAGCCGGTTGTACTAAAATTGTAATTGTGTTAGGCCATGGTCATAAAGAAATCGAAGCTGCGATTTTGAATTCATATTCAGGATCAACACCACTCGTTTTCATATTTAATGAGAAGTACCATCTTAGTAATGGCGTTTCAGTTCTTTCGGCAGCTGAACACTTGAGCGATGTATTTGTAATGACGATGGCTGATCATATATTAGGAGAAAAGCTTATGGAAATAGCTTTTAATTATACGCCTGAAGAATCTTGTGCAGCTTTATTGGTAGATTATAAAATTGATACCATTTTTGATATGGATGATGCTACGAAAGTGTTATCCAAAAATGGAAAAATCATTTCAATCGGAAAAGAGATATCAGAATTTAATTGTATTGACACAGGTGTATTTGTGTGTACAAAAGGATTGTTAAACTCGCTGCAAAGTTACTTTCAAAAGAATGGCGATACTTCGATTTCAGAAGGTGTTCAAGAACTCTCCGAAGCTGGAAATATGTTCACTGTTGACGTGAAAGACGGTTTCTGGCAAGATGTTGACACTCCTGAAATGTTAGAATACGCTGAAAAAATACTTAGTAGTTAAAACTTTGACTAAATAAAGTTAGTCAACAGCCAAGTAATTGAAAAAGGCTGGTTCACCATTTACGGTTGCAACTCCGTTCATTTCTACAACTTCTCCGCCTATATATCTTTTGGCGAATATTCTTTTTAACCCGCCTAATTCATCAAGAATTGAGTAAGAATTATAGTGATCGGTTATTTTAATTTGTAGGGTCTCTGTCTGATAAGTATCAACCTCCAATACAGTATCCAAACGCACACCGTGAGTTTCTTTAGTTTCCTTAGAATTAATCTTTGAAGGGGTTAACACTTGTTCTACACCATTCGTGTATTGCACTCCGTAACCAATGGGATATACTCTGTTGTTATTTTCAACGGTTACAAAATGAAAGAAAAACCCATTCTTTGTATCACCGGTTTTAACTCTGTAGCTTTTACGCATAAACTCTGTAGCTAAATTGTTTTGATACATCAAATCCATTACTGCAGAACCTTTGGCTTCCGTCTTTTCACCGTTGATTGATATATATCCTTTAACTTTAGCATCCGGAATCAAAAGCGATATCCCAAATTGTGTATCTTTATAACGATAGGTACCGTCTCCCCATATTTTCCCTTTCTGGATATCGTATAATACAATTCTCATATCGTAAGCGACTCCATTTTTCTTGGTTTTAAAATTCAGTACATGTTCATCATTAAAGCTCCCTTTAGCCCAATAATTTCTCTCCGGATGGAGAACGATTTTATTACTATCAGCTTCGTTTATAAATTTTTCAATGGGATATTCTTTGTTAACGACATAATCTTTACCATCCAGCCATCTAACAGAAAGTTTACCTCCAGTAACTCTATCTTTTAATGAACCAAAGTCATTGATTGAAAACGTATAAACTATCTGAACTCCATTGTCGAGATTGATTTGATACGTATAGAGTTCATTGTAATATTTTGAGGGTATATTCTTGGCCAAAAAATCCTGGGGTTCAATATCTCGAAATGAGCCTTTAGGTCTTTCTATGCGTTGACCAAGTAAAGATATGGACAAAAATGAAAAAACAAGGAATAAAACAGAATGTTTCAATTGAAGAAAAAATTATTGTTAGTTATTTGAGTACAAGGCTAAATATAAAGTTGAATCAATCGTTGGAAAATTGTTTACTCTTTTATTTAGATGAAAACTTAAGTTAAAAGGTTAAGTTCAAAATTCTAATCAAAGTTATATATGTTAAGATACATTTTATATAACCAACGAGAAGTAAATCTAGTATTTAATAACATAACATTTGTAAACTTAATTCTTATACTTGGTATTTAATTCGATAAAACTACTACCGTTCTGAAGAAAATAATCCTCACTTTAATCTTTGTTCAATTTGGGATTGTAAGCTTTGCCCAAAGTGTAAATAAAAGTGATTCAATTACAGTTAGTTTAAATAGCTTTTTCTCATTATATGGGCAAGATTTACCTTTTTGGTTTTGGGCTAATAAAAGAGGAAATGTAGAATCTTCATCTTCAAATCTGATATTGAATATCAATAATCTTAATTATTCGAAAACTATTGGTGATTTAACTTTAAGCACAAATTTTTCTGTTTTAGGTAATATTTCATCTCAAAGCTCGGTGTATTTTTCTCAAATCTATTTGGGTTTAGATTTTAGAGCGATAGAGTTTAAAGCAGGAAAATTTTTTAGAGAGCAAGGATTAAACAGTTCGGATATTGGAATAGGCTCGATGGTGCTTAGCAGGAATACTCGTTCAATTCCCGGAATCGAAATTGGGACGAGATCATATCAAAAAGTGCCATTTGCACAAGGATATGTAAAGTATAAATTGAACTACGGCAATTTTTGGTTTGATGAAGACAGGTATATAGACGCTCCTAAATTGCATAGCAAGTCTTTTTATTTACAGTTTGACATCAGTCCTATTAAGTTCAATGCAGGATTGATTCACAATGTGATTTGGGGCGGTTCGAATCCTGAAAACATCAGTTTAGGCAATTCTTTCGGTGATTTTGTAAGAATAAATCTAGGTGCTCCTGCTGCTAAAGGTTTCATGTTTGAAGGAGAAATAACAAATACATTGGGAAATACCGTTGCTGCATATGATGGTGGTATTGAATGGGAAGAAGACAAATTTAAGATCAATCTGACTCGATTATTCTACATGGAAGACAAATCAAATGCGATGCTTAGAAGTTTTTGGGATGGACAGTGGAGCGTTGATCTGAAGTTAAAAGAAAGCTCGATATTAGAAAGACTTAGGTTTGATCATATGTACACCATTCGTCAAGATGCAGTAGATGAACAACCCGGTGGCAGAGCAAATTATTACTCACATTATTTATATCAAAACGGTTGGACTTATAGAGGGAATGTACTCGGAACTCCATTTATAGAATTCGACTTTAATAAGAATGTACCTTCAAATAACATGATGATTGTAAGTTCACTAGCAGCTAATTTTAAAATCTGGGAAGGCAGTAATTTTACTTCAATAGCTACCTATAAACGCAGTTATGGAGTGTGTGAAAACTTAACAACCACTCCTACATATGCTTGTAAAAAAGGAGGTGTTCCGGATGGAGAGACATTAGTTTTAATTCCGAGAAATGAACTAAGAAACGATAGGTATCATTTTTTACTGGGTTTAAATCAAAAGCTAAATTCTTGGAAAGGTACTTGGTTTAACATTTTTTTGGGATATGATATCTATGAAGAAAATAAATACAATTTTGGAATCAGTTTAGGGATTACTTATAAACCCAATTTTCGTTAAACGCAGAGAATCTGAATTAATTTAAACTGTGGCTAAATTCTTAACATTAATTGATCTTTTCGGTACATTCATTACTTAAAGAAATTCTGGCTATTACTCATGAAAAAAATCTTAAGTTTGTTTCAGCCTTTACTCAGACTGAATATTAAACATCCGTTCATTGTACTTATAACGGGGCTTTTGTTAGCCGTTATAGGTGGTTATTACTCGGTACAATTAAAAATAGATACGGATATTGCAAATCTACTACCACAAGACAATCCAAATGTACTTGCTTTAGAAAAGCTCAAAAACACCGTTGGCGGAGAGACTGAAATGCAAGTTGCAATTAAGTCCCCCAGCTTTGAAGCGAATAAAAAGTTTGCAGAAGCTCTTATCCCAAAGACGCTGGAATTGTTTTATCCAAGATATGATGACAAGTTCTTTAAACGCGCTGAATTTCAAAAAGACACTGAGATCATAAAAGATAATGCTCTATATCTTGCTAGCGATGATGAGTTGGATGAAATAACGGATTGGCTTCAAGAAGAAATTGATATAGCGAGGGAAGAGGCGAATCCATTTTTTATTGATTTTGAAGATGAGGAAGAAGAAAGTGAAAACGAAGAAGATAAAGCAGAGAATTTTAAAGAGAGCTACGATGTGCTAGTTCCTTCTGAATACCCTATTAATGAAGACAGTACAATCATGGTTGTTAAGTTCTTCCCAACAGGGTCTAAAAGCGATATTAAGTATTTAGAAGATATGTTTGTGAAATATGATTCGCTACTTATGGCAATGAATCCGGCTTCATATCACCCTGAAATGGAAGTACAATTTGGAGGAAGATTAAAGCGTCATCTTGAAGAACTCACTTCAATTATGAATGATGTTTTAGGAAGTTTTGCCACAGGAATTTCCAGCGTGATTTTATTAGTGATGCTATATTTCTTTATCAAAAAATATATTCATTATAGAAAAGGGAGAAAGGAAGAACTAGAGCATTCTATCTGGAGTCATATAATAAGACTGCCCATTCCTGTACTTATTATTGGTATTCCGCTAATTATGAGCCTAGTTTGGACATTTGGGCTCACGTACTTCTATTTGGGGATGCTAAATACAATGACCTCGGTGCTTTTTGTGATTTTATTCGGACTGGGGATAGATTACGGAATTCACTATTACGCAAGATATATTGAACTAAGATCTTCCGGATTAGGTGTTGAAGAAGCTATTTTTACAACCAATGAGAAAACCGGAGAAGCTATTTTTGTGAGTGCCTTTACCACTGCAGCTGCTTTATATGTGTTGATGTTCGCAGACTTTAGAGGATTTTCAGAGTTCGGGTTTATTTCTGGAACGGGAATAATGTTAGCCCTTTTTGCAATGCTTTACGTATTACCCTCGCTTTTAGTAATCTTTGAAAGATTTAATTGGGTTTTATTCTCAAAAAATGAATCAGAGACACATTCTTTTCAAAACAAGAAATATCCTTTTTCTAGAGTGATTGTTATTTTAGGTTTGGTGATTTCTGCCATAGTGATTGGATTTAGTGGGAATTTGAATTTTCAATATGATTTTGGAAAATTAGAACCAAAGTTTCCTAACTACGAAAAATTCAGAGAAGTAGCGGGACAGGTTGGTAGCTCAGATAAAAGAAATCCTGCTTATATAATAGCTGATACAGATGAAGAAGTTGAAAGTTTGGTAAAGGCATTAAATCAGAAAATGAAATCTGATACCACTTCTCCGACAATACAAAGTATTGAGGCTTTACAAGATCGGTTCCCTTCCACAGAACAAGAAATTGAAGAAAAGCTTCAGAAAATAGCTAGAGTTAGAGAGCTTCTTGATAATACCTTCATCAGAAATAAGAAAGATGAAGAGTTAGATAAACTCCGAAGAGCAGCGCAAACCAGAGAGCCTTTAAATATTGATCAAATTCCACCTTATTTGAAATCGAGGTTTATAACTAAAGATGGCGAAGTGGGACGGTTTGTAATTATTTATCCATCAGTCGGCTTATCAGATGGAAGAAAATCAATAGCTTTTAAAGATGATATTGGTTCGGTAACTATCGATAATGGCAAAACCTATCATGCAGCCAGTACTTCAATTGTTGCTGCCTCAATGCTGGATTTGATGAGAACAGAAAGTCCCTACATGGTTGGAGCTACGTTCATTATTATCTATTTATTTATGATATTTACATTCAGGTCGTTTAGGTGGTCGGTAATTTCAATGTTACCATTGGTTGTAGGACTACTTTGGTTATTTGGAATTATGATGATCTTTGATCTCCAGTTTAATTTCTACAACTTAGTTGTACTTCCTGCGATTCTTGGAATTGGTGAAGATAGTGGTGTTCATTTGGCACACCGCTATCGCGATGAAGGTAAAAATTCAATGTGGGCGGTTCTATCTAGTACCGGACAACACATTACAATGGGATCAATAACAACTATGTTAGGGTTTGCAGGTTTACTATTTACGAATCATCCGGGATTACAATCTTTAGGAGTGATGGCTGTAATAGGAATTGGCATGACTTTGTTGACTTCACTTACTTTTTTACCCGCACTAATTCAATGGCTGGAAGATAAGAACTGGATTAAATACTGATAAAAATGATCCATAAAGCAGATGGGATTTAATGATTGATACGCATTCGCATATTTATTTAAAAGATTTTGATGAAGATAGAGAAGAAGTACTTCAAAGAGCAAAAGATGCAGGTGTTGAATCAATATTAATGCCTGCTATAGATTTCGCTTCTTTATATCAAATGGAATCGGTTAACTATCCGGGAATAGATTTTCATAAAATGGCGGGGTTACATCCTTGTGATGTGGAGGAACTAGCTGATGGTTTTGAAGATGAATTACTTGGTTTGTGTTCAAAAAAGGAGATAATCGGAGTAGGAGAAACAGGACTGGATTATTATTGGAGTACAGATTTTTTAACTCAACAAAAGCTAAGTTTGCATGCTCATTGCCGGGTTGCTAAAAAAGTAAACAAGCCAATTATTCTACATAACAGAGAAAGTACAGATGATCTTCTTCACATAATTGAACAAGAGCAAGACGGAAATTTGAAAGGAATTTGGCATTGCTTCAATGGAACAGTAGACGAAGGTAATCGAGCTATTGAATTAGGGTTTCATCTTGGAATTGGTGGAGTTGTTACATTTAAAAATGGAGGAGTGGATAAAACAGTAGCAGACCTTCCTTTAGATAAAATGGTGCTTGAAACTGATGCCCCTTATTTGACACCTACTCCGAATCGCGGCAAAAGAAATGAACCTGCCTTTTTAAAATTTACGGCGCAAAGATTAGCGGAAGTTTTTGGGCTAAATATCGAGAAGCTAATCGACGAAACTTCAAAAACAGCGCGTTCTCTTTTTAATCTACAATAGCATATATGAAGCCTTCTACAAAAGATTTCTATCAGAGAGTATATGAAGTTGTTGCTCAGATACCTGAAGGTAAAGTCACTTCTTATGGAGCTATTTCAAAATACTTGGGTGTCGAATCAGGAGCCAGAATGGTAGGTTATGCATTAAATAATTATGACCCTATTCAGCTAGGGTATCATATTCCGGCGCATAGAGTACTGAATAGATTAGGTCAATTAACAGGAAGAGCTTTTTTTGAAGATGATGCAATGCGAGAAAGGTTGGAGCAAGAAGGAATAGAATTTATAGCAGATTATAGTGTTAACATGGAAAAGCATTTTTGGAGCCCGTTCCAAGATCAATAAATATCTAAAAAAATAGTTATTTTAGTACATGAATTTTAAACGATTGATCATATTATTATTATTTTTAATCCCTTTTTTAGCACAGGGTTTAAGAGCTCAGAAGTCTATTAATATTGGAAGTGAGGCACCAATGTTAGATCATACTGTTGAAGATATAAATGGCAAGTCTCTAAATCTTTCACAAATAGCCGAACAAAATGGATTGCTGGTAATATTTTGGTGTAATACTTGTCCTTTAGTTTCAAGATGGGAAGACCGGATTAAAAATGTATCAAGCATAGCTCGAACAGCAAATATTGGCATGATTGCATTGAATCCAAATGAGAGAATCAGGGACAGAGGGGAGTCGCTTAGTGATATGAAGAGAAGATCCACGAAGCAACTGTACAACTTTATCTATGCATTAGATAAAGATCACGAAATTGCTGATGCATTTGGTGCAACTAAAACGCCGGAAGTTTTCTTATTTAACAAAGAGATGAAATTAGTTTATAAGGGAAGTATTGATGACAACCCTGCAAGCTCGTCAAATGTTGAGAATAAGTATTTAGAAGATGCAATTTTAGCTATTCAAGCCGGTAACAGTCTGAAAATCAATAAAAGTGATGGCAGAGGCTGTCCCATTAAGCGAATAGAGTAATTCTCTTAAAAAACCCGTATTTTTACGAGGCTCACAAATTGTGAGCCTTTTTTATGTTCAATTACCAAGAAAAGATATTAAAATTACATGCCAACCTGGACATTACATACAGAATTTAAATTTGACGCAGCGCATTTTATAGACGGCTATAATGGAAAATGTGGACGTATGCACGGGCATTCATATAAAGTTAAAATATCTGCGAAATCCAATAAGCTAAATCCTTCCGCTTATCTTAATACAAACGATATGGTTTGTGATTTTAAAGAGTTAAAATGGGCAGCTAAGGACTCAGAAAAAGGAGGATTAGATCATGGGGTTTTAAATGATCTGATGGATGTTAACACTACAGCTGAGCGGATTGCTGAGTTTATTCATAAAGAAACAATGAGTAGAATTCCCGATGGTATTGAATTAAAAATAACTGTTTGGGAAACTGAGACCTGCTGGGTTGAATACACTGATAAAGATGAGTAAAAGCGTAAAAGATATAAAGCTGGTAAATGAAATAAACATAATGGAAGTGGAATATCCAATAGTAGAACACTTCTATACAATTCAGGGTGAAGGAGCTCATTCAGGCCGCGCTTCTTATTTTATAAGAACAGCTGGTTGTGATGTAAACTGTTGGTGGTGTGATGTAAAAGAAAGCTGGGAAGAAGAAGGTCACCCGATAATGAAGGTTTCTGATTTGGTTGAGCATGTAAAAGATAGTGGTGCTCCATTTGTGGTTATAACTGGTGGTGAACCTTTAATGCATGATTTATATCCGATTACAAAAGCTTTACACACTATTGGTGTTGATATCCATATTGAAACAAGCGGTTCCTCTCCGTTGTCTGGAGAGTTAGATTGGATTACACTTTCTCCAAAAAGATTTAAGAAACCAACGGAAGAAATTTTTGAGTTCGTTGATGAACTCAAAGTTGTAGTACTGACAAACAAAGATTTGGCTTGGGCGGAAGAAAATGCTAAGAAATGTCCTGAAGGAACAACACTTTTACTTCAACCAGAATGGGATACCCCAAAATCAATTCCGCTTATTGTAGAGTATGTGAAAGAACATCCGGAATGGGGAATAAGCTTACAAACTCATAAATTTCTAAAGGTTCCATAATGAGCTTTGAAGAAGCTTCAGTGATTATAACAGGTGGAAGCAAAGGTATCGGACTTTCTATCGCAAAAATTTTTGCTGAGAAAACATCAAGACCAATAGTTTTGATTGCTAGAAATGTCAAAGACCTTGAGGATGCTAAAACCAGGTGTTTGGCTTGGGGAGCTTCGGAAGTAACTACGGTTTCAGTTGATTTAACTTCAGAGGAGGAAGTAGAAGTAATCGATTTTGTGAAATTGAATCCAGGAATTATTGTGAATAATGCAGGTGTATTTCTATTTAAGAATCTTAGCGAAACTTCTACTGAAGAATTTGACAAGCAATATAAACTGAACACTTTTTCTACTTTTAATCTCACCAAGAAAATTCTGCCAATTCTCAAGCAAAAAGAAAGAGGATTGATTGTGAATATATGTTCTCAAGCTTCATTAAAAGGTTATGGCGCGAGTGGAGCTTATACTATGAGTAAACATGCTTTATTGGGTTATACTCGGTCTCTGAGGAAAGAACTAATGGAGACGAGTATTGCCGTTTCTGCCATAAATTTAGGACAAACGTATTCAACTTCTTGGAGGGATGTAGACGTGGATCCAAAGAAGTTAATTGATCCTGAAGATGTGGGGAAAATTATAGTTTCTCTTTCTGAGTTAAGCGATCAAAGTGTAGTCGAAGAAATTGATTTAATGCCACAAGGTGGTGAAGTAGACCCGATGTAATGAATGATAGTTTTAAGAGAAATTAATGAAGATTCAATTCATTTATCCTCAATGGGGTAGCACGCATCTTTCTATATCGGAATTCTTCGATAAAGTAAAGAGGAGTGGATACGATGGTGTTGAAATGGGTTTGCCTCTTGATAAACAAGAATGTAAAGAGCTTTTCAACATAGCTAATGGTTTTGGGCTTAAAATAGTAGCTCAGCATTATCATACAGAAGACTCAGGTTTTAAGCTACATAAAGCAAGTTTTGAAAAGCATTTATATTCATTTGCTGAAAGTGAGCCGTTGCTGATTAATTCTCATACAGGAAAGGATTTCTTTTCTTATAAGCAAAATGCTGAATTATTAATATTAGCGAATAGGATTGAGCAAGAGACAGGCGTTCCTATTATTCATGAAACACATCGCTCAAGATTTTCCTATGCAGCACACGTTTGTAAGAAATATTTAGAAGAGTTTCCTTTTTTAAAAATAACAGCTGATTTATCTCATTGGTGCTGTGTAGCAGAATCAATGCTTTCAGACCAGAAAGATGCAGTAGAGAAAGCTATATTTCATACGCATCATGTACACGCTAGAATAGGTTCATCCCAAACAGCGCAAGTAATTGATCCACGGATAGAAAATTTTGAAGGTGAAGTTCTTCAGTTCAAAAAATGGTGGACTCAAATGATAGAAAGTGCTAAAAAGAGAAAGCTATCTTTTTTAACTTTTACTCCAGAATATGGTCCAGCACCTTATCAGCAAGTGCATCCAAGCACTAAAGAGTTTCTAGCTGATCAGTGGGAAGTAAATGAGTTTATTACATCAGAATTAAAGTCACTGCTTTAAAAAGTGGTAATTATTCTACTCTTTCAATAGCACAGTAGAATGCATTTTAACATATTTTTCGCTACAACCTTCAAAGCAAGGGTAGTGGAGTATCAACTTTGAGTTTTGTAACTCAAAGCCAATTAAACCTTTTGAATCAGGGCAAGTAGCAGTTATTTTATTTTCTTCAATTGAATAAGTTCCTGAATCTGCAGAATTTGGTTTAGTAGTAAATGTGCAAAGCTCCCCATTTGAATTAACTGTACCATCTTCGTTAAATTGGATGGTTTTGTTACTATTAATGTTTCGGAACTTCCCACTTCCATCTCCTGGATCTGCAAGAATTTGAGTCAGTTGCCATTTCCCTAGAAGCGTAGTTTCAATGGGCGCGTCGGTAGTATCACACGTTAATAAAAAAGAACAACTAACCAGCAAAACTGTTAGCTTTGATAACTTTTTAACTGATGAGAAACATGCTTTCATAGAGATAGATATCTATATTTAAGTCTTTAATTTAGTTATGTATATAATATAAAATGACTTGCAATATTCAAAATAATCACATAAAAGTGTCCATTGTTAATGAAAAAAATTCAAGAAAGCTGTCTACTTTGTTCTTCACAAAATCACTCGATTATTCATACTGTCGAGAAGATGAATTTGGTAAAATGTGGAAACTGTAAATTTATATATCTGAGAACAATTCCTGATGAAAGCGTCTTATACGAAAGTTACCATGAATGGACAGGATTTTCACTAGAAGATTATTGTAAGTCGGGAAATGATGATTCATTAAAAGCTCTGTGGAACATCAATCAGCAGAGAGTAAATAAGATTATTGATTTTAGAAAGGGTGGAGATCTACTTGATATTGGATGTGGTTCAGGTGCATTTATGCTCAGTGCTAGAGAATATGGTTTTAATCCCCAGGGAATTGATGTTTCGAATAAGGCGATTGAGTTTATAAATGATCAACTTGATTTACAGGCCTCAACGAAGTCAATAACAGAGTTAGAAAAAAACTTTGAGATCATCACTTTGTGGCATGTACTAGAGCATTTTTTAGACCCGGTTTCTGAGTTAAAGAACATTCACCAAAAATTAGAAAATAATGGAATTCTTGTAGGTGAAGTCCCTAATTGGAATAGTATCAAGTTTCAGTTATCGGGGCAGAAATGGGAAGGTGGAAATCATCCGTTATACCATCGAAGTTTTTTTACTCCGAATACTTTACAAAGAGCAATTTTAGAAGCAGGCTTTTCTTCATTCAGATTAGTTCATTTGCCTTATACAAGTTCAGGGAAAAAAGATGCTTACTATTTTCTAAAAAAAGTTTTTAATCTTATAAACCGAGATGCTTTTCTGACATTTATTGCTTGGAAATAGAAGTGGCTTGTGAAAATACCCAATTTAAGCTCCAAAAAATGATCTATCACTCGATATGAATGTCATGCTTGTCGAGTAATCCTGTTAAACCATGAAGTGAGAATTTGGCTTTTCTTATGTTATTCAGCTCAGGATCGATACTATAATTATAGGCTGTTACAAAATCTACTCTGCGTAGTGTAGTATTATTAAACACAGACTTAAATAAGTCAGTATTTTGGAATAATGAATCGGTTAAATCACAATTAGAGAAATCTGATTCTTTTACAGTGCAATCTAAGAAAGGAGTTTTACGCATGTTCTTGCCTAAAAAAGAGCAAAGTTCTAGGGCGCAATGTTCGAACTTAAGCGAGAAAAGAAGATCGGTGCATTCACTGAAGTTTACTCCCACTAGCTTGCATTCGTTGAAAGTAATTTTGTCTAACTGCGAATGACTGAATTTAGTCATCGTTAAATTGCAGTTTTCAAACCTACAGTTTGAAAAAGTACAAGAAAGAAACTCTCCGCTTGAAAAATCACAATTCAGAAAAGAACAATTCTCAAACTCTCGATTTTTAGTAGTTTCATTTCTATATACAACTTTATTAAATGATTTATCGAGATGAGTAACTATTTCCATTCCTTTCTATGCATAGTGTATTAAACAGACATAATGATAGTGCTTTGTTTACTCTATTTCTTTTATTCCTTGTTAAGAAAAGTGAATTCTAAAAGCTTGATCAGCTTCAGATTCACTTATCGTTCAACCCTTTTCCTTCCATTATCTTAGGTATGCATTTCTCAATTCGGGATATTCGGGTTTTAGACTGTTTAGCTCCTGAAAAATGCAGAAGATAACCTCGCTGCCTACCGGGAGTTAATGATTCAAAAGCCTTTTTCAATTCGGGAATCTCATCTAATTTTTCTTTGAACTCTTCTGCTATTTCAAACTCAGAGGTCTTTTTCATCGCAACTTTTAGTCCTGCTTTTTCTACTTCAATAGCTTCAAAGATATAGGCGCGTAACGTCGCCATCATATCTTCTATCTGTTGAACGCTTGTAAATCGAATTTGTCGCGCAGATTGTACATTTTTTGTTTGTTGAATCAAGATATTTTCCGAATCACTTAATAGAACTCCTTTATGAAATAAAAGAGCACAATAGTCTTTAAAGCCATGTATCAGCACGACATTATTCCCGTTAAAAATGTAACATGGTTGACCCCATTTTAACTCTTCAGTTAAACCTGCATCAAGAATAATGGTTCTGAGTAGTTTAAATTCATCTTGCCATTTGCTCTCTTTATCGAAAAAAAATTCGACCTTGGGATTCTTCATATTTTATAATTCTTTTGTAGCTGAAATAAATAGGAATGATTTACATAAATTTTCTAAAAGTTGTCCAATATTTTCAAACAATCAAAATGAGCGTTTGAGAAGTCCCCAGATTTAGTTCACCAATTAACTCATAAGTGTTATCTTGAATTCATGAGATTGAATTATTTGGTGCCACATACATGAGTATAATATTCTTATTGGGAGCAGCGCATGGGTTAATGCTCACTTTTCTATTGGCTACTAAAAAAGTGAATCAACTTTCTAATAGAATTCTTGCCGTATTAATGTTGGTCTTTGCTATAGATCTAGGGATGGCTGCCTCTCTAAGTCTTGGCTTGCATTATGACTTCCCTCATATAATCGGTTTAGATTTTTCCGTTACGTTATTATATGGCCCCTTGCTGTATCTCTATTCAGAAACATTGATAAAAGGGAGCGAAAGCTTATCTATTTCTCAAAAAAAGCACTTAATACCGTTCATTCTTCTTACGCTATATTTTTTGCCATTCTACTTTAATTCAGGAGAAGCTAAACTGGATCTAATGAATGAAAGTGGAGAACTGCAGTACGGAAGCTCTTGGATCACTCATTTTAAAGTAGTGTATAGTATAGCATACTTGCCGTTCATAATTTTTGATCTCTATAAGTATAGGAAAAAGATTAGAGCAAATTATTCCACACTTGAAAAACGAAACCTAGATTGGCTGCAAGGTTTTGTACTTGCCGGAACTTTACTGGGAGTTACCGCAGGTGTATTGTATACGGTGAGTTCATTTAGTGATATGCTCTCTGAGTACACCAATTTTACACTGCTCGCCTCTACAATTTTCGTATACAGTATTGGATATATGGGGTTAAAACAAGCAGAATTTTTCACTTCGCCTGAAGCTGAATCTTTGCCTTCGGAAGAGGATTCTGATTCGGTATCTGAAAGTTATACTCGTTCGGGATTGGATGAAAAACTAGGCAAAAATTTACATGAACAACTTTGTGAATTAATGGATAATGAAAAGCCATATTTACGAAGTGATCTTAGTTTGGCCGAACTTGCTGGATTAATGAATATATCTTCTCATCATTTAACCGAAGTCATTAATAAGTACGCTGATAAAAGTTTTTATGACTTCATAAATGGCTACCGAATTGAAAATGTGAAGAAAGCCATAGCTGATCCAAATTTTGGGAGTTATACTTTATTAGGCATTGGCTTGGAGTCAGGTTTTAATTCTAAATCTTCGTTCAATTCTGTCTTTAAGAAGCATACGGGATTAACTCCTTCTCAGTATAAAAAGTCTTTGGAGGTTTGATGTAGCCAATTATTTCGTCAAACAAGGAATCTTAGAGTGATGACTTTTTCTTTCAAGAAAGGATTTTATAACCTAAATAAGTCCAGTCCCAACGGAATGGACGTTTATAGTGACATGAGAGGGTATTATTGATGCGAATTGTTAATCGTATCAAATTACATAAATGAAAATATTCTCTCTATTACTAATCACATTTTGCACAGCTTTTACTGTAGTAGCTCAACAATCAAGTCAAACACAAACTCAAGAAGTGTTAGGGGTAGTCACTGATAAACTCTCTAAAGAAACATTGATTGGTGTTAATATTTTACTATTAAATCATGAGCCACTTTTGGGAACTTCTACCGATGAAAATGGAAACTTTCTTTTAAAAAATGTCCCCGTGGGTCGTCATGATTTCAAATTCACTTATTTAGGATTTGAACCGATAATATTGCGAAATATTCTAGTTAGTTCAGGAAAGCAAACCGTGCTGAATGTAGAAATGGAAGAAGCAGTTTTTGAAGGGGAGGCTATTGAAGTTGTTGCCACCATCCAGAAAGACAAACCCATTAACGATTTTGCTAAGGTAAGTGTAAAGCAATTCACGGTAGAAGAAACCCAGCGTTATGCCGGTGGATTAGATGATCCGGGCAGATTAGTTACTGTGTTTCCTGGAGTGAACTCAACCGGGGGCGTTCAGAATAATGCCATTTCCATTCGGGGAAATGCTCCTAAAAGTGTACAGTGGAGATTAGAAGGAATCGAAATCCCGAACCCTAATCACTTTGCGGGGTTGTCGGTAGCTGGTGGAGGAGGGCTGACGTTATTTAGCGCTCAGCTTCTTTCTAATTCTGATTTTTTTACCGGTGCGTTTCCAGCGGAATATGGGAATGTGCTTTCGGGTGTTTTTGATATCAATTTCAGATCTGGGAATAGAAATAAAAGGGAACACGCATTTCAAATTGGGATAAATGGATTAGAAGCTAGTTCTGGTGGACCATTCAAGGAAAATGGTTCAGCTACGTATTTGTTTAATTACAGATTTTCGACGTTAACATTGTTGGAATCTTTGTTACCGGAAGAAGGCCGTATTCAATATCAGGACTTGTCGTTTAAAATAGATGTACCAACTAGAAACAAAGGGCGATTCGAGTTCTGGGGAATAGGTGGACTGGATATACAAACTATGAAAGCCGAATCAGACTCAAGTAAATGGGAATATGCTTTTAGTGATTTTACAGATAGTAGAATTGATCTAGGAGTAGGAGCGATTGGTATTTCGCATAGTATCACTGTAAATAACAATGGATATTTAAAAAGTACCTTAGCGTTATCAGGTAACTCAACTGAATATTCAGAAAAGAGATTTGATGAAGATCTAAACTTAGATCCATTTTTAACTATTGACGATAATTCAAGCCGACTGGCTTTTAAAACATTTCTGAACCAGCGAGTTGGGAAAAGGATCACCACACGAACAGGTGTAGAATTGCAACAATTATATTTTAATTTTGATCTGTCAGGCAAACCTGGTAATTCAGCACCTTACCAAACTCTGATTCAACAAAAAGATCAAGCTCAGCTTTATCAAGTATATCATCAATCTGAATTCAACTTATCACCATGGGTATCCATTTTAGCGGGATTGCATGGACAATGGTTTTCCATAAATGAAGAATTTGTACTTGAACCAAGAGCCGCATTTATCTGGCAAGCATCTGCAAATACAGCACTCAATATCGGATATGGTTTACATAGTAGAATCGAGGATTTAGATGTTTATTTCGTTCAGCCACAGGCTGGATTTCCGAACAAAGACCTTAAAACTAGTAAAGCCCATCATTTTGTTGCATCAGTAGATCAGGCATTAGGTGAAGTGCATCGAATCAAGGTCGAGGGTTTTTGGCAGCAAATGTTCGATGTTCCGGTAATTGCGGACAGTAGCTACTCCATGCTCAATTTTGTTCATGATTTCACTTTTAATGAAGCGTTAGTTAATGAAGGAAAAGGGGAGAACTACGGAGTTGAATTGACTTTCGAACGATTTATGAACAACGGATACTACTATTTGCTTACCGGAACTTGGTATTCAAACAGATATAAAGGAGGAGATGGGATTTGGAGAAATGGACGTTTTGATCAGAAAATAGCAGCTAATGTTTTGTTTGGGAAAGAATTTAGTTTAAAAGATGGTCGAAATATTCTAGGATTAAATATACGAGGAAGTATTACCGGAGGAGAACGATACAGTCCAATTTTACAGTCTGCATCAGTACAAGCTGAAGAAGTAATTCTGGATGAAAATAGAGCGTTCACAGAGCAATTTGATACCCATTATATTGCCGACCTTTCAGTTACTTATCGTATAAATAAGAAAAACTATTCCACACTGTGGGCACTCCAGGTCAAGAATTTGTTAGGAGCCAAAGATCCTCGCTTTGATTATAACTTCAGAACCGAAAAAGTGGATGTTATTAAGGAAGGATTGGTTTTACCGTTATTAAGCTGGAAGATCGAGTTCTAAAATTAATAGATGATCTAGCGACCTCATGTTCAATTCAAGACATGTTCAGGGCAATCGACCCTTAACTCTTCGTTATTAAGAGGTTGTTTAAGCAGAGTGCAATAATGGCCATCGTCATTTTTTCTGTAGAATGAACAGGTTAAACACATTCGTTGAATTGATATAACTCCGGCTTGATTTAGATGATGAATAACGCCGATCAAATTTAGTAGTAAGCTTTCTTTTTCCGATTGAGGAAGTTGATTGATTGGGGTTTGTATCTCTTTAGCAAAGTGAGAGGTTCTGGAAGCAATTTCATTTCCGTTAGCTGTAAGATCTATGGTGTAGCTTCTGGCATCATCCGGCTCATATGACTTTGAGATCAGTTTTTTCTTCTCAAGAGTCTTTACCGTGTCACTGATAGTAGCTTTTGTAACATTAAACTCTTTAGCCAAATGACTCACTTTTCTTTTGTCAGCACTATGATAATGCAGAAATATGAGTATTTGAACTTGAATTGGGCTTAAGGAATGCTCTTTGCTTTCATTCCAAAGTAATACCCTGAACGCTTCAGATATTCGCTCTAATACCACAATTATTTTGTGCTCAACCGAGTCATGCTGATCCGAAATGTTAAAAGGGGATGAGTTCATGCTTTTTGAATTTTATAGATCATATTTCGGGCAATATGTACAGATCTTGTTTTAGCTGTTTCAGCAGTAGTTCCGAAAAAAAATTCATCGACTGTTTGATGAAACAGAGTTAGCCACTCATTGAACGCAGCTTCATTCATAGTGGCTTTTCTGCTAAGGTCAATATGAACTTTCATTGGTCGTCCTGAATAAGAATGTTCACCTAATAATATACTTGACCAGAACGAATACATTTTAGGTAAGTGATCTTCCCAGTCTACTTTGGCAATATCATTAAAGATTACCCCAAGAATTTCGTTTTCCCTTACTTTATCGTAAAAAGAATTAACCAACAATTCCACATCTGCTCTAGTGGATAGATCTTTCTTAGTCATTACAATTTTCCATTTCAAAGATAAAATACCCTTGTTCTTTTATGTCCTTCTCCCATTCAGGCTTAACAGATTCTATATGGCAGAATTCGCATTCTTTAGAAGTTAATGTTTGAGTGGATACTTCTTTTTTTGATAAATATTTGAAACCATACCCAAAAATGGTTTCTTCATCTTTAAATTCTACGGGAACGATGATATCAAAGTGCATAACACTTCCGTCTTTCTTGGTCACATAAGTATCCCAAACTCCTACTTTCATATTGATCTAATTTGAAGTTTTAATTGTGGTAAGAAAATGAATTTGAAATGAAAACAATTTGCCCTATAAAGATAGGATGCCTAACTAAATAGGGCAAATTTTTTATCCTTTAACGTCGGCCATTGAAGCACCAAAGTTAATGTGCAGCACATTTTGATTTGGAGTTAGTAAGGCAGGAACGGACTTTACACCTGCTTGCTCTGCTTCATCTATTCGAGATTTATCTTCACCTAAGTGAACGATTTCAACGTTAGAATCACCTACTAAGTTAATGATATCCATTTCTGCGCTAACGCACACTGGGCATCCGGCGTGATAAAATATTGATTTATACATAATTTCATTGATTAATTAAAAAGGCATGATTGCCGTATTCAATATAGTTAGGATAGCTAACTAAATACAAAATTTATTTTCATTATTAACTGTCGATCAATTTAAGGGCAATTCGAACTGGGAATAAAAAGGAACAAGATTCGCATTCCTATAGATTAGCATTCTCAGATTTTGATATAAAGAGAGTGAAACTCTAATCTCCATTGTTAATTAAAATCCCCCTCAGAAGTTATAAGACGAATATTATTAACAAAAATATATTTTCAACCAATTAGATTAACCAATTGGTTGAAAATATATTATATTTGTGCTACTATTTTATTGAAAAAAATCAAAATACATGTCTGTAGGAAAAGAAACGGAAGAAAAAATCTTTGAAGCCGCACGAATAACTTTTCAGGAAAAAGGGTTTGAAGGAGCGAGGATGCAAGAAATTGCAGATAACGCCGGCATCAATAAGTCAATGTTGCATTACTATTATCGAAACAAGGACAATTTATTTTTTGAGGTTTTTAAAGCAGGAATCAAGAAAATAGTACCGCAGTTGTTGGCTATCCTGAATAAAGAGATTGATCTAAAATCTAAAATAAATGAAATAGTGGAGTTCTATTATTTCACTTTTGATGAACATCCGCAACTGCCATCTTTTGTTATTTATGAGATGAATCAAAATGCGGAAAGATTTAAAGATTTTGTGAGTTCTTATGGCTTTGAACTTCCGAAAACCTATATCGACCAAGTAAACGAAGCTGTTCAAGAAAAAAGGATTAAAAGTATAGCTCCTCATCAATTACTAATGAACATTATTAGTCTTTGTCTGATGCCAATTGTCGCAAAAAATATGGTTCAGATGTTATTCAAACTCGATGATGCTAATTACTTAGAATTTCTTGAAGAGCGTAGAGATATAAACCCAGATTTCATTCTTGCAGGAATAGGATATAAGGAGGCTCCATGAAAAGTAGGATAATACTAATGCTGTTCGCTTTTGCTTTGATTTCATTTAACAGCAAAGCTCAAACAACAATATCGCTTACCGAACTGTATGAGAAGATTTCATCTGATTATCCAACGGTTCTAAAAGAAGAAATTGAAGTCAAAATAGCTACACTAAACACTCAAATTGTAGGAGCTAATCTCTATCCCGAATTAATTATCTCTGGACGTGCTTCTTATCAATCTGAAGTTACGGAATTGCAAGCTGGAGCATTAAGTCCACCAAGCATCAGCAAAGATCAGTACAACATCTCACTGGGATTAAACCAGGTTTTGTATGACGGTGGTCGCACTAGATCTATAAGTGAGTTGTCAAAAATAAATGGAGAAGTAAGTTTAGCAAACTTGGAAATAGATATGTGGAACGTCCGCAAACAATTAGATGAAGTTTATTTCACAACTATTTTGATGCAGAAGCAATTGGAGACCACCAATCTGTTACTGAAAGATCTAAATGAACAATTAGAGTTAGTGCAATCAAGAGTTAAAAACGGAGTACTTCTTCAGGGAAATGAATATGTAATGCAAGCTGAGATCCTAAAAATTCAGCAGAAAAAGAAGCAAATTAAAAGAAGCATAGATGCCGGTTACGAGATCTTGGAAGCTATAACAGAAATGGAAATATCCAATGAAACGATATTAGAGCTTCCTGAGCAAAATGAATTTAATCAGTTGAAAGAGGAGGAAGTTCAACGGCCAGAACTATCGATGTTTGAAGCAAAGAAGAGAATGTTTGGTGTTCAGGAGAAAATAAATGATTCACAAAAATTACCTCAGATATCAGCATTTGCAAATACTGCTTACGGCAGGCCTGGTTATAACGTGTTTGATGATGATTTACATTTGTATTGGATGGTTGGAGTAAGAGCGAACTGGAGTTTAAAAAGCTTTAGAAATTCTAAAAAGAAAACCGCCATTGTAAAATTAGAGCAAAGGAAAATAAGTGCAACGGAAGATGCATTTCATCGACAAATACAAAGTGGAATGGCTAAAATTGAAGGGCAAATTTCAGCAATAGAAGAACAAATACAATTAGATAACCAAGTGGTAGAATTACGGCGCAAAGTAGCTGATGAAAAGAAAAGTGAGCTGCAGCAGGGAGTAATTACTTCAACGGAATACATCACAGAATTAAATGCATTGAACAGAGCAGAGCTAGATTTAAATCTTCACCAAATTCAATTGATACAAGCAAAAAATGAGTATAAAACCATAAAAGGAATATCATGGAAATAGTAAAATTAATAGCCATTGTGGCAATCGTATCTATCGGTTGTTCTGGTGATGAACTATCGGATGCCTACGGACAATTTGAAGCGGATGAAATTATAGTAGCCGCTGAAACTACAGGGAAATTGTTGAGTTTTGATGTGGAAGAAGGAGAGCTTCTTAGCGAGAATATCCAAGTTGCCGTTGTAGATACATCGGCTTTAGTTCTAAGGAAAAAGGAACTCGAAGCTTCGATCAAAGCAATAGAAAGCAAATTAGCTAATCTACAAGCGCAAGAAGAAGTTGTGAACAGTCAGCTTGAAACAGCCGAGAAAAATGTAAATCGGATCTCTGCTTTAAATACTGAAAACGCAGCAACAGCACAGCAATTAGATGAGGTAGAAGGAACTTTTGAAACGTTAAAAAGACAGAAAGAAGCTATCAAAGTTCAACGTAAATCGGTGTTTGCAGAAATCGAAACTATGAATGTTCGAATAGCTCAGATTCAAGATCAAATGGGTAAGTCGATAATTACAAATCCTGTTAAGGGACGTGTGCTGGCTACTTTTGTTGAACCTTTTGAATTTACAACGACTGGAAAACCACTGTACGAGATTGCCAATTTAGATGAACTCATTCTTCGTGTGTATGTGTCTGGAGCGCAATTAGATGAAGTAATTTTAGGAAGCGAAGTAGCTGTAATTTTCGACAAAGACGAAAAAGAAAATCACTCAACAACTGGCAAAGTTACGTGGATATCCTCAAAAGCCGAGTTTACTCCCAAAATGATTCAAACTAAGGAAGAAAGAGTTACACAAGTATATGCAGTTAAAATAGCGGTAAAAAATCCAGATGGTTTACTAAAAATAGGAATGCCCGGCGAGGTTAATTTCAACTGATGTCCATCGTTGAACTACATAATATTTCCAAAAGCTTTGGTAACGTTCAAGCACTTCAAAATATCACGTTAGAAGTTGATGCTGGAGAGCTATACGGATTTATAGGGCCTGATGGAGCGGGTAAAACCACTTTGTTCAGAATTTTAACCACATTGTTAACTCCTGATGCAGGGCATGGCTCCGTTTTGGATTTAGATGTTGTAAATGATTACAAAGAAATTCGACCTAAGTTAGGGTACATGCCGGGTCGATTTTCGCTATATCAAGATTTAACGGTAGAAGAAAATATGCAGTTTTTTGCTTCCGTTTTTAATACTACTATTGAAGAAAACTATGATCTGGTAAAACCAATATATAGTCAATTAGAACCGTTTAAAGATCGTTTTGCAGGAAATCTTTCTGGCGGAATGAAGCAGAAGTTGGCACTATCCTGTGCATTAATCCATAAGCCAGAATTACTGCTTTTAGATGAGCCCACTACCGGTGTGGATGCCGTTTCCAGAAAAGAATTTTGGGAAATGTTGGCCATGCTAAAGCAAAAAGGAATCACCATTGTGGTTTCAACTCCATACATGGACGAAGCCGAAAAATGTGATAGAGTAGCGTTAATTGATAAAGGAAAAATATTACGAGTTGATACACCTGCCCATGTAATTTCGTCTTTCCAGAAAACGCTGTACGGTATCAAGCATCCATCTAAATATGCGTTAATCACGGCTTTGCGAGAATATCCTTACGCCGAAACAGTACAACCATTCGGTGAATTTGTTCACTATACGGATAGCCGAGGTACGTTTTCAGTGGAAGATATTCAGGATTTCCTGAGCTCAAAAAATATCGTAAATGCGGGAATACGTCCAATTTCGGCAAATGTAGAAGATGTATTTATGCGATTGATGGAGGCAGAAAGCAATGAGTAACATTGCGATAGAAACAGATGCTCTCACTAAAACTTTTGGCGATTTTACTGCGGTAGATGAGATCAGCATAAAAGTAGAAAAAGGAGAGATTTTCGGATTCTTAGGAGCTAATGGAGCAGGCAAAACAACGGCCATGAAAATGCTTACCGGTTTGTTGACTCCAACTTCGGGAAAAGCAATGGTGTCTGGATTTGATGTGTTTTCTCAATCCGAATCAATTAAGAAGAACATTGGCTATATGAGCCAAAAGTTCTCTTTGTATGACGATTTAACTCCTGAAGAAAACATTCGTTTTTATGGCGGAATTTATGGCTTGGATCAACATCAGCTTTCTAAAAAAAGGAAAGAATTGATTGAATCATTAGAACTGGAAAAAGTTAGAAAAAAGTTAGTGGGTTCACTTCCATTAGGCTGGAAACAGAAGTTAGCATTTGCGATTTCAATCATCCACGAGCCAAACATTGTTTTTTTAGATGAACCAACAGGTGGAGTTGACCCGATTACACGTCGACAGTTTTGGGAAAGGATTTACCAAGTGGCAGAAAAAGGTGTAACTGTTTTTGTGACTACGCATTATATGGATGAAGCAGAATATTGCGATACCGTTTCTATTATGGTTGATGGTAAAATTGAAGCAATGGACAGTCCTGATAATCTTAAAAAAAAGTTTAAAACGAATTCTATTGAAGATATTTTTATTCGTTTGGCAAGAGTTGCGAAAAGGGGAGACCGATGAATTCATTTAGAGGATTTGTAATCAAAGAGTTCAAGCAGATTTACCGTGATACCAGAACTTTGGTTGTTCTTTTCGGAATGCCGGTTTTGATGTTGCTGATATTCGGTTTTGCAATCAGGAATGAAGTAAACAATGCGAAAATTGGCGTATTAGATTTAGCTAAAGATGAAGTTAGTAGTGCAATCATTCAGAAAATAGCAGCGTCGAAAGCGTTTCAATTGAATGCGTATCTAACTTCGTACGATGAAGTAGAATCAATTTTTCGTGAAGGTGAAATCAAAGAAATAATTGTATTTGAAAAAGATTTTGCTCGAAATTTATCTCGCTCGGGCAGCGCTTCAATTCAGTTAATAACGGATGCAACCGATCCCAATTTGGCAAATATTGTACAAACCTATACCAACGCAATTATTGCCGATTATGTGCAAGAATTGAATAGTAACAGTATACCTGATGTGGGAATAAAGGTTCATTCAAAAATGATGAACAACGAAGAATTGGCAAGTGTTAATTTATTCGTTCCGGGATTAATTGCGGTTATTTTAATGCTCGTTTCCGCACTTATGACATCCATCTCCATCACCAAAGAAAAGGAGATGGGCAATATGGAAATACTATTGGTTTCCCCTTTAAAACCACATCATATCATTATAGGTAAAGTGCTGCCATACTTGCTTTTATCTGTTGTTAATGTGGTTACTATTTTAGTTTTAGCAAAGTATATTTTCCAAGTTCCATTTTTGGGTAGTTATGTTCTGTTTTTTGCTGAATCTATTTTATTTATTGTCACTGCGCTTTCTTTGGGCGTGTTTATTTCATCGGTAGCAAATAATCAACAAACCGCCATGATGGTTTCGTTAGTAGTGTTATTATTACCGACCATTTTACTATCCGGATTTATTTTTCCGATTGAAAGTATGCCGCTTCCACTTCAGGTGATCAGTAACATTATTCCGGCAAAATGGTTTTTAGTAATTGTGCGTGGAATTATGCTGAAAGGTTCTGGAATTCTCATTATTTGGAAAGAAACAGCAATTCTAATAGGCATTACACTGATCTTTATAACATTCAGTCTGAAAAAATTTAAAGTGAGGCTGCAATGAGGATTATAAAGTTTCTACTACAAAAAGAATTCTTACAGATTTTCAGAAATAAAGCCATGTTGCCAATTATTTTTGTAATTCCGATTGTACAGTTATTGGTGTTGTCGTTTGCTGCCACTTACGAACTTAAAGAAGCGAGATTTGCTTTAATAGACAGAGATCAATCTATTGCATCCAGGGAACTTGTATCGAAATTACAGGCCACAGGATATTTTACTTTACAGAGTGAATTTACATCGGGAGAGGAAGCTCAAATTCAGTTAGACAAAGGTAAAGTTTCATTTATCGTAGTTATTCCAAGAGATTTCCAGCAATCACTTTCAAGTAACAATCCCACAAATATTCAATTGGTGATAGATGCAGTAGATGGAAGTGTAGCTAATTTAATAAACTCGTATGTCAACTCGATTGTTCGAGATTTTAGTATCGATAAATCTGCTAGTATCAGTTTAATTAGTCCGCAAAACCTACAGCAAGCTTCCATCAAAAAGATTTCTACCCAAGCTATTAATTGGTACAATCCCAATTTAGATTATATCACGTATATGGTTCCCGGAATTTTGGTGATTTTAGTGTCTATGATTGGGTTATTCTTATCAGGAATGAATATTGTACGCGAGCGAGAAATAGGAACCATTGAGCAATTGAATGTAACACCCATTACAAAATTTCAATTTATGGTGGGGAAATTGGTGCCTTTTTGGGTTATCGGAATGTTCGATCTTCTATTAGGATTAACACTTGCTCGATTTGGATTTCAAATTCCATTTTTGGGAAGTTTAACCACTATTCTCATTATCGCAGGAATTTATTTAGTGTTGATTCAAGCGTTGGGTTTATTCATCTCAACAATTACAGATACTCAACAACAAGCCATGTTTATCGCTTGGTTTATTATGGTTGTTTTTATTCTGATGGGAGGTTTATTTACGCCCATCGAAAGTATGCCAATGTGGGCGCAGAAAGTCACGTTAGCAAACCCTATTGCGTATTTTATTAAGATAATGCGGATGGTATTACTGAAAGGAGCTGGCTGGAAAGAAGTGTATGGAATGGTGCTGATTATTTCGGCAATGGCAGGGGGATTGTTGGCCATTTCGGTAAATCGTTATAAGAAGACGAGTGGGTGAGAAATGAACAGAGGAACTTTGAACTTTTCGAATATCGAATAACGAACAAGGAATGATAAGCCATGATTCAACCTCTTTCCTAGGTTACTGCTTGGGAGAATGAAGAGTAGCGGTTGCTCATGTTTTTAAAAGTGTGGCTTAACTCGAAAATTTTACTGCTTCTAAAAATAAGTCTACCTCATCATCTGAATTAAAATGAAGGCAGTTTTTAGCAATATTTTTAAAGAAATTTAATAACCAATTAACAATATTCCTTTTAATGGTAATCTTATTCTATCGCCAATATACAAAGTTTCTTCTACAGTTTAATGATTAACATATTCATTTCTTAGTCCCAAAACCACTTTCAAAAGATTTATAATAATCAATAAGCTTCTAGAGAGTAGGAGGTCTTAAGAAAAACTCCCATCCCAATTAAATGTGAATTGTGCTAACTTCTAAAGGAAACGTAATTAATGACTATGAAGAAAGAGCTCGAGACAATTAGGGAAAAGTTAGACCACATTGATAAAACTATTTTAAAAGCAGTGGCTGAGCGACAAGATATTGTAAAAGAAGTAGCAGCTTTGAAGATAGACAAGAAAGCCGGAATTCGTGATATGGAGCGAGAGGAACAACTTCTGAATCGTATTCGTCACTTTGCTCAAGAAATCGGCTTAGACCGATATTATGCAGAACATTTATTTCGAGAAATCATCACTAATTCGGTGCGATTTCAAACGCATTCATTAGTAGATCATCAAAACAAAAACAATGGTGATACGATAAGGGTTAGCTATCAAGGTACGGATGGAGCTTATTCTCACCTGGCAATACAACGTCATTTCGGCGAGCGTTTTGCCAATGTTGAAAGCTACGGTTACGATACTTTTTTGGGTGCAGCAAATGCTGTAAAGAATGGGGAAGCTGATTTGGCATGTCTACCTATTGAGAATACAACCGCGGGCTCAATAAATGACACTTATGATATTTTAGGTGAAGGAAAGTTACATATTGTAGGTGAAGAAATTCTAAAAATAGTACATTGTCTGTTAGCTGTTGAAGAAGTAGACATTTCTCAGATTCGGAGAATACTCTCCCATCCACAAGCAATAGCACAATGCACTCAGTTTTTATCGAAACTTACCAGAAGTAAAGTAGAATCATATTTAGACACTGCAATTTCAGCCAGAAAAGTTTTAGAAGATGGTGATTTATCTCAGGCTGCAATAGCAGGTGCACACGCAGCAGATCACTACGGATTGAAAGTGATTGCTCATGATATCGCAAATCAAAAAGAGAATTACACGCGCTTTGTGATTGTAGCCCCCGAGCCAATTAAGGTAGATATTCAGATTCCTGCAAAAACTTCACTGTTGATGGTTACATCGAATGAGGAAGGATCACTTATTGAATGCTTGAACGTTCTTCATGAGTTCGGGATAAATATGAGCAAATTAGAATCCCGCCCCAGAATGAATGAGCCATGGAAATATTCTTTTCATCTTGACATTATGGGGAATACAGAAGACTCGAACACCAAAGAAGCTCTGAAAAAACTTAAACAAAAAGCATCTGAGCTGAAAATTTTGGGTTGTTACCCTAAGGAGGAAATTAGAAGTTAAAAAGAATATGTAGCTCTAAAGAAAGTACTGTAAACGGTTGATGCAAAATCACTTCGAGGCTCTCTTATTCTGTATCGCACATCGAAATTAAGCTTCGAAGTAGCAAAATAGCGGTAACGAAACTCCACTTCATCAGAGTTAACTCCAAATGGTGTTGCCGTTAACCACTGACTTCCGGTTTTGGCAAACTCGATCATGAATTCATGTTTTTCTGCAAAATTACTTATCCCTAAGGAGACAACTGCACTCGTCCCATTTTTTAGTTCTGTATTTACATTTTGTCCAAGTTCTCCTACAATTCTGAATGAACCTCCATTGAGTAACTCCTTTTGAGGAATGTCGAAGGCAATACGTGAGTCAAACACTATATATGAGTTAAATCCATCGACTTTAAGATATGCTTCAGGAATAAATAGCAAACCAAATCCTTTTTGAATAATGTTATTCGAGTCTCTTGTTAGGTTTTCAATTCCTAAATAGGTGACCAAATTGTGATCGTTTTCAGATAATGTAAGAGGGAATGAGTAGGGATAAGTTAGATTTCCATTATTTTGATACTCCAGAATACCCTCTGCAAACCATTCTTCAGTGATAGATTTTTTTGCATACAAACCATCTGTCCAATGTACAAATGCCGCATTACTTTGAAATCTGAGATGAGATCTCTTTGCATTTGACAATACACTAATGCTTTTTTGAAAACGACCTACTTTTAACTGAAAGTCAGTTCGACTGTATTGGTAATAAAATTCATCGAAACTAACTGAGCCAAATGCCAAAGCGCGATTTCCATCCGCTTTAATAGTAAGTACCAGTGGCTCAAATTCTTTAGAAACTAAATAGACAATTCGTGCTGAGAAAGAATGATGTTCATCTAACTGATATTTCAAACCAGGGCGTAAGCGAAGTAATGTGTTTGGCCCTCCAATTCCATCGGCTTTTGTATCAGCACCAATATGAGCTAAGCGAACATCACCATAAAAAGTTAATTTTTCAGATTGAGCAAAAGAACTTGTGGTGTTCAGAATTAAAAAAAAGGTAACAAAACCAGCTAATAGAAGTCTATACATGAAATTATTGGATGATATTTTTGATATAACAAATTACACATTGCTTAAAATCATTCCGATAGTTTGAGAAAATATATTTTTAGAATTTTGCTTTGATGTAGTACAAACAATGTCTTTTAAGGGGATGGTTATCCTCAACCAAAGGATGATCGAATTCATTGATCTTATTCATTCCAATTTTTTGCATTACCCGTTCAGATGGCTTGTTAAGGAGAGAAGTGAACGAATAGATTTCTTTTATACCAAGTTCAGAAAATGCAAATTCCAAACATCGTTCAGCGCCTTCACTAGCATAACCTTGGTTCCAATATGACGAATCTAATCTCCAGCCAATTTCAACACACGGTGTAAAGAAGGATTGAAAACTAGTTTTTTTTAACCCTATAAATCCAATGAAATGGTTTGTTTCTAAATGATCAACAGCAAAATAACCAAATCCATGTTGATCGATATGTGTATTTATAGCCTGCATTAAATTACGTACTTCAATTTGATTTCGAGTAGAAGGAAAGAAACGCATTACCTCAGGATCAGAATTCATTTTAGAAAAGAGTTCAAAATCAGCGTCTCTAAATTTTCTAAATCCAAGACGTTTCGAAGTAAAAAAGTAATGCTTGTTCATAGTTATGTCATTTAGCCGAGAAGGTTCAGAACTTCACGAGCACAACCCCATGAAACAGTGAAGCCTGCGCCTCCATGACCGTAATTATGAATTATGGGAGCGCTTAGATCTTTTTCTAACCGGATCTGAGTTCTTCCGGGACGTAGCCCGGTTTGTACAGATATTATTTGATCCGTATTTAGTTTTGGCTCTAGAAAGCTACAGCGCTGTAATATTCGTCCGGTTAATTCTTCATTAATTATTTCAGCATCAGTATGAGTATATGCTGAACCGCCTAATACTATACAATCGGATCTTTGAATTATATAAGCTAGTTCATTTTCAGGTAGAGTTGGGTATTCTTCTAAAGCTAACCCAACAAGATTCTCAGTAGATTTTACTTTCACAGTTTGACCTAGAATAGGGTACAAATCGTTGTCTTTACATAGTTTTTTTGAGCCTAATCCGGTACAGTTAATTACCGATCCGGAATCTGCTAGTTTTGAAAGATCTTGCACTTCCTGATAATGAAAGGAACCTCCATTTTGAAGGAACATATCGTACAAAAAGGGAAGATAGATTTGAGTTTCGATCAAAGGAATTAGATACGTATAATCTGTAAAATGTGATCCACATATGTCGATATTTTTCTGATCTAATTTAGCCTCCTGTGGTATTGCGTTTATCCAAAAAGGTTCGGTTCCTCTTGGCTCGATAATTCTGAAAGGAACAAAAGAAACTCCGCTTGATAAGCTCGTCGCTAATTTCCGGAATTCATAAAAGGAATATTTACTCCATTCGATTACTTTCGCTTTAGGGAAGGCTCTATATGGGAACCAAATGGCAGCTGCTTTTGCAGAAACTGTATTTTCATAATGATCACGAGCGATTATGGAAACATTATAACCGTTATTTAAAAGCATTAATCCAGTGGTTAACCCTGAAACTCCACAACCAATCACATTAATGCTTTCCTTTTTCAATTTAAAACTCACATTTTTATACGATCATCTTTCCATTCTATGTCGAAAGCTTCTTTTTTCTGAAGTAACTCTGAGTTTCTGATCCATTTACCATCCTGCCAAACACGAGCAAAGCCTTTTTCTAATGGCTCGTTCGGATTCAATTTATCTAAACGATGATTTAGAGACAATAACAGGTCTTTTTGATTTCTAATTGAAGTGGAGGTTCGATTTGTGATTTGTTCCTCTAAAGAAGCGATCTTATTTCGGGCTGAATCCATTTTTTGTTGAACTGCTAGCAAAGCATAAGATCTTGCTAAACTATTAACCCGATCTTTAAAAAATTGAACCGCTCCTTTAGTATTTGAATGAAGTCTTTTAGAAAGGTCTTCAATTTTCATATGTACTTCGTTTATATCCGGTACAGCCATTACGGCAGCTTGCGTAGGAGTAGCTGCTCTAGAGTCTGCAACAAAATCAGAGATAGAGAAATCAATTTCGTGTCCAACAGCGCTTATAACAGGAATTTCACAGTGGAAAACAGCTCTTGCAACAGCTTCTTCGTTGAATGGCCAGAGATCTTCTAGTGAACCGCCACCACGTCCGATGATAATAACGTCTACGTTTTTGTGATTAGAGAAGTAATTGATTCCATTTACAATTTCCGGAGCGGCATTAATTCCTTGTACACTAGCATGAAATAGCTTTATTTCAACAAGTGGCCATCTTTTTTGTATTGTTGCACGAATATCTTGAAAAGCAGCAGTAGTCTTAGAGGTAACAACCCCAATTTTTTGTGGAAATTTAGGTAGGGCGAGTTTGTGAATGTCATCAAATATCCCTTCGGATTTCAACTTCGATTTTAGTTTTTCAAAAGCCTGTTGAAGTTTCCCAACACCCGCTTGTTGAACTAAATTGACAATCATTTGATAGCGCCCATGAGGTTTATAAACCTGAATGTCTCCACCAACTACTATTTGTTGTCCGTCTGTCAGATTTATTCCAAGCCGTTGAACGGTGCTTCTCCAAATTACACAAGGCAATTGAGCACCCGAATCTTTCAGCGTAAAATAATAATGGCCATTTGCGCTTTGCTTAACATTACTAGCTTCTCCTTCAACCAAAATGTCCATAAAATTCTGTTCGAGAACAGATTTAATCTTTCCGGTTAATTCAGAAACAGTAGGGATATCAAATAAAAACGGAGTTTGTTCAGCCATAGAGTTACTCATAAGCTGAAACATACGGGAATTATTGCTTCTGATTTATTATAATGGAAAAAATAAAGTCATTTTGAGAAAAATTTACTTTTCTATATCGTTTTCCCTATTACTTGTAGTATCAGTATATGCGCAGGATAGAAATCGGTATTTGTTGGATATTTATGAATATAATGAACAACTTGATGAACTTGTAGATCGAGTGAGAGATTCTCTGGGTGGCAGAGAGAGAAATTTGGAGCTAAGCTCTTACCAGTCAAATGGTGAAATCACCTTTCAAACAGGAGAGAAAGCACTTTTTGATCTTTTTTATATGAAAAATGATTGGGTAAGAATAGATCAAAAAACAGAAAACGAATACACTCTTTTTGGACGGCATGGAAAAAGAGGTTGGCAAAAAATACATTCAAAAATGGAGGAGAGTAAAGAAAAAGCACTCAAAGGAAGAGAGTTATCCGAGCTTGAGCAGTTTAGTTTTTACGAAAATAATTTGTTCGATTATGAGAAGAAAAGATTGGATATTTATTTCGAAGGAGAGGTAAAAGTGGGGGAATTAGAAGCCTATATTATCCGGCTTTCAGGTTTCAAATATGGAGAGGAGATGTATTATATCTCAAAAGAGACTTTCCGTCCCTTTATGAAACAGGTTTATATTTTAGACGATAACTACCAATCTGTTATCAACTATACAATTGATGATTACATAAAAATTGATGGAGTTTTACTGCCAAGAAAGATCGGGATCAAAATGAACGGGAATACTAAAGTGATGGAGTTTTTTAAATATAGTCTCGCAGCAAAGTTTGATAAAAAACTATTTCTGAACTAACTGACAACAGGACGAACTATAATCTCGAAATAATTCAAAAGAGGACATGTTTTAGCAAGAAAAACAGCTTCATCCATATTTTTAGCTCCGATAATTGTAAAACCTAAAATAATTTCTTTAGCCTCGATAAAAGGTCCGTCTGTGACTACATGATCATGGTTAACAATATGAGCTCCTGAATCTTCTAGACGTTGTGAATCAATGTGTTGAGTTCCTAGTTTTTTAATCCAATTAACGTGCAAACTTATTCTTTCTTTTAATGCAGAATCAGAAGTATCAACACCTTCCTGACCCCGAAAAATCAACATATATTTATTCATGAAACGCTCTGTTTAAAAAGGAATGTAAAGGTTGAATAGCTCTGAAGTACCTCATGAGCGTTTCTACCTGGTTGTTTTCCTTAATAAACTCAGAAGTTTTGAATTTTGCCATAGCATAAAATTGTTTGTTAGCTATATAAGGGAGTTCGTTTTCAAAATCAGTATATTTTTTATCGAGTCTTTTATTACGTTCTCCCTGAAGCTCTCCAAAATTTGATTGGAATTTTGAATTTCCTAGAATGGCTTTGAATTCTTTATGATTTGACGCAATTAGGTCTCGTACTTTCATCAAACGTTCTTTTTTAAGCTGATATAATCCTCCTCCAACATGCACATGTTCAGCCCCAATGCCAACATAAAATCCGGGTACTTCTGATTTGCGACCCTTAGAAGACAAACTAGCTTTCATTAGCGTGTTGTAAGGAGTTTTGTCTTTCGAAAAGCGGGTATCTCTGTTGATCCGAAATAGGGTTTTCTTCGTGTCTGTATGTAGACTAGATTCAATTTCAAGGAGTGCAGGAATTAAAGCTTCAATCAATTCTATAAAGGGCTTTCGTACATGATTTTCATAATCTTTCCGATGATTATCAAACCATTCTTTTTTATTATTCTCCTCAAGTCCTTTAAAAAATGTGATGTAATTCTGATCGATCATAATTATTTCTTTTTGGCTAAAATTGCAGCTTCATAGGAATTTTCAGCCCATTGTTTCATTAATTGCTTGTCTTCAACTACATACGCCGGTGCCGACCAATAGGGCATTCCTTTGCCTTTTTTGGCATGATCGAAAGGCTTCATTCCTTCGGCTTCAAACTTTGGGATCAGTTCATCATTTACTCTGAAATAGAATGCATTTTGGCTGGTAACCATCGCAAACATGATCTTGTCTTTGAAGATTCCAACACCGCCAAACATTTTTCTTGACGAAGCATTATCAAATTCAGACAGTTGATCCATTATGAAATCGACGTATTCCTGATTTAAAGCCATAAGATTTCCTAGTTTTGTTTAATGAATGAAAGTGCTTCCTGAGTCAGAGATTCCCATAGTTCGTGCTGCGGATAGGAAACTTCGAACCATCCTGCCAATGGTCCTTTATTTTTGAATGGATTAAAAGGAGTAGCTTTATAATCCTGAGTTTCAGGATCAAAACCCTTTCCGAATTTGAAAACCATGTTTCCATTTTTAGATATAAATGCGAATACATTTCCATCATATTTGATGGCTTCGGAACTCATCATTTTTCCTGTTGTCACCAACTTTTCCTTTTCAATCAGCTTAGCTCGGATCTGCTCAAATAATATTTTCTGTTCTTTCATTAAATCAATTTATATAATGACAATTGAGAATCCGAATAGGGGACAAAGTTTTGTAAGGAAGCGGTTATGAGATGGTCTTACAATATTCGCGAATAGTTCAATATTCAAATCATAAAACCTTATATTTGTGCAATTCAAAAAAAACTAATTAGCTTAAAAATGCTCCTAAAAAATCTTCATCCGGTAAGTAAAGATCATAATGGGAAGGACAGAATCGATATCAGAATAAAAGATGGTAAGATCTCAGAAATGGGAAAATCTTTAAAAGCCGAGAAAGGAGAAGATGCTCATGATTTTGAAGGAGCCTATGTAAGCCCAGGCTGGATGGATATGCATATTCATTTGCGAGAGCCGGGTTTTGAGCACAAAGAAACGATCAAAACAGGGTGTGCAGCGGCAGTTTTTGGTGGATTTACAGCAGTTGCTTGTATGCCGAATACTCAACCGGCTACGCATACCAGAGATGTGGTGGAATATATCATCAAAAAAGGAAACGAAACTCCGGTAGATGTTCACCCGATCGGCTGTGTAACCAAAGACAGAGCAGGTAAGTCGATCGCTGAAATGGGAGATATGAAAGACGGTGGCGCTGTTGCATTTAGCGACGACGGCGATCCTGTTTATGATTCTCAGGTCATGCGTGTGGCTTTGGAATATTCTTCTATGCTTGGAATGCCGATCATCAATCATGAGGAAGACCTCGCGCTTTCTAGACCGGGACATATGAACGAAGGGAAAGTTTCCACCAGACTTGGTTTAGATGGAACTCCTGCCATTGCTGAAGAAACCATGATTGCACGTGATATTTTATTGGCAGAGTTCACAGGCGGACATGTGCATGTAGCGCACATCAGCACAAAAGAAGGAGTTGATTTAGTTCGAAAAGGCAAAGCCAAGGGTGTTAATGTAACTACAGAAGTTTGTCCTCATCACTTCGACCTAACTGATGAAGAAATTGAGAAGCAAAAATTCAATACCAATTTTAAAATGCATCCTCCGCTTAGAACGCAAGAAGATGTGGATGCGATGATAGAAGGATTGGTTGATGGAACTATTGATGTGATCTGTACTGATCATGCTCCTCACGCTATTGAAGAAAAAGAAGTGGAATTTATTTACGCTCCGAATGGAATAATTGGGCTGGAAACAGCCTGGAGTATCTCGAACATGAGATTGTTGAAAACCAAGAAGTTAAATCTTCAGCAATTGGTTGAGAAGCTCTGTTACAATCCTCGTAAGATTTTAAATCTGGATGCTCCGAAATTAGAAGAAGGAGCTCAAGCTAATCTAACATTCTTCAATACCGATGAAGTATGGACTTTTGATGCAAAAAATGTCCGGTCAAAATCTAAAAATTCTCCTTATTTGAACAAGAAGCTAACAGGTAGAGCGGTTGGTATTTTTAATAGAGGTGAACTAGTACTAAACAAGCTAAAATGAGTAGTTTATTAAAACTAAAAGTCCAATTGATGAAAAAAGTATTTTTAATTTTAGCTTTCTTGGCACTCACAATTAGTTGCACTGCCAGACAGTCTGGCTCATCAGTAGAGTACACGCTTGTAACATATAATGTTGAAAATCTTTTTGATGCAGACGGTAAAGCTATCTACGATGATTACAATACTACCGATAGTAAAGGCAATGAACTTTATACATCTCATGATGTGCTTACTAAAGTAAAAAATGCGGTTCAGGTTTTAAGGCAATACAATAATGGTAAAGGACCTGATATTGCTGTTATTGTAGAATTAGAAAGTGACTACTCTCCAGTTGCTGATAACTCTGAATCAATAAACTATTCCGAGTTTTTGACCAAGTATAGCTCAACAACTTTAGACAAAATGTTAGGCACTGATTTTAATGCTGAGATTGCAGATTTACCTTCAGAGTTTTTGTTATTAAAAGGAATGGTTGATGCAGGCATGTGGAACTATGAACTGGCAACAGGAGACAGCCCAAAAGATAAAAAAGGTTTGCCGACTTCGGTTCAGAAAACAGCGGTTTTTTCACGATTTCCGATTCTAGCTGAGAAAACTAAAATACATCCTCTTTATAGAGCTCGTCCTATTCTGGAAACATGGGTAGATATAAATGGAAGTGAGTTGGCAGTTTTTGCAAACCATTGGAAATCAGGTGCTGGAAATGCAGAAATGGAAGAGATCAGAGTTCAGAATGCGCAGGTTTTAAGAGCTCGATTAGATGAGTTAGTTGAAAAAAATGAATTCATAGATTTTGTATTAGCCGGTGATTTCAATTCAGATTATAACCAGAAGCAAAGATATGGTTTTAGTCCTTCAGCAATAAATGATGTGTTAATGTCTGGTGGAAGTGAAGTCGATTTTATCGAGAAAGATGGCAAAGAAGTGTATAATCTTTGGTACGAAGTTCCTGTAGATCAACGTGGTTCTGATACCTATCGTGGCTATTGGGGAACCTTGATGCAATTAATCGTATCGAAAGGAATGTATGATAAACAAGGTATTAGCTACGTAGACAACTCTTTAGAAAGAGGAGATTTCGATTTCAATACTTATAGTAGCTCGGGAGAACCCAAACGATGGAGTTCAACTTTTACAGGTAGTGGGTATTCGGATCATCTACCAATTTCAATGAAAATAAAAATTAGTGATGGAGAAGATACGATTTTATATCCTCCTTTAGTTTCACACGGTGAATGGAAGCCCATTCCTGTTGTATATACCATACCAACAGAATTTTTGACAAAGACTGAATTCAACGAAACAGATCCAACGAAAAGACCAGAATTCTACGACGAATATTTTTATCTACCTGCAACCGTAACTGATAAGTACGACTTCGTTATAAACGGAAGAACGTATGATGTATATACTCCATCATTTAGACTTAATGAAGTGCTAAGTGATATAAAAGGCACAGAGAAAGAGATTAGAT